>OLSN01000443.1_pt1 | contig 44946 bp, 39 predicted proteins | sample 1672411 | NCBI WGS metagenome assembly OLSN01 (sample SAMEA3136683, study PRJEB25190) | human gut metagenome | biome: human gut; feature: human-associated habitat; material: faeces | place: Austria | collected 2013 | reverse complement strand
AGGGGAAACCGTAACTCTGGTAGATGCTGCAGGACCGGGTGTGATCCAGCATATGTGGTTTACCGGATATGTCGGGCACCATTTTATCATCCGTATGTATTGGGATGATCAGGAATATCCGTCTGTGGAAGCTCCGCTCTCTGCATTCTTCGGATGTGCCTATGATGAAAATTTCGTGGACCGGGATGGCAAATATCCGGTGTTGAATTCTGCCATGATGCTGGTAGCTCCTGGTCGCGGCTATAACAGCTATTTTGAGATGCCGTTCCATAAGAGAGCTCGGATCACGATGGAAAACCGTGGTGACAAGGATGAAAATCTCTATTATATTATCACCGGAGCTTATCAGGAGATTCCGGCGGAGGCTGGTTATTTCCATGCCACCTATCGCCAAGAGCACCCGGTTCAGAAGGGTCGTACCTACACAATCGTTGACGGAATCGAAGGCAGGGGACAATTTGTCGGTGTGACTCTGGCAACTGGTATGAATGGCAACAATACCTGTTGGGTAGAAGGCGAAGCCCGCATGTATCTGGACGATGATCCGTATCCGTCTATCCACTATACCGGAACTGAAGACTACTTCGGCGGTTCCTATGGATTTGGAAATGACATCATCATCAAGAGCTATCAGACCTTCAGCGGCTTATATACCGGCATGTATGCAATCTATGGAGACAACCGGGAATTCTATAACGGACAGCAGAGATTCCTGCTGTATCATTTCCATATTGCAGACCCGATCCGTTTTGAGAATAAGTTTCGTATGACACTCGACAACATGGGCTGGACCGGACCGCGTTACGATGATTACACCAGTGTTGCTTATTGGTATCAGACCCTGCCGTCCGCACCGCTGATGCCACTGCCGACAGATGCAGAGATGTGTATGAGATAATAGAACCAGATTGGAGATGTCAGATAGATTGGTTTTAACCTTGCGACACGTCGCATCGGTTATATCGGACTGACATCAGAGATTTGCCGGAAAGGATAGAGGTATTATGTTACTGGAAGAGAAGTTTTTGGAATTTCATCGTTATGCCAGCAGCCACAATCTGCCGCTGGAAGCTATCAGTGTCGGAGATGAGAACAAGGTACTCTGTGAGATGCACTACGCAGCAAATGCACCGAGAAATATTTATTCACATACCAAGAGTTTTACGGTAACAGCAGTTGGACTCGCAATGGAAGAGGGAAAACTAAGCCTGGAAGATCATGTGGCGGAAGTGTTTAAAGATAAACTTCCTTCAAATCCGGATCCAAATCTGGAGAAGATTCAGTTGAAACATCTGCTCTGCATGTCCAGTGGCTTTGGTAAGGCACTTCTGATGAATGCGGACAGACGTCCGGGCGTCGGCGCACCGGATTATGAGAAATATATGATGGCACAGCCGGTTCCTGTGGAGCCAGGCAGTGCATTCTGCTATTCCTCTGCCGACAGTATTCTGGCTGCTCATATGGTAGAACGGGCCGTTGGCAAGCGGATGGGAGAGTATCTGTATGAGAAGGTATTCCAGCCCCTTGATATGGGATGGCCGCTCTGGGAGCATGATCCACAGGGACATCCGAATGGCGGCGGAGGTATGTATCTGACTTGTACCGAGATGATGAAACTGGGACAGCTCTATCTGGCTGAGGGTAACTGGAAGGGCGAGCAGATTGTCAGCAGGGACTGGGTGCAGGAGGTGTCCACCCCGAAATTTACCTTCGAGCCATCTGCAGATCTCTGGCATGTAGGATATGGCTATCAGTTCTGGATCAGTCCATATCCAGGATCCTATCGTGCTGATGGCGCATTCGGACAGATTACAACGATTCTCCCAGAGAAGGGATTGGTTGTTTCCATCCAATGTCCGGAGCGAGGTAATTTCGATCAGGTGAAACGTGCGCTGCATGAACATTTTCTGATGGAATTGTAAGAATAGACTTGCAACAATATGCTATAATTTGCCCAGAAACCGTACGTTTGGCTGAAAAGGCTTAAAATCAAGGCTTTTAGGGAATGTGGATGGGATTTGTACCCCCATTGTACTCCTATTTTGTAAAACAGTAGGATCATCAACCGGACTTCCCTCGATAAAAAAGAATATGATTTGTGGTGAAAGGAGTTCCTTCGGGGACTTCTTTTCATTTACACAAAAATGTCGGTTTGAATGTCGGTTAAATGTCGGTTTGTTTATATGGAACTGTTGCGTGTGTAGTCGTGAAATGAAAGTTGAGGTTATGAACATTACGATGCACCGAAATGTTACCCAAAAGTCTTTTGTAATCTTTTTCTCGGTACATTCTCGGTATTCAGAGTAAAATAGCGTAAATATGCTAATTCTAATTACAGTATTCATGTGAAGTCGAAATGTTGTCGAAATGTTCCGAAATGTTTGAGAAGTTTATTGATTTTGTGGACCGTATGCTTTTGGTTTATTCCCTGGATAGCCGAGGATCCGGTCGAAAAGTGTGTAGTGTTATAAGATAAAAAGAGTTGCCAAAACAAGGACAAGATAAAGAAAAATAAAAGAAGTATGTTAAGAAAATGTTGACTTACTTTGGCGCTAAGAATATAATAATCGTGTATAAGGGAGACTACTGCTTTGAATTATGTTGGAGGTAACGGTGATGGCAAAGGCAAGCGAGATTATTAGTAACAATATAATGAATATTATGAAACAGAATGGAAAAAAGCAGATTGACCTTGCAGACTATCTTGGTGTGTCTAAGCAGGTTATAAGCAAGATGCTTACCGGTGGCAGGATGATCAATGCAATTGAGCTACAGAAGATTTCAGAGTTTCTTGGCACTTCCATGGAGAATCTGGTTAAGCGTCCAGAGGTATTTCAAGAAACTAATGCCATAAAGGCATTTATGGGTAAGGTGGAAACCCAGGAAGCAAGAGATGGACTTGAAATTGCAGATGAGATTGCAAATCTTATTTGTTTTTATGCGCGCACCCGTGAGAATGCAGAGGAAATGATGAAACCGTGGGAGGCTTAGAATTATGTGCCGAGTTTTGGATAATAGTCTTTTTGTTAAAGACAGAAAGAAATATATAAAAATAAGTGAATGTGCAACAAGTTTCAATTCACTCTATAATAAAAACAATATTATTCAGGATGATATCTTCAATGTGTTGGAGAATTATGTGGCACGCCATGATATGCCATTTGATATGCTAAGATATCCTATTGAGGATACGGATTTGTGTGCATGTACTTTTATTCGCAAGGGACGTATGTTTGTTATGATTAATTCTGCTTTGCCATTATCAAAGCAGATATTTGCTGCAGCACATGAACTGTATCATATTTATTGTTATTTTGAAGAACATGATTCTGAATTGTTACAATCTGGATCAATTTTGGCATCTAGTATTATAGATGAAGAAGCAAAAGAGATTGAGGATATGGAAGCAAATGCTTTTGCTGCTATTTTATTGGCTCCAAAGGAACGACTTGATGAACAAACAGATGTGTACAATTTATCATATAAAAATATTTCTGTGCAAACTATTCTTAAGATAATGGATATTTTTGCAATTCCATATAAGGCGGCAGTAATTCGCCTTTTGGAGGAAGATAAGATTGATGCAAAAGATGCAAAGAAACTTTTGCAGATCCCTGAAGAAGAGATTAGCAAACAAATGAAACTCACGGGGAAAGCTGCACGTTGGCAGGAAATACATAAGGATTTTGTCAGATTTGGAAGTTTATCAGAATTGATGTATGACGTTGAGCAGATGGATGCAGTTCGTGATGAGCGGTTGTCAAGTGATAAGAGCAGATTAACTGAAATTATGAAGAACTTAAGAAAACAGTGAGGTAGTGCCTATGGGAATAGAGAAAAAATATGCCTTGCTGGATACTGACTTTTTGTATAAATCACATCTGGCAAGAAACGCAAAAAATCATACACTGACAGACTTTGTCATTGAATTTGCGGAGTATGAATTTTTCTGCCATGAAATGATAAAAAAAGAACTGAGCAGACATGAACTGAATCCGGATCCAAATCCTTGGCTTGAAGAGAAAGTTAACGCTGGAAAAGTGAAATTGTATACGGATCGAGAGATTGTAAGTGAATTAGGAAAGTTATATGGAGAAGAAGCAACAAGCATATATTTAGAATTACTAGAAACGAGTTGCGATACTTTTAATGCCAATTTTTATAAACAGTACTACGGTTCGTTGAATGAGATGGAGAACTTGAACGATGTTGAGGCATTTTTGGCGGCATTAAAGGAATGTGATGATAATGTTCCACATAAAATGGGTTTGGGTGAGAAAAAGACCTATGTGTTAATTCAAATGATGGAAATTATGCATAGCAATCGAGTGTATGTATTTTGCTCAGATGATTTCAAAGCAAGACAGAGTATCGCAAGTTTAGAAACACCGGTTCATTGTATTAGTATATTAGGTGTTTTCTATAAGCTGATGAAGATGGGAAAGAAAAAATCTGAAATGCAGGAATATTACGATCATCTAGCTGCATTCTTGAAAAATCAGACGGAATATAAGGTTTGGTCTATATCTGGTCACCAACGAGATGGTGTGCCAATTCAGCAAGTATTTGATGAAATGTATGATGAAAAATTTCAGATGTTGCGGAATGGAGATTTGAAATACATAAAGTAAAGTGTCTGTTGATATGGGAGTAAGCCTTGAGGGAGTAATCCTTCCGGGCTTTTCTTATGCAGAAATTTATGCGGTCAGGGACTATAAACTCTTTTATTGTGGAGATTTTATTGGAAAGATACCTTACCTAAACATGTATAGAAATCAAGCTGATTACAATAAAATAACATAAAATGTTGAAAGGTAACAAAAAATATGTTATTATACATAAAAATATGTTACAAGGAGACGCTATATGAAAAAGCAATTAGAGCAGTATTTCGGCTGCAAAGTAAAAATAGCAGAATACAAGAATAAATTACCATTGCCGATCTTTATGACTATGCGTGATATTATGATGGTTGAAATATATGGTGTTAACTTTGCCATAATAGATGTGATGAAGGAAACGGAGCTAAGTGTTGCTGCAATGAAAAAGCAGAAAGCAAAGTATGAGGAAGTATTGCAGTGCCCTGTAGCATATGAAGTAGCGTTAAACAGCGTATCCATGAGAAATGCTCTGGTAAAAAGCGGAGTTCCGTTTGTGGATCTGCCGGGAAATGTATTTTTACCATTTATGGGAATTGTATTGCAGGATGTGTATCGCAAGCAGCTTGTCAAAACAGATAAGATGATGCCGGCAACGCAGATGGTGTTCTTGGAACTTTTATATATGGATGATGAGGAAACTGTGTTAAAAAGTGAGGTTGCAAATAAGCTAAATCTTACTAAAACCTCTATCACAAGAGCAACAGCACAATTAGAGGAAATGGGACTCATTCGGCAGGTTAAATCTGGAACAGAGATTGCTATTATGAGGAATTACTCACGCAAAGAGTATTATGAGAATGCAAAAGCATATTTGATTAATCCGGTTCAAAAAGAAATTACAATTATACGATATGAAGCAACCTTTGAATCATTTTGTGCAGGTGAAACTGCGCTTAGTCAGGAGTCAGAATTGAATCCACCAAGAATAGAGGAACGTGCAATCTACAAGGGCGAGGAAGTTATTGATCAGTTGGAAATTGTGGATGCCAGATCTGAAGACCCAGACGACTGCTTGAAGATACAATTATGGAAATACAATCCTTCTTATTTTGCAAGAGAAGGGCGTGTTGATCCTGTTTCGCTGGCATGTACATTCAAAGGTAACGAAGACGAAAGAATAGAAATGAGTGTTGAGGAACTGTTGGAGGAATTATAAATGATACCGGGAATAGACTCTTTTAGAGAAAAATTTAAAGATTATACGGATTATTACACTATTATCGGCGGAACTGCCTGCGATATTCTACTCTCAGAGGCAGACCTGCCGTTTCGGGCGACAAAAGATATTGATATGATCCTGATTATGGAGGATAACTTCCCGGAATTTGCGAGCGTATTCTGGGAATACATAAAAGAAGGCGGCTATCAGTGCGGATGGAAGAATGAACAGAATATGCACTTTTACCGCTTCACAGAAGGCAAATTCGGTTATCCTACTATGATTGAGTTGTTTTCAAGAAAGCCGGGCTATCATCTTGAAATTGAAGAAGGAATTATTCCAATTCATATTGATGAGGATACTTCCAGCTTATCAGCAATTCTTTTGAATGATGATTTTTATAAGTTTATGATGGCTGGTCGAAAAGTTGTTGATGGCATTGGTATTTTGGGAGCAGAGCATCTGATTCCATTCAAAATGTATGCATGGATTAACCTTTTGGACAGAAAAAGAGCCGGCGAGCATGTCAATGAAAAGGATTTAAAGAAGCATAAGTACGATGTATTCCGATTGTTGCAGATTGTTACAGCGGGAACAAAAGTTGAATCAGAAGGGCTGGTGACAGAAAGTATTCGTAAATACATTGCGGAAATCAGTGCACTAGATGAATCAGAAGTAAGACTTTTGCAGATGGGAATGCCTTTTGATAGAGATAGGGGCGTGGAGCTGCTGAAGGAGATTTATTTGTAAGAAAAACTGTTATAAATTTGTATATCAATTTTAGGAGATGGTGTTATGCGAGTACTTGTGATTCCTGATATTCATCTAAAACCGTGGATATTTGACAGGGCAGAGAAAATCTTAAAAGACGGTCAGGCGGATCGGGCTGTATGCCTTATGGATATTCCGGATGACTGGAATATGGAATTTCAGATAGAACGATATAAAGAAATATTTGACCGGGCAATCGCATTTGCTGTGGACTATCCGGATACTTTCTGGTGTTATGGCAATCATGATGTCAGCTACCCGTGGGGAAGGCTTGAGACCGGGTATTCTCCTTATGCCGAGAGGACGGTCATATCAAAGCTCGAAGAACTTGAGAACAGCCTTAAGAGTCCGGCACAGATCAACATAATGCATCGGATTGACAAGGTGCTTTTTTCACATGGAGGGCTTACGGCTGATTTCCTGAAATGGTTAGACGAGGATTTGCTGGATGCCGAGATAGATGATGTCATTGCAGCGGTGAACGATGCTCCCCATGATTATCTCTGGAATGATGAATCACCCTTATGATTCAGACCACAGTATGAGACCAGAGAGAGATTCAGAGCAGATATATACAAACAGGTGGTAGGGCATACTCCGGTGGAGAAGATATTTGAAAAAGACGGCATCATATCGACAGATGTGTTCTCTACCTATAGAGACGGAAGACAGATTGGAGAGTCTGCGATGATTGTTATTGATTCGGAAACCGGAAAATACGAGAAGATAGAGGTTATGGGGAAACTGGGAGTGTGATAAGGATGGAGGAACCTACGCAACAATATTCAGATACAATCAAATCATTACAATCCAGGATACAGGCATTGGAGGATGAAAACCGACTTCTGAAAGAGCGTTTGGAAGAAGCCGGTGTTTCGTATGCGGATATTGTGTCAGGCGACGCTGAAGGAGTTGTGGAATTGTATGATCCTGATCAGGGTGCTCGTATTAAGAAATTTGATGTTACGGATAAGATTGCAAGCGACTTCTTTATGATGTTCTGCCGCGGAAGGAAGGATGTGTATGATCTTCGTTATACGAATCCAAAAACGGGGAAGAACGGGTATTATACGCAGTGCTTTAACCGCTGGGATCGTGGCTGCCATATACAGAAAAAGGATGGAGTTCGTTGTAAGGATTGCGAATTAAGGGCGTATAAGCCGGTCACCCTGCCTTTGATAAAGGCTCATATGAATGGGACAGATCCGAATGGCAATGATGTCGTGGCGATATATCCGATGCTTGAAAACAACCTTTGCCAGCTGCTTGTATTTGATTTTGATAACCACGCAAAGGGTGCAGAACAGGAAGATTATGCGAATATTGATGATAGCTGGAAAGAAGAAATAAATGCTTTGCGGCGCATTTGTAAGAATCTAAATGTGGACGCTGTGGTGGAACGATCAAGGTCGGGAAGCGGTGCGCATCTTTGGATATTCTTCAAGGAAATGGTTCCTGCCAGATTGGCGAGAAGATTTGGCTTTGCGTTGCTAGAGAAAGGAGCTGAATCCGTCAATCTTAAGTCCTTCAAATACTATGATCGCATGTTACCGGCTCAGGATGTGCTTCTGGAGGGCGGACTTGGAAATGTCATTGCACTTCCTTTACAAGGAATGGCTCTGAAGTCCGGAAACAGTGCTTTTGTTGATGAAAATTGGAACGCATATGAAGATCAGTTAAAAGTTCTTGCCGGGACAAGGCGACTGACCAGACAGGAGATAGAGGACTATCTTTCTTTATGGTACAATACGGAATCCACCAGCGAAGACAACGGTAATGATACGCCATGGGATAAGAATTCTGAGATTGAAGCAGGCAGTGTTAAGGGCGTGGTGCGTATCGTGCTGGCTGACCGTATTTACATAGACTCAACAGGAATGTCCAATAAGACAAAAAGACAGCTTCGCCGTATGGCAACATTTTCAAACAAGCAGTATTTCCAGAATCAGGCTATGGATATGCCAAATTACGACGAATCCAGATTCATTTACCTTGGAAGTGACGAAGGGAAATATATTGTATTGCCTCGCGGACTTCGTGAAGAAATTCTAAAGAAGTTTGATAATGCTGGGATCAGTTATAAGATTGAAGATAAGAGAACCAAAGGGCGGAAACTCAATATTTCGTTTAAGGGAGAGCTGCGTGAATCACAGATTCCGGCTGTGGAAACTATGCTGGAAAATGAAACCGGGATACTGCACGCCGCAACAGCGTTTGGTAAGACTGTAGTCTGCTGCGATATGATCGCAAGAAGAGGCATAAGTACCTTAATACTTGTAGACAGGGCGGATCTGATGAACCAGTGGATTAAGCGCCTGGAGGAGTTTTTGGATATTGATGAAGAACTACCTGAATATCAGACAAAGACCGGGCGTACACGAAAAAGAAAATCATTGATTGGAAATCTTCAAGGAGAGCATGATACACTGACCGGAATAGTGGATGTGGCCATGATACGTTCTCTTAAGAAAAAAGATGGATTTCATCCGAAGCTGAAAGAATATGCTCAAGTATATTTTGACGAATGCCATCACGCAGCATCGGATAGCGCGATAGAAGTGCTGCAGGAGATAAATGCAAAGTATGTGTATGGCGTGACGGCAACGCCGAAACGTGGTGATGGTAAGGAAAAGATAAACGAATTTCTGCTCGGCCCTATCAGGTATAGGTTTACAGCAAAAGACAGAGCCGAGGAGCAGAATATCGATCATCTGGTATATCCTCGGTTTACCCGGACGGTAAAGCCGCATCATTTGTCAAAAACACCATATGGTAATGATGCCTATGAACTGATAAGGAATAATGATGTTCGTGACGAACAGATTATCAGGGATGTGGCGGACTGTGTGCAAGCTGGAAGAACTCCGGTAGTACTGACGAAATATGTTGACCATGCAAAGAAACTGGCCGAAAGGCTCGAGATATATGCTGACCGATTGATTCTGCTAACGGGGGCAAATGGAACGAAAGCGCGCAGGGCACAGGTGGAAGAACTGAATAAAGTTGATGATTCGGACAGTCTTATTCTTGTGGGAACGGGCTCTTTACTTGGAGAGGGTTTCGACTTTCCGAGGCTTGATACCCTGTTCATGGCGACTCCTGTTTCAGGGGAAAATGTTGTGGAGCAGTATGTCGGACGACTTAACAGGGATTACGATGGTAAAGAAAATGTCATTGTTTATGACTATGTGGACAGTCATATCCCGAAGTTCGATAAAATGTATGCAGCAAGGCTGAAGGCGTATAAAAAGGTCGGATATGAGCTTTGCGTTAATATGGACGGCGAAAAGCAGAAGGCAAATGCAATCTATGATATTGAAAATTATGCAGAAACTTATTGGAAGGATCTTGAGGAGGCTAATTCAGCGGTCGTTGTATCAAGTCCAAGGTTAAATAATCAAAAAGTGGATCGCATTATAAATTTGCTTGGAAAGCGGCGGGAGTTGGGAGTTAAGGTAACAATTGTTACATGGCATCCCGATGCCTATAAATATGGCAAAGATGATGTTCGGATGGAACTTTTGGAGAGACTTCGTAAAGCAGGTTTTGAAATCAGGCTTGTAGAAGAGTCCTGCGAGCATTATGCTGTAATCGATAATGAGATTGTCTGGTATGGAAGTGTGAACCTGCTGTCAAAGGAAGATGCGGAGGACAATCTGATGCGGGTATGCAGTAAAGATATCGCCGCAGAACTTCTTGAGATGACATTTGGCTCTGAAGCAGAACTGCAGGAATGGTAAGTATGGACGCAGAAAAAATCTCAAGATTATACTTAGGATATTAGCTAGCAGGGTAGGGAAATAAAATAGACTAAAATAGAATATCAAAAATAAAAACGGAAAATCCGTTGATAAATTTAGAATACAGCAGTGAACTGTCGTGAAATGGAAAATAAAAACAAACTGTTTATAAATTTGTAACATTGGCGGTGCCAGATGCATTAGTGTATTGTCTTCCTTTGTGAGGCTGAAAAATGAAATCGGATTTTCAAGAGAAGATGCAGAGCCATATATCCAATCCTATATGAGCAGATGTTTAGGAAAAGACCAAAAGACCTTTCGAGTACAAGATACATCAAAAGAAAGGAGAATGTGTAAGATACCTTGCGAGCAGGTGTTTGATGAAATATTTGACGGCAAAATTAAAGAAATGAAGACGGGTAATTTGAGGTACATATAATATAAATTGCGGAAAGGGAGATGAGTGAATGTTAATATACAATGGATTAAAGTCAGACTTTATGTCAGATACAGAAAATGATGTTTTGGAGACAAAATTGTATGATGCAATAAAGAATAAAATGAATCGTAGCACCGGATTAAGCGAACTCAATTCCTGGAGAAATTCTCTAAAGGAAATGTACATTACTTTGAATGATTCTAATATACCTTCTGATGTTGGGGTTGCAATAGAATACAATATTCCTCAAACATCCAAGAGAGTTGATTTCCTGATTTCCGGATATGGGAAAGATAATAAAGGAAATGTTATTATTGTGGAACTGAAGCAATGGGAAAAATTGCAGGCTATCGAGGGACAGGAAGCGATTGTTGAAACTTTTACAGGAGGAGCAAATAGAAGAGTAGTACATCCAAGTTATCAGGCATGGTCTTATGCTGCGTTAATAAAAGATTATAATGAATATGTTCAAGATGCAGATATTGAACTACATCCGTGTGCATATCTACATAATTATCCAAGAGTAGAGAATGATCCGTTGGATGCGAAACAGTATAAAGAAGTATTAGCCGATGCACCGGCATTTACTTATGGACAGAGAGATGCATTAAGGAACTTCATTAAGAAAAGTATAATAACTGGAGACAATGAGGATACCTTGGTAAAAATTGAGCATGGAAAAATTAGACCATCGAAACAATTGCAGGATTCTATTAGTGGAATGCTTAAAGGAAACAAAGAATTCATAATGTTGGACGAGCAAAAGGTCGTCTATGAAAACATATTAAGCCTTTCAACAAAATGCCAAAAGGATGGTAAGAAAAGGACTATTATTGTTGAAGGGGGACCGGGTACAGGGAAAACAGTTGTTGCAATTAATTTATTAGCAGAGCTTACTAAAAGAAATCAGTTTGTACAATATGTTTCGAAAAATGCGGCCCCTAGAACTGTTTATGGATATAAACTAAAGGGGACAATGAAGAAAAGTAGTGTGGATAACCTATTTAAAGGATCTGGTTGCTACACAGAAGCACCGATGAATTCTGTGGGTACCATTTTAGCTGATGAAGCACACAGATTAAATGAAAAGTCCGGTATGTTTCAAAATATGGGAGAAAATCAGATTAAGGAGATTATTCACGCGTCGCGGTGTAGTGTATTTTTTATTGATGAAAGTCAAAGAGTTACCACCAGCGATATCGGAAGCATAGCAGAAATTGAAAAATGGGCAGAAAGAGAAAATTCTGAAGTAATAAAAATGGAGCTCGTTTCGCAATTTAGATGTAACGGATCGGATGGATACCTTGCATGGATTGATGATGTATTACAAATTCGCGATACTGCTAACTATGATTTAGAAGGAATTGACTATGACATTCGAATATGTGATTCCCCCAAAGAAATGGAACATATAGTAATAGAAAAAAATAGAATTAGAAACAGAGCGCGTATTTTAGCGGGATACTGTTGGAATTGGCCAAAAGATACACGTAATGATGTGAATTATCATGATATAAAGATTGGAGATTATGGTATAAGTTGGAATTTGGATGGTGGAGATGCATTTGCAATTAATCCAGATTCAGTACATGAGGCAGGATGCATTCATACTTCTCAGGGATTGGAATTTGATTATGTAGGCGTAATAATCGGTGATGATATGAGATATGAGAATGGAGAAATCGTTACAGACTATTCAAAACGTGCAAAAACAGACCAATCTATGAAGGGAATAAAAGGTTTGGCAAAAGATGATCCTGAAAAGGCAAGTCAATTAGCAGACGAAATCATAAAGAATACATATCGAACTTTAATGACCAGAGGAATGAAGGGATGCTATGTATATTGTACAGATAGTGAACTGGCGGCATATTTAAAAGAAAGATTAAAAAGTAGAGGATAAGAATGACACAGGAAACAATTAATCAGATTCTAAAATTTAGAGATGATCGTGACTGGAAACAATTTCACAATCCTAAAGATTTGGCAATTTCTATTTCTTTGGAGGCAGCAGAACTATTAGAGGTATTTCAGTGGAGCGGTTCTGATACTTCTTGCGAGCGAAAACAGGATAAGATTAAAGAGGAGCTTGCCGATGTAATCAATTACTGCGTACTTATGGCTGATGCTTGTGGATTGGATATAGATGAAATAGTACAGGAAAAAATAAGAATTAACAACGAGAAATATCCGGTCGAAAAGGCAAAAGGGAAGAGCGATAAGTATAGTAAATTATAAATATTTCATGTGATAATGCACTTTTTATAAATGCTTCTACAAAAATGATGTGATCTTATGAAGGGTGCTAATATCCCTTAGCAACTAAGGGCGCACTTCTATACCTACCTAATGGCAGGTATGGGTGCGCCTTTTCTCATGTGAAAAGGAATTGCGGGAATTCTCCCGGACAAGGCCTGCAGCATGTGATTACTTTTTCTTTTTTCCGCGTCCATTACCCTTCACCGGTTTGCAGAGATCAGAATAGCGCTGTAGGATATCCGTGAAAGTCTTAAACTCATACGGATCCATTTTTGTAAAGTTGATTTTGAAAAGCTTGCTGTACATGACCATCTGTGCCTGGGTGGCATTATCCGCTTTTCTTAGCTCATCAAAGGTACCAAGCATATCTTCAACCGGGGTAATCTGGTCACCGGTATCTGCGTCTTTCCCGTGCGCTTCTCTTAGGTCTTTTGCAATTTTTACAATATCATTTCCGAGCAGATTATTAAAATAATTGTCTTCGTTGATGGAAGCCGCCGCCAGTGTTTTCATATAGTGATCACTGTCGGGAACACCATTATTTTGTAAACGAAGTCTGGTTTGCTCAATCATTGTGTTCATATTTCGAATCTGCATTCCGGCGAGATTGTCAACATAGATTTCCAAATCGGAAAGGAAATTGATAAATCCCGGATGCTTGATCATTTCACAGATTAAGCGAACATTCAGTTTGCCACTTTTTAACAAATCTACGGTTTCATCATCCAATCCCAGTTCATCTACAGCGAAAGGATGCTGTTCACGATTCTCTGTAAGTCCCAGTAAGTAATCTGAAGTTACTCCATAAAAATCAGCCAGGATAACAATCGCCTTATGTGTGATTTCTTTATAGTCATCTGTTTCATAATTGCCAAGAGCTGCTCTGGATAGTTCGGTCTGTTCTGACAGTTCCTGTAGAGACAAGCCCCTGTCAATTCTTAAATCTTTCAATTTTTCCTGTATTGATAATTTGCATTTCAAAAATTCATTCCCCCAATTTAGCCAATAATGTTTTGCAAACAAGCAATGTATTCATATTATAGCAGAACGATTGTTCGAATAAAAGTACTATTTCCAAAAGCGTGGATTTTTTTACTTTGAGGTAGTATTTCCTACCTTTTGGATATACGGGATTAGGCCTGTGATTTTGAGAAAATCAGTTCATGACAACTGAATGAGCATTCCAAATCACTACCGTTTCGGGGAAGCTAAGCGATGATCTGTAAGTCAGGGAGCGAGCCAAGGGCGTGATAACGGCACAGTCCAAAACAGTCTATGAGGCTAAAGAACCCAGAGGTTACCTGCCAGGAATTGATTTGGGGAAATGAAAAGGAACCTATGAAATATCAAAAAAATGGGAGGAACACAGATGGTAGAAAACAAGAATCTTAATGAACTTCGAGATGAACTGGAGAAAGCAAAACGAGAAAGGCTTCAAGCAGAGCACCAGCTTCAACGAAAGAAAAATCAGCTTTCCTATCGTGAAAGCTATAGCCGGAAAGAGCGTAGTCACAGACTGATTGTTTGCGGAGCAATTTTTGAAAAGTATTTTCCGGTAATCAAAGACTTATCGGAAAAGGAGTTGAGCGAGGCATTAAGTACGGTGGATGTTGCAAGATTTACCAAGGAACTTGAGGTGGCGATTGAACAGGTGAGAAAGGAAGTGATGGATTGATGGCACTTTATCATTTCCATGTATCACGAGTCTTACGAAGCAGAGGGCAGTCCTCTGTTGAGGCAGCTGCCTACCGAGCAGGGGAAAGATTGGAAGATCATTATTATGGAAAAATTGCAGATTACACTGCAAAGGGTGGTGTGATTTGTGCTGAGATTATGGCTCCGGACTATGTTCCGGAGTCTTTCTATAATAGAGAGTATTTATGGAATGCAGTGGAGGAAGTTGAAAAACACCCGAAAGCACAGCTTGCATATAGTTTTGATATTGCTCTTCAGAATGAATTCACGATAGAAGAGAATATTGCAATAGCAAGGCAATTTGTTATGGAGAATCTTGTGGCAAAGGGCATGATTGTGGACATGGCAGTTCATGATCCTGATAAGGGAGGAGGTATTCCAAATCCCCATATTCATGTGATGTGCCCCGTTCGCCCCATGAGGGAAGATGGTACCTGGGGAGAAAAGCAAAAGCGGGAATACCTCTTTGATGCAGATGGGAATCCGATTCTGGATGGAAAAGGAAAGCAGAAATACAATGCGGTACCAACGACAGACTGGAATAGATCGGAAGTGCTGGGGGAGTGGAGAAAGGCATGGGCAGATTTGGTAAATGAAGAATTTCGGAAGCGTGGAATCAAAGAACAGATTGACCATCGCAGTTATGCGGAACAAGGAATTGATTTGATTCCGCAGGTGCACGAAGGTCCTCATGTACGAAATATGGAAGCTAAGGGAATTGTCACAGAAAAAGGGAGCCTGAATCGCTGGATCAAAGAAATCAATAAGGGAATCCTAACGCTTTCAAAGCAGGTGAAGGATATTCTGTCAAATATTGCAGAGCTTATGCGATTGATTGCAGAAAAAGAAGCGGAGGCGAAACAGCCGGATCTTGCAGACTATATAAATTCTTACTTTGCAAAGAGAAATGAAACAGCAGATACATTTTCACGAGGCAGGCAGAAGGCAAAAGCAACGAATCTTAAGATGCATGCCACTGTGATCAATTACCTGATGGCCAAGCATATAGCTACCTTGGAGGATTTTAAAAGCTTTCTTTCTGAAAAGCAGAGTGACATTCATGATTTGAATGAATCTATGAAAGTGAAGTCTGCCAGAATGAAGGAACTTAAGGATATGATTCGTTACGGGGAATGGTACTGGGAAGCGCAGCCTATTCTACGGGAGCTTTGTTCAACAAAGAATGGAAAACGAAAGGCACAGATTAAATCTGAGAATGATGAGGTGCTTCGAAGGTATCACATTGCAAAGCGTATCCTGTTTGAGGAGAAAAAGATTGACAGGGTGGATGTGAGTGAATGGAAATCAGAAGTTGCTTCCCTTCAGGATTCTTATCAGGAAGAATATGAAAAGTATAAGGAACTGTCGGTAGAGACGAAGACACTTCGTGATATCAATAAGTATATTGATGATGCAATCCGTAGTACACATCCAAGAAGAAAGGAGGAACCGACACGATGAATTTGTTTGAAACCGTAAGAACAAATGTGAAAGCCATAGATGTGGTGTTGATGACAGGCTTTCAGCCAAACCGAAGCAAAATGATATGTTGTCCATTTCATAATGATAAGCATCCCAGCATGAAAGTGGACCGACGATATTTCTGTTTCAGCTGCGGAGCGAAAGGCGATGCCATTGATTTTGTGGCAAATTATTATGGACTAAGTCTGAAGGAAGCTGCGGAAAAGATTGCTTCCGACTTTGCTCTTACTTATGACAATACCAGATATTCGGAAGGTGTGCGAAAACCGATTGCTGCCAAAAGAAGTGAATACCAGATATGGGCAGAGAAGAAGCGGGAATTGTTTGCGTATCTTTCAAGACTGCAAGAACAATTGAGAGAAATGAAAATGAAATATGCACCGAAGGACAGAGAGGATTCTGAGTGGAGTCCTCTTTTTGTTTTAGCAGCAAAGGAATTCGCCTATGTGGACTATTTGTATGACTACTGCATGTTTGAAGCCACAGAGGATGAATTGAAACTAAAAATTGATGAAATAACGAAGGAGATGGAAAAGATTGAAAAAAGAATGTATGACACCGAATCAGGAATTAGTGGACCAGATGCTGGACAAATCCGAGAAAGGCTGGCCGTATAACACCATTGAAAATGCAAGGGTCATTCTGGAAAATGATGAGCTTTTCAAAGGCAATATCCGAGACAATCTGTTTCGGGACAGAATTGAGTTGTCCGGACAGATGCCTTGGAGCAGAACATACCTGGATGTGACGGATAAGGATGATATTCATATTCGCCATTATGTAGAAAAATATTATCACTTCCGAAACGATAAGGCGCTTCGGGATGCCATGCAGATTGTGGCTACAGAGAATGAGTATCACCCGGTCAGAGAATATTTGCTTTCTCTTAAATGGGACGGTGTGGAGCGAGTGAGGTATGCACTGAAGCATTTTCTGGGAACATCAGGAAGCGACTATGAATATGAATGTTTGAAGCTTTTTATGTTAGGAGCCATCAACAGGATTTTTAAGCCAGGCTGTAAGTTTGAATATATGCTCTGTCTTGTTGGCGGTCAGGGAGCCGGCAAGTCTACCTTTATACGATTCTTGTGCTTGAATGACAGGTGGTTTACCGATGATATCAAGAGATTGGATGATGATAAGGTTTATGAGCATCTGGCGGGACATTGGATTTGCGAGATGGCAGAGATGCTGGCAGTACTGAATACTAAATACAATGAAGCAACCAAAGCTTTTCTTAGCAAGCAATATGATAACTATCGAAAACCCTACGGAACCAGAGCGGAAGATATCCCAAGACAGTGTGTCTTTGCTGGTACTTCTAATGTGGTTAATTTTCTGCCACTGAATCGGAGCGGAAACAGAAGATTCTTACCGATTATGTGTGATGCTGCTAAGGCCGAGGTGCATATTCTGGAGGATGAAGCTACATCACGAGCGTATATCGAGCAGATGTGGGCGGAAATGATGGCGCTATATGGTGGCGGAAAAATCAGATTAAAGCTACCGCCTGAAATTGAGAAGAACCTGATTGAGTATCAAAGACCATTTATGCAGGAGGATACTTGGACAGGTCTTATTCAGGAATGGTTGGATCATATATCTTGTGATGTGGTCTGCGTTCAACAGATTTATAACGAAGCTTTGAAAGAAATGGGAAAGCCCAGAAATAGTGAGGCCAGAGAAATCGGACTGATTATGAATGGCACTATTTCCGGATGGGAGCCTTATCCTAATCCACGGAACATCCCCGGTTACGGAAAACAGCGTGGATGGATGAGAGTGGAAACAAACTCAGGAAACAATGCTGAAACATTTATTTCGGTAGAGGGAATGCAGTTGAAAATCCCATTTGATAGCTGAAAATACGGGCTTTATCGAAGCAGATAGTAATAGGATAACAAGAAATAATAGTTTATGGACTCTGTTGCCGGACTTTGTTTCCGGTGACAGAGAGGATGGAGGATGAGATGAATCAGATTATTTTGAATATGGAAAATAGTATTACACCGAAAGCGATACCTGTTATTGTTCCCTTGGCTTATCAGGCAATTCTGAATCTGCAGGAGAGAATCAATCAAGCAAATGCAGTGTTGATAAAAGCGGGGAGGGGAACTTCGAAAAGGGATGAAGATGGAATCCCTTTATGGCAACGTTACTCGTTGAGTGTACCGGAGGCTGCAAAGTATTTTGGAATAGGTGAGACAAGACTCTATCAGATTGTTGCAGAACATCCCGGTGCAGATTTTATTTTGGAAATTGGAAGCCATGTTAAGATCAAAAGAGTTTTGTTTGAAAGATTTTTAGATGCTGCCAGTTGTGTCTAACGCTGAAAGCTATGTTTTCGAGAAGTCAATGGACGATACAATTCTGCCATGGAGAAATGGCAAAAATATCAAAAAGTGATGTGTTTTTGGACTGTTCTATGATAGAATCATATTTATCGAGGGCAGTCCTTTTGTTTTAGGAAAGGAGTGTCTATTATGTCAAATAAAAGAAAGGATAACAAAGGCCGTGTACTACATAACGGCGAGTATCAGCAGTCAAATGGTCGCTATCGTTACAAATATTATGATGGCACCGGCAAGGCAAGATATTTATATAGCTGGAGATTGGATAAAAATGATCGAATGCCGGATGGAAAGAGACAGGGTAAATCACTTCGGGAACAGGAGAAGGAACTGCAGGCTACCCAGTTTGGGCATATTGCTTTAGATGGTGGGAATCTTACGGTACTGGAGTTGGTTCGGCGCTATACTGCAACCAAGATTGGTGTGAGAGAGTCTACGAAGGCAGGCTATCAGACAACTATTAACTTTCTGGAGAAGGATCCCTTTGGTCAGAGGCGTATCGATACCATCAAGATTTCCGATGCGAAGCTTTGGCTGATTACTCTGCAACAGAGACAGGGAAAGGGCTACAGCACGATTCACACCATCAGAGGGATTTTGAGACCGGCTTTTCGGTTGGCTTATGATGATGATCTGATTCGAAGAAATCCCTTTGATTTTGAACTTGCTACGGTTATTGTCAATGACAGCGTGACAAGGGAAGCAATTACCAGGGATCAGGAGCGTAAATATCTTGAATTTGTGAAACAGGATAAGCACTTTAGCAGATATTATGAAGGCATCTTTATTCTGTTCAATACCGGACTGCGAATCTCAGAATTTGTAGGACTTACAACAAAAAATATTGATTTTAAGCATCACAAAATCATCGTTGATCATCAGCTGATCCGCAGTTCCAAAATGCAGTATATGATTGAGGAACCAAAGACAGAAAGCGGTATACGGGAGATACCAATGTCTGAGGAAGTGGAGGCGGCATTCAGGGCAATTATTGCAAAGAGAGTAAAGCCAAAGGTAGAACCCATGATTGATGGCTACAGCGGCTTCTTATATCTTGATAAAAACAATATGCCTATGGTGGCTCTCCACTGGGAGAAGTACTTTCAGCACATTCTTCAGAAGTATAACAGCATCTACAAGGTCCAGATGCCGAAAGTTACGCCCCATGTATGCAGACATACCTTTTGCTCCAAGATGGCAAAGAGTGGCATGAATCCAAAGAGCCTGCAGTATATCATGGGGCACTCCGATATCAGCGTTACACTGAACACTTACACGCATGTAAAATTCGAGGATGCAGAGGCGGAGATGAAGAGGGTTGCAGCAATCTAAAAGGCTTAAATACTACAAAAAGTACGGGGGAACGATTGGGTATTTGTACCCCCATTTGTACCCCCGTTGTACCCCTTTTTTCTCAAAAATATGGGATTTTATGAGAGATTATGAGATGATACATGATTTTGAAAAAACGCCGCAAAGCCAGTAAAATCAAGGCTTGCGGCGATATGAGAGGTTATGAGAGATTATGATAAAAGTGTTATTCATCTGCCACGGCAATATATGCCGCTCAACAATGGCACAATACGTCCTACAGGACATGGTAAATAAAAAAGGTGTAGCTGATAAGTTTTACATCGACTCAGCGGCTACAAGTTATGAAGAAATTGGTAACGGAGTTCATCCGGGTACAAAAAATAAATTAAGAAGCGTAGGTATTCAATGCGGAAATCACAAGGCAAGACGAATGACAAAGCATGATTATGACGAATTTGATTACATAATTGGAATGGATACAGCAAATATAAGAAATATAAATAGAATTATTGGGAATGATTTAGAAGGTAAAATATATAAATTATTATCATTTGCAGGAGAATCCGGAGACATAGCAGACCCATGGTACACAGGAAATTTTGATGCAACATATGATGATGTGTTAAAAGGGTGTAAAGGTTTCCTAAAAGAACTTGGAATACACTAATAAAATTTATTGGTTTATTATTTGTGATTCAAATGTTATAATGCCATAGTAATAAAATTTAGAAAGGAGAATAATCCATTAGTCTTAAAAGAAGATAATTGGATTATACGTAAATATATGAGTTATGCAGATAAAGTATTTGTAGATATGTGTTCAGACATATTGAAAAATGGAACAGATACAAAAGGTGAAAAAGTAAGACCAAAATGGGACGACGGAAGTTATGCCTACACAATAAAGAAATTTGGTGTAGTAAACCGTTACGATTTGAAAAAAGAATTCCCTGCACTTACATTAAGAAAAACAAATTTAAAAAATTGTGTTGATGAAATTTTATGGATTTGGCAGAAAAAGTCTAATAATATAAATGATTTAAACAGTCATATCTGGGATAGCTGGGCTGATGAAAACGGCTCAATCGGAAAGGCATATGGCTATCAGCTCGGAGTAAAGCATCAGTACAAAGAAGGTATGATGGATCAGGTAGACAGAGTTTTGTATGATTTGAAAAATAATCCATACAGCAGAAGAATAATGACAAATATTTATGTACATCAGGATTTGCATGAAATGAATTTGTATCCATGTGCTTATAGTATGACATTTAATGTTACAAAAAATAAAGAAACAGGTAAATTGGTGTTAAATGGTATCTTAAATCAGCGATCTCAGGATATTTTGACAGCTAATAACTGGAATGTATGTCAGTATGCGGTTCTTCTTCATATGTTTGCTCAGGTTTCAGATATGGAAGTTGGAGAACTAGTACATGTGATTGCAGATGCACACATTTATGATAAACACGTTCCACTTGTTGAAGAACTTATTGCAAGGGAGCAGCATCCGGCTCCAAAGTTCTGGATTAATCCTGAAGTTAAGAATTTTTATGATTTTACAGTCGATGATTTCAGATTAGATGATTATGTAACGGGTCCACAGATAAAAAATATTCCGGTTGCAGTGTAGCAACAGTTAGGAGAGTTAAATGAGATTAATAGCATCAGCAGATAAAAATTGGGCAATAGGTTATAAAAATGAACTTCTTGTAAGGATTCCGGATGACATGAAGCGTTTTCGTGAAATGACCACCGGAAATATAGTTATTATGGGAAGAAAGACGCTGGAGTCTTTTCCAAATGGTAAACCATTGAAGGATAGAATTAATATTGTTATTACAAAAAATAAAAATTATAAAGCAGATGGCGCTGTAATTGTACACAGCGTTGAAGAAGCAGTTAAGGAAGCAAATAAATACAGCGACAAAATTGCATTTGTAATTGGTGGCGGAAGTATTTATAAAGATATGCTTAAGTATTGTGATACTGCATATATAACATATATTGATTATGCTTACAGTGCTGATACATTTCTCCCAAATCTTGAAAAAATGACAGATGAATGGGAAATGACGGAAGAAAGTGATGAAAACACATATTTTGATTTGGAATATTACTACAGAACATACAAGAGAAAATAAAAAAGAAAAATGTTTAGACGATTAAATAGAAAACTAAAAATACTTAGTGAGAAATTAAAAAAATAAATTATTGTCGTAATAAAATTATGAAATAAGAAAAAATGCGTGACTTTTTGGGGATGGATGGTAAAGTCCCACTCAACAACAATTTAACGCAGACAAGGAAGTTTGTTTTACAGATATTTGTAGAACGGACTTCCTTTTTTAGTTGATGAAGGCAACAAAGAAATCAAAAATATGAGAATAAAATCAATTAAAAAAAATAAAAAATTCAAGAAGATTTTAGTAAAGAAAAATGTAAAGAAAGTAACCTTCTTAATTACATCAAAGAACATTAAGAACAAAAAGACTTTGTATGTTAAGGTAAGAGCTTATGCCAAGATTGATGGAAAGATGGTTTATAGTAAGTGGAGTAAAGCAAAGAAAGTTAAAATAAAATAATTTCTTTTATAATATAAACAAATAATAGTTAAAAAGGCTGTCGTAAGTAATGTGATATGATCCCTTCTAGGTAGACAAGTGAAATAATAAAAACTTGTCGCTTAGTAGGGAGCATATCAAGTAACGATAGCCTTGATTTATTTAATGTTAAATATTTTTTTTGCAAATGTTATTTAAACAACACTTGTCACAGTAAGGTTTGGTTCGTGCCGTACATACGGCTCTTCCATGATAAACAAGACGGTGACAAAAATCACTGCCCTCCTCAGGTGGGATAATTTTCCACAATGCCATTTCGACTTTTTTAGGGTCTTTTATATTATCTACAAGACCAATTCTGTTGCATAGACGGATGCAATGTGTATCTGTAACAATAGCAGGTTTTCCAAAAACATCTCCCATAATAAGATTTGCACTTTTTCGTCCGACGCCCGGTAATTTTAACAATTCATCAAAATCATCAGGAACTTTGCAGTCGTATTTGTCCCTGAGCATTTTCATACATAAACTAATATCTCTTGCTTTGCTGTTTCCCAGACCACAAGGTTTGACAATTTCTGTTATTTCAGATATATCGGCATTAGCTAATGACTCGATATCAGGAAATTTTTCATAAAGCTTCGGAACAATTTTATTAACTCTTTCGTCAGTGCATTGGGCAGCAAGGCGAACGCTGATTAACAGCTTCCAAGCTTCATTGTAATCAAGAGTACAATCGGATTCGGGATAACATTTTTTTAATCTATCTATAACTTCTAAAGCTAAATCTTTTTTTCTCATTTGCAAAAAATCCTTTCAGTTTTGTATAAATAAATACTATTATGAGGGTTAAAATTTTAAGTCTCACAATACAATATAGTTTATCCCAGAGCTGTTATTATTTCAATTGTTATATTTCGAAAGTTGCTATAAATTCGAAAGTTGTTATAAATATGAAAACTATTACAAATTTGTAATCGTTAACAGAATAAATATAAAATTTATGGTAAATTAGTAAATTTAGCAGCATATAATAGAATAATTATAAATAAGGAAAAAATATGCTTATTAAAATGGAAGTAGAGTCTTCTTATACAGGAAAACTTCAGGTAAATGTTGTTACAAGAGAAAATGTACCGGTTAGGGATGCAACTGTAACTATAGCAGCTTCTGACAGCCCTAATAATATAATAGAAAGGCTTACTACAAATTCATCGGGACAGACAGAGACAGTAGATTTACCGGCACCACCTTTAGAATTAAGTTTAAATGAGGCAAATACAACCAGACCGTATACGACTTATAACATTCGTGTTGAAGCACTTGGCTACGAGACGGAATTTATTGAAAATGCTGAAATCCTGCCTGATGTTTTGGCAATACAAAATGTAAGATTAACAAGTAAAAATGCATCTTTAACGGAAGATATAATGATTCCTGACCATACGTTATATGGTGAGTATCCTCCAAAGGTTCCGGAAGAAGAAATTAAACCTGTAAATGAACCCGGTGAAATTGTTCTTAACAGAGTGGTTGTGCCGGAAATAATTGTTGTTCATGATGGTGTCCCGTCTAATAACAGCGCTCAGAATTATTATGTAAATTATCGTGATTACATTAAAAATGTTGCTTCGAGTGAAATATATGCAACCTGGCCTACTGCAACAATCGAGGCAAATGTCCTTGCAATTATGTCATTTACTTTAAACAGGGTTTACACAGAATGGTATCGAAACAAAGGATACGATTTTACAATTACTTCATCTACAGCATATGACCAGAAATGGATTTACGGCAGAAACATTTTTGAATCAATTAGCCTTGTTGTAGATAATATATTTGATCAGTATTTATCAAGACCTGATGTAAGACAGCCAATTCTTACACAGTATTGTGATGGAAAAAGAGTAACCTGTCCGAATTGGTTAAGCCAGTGGGGATCATGCAACTTAGGGGAAAGAGGGTATTCTACAATTGAAATAATAAGATATTATTATGGCGATGATATGTATATAAATACAGCTGAGCAAATTGCAGGTATTCCAATTTCATGGCCGGGATATGATTTAGATATCGGCGCAAGTGGGCAGAAGGTAGCACAAATTCAGGAGCAGTTAGATACAATTGCACAGGTGTATACTGCAATCCCAAGATTAAATGCAGATGGAATATATGGCGAGGTTACAAAAGAGGCAGTAAAGGCTTTCCAAAAAATCTTTGATTTACCGCAGAGTGGAATTGTAGATTTTGCAACATGGTATAAAATTTCCCAGATTTATGTTGGAATAACAAGAATAGCAGAAGGAATTCCAAGATAAAAATATGATGCCTGCGGATTGTTTAGTGCTGTGCACTCCCACAATCCTACCCAATATTCGCATATCGCGGGAATCATCCTGCTTTTATGCTCATATTTGGGCAGGTCAAAAGGTCTTTCGCCCATTTATGAGCAAGCTCATGTGGGCGAAAGACCTTTTGACTCTGGCATCATAAAAACTTATAATCTAAAATATACTTACCCTTTCTTTTATGTTAAAATAGTAGTTGTGCAAGAAGGTACAAAAAATAATAAAAATAGTTGTATATTATGTTGAATTATATCGAATTATTTGGTATAATCTTTACAATTTGAGCATATGAAAGGAATACACATTTATGAACGCATTTCTAATCTTAGAAGACGGTACCGTATTTAAAGGTACATCCATTGGATCTACACGAGAAGTAATTAGTGAAATCGTATTTAATACGTCAATGTGGGGTTATTTAGAAGTATTAACAGACCCATCTTATGCCGGACAGGCAGTAGTTATGACATACCCGTTAATTGGTAATTATGGTATTTGCCATGAAGATATGGAATCATTAAAGCCATGGCCTGATGCTTATATAGTTAATGAATTAAGCAGAATGCCTAGCAATTTCAGAAGTGATGATACAATTCAGAACTTCCTTGAAGAAAATGATATCCCTGGTATAGCAGGTATTGATACAAGAGCCCTTACAAAGATTCTTCGTGAAAAGGGAACAATGAATGGAATGATTACAACTAATGAAAATTATAACTTAGATGAAATCCTTCCTAAAATAAAGGAATACACAGTTTCCGGAGTTGTTAAGAAAGTAAGTTGTAAAGAAAAGAGTAATCTTAAAGGAGAAGGATTTAAGGTAGCATTACTTGATATTGGTGCTAAGAACAATATCGGAAAGTCATTAAATGACAGAGGATGCGATGTTACAATTTATCCTTGTGATACACCGGCTGAAGAAATTATTGCATCTAATCCTGATGGAATAATGTTATCAAATGGCCCTGGTGATCCTAAAGAGTGTGTATATCAGATAGAACAGATTAAAAAATTGTACGATACAGATATCCCAATTTTTGCAATTTGTTTAGGACACCAGTTGATGGCACTTGCAACAGGTGCTGATACTAAGAAGATGAAATATGGTCACAGAGGAGGAAATCATCCTGTTAAAGATTTAGAAAGTGGTCATGTTTATATTTCATCACAGAACCATGGATACATGGTAGATGGCGATACAGTTAATAAGGATATTGCCAGAGTAGCGTTTGTAAATGTAAATGATAAAACAGTAGAAGGTTTAAGATATAATAATAAGAGCATTTTTACTGTTCAGTTCCATCCGGAAGCTTGCCCTGGACCACAGGACTCAAATCTTCTGTTTGATGAATTTATTAAAATGATGGAGGTGAAGAAGAATGCCTAAGAACCCGAATATTAAAAAAGTATTAGTTATTGGATCAGGTCCTATTGTTATTGGACAGGCAGCAGAATTTGACTATGCAGGAACACAGGCATGTCGTTCTTTAAAAGAAGAAGGACTTGAAGTAGTTTTGGTTAACTCTAACCCTGCTACAATTATGACAGATAAAGATATTGCTGATGAAGTTTATATTGAACCTTTAACAGTTCCAGTGTTAAAGAAAATTATTGAAAAAGAAAAACCGGATAGCATCTTACCAACACTTGGTGGTCAGGCAGGACTTAACCTTGCAATGGAAATTGCTGAAACAGGATTCTTAGAGGAACATGGATGCCGTTTAATAGGTACAACTTCTGAAACTATTAAAAAGGCAGAAGACCGTCTTGAATTTAAAGAAACAATGGAAAAAATCGGTGAACCATGTGCACCTTCATTAGTAGTTGAAAATGTAGAAGATGGTATTGCGTTTACTAAAAAGATTGGTTATCCTGTAGTACTTCGTCCAGCTTACACATTAGGTGGAAGCGGTGGTGGTATCGCACATAATCAGACTGAATTAGTAGAAATTCTTGAAAATGGATTAAGACTTAGCCGTGTAGGACAGGTTCTTGTTGAAAGATGTATTGCTGGATGGAAAGAAGTAGAATACGAAGTAATGCGTGATAGCGAAGGAAACTGTATTACAGTATGTAATATGGAAAATATTGACCCTGTAGGCGTTCATACAGGTGATAGTATTGTAGTTGCTCCATCACAGACATTAGGTGATAAAGAGCATCAGATGCTTCGTACATCAGCTTTAAATATTATTAACGAATTAAACATTACAGGTGGATGTAACGTTCAGTACGCTCTTCACCCTGAAAGTTTTGAATATTGTGTAATCGAAGTTAACCCTCGTGTAAGCCGTTCATCAGCTTTAGCTTCAAAGGCTACAGGTTATCCTATTGCAAAAGTTGCAGCAAAGATTGCGTTAGGTTATACACTTGATGAAATTAAGAATGCAATTACACAGAAAACATATGCAAGTTTTGAACCAACACTTGACTATTGTGTAGTTAAGATTCCAAGACTTCCATTTGATAAATTTATTACAGCCAGCAGAAAACTTACAACACAGATGAAGGCTACCGGTGAGGTAATGAGTATCTGTAATAACTTTGAAGGTGCTTTAATGAAGGCAATCCGTTCATTAGAGCAGCATGTTGAATGTCTTATGGATTACAACTTCTCAGAACTTACAGATGATCAGTTAGAAGATCAGCTTCATGTAGTAGATGACAGAAGAATTTGGGTTATTGCAGAAGCACTTAGAAGAGGCATAAGTTATGACCACATTCATGATATTACAAAGATTGATAAGTGGTTTATTGATAAAATCGCTATAATTGTTGAAATGGAAAATGCTCTTAAGAGTGAACCTTTAACACCTGAATTGTTAAAGGCAGCAAAGAGAATCGAATTCCCTGATACAGTTATCAGTAGATTGACAGGTAAGTCAGAAGAAGAAATTAAGCAGATGCGTTATGATAACGATATAGTAGCTGCTTACAAGATGGTTGATACTTGTGCTGCAGAATTTGAAGCAGCAACACCTTACTATTATTCAGTATATGGTGGAGAAAATGAATCAGTAGAAACAAACCCTCCAAAGAAGGTTCTTGTACTTGGTTCAGGTCCTATAAGAATTGGTCAGGGTATTGAATTCGACTTCTGTTCTGTACATTGTACATGGGCATTTAAAGAAGAAGGATACGAGACAATTATTGTAAATAATAACCCTGAAACAGTATCAACAGACTTTGATATAGCTGATAAGCTTTATTTTGAACCATTGACACCGGAAGATGTTGAAAACATTGTAAACATCGAAAAACCAGACGGAGCAGTTGTTCAGTTTGGTGGTCAGACAGCTATTAAACTTACAGAGTCTCTTATGAAGATGGGAGTTCCTATCCTTGGAACTAAAGCAGAAGATGTAGATGCTGCAGAAGACAGAGAATTATTTGATGAAATTCTTGAAAAGTGTGGTATTCCAAGACCAACAGGTGGAACAGTATTTACTGCTGAAGAAGCAAAAAAAGTAGCTAATAAATTAGGATATCCAGTACTTGTAAGACCATCATACGTACTTGGTGGTCAGGGAATGCAGATTGCAACATGTGATGAAGAAGTAGAAGAATTTATGGAAATCATCAACAGAATTGCACAGGATCATCCAATTTTAGTAGATAAATATTTACAGGGAACAGAAGTAGAAGTTGATGCCGTATGTGATGGCGAAGATATTTTAATCCCTGGTGTAATGGAACACATTGAAAGAGCCGGAGTCCATTCAGGAGATAGTATTTCAGTATATCCTGCATACTCACTTTCAAAAGATATAATTGATACAATTGAAGATTACACAGAAAAACTTGCACGTTCACTTCACGTAAAGGGTATGATTAATATCCAGTTTATCGTTTGTGATGGTAAAGTTTATGTAATTGAAGTTAACCCACGATCATCAAGAACAGTACCTTATATTAGTAAGGTTACAGGTATTCCAATTGTTAAGCTTGCAACAAAGTGTATTATTGGACATACTCTTAAAGAAATGGGTTATAAGCCGGGATTACAGCCTAATGCAGATTATATTGCAATTAAGATGCCTGTATTCTCATTTGAAAAAATTCGTGGTGCTGAAACAAGCCTTGGACCGGAAATGAAGTCAACAGGTGAATGTCTTGGTATTGCAAAGACATTTAATGAAGCACTTTATAAAGCTTTCCTTGGAGCAGGAGTTGTTCTTCCAAAGCATAAAAAGATTATTATTTCAGTTAAGGATGCTGACAAGCAGGAAGTTGTTCCACTTGCACAGAGATTTGAAAAACTTGGATATGAAGTTTATGCTACAAGAAGTACAGCGGATGTTTTAAGAGAAAATGGTGTTGATGCAATTAAAGTTAACAAGATTCATCAGGAAGCACCAACTGTAATGGATTTATTACTTGAACATAAGATTGATATTGTTATTGATACTCCAACACAGGGTAGAGATAAGAACAGAGATGGTTTCTTAATTAGAAGAACATCAATCGAAACAGGTGTAAACTGCTTTACAAGTTTGGATACAGTTGATGCATTACTTACAAGCTTAGAAAGTGATGCAAAGAATGATTTATCTTTAGTTGATATTGCAACAATAGAATAAGCTATTTAGCTTTTTGGAGAGATGCACACTCAAAAAGGAGCGTGCGTATGGATAAAGAAAATTTAATTATTAATGGAAGATATCTTGTTTTGGAAAATATCGGAAAAGGTGGAGCAGGGGAAGTTTTTCTTGCAAGGGATATAAAAAACGGACGAAAGTATGCCATTAAAAGGTATATTTCGTCTAATCCAAATGATAGAAATCAATTGATTGATAATATAGAGAGGGAATTAAATGTTCTCAAATATACCACCCACCCGGTACTTCCAAAAATCTATAATTTATTTATGGAGGATTCAAGATTCTTCCTTGTTATGGAATATGTGGAAGGCATAAATCTTAAAGAAGTAGTTGACACTAAAGGAGCGTTATCTGAGGAACAACTATTGTCTATTATGGAACAGGTGTGTAGCGGATTGTATTATTTACATTCTATTGAACCACCTATTGTATATAGAGATTTGAAGCCTTCCAATATTATTTTATCTGATGATGGTAAAATTAAATTGATTGATTTTGGAATTGCTAAAAGATATAACAGAGAATTGATTGCGGACAAATATGCATATGGAACAAAAGGATTTGCATCACCAGAGCAGTTTGGAAATAGCAAAGGGATGGGAATTTATAATACTGATATTCGTTCGGATATTTATGCTGTTGGAACGACCATGTTTTATTTGCTGACAGGACGAAGTTATAATGGAAAAGTTGATAGTGCATTAATTTCACGTTCATTTGCAAAAATAATAAGTAAGTGTACAAAAGTAAGACCAAAAGAAAGATATCAAAGCACTATTGATGTGATTTGTGACTTGAAAAGATGCAGAAGATCAATGATTCGAAAATTAATTTATCCAATTATAAAAAAAGTAACGAAAAAAATATAAAATTAAGTTATAATAAAAAAATGTGGTGCTTATTAAAAGAATGAATACATAAGCAGATTATTTTCAAAATACGTCGGAGGTAAAAGGTATGAGCTATGATGAAATTTATTCAAAGTTAAAAAGTGTAGGGCAGGAACAGTTGCTTGATTTTTATGATGAATTAAATGATGAGGAAAAAGAAAATTTGTTAAAGCAGATAGAAAAAATTGATTTCTCTTTGCTTGATTTAATAAATCATCAGAATGAAGAAAAAAAGAAAGGTGTTATTACACCGTTAAAGGGTGGCTTGTCAGTTGCAGATATTGAAAGAAATAGAGAAGAATATACTAATGTTGGTATAGATGCTATCAGACAGGGAAAAGTTGCAGCACTTTTACTTGCAGGAGGTCAGGGTACAAGATTAGGTTCAGATAAACCTAAAGGAATGTATAATATCGGCATTACAAAAGATGTTTATATTTTCGAGATGATTGTACGAAATCTTATGGATGTAGTTAATCAGACAGGAGTATGGATTCCTTTATATGTAATGACAAGTGAAAAAAATAATGATGATACTGTTAAATTCTTTAAGGATATGAATTATTTTGGATATGATAAAGATTACGTTGATTTCTTTGTTCAGGAAATGGCACCTGCATCTACATTTGACGGAAAGATTTATCTTGAAGAAAAAGGAAAGGTATCAACTTCTCCAAACGGAAATGGTGGATGGTTTATATCTATGGTTAAAGCAGGTCTTTGTGAAAAAGCAAAGAAACAGGGAGTTGAATACATAAATATTTTCGCTGTTGATAATGTATGTCAAAGAATGGCAGACCCATGCTTTGTAGGAGCGATGATAAAGAATCAGTATCCTTCAGCAGCAAAAGTAGTTAAGAAAGCAAACCCTGAAGAACGAGTAGGAGTGTTATGCTATGAGGATGGAAAACCTTCTATTGTTGAATATTATGAATTGTCAGATGAAATGAGATATCAGAAAGACGAACAGGGAGAACTTGCTTATAAAGATGGTGTAATTTTAAATTATTTATTCAGAATTGACAAATTAGAAGAGATTATGAATAATAAATTAAATGTGCATATAGTTAAGAAAAAGATTCCATATGTAAATGCTAAGGGCGAAATTGTAAAACCTGAAGTTGAAAATGGATACAAATTTGAAACATTAGTTTTAGACATGATTCATATGATGGATGATTGTTTGGCATATGAGGTTGTTAGAAATAAAGAATTTGCGCCAATTAAAAATAAAACAGGCGTTGATTCAGTAGACACAGCCAGAGAATTATTAAAAGAAAACGGAGTGACATTGTAATGAAAAAAATTCTTGATGTATTAACAAGTGAATTTGAAAATGCATTTGAAAAATGCGGATATGACAAAAAATTAGGAAAAGTTGGAATTTCTAACAGACCTGATTTATGCGAATATCAGTGTAATGGTGCTATGGCAGGTGCAAAACTTTACAAAAAAGCACCGATTATGATTGCAAACGATGTAGTTGAACAATTAAAAGACAACAAATTATTTGATTCAATTGAGGCAGTAATGCCAGGATTTATCAACATTAAGCTTAGAGCTGATTATATTGATGAATATGTATCAAATATGAATGATGATGAAAGATTAGGATATGAAAAGAAAGAACCTATTACAGTTATAGTAGATTACGGCGGAGCGAATGTTGCAAAGCCTCTTCATGTTGGACATTTGCGTCCGGCGATTATTGGTGAAAGTGTAAAGAGAATTTGCAGATATGCGGGAGATACTGTATATGGTGATGTTCATCTTGGAGATTGGGGACTTCCAATTGGTCAGGTTATAGAAGAGTTAAGAGACAGACAGCCTGATTTGCCTTATTTTGATGAAAACTTTACAGGAGAATATCCAACTGAACCACCATTTTCTATTAATGAATTGGAAGATATTTATCCAACAGGTAGTGGTAAATGTAAAGTTGATGAAGAATTTAAGAAGAGAGCTCAGGATACAACGGCTAAATTACAGCAGGGAAATAAAGCGTATATGGCACTTTGGAAACATATTATGAATGTGTCAAAGGCTGATTTAAAGAAAAATTATAAAAATTTAAATGTTGAATTTGATTTATGGAAGGGTGAAAGTGATGCTCAGCCATATATTCCTGATATGATTGATGATTTTGTAGCAAGAGGATTTGCACATGAAAGTCAGGGCGCTTTAGTTGTAGATGTTGCAAGACCTGATGACAAGAAAGAACTTCCTCCATGTATCGTAAGAAAGCATGATGGAGCAGCATTGTATGCAACATCTGATTTGGCAACTCTTATCGAAAGAGAAAAAGATTACCATCCGGGACATGTAATTTATGTTGTAGACAAACGTCAGGAATTACATTTTACTCAGGTATTCAGAGTAGCTAAAATGACAGGAATTGTTGATGAAGATACACCTCTTACATTTATTGGATTTGGTACAATGAACGGAACTGACGGAAAGCCATTTAAGACAAGGGATGGCGGTGTTATGAGATTAGAAATGCTTATTTCTGATGTAAGTGAAAAGGTTTATGAAAAAATCCTTGAAAACAGAGACATATCTGAGGAAGAAGCAAGAGAAATATCAAAGATTATTGGACTTGCAGCAATTAAATACGGCGATTTATCAAACCAGGCAACAAAAGATTATGTATTTGATATTGACAGATTTACTTCATTTGAAGGAAATACAGGACCATATATTTTATATACAATTGTACGTATCAAGTCAATTTTAAAGAAATATGATGAACAGGGAAATGAACTTTCTGAAAATGGAAAGATTGTTGACTTTGGAAGTGAAAGTGAACGAAGCTTGAAATTAGTTCTTACACAGTTTAATGATGTGATGGAAGCAAGTTATAATGAATTAGCACCACACAGAGTATGTGCTTACATTTATGAAGTTGCAAATGCATTCAACAGATTTTATCATGAAAATAATATTATGAATGAATTAAATGCTGATAAACAGAAGAGTTATATCAATTTATTGACATTGACAAAGAAAGTATTAGAACAGTGTATTGATTTACTTGCAATAGATGCACCTGAACGTATGTAATCATAAAAATTTAATTAATATTTATATTAAAAAAATCCGGTAGTTAAATTCTACCGGATTTTTTAGAGAATAATTTAATAAATTATAATTATTCAGCTGTAGTTTCTTCTACAGTAGTAGATTCATCTTCTGAAGCTGTTGTTGTAGCTTCTTGTGTAGATGTCTCTTCATCTGAAATATCTTTTACATTGCTGTCGCCTGCTTCAATCAACTGCTTACGCAAATCAGAAGCTGAAACTTCACTGGCATATGTAGTAGTTGTTTCAGGTGGAGTGTACATACCTGTAGAAACAGCGATTGAATATCCTAAATATACTAAAATGGCAATTCCGATTAATGCGATTGCCACATACCCCAAGATTGTTTTTATCTGAGCTTTTTTAGGTGCTGCCTTACGGTTGTATTTCTCTTTCTTACGATTGTCTACCTTCTGCTGACTCATTAATATGTACCTCACAAATTTAATTTTATCTTAATTATTATAAAACAAAAACATATGTAAAACAAGAGCGATTTATGGTATAATCCACAAAGAGGAATGGCAAATATTCTTTTTATTGCTGATAGAATGTGTTTATAGAAGTAGTTAATGAATATAAATATGGAAGTGTAGAAAGAATATATTTAAATTAAGAAATATATAGTAAGTTGCATGTGTGCAATAAATAATAGATAAAAAACACAGAAAGGTCATACACATATGAGTAAATATAATATAATGATATTCGACTTAGATGGTACATTAAGTAATTCAAAAGAAGGAATTACTAAATCAGTGCAGTATGCTTTAAAGAGTGTAGGAATAGAAGAGGAAAATTTAGATTCGTTAGAACATTTCATTGGACCTCCGCTTATTGATGAGTTTGTGAGAAGTTACGGAATGACGATTGAAGAGGCGGCTCATTTAAAAGAGGTATATAGAGAAAGATATCTTCCGATAGGAATATATGAAACAACTATTTATCCTGGAACAAAAGAAATGTTAAGTACTTTAAAAAAAGCAGGAAAGAAGCTGGCTATTGCAACTTCTAAACCACTCGAAATGGCAATAGAAGTACTTAAATATTTAGAAATATATGAGTATTTTGATTACGTAATGGGTGCAGAAACCAAGGGAAACAGACAAAGTAAAGAAGCAGTTCTTAATGCCTTAATTGAAGAATCTGGTTTACACATAAATAATGATAATGCTGTAATGATTGGTGATACATGCTTTGATGTTGATGGAGCAAAGAAAGTCGGTTTGGATACAATAGGTGTATCATATGGATTTGGCAATAGTAAAGAAATGCTTGAACATGGAGCGATAGCGATTGTTGATTCTGCTAAAGAATTAGAGGAATATTTATTAAGTTAATGAATTGAGGATGATATGAAAGAAAAAGCACCGGTAAGGAATATATGGAGAGGAATTTACCCTATACTGTTTTTTCAGGGAACAGCAACGGTAATTCAATATATTTTAATGATAACGCTAAGTGTAATGGGTGCAAATCCTAAATACACAGGAATATCACAATACAGTGATATAGTAAATGAAATTAATTCACATGCGATGGAAATTACACTTTTAACGGATATTATATGTATTATTATAATGGCTTATTTTATGTATAGCGATAGAGTAAAAGATAAATTGAAAGGAATTTATGTAAAATATGACAAAGTTAAATGGACTAAGTATTTACTTGTAATTCCTTTTGCATATTTTTTTATGATGTCTGCAAATGCTTTAGTAAGTATCTTGACGCTATATATGCCTCAAAGTATGGTTGGCACATATGATAATACTAAAGAAATATTAAATAACAGTAGTTATTTTATGCTTATTATTACAACAGCAATTATTGCTCCGATATCAGAAGAATTTATGCATAGAGGAGTTGTATATAACAGATTTAAAAGAATATGTCCGTCTGTTTTAGCGGCAATTATTTCATCAATAATTTTTGGAATAATTCATATGAATTTTGTGCAAGGTCCGTATGCGTTTTTAGTTGGTCTTGCGGCAGTTTATGTTTATGAAAGATATAAAAGTATTATAGCACCAATAATTTTACATGTCACAGCTAATTCTGTAAGTACAATTGTGTCAATAATTGCAAATGAAACAGGTTTGGATACGAGTGCTGCGTCACAATATAATATAGCACAGCTTACTGCATCATATTTGCAAATGGCAATAGTATTTGGAATTTTAGCTTTAATTATAGGAATAATTATATACAAAACAGTTATACCAAATGAGATAAAGGAGATTAAGTAATGAAATTATTATCAGTAGCTGTTCCATGTTATAATTCAGCAGAATACATGGAAAAAACAATCAGAAGCATTTTAACAGGGGGAGACAGAGTAGAGTTAATAATAGTTGATGATGGCTCAAAGGATAATACCTTAGAAATAGCAAACAAATATCAAAGAAAATTTCCTGATATTGTAAAAGTTGTTCATCAGGAAAATGGCGGACATGGAGAAGCTGTAAATACAGGAATTAAAAACGCAACAGGATTATATTTTAAAGTAGTTGACAGTGATGACTGTCTTGGAAAGAATGCCTTAAAGCAGGTTCTTGATTTACTTGAAAAAATGGTTGAAGAAGATGCAGGATTAGATATGCTTATCACAGACTTTTTATATGATAAGGTAGGTCAGAAACATAAAAAGGTAATGAGATATAAGAGAGCTATGCCTGTAGGTAAAATGTTTACATGGGATGATGTTAAATTTGGTAAAAGCCAGTATTTGCTTATGCACTCAGTAATATATAGAACAAAAGTACTTAGAGAAAGTGGTATGGTACTTCCAAAGCACACATTTTATGTTGATAATATTTATGTGTTCCAGCCGTTGCCATATGTAAAGAATATATATTATCTTGATGTAGTATTGTACAAATATTTTATAGGAAGAGATGATCAGTCAGTTCAGCAGGATATTATGATTAAGAGAATTGACCAGCAGTATAGAGTTACAAAGATAATGCTTGATGTATATAATGACTCATTAGTAAATAATAAGAACCTAGACAATGTAATGGTTCATTATTTTGATATGATGATGTGTATTTCTTCAATATTATCAATTCTTGAGGGAAGTGATGAAAGATTAAAGGATAAACAGAAATTATGGGATAATTTAAAAGAAAGCAATCCTGTATTATATAAAAAGGTAAGATATTCAGCACTTGGAAGAACAATGAATTTAAAAGGTAAAGCAGGAAGAAAAGTTTCAAAGGCAGGATATAAGATTGCCCAGAAACTTTATGGCTTTAATTAAATGTAATAGTGTTAGTGGTTTATATTAAGAAACGCACAAGCTATTTGAAATTATTAGAATTTTAATAACATAGAATAAAAAATGATACGAATTCCAATTAGGTTTTCGTATCATTTTTTATTGTATTTATTTAAGAAGTATAATACTTCGTGTTTGTGTGGGTCTTTTACGTAAGGAGCATCAAATTTAACATTTTTGAACCATACTTTAAATACAATAAGGTATAAAGTGAGTGAAAGTAATACACCACATACTAAATCGATAAATGAATGCTGTTTTAAAAATACAGTAGAAAGACATATAAGTACTGCTAAGACGGATGTAAACCATTTTATACGTTTTCTTGATTTTAATTCTTTCATGTGAGGACTTTTTATCAGACAAATCTGGGCTGATAAAGTCGCAAAAACATGAATGCTTGGACATACATTTGTAGGTGTATCGTTATTGTATATAAAGTTAACTAAATTAATAAATATGTTATCTCTGATTCCGGGGTCAATACGTAAATCGTGACCATTAGGAAAAATTGTGTATATAAGCAGACATATTGTCATGCCGGTAAATTCATAAGCACAAAGTCTATAAAATTCGTTTGTTGAGTGATAAAACAAAAAAACGAAAATTGCCGGTAAATATAGAAACCATAACAGATATGGAATAATAAATAATTCGTTAAATGGAATAATATCGTCCATAAAACAATGCATTATATGATAATTATCAGTTACGTTATTTTCTAATATGATAAACCATGGCATATATATGAAAAAATATAATAGAGGCCATAAATGTTTGTACTTATGAAAAAAGCTTCTGATTCTCTTTTTCATAAGAACTCCTTATGTTGTGTTTTAGTGAAGTGAATTCACATTAATGAGAAGTATAACATCAAAAAATGTAAAAGTATACCTAATTAATATAATTTTAAGAATAAGTTTTAAATTTAGAAATAATTATTAAGAACTGAAGTATGATTTAATGGAAAACGAGAAATAGTTAAAGTAGATATATGAATAAAAAAGTTACAAATACATCTTAAATAGTGCTATTATAATAGGGTCCTTATTAAAATGAGATGAAAGGAAAAGATATGAATATTAATTTGACAATAGCACAGGAATTAAATGTTAAAGAATGGCAGGTAGAGGCTGCTGTAAAACTTATCGATGAAGGAAATACAATCCCTTTTATTGCGAGATACAGAAAACCTGTAACAGGAGAACTTAATGACGAACAATTAAGAACTTTAGATGAAAGATTAAAATATTTAAGGAACTTAGAAGAAAAGAAAGAAACAGTATTAGCTTCAATCGAAGAACAGGGAAAATTAACAGATGAATTAAAGAAAAAAATCATGGATGCACAAACTATTGTTGCAGTAGATGATTTATATCGTCCATACAGACCAAAAAGAAGAACAAGAGCAACAGATGCTAAAGAAAAAGGCTTAGAACCTTTAGCAAATATAATTATGCTTCAAATGACTAAAAATCAAATAACTAAAGAAGCAGAAGTTTTTGTTAATCCTGAAAAAGGAGTTGAAAACGTTGAACAGGCTATTCAGGGTGCAAAAGATATAATTGCTGAAATGATTTCTGATAATGCTGAATATAGAAATGCAATAAGAAAATTAGCTCTAAAGCAGGGAATGATTACTTCGGAAGCAAAAAATAAAGAAGAAAAAACGGTTTATGATAATTACTATGAATATAGTGAATCAGTAGCAAAGATTCCCGGACATAGAATTTTGGCGATTAATCGTGGCGAAAAAGAAAAAATATTAAATGTTACAGTTGAAATGCCGGAAGAAGCAATAATAAATGCATTAGTAAAAACAACTATAATTAGAGATAACCAAAATACTTCTGATATAATTAAAGATGCTGTACAGGACAGTTTTAAACGACTTATTCAGCCTGCAATCGAAAGAGAAATCAGAAATTTACTTACTGAAAAAGCAGAGGATGGGGCAATTAAAGTATTTGGACAGAATTTAAAACAATTATTAATGCAACCGCCAATTATTGGGAAAACTGTTTTGGGCTGGGATCCGGCGTTTAGAACAGGCTGCAAAATAGCAATTGTTGACCCTACCGGAAAAGTATTATATACGACAGTAATTTTCCCAACAGCACCGCAAAATAAAATCGAAGAATCAAAGAAAATAATTCTTGGACTGATAGATAAATACAATGTAGATTTGATTTCGCTTGGTAACGGAACAGCGTCGAGAGAATCAGAAGCTGTAATTGTAGATATTATAAAAGAATCTAAAAGAAAAGTTCAGTATATTATTGTTAATGAAGCAGGAGCTTCAGTGTATTCGGCAAGCAAACTTGCAACTGAGGAATTTCCTAATTTTGATGTTGGACAAAGAAGTGCTACATCTATGGCGAGAAGATTACAGGATCCATTGGCTGAATTAGTTAAAATTGAACCTAAGGCTATTGGCGTAGGTCAATATCAGCATGACATGAATCAGAAAAAATTAGAAACAACACTTTCAGGTGTAGTTGAAGATTGTGTAAATAGTGTGGGAGTAGACTTAAATACTGCATCTGCTCCATTGCTACAGTATGTTTCAGGAATTAACAAAACACTTGCAAAAAATATTGTTGAGTATAGAGAAGAAAATGGTATATTTAACAGTAGAAAAGATTTACTTAAGGTTGCTAAACTTGGACCAAAAGCATTTGAGCAATGTGCAGGATTTTTGCGTATAAGAGATGGAAAAGAGCCTTTAGATAATACAAGTGTTCATCCTGAAAGCTATAAAGCAGCAAAGGCTTTGCTTAAATTATTTGATTATTCTGAAAAAGATATAGCTTTAGGAATTAAAGATTTGCAGAAAAAGATTACAGATAATAAGAAAATTGCAGATGAAATAGGAACAGATGAAATTACATTGATGGATATAGTTAAGGAAATAGAAAAGCCGGGAAGAGATCCTAGAGATGAAATGCCAAAGCCTGTATTAAAGAGTGACGTTTTAGACTTTGATGACTTAAAAGAAGGAATGATTCTTAAGGGAACAGTTAGAAATGTAATTGACTTTGGTGCATTTGTAGATATAGGAGTTCATCAGGATGGACTTGTTCATATATCTGAACTTAGTGATAAATATATAAAACACCCACTTGAAGTAGTGAGTGTTGGTGACATAGTTGATGTTAAAGTGTTAAGTGTTGACAAGAGCAAAAAGCGTATTCAACTTACAATGAAGAATATTTAAAAAGAAATGATTTTGGATGCAAAAGCCTAAGATTTACTTTGATGCTCATATTGGGGCAGGTACCAAGACCTTTTGCCCGCTTATGAGCAAATTTATGTGGGCTTAGACCTTTTAAACCTGATATCATTAAATAGCTTTAAACCAATCAACTGTGAAATTTTTGAAATGATTTGCCTGTGGACTTAATTTTTTATTTTTGTCCCAGGCAATTATTATTTCTCTAAAAGCAGGTTCATCTAAAGGTAATAATGTAACTTTATATGAAGGTTGTAGCATAAAGAATTTTTCCGGAACGATGAATAGACCTTCATTTTTTTCAAGCATATATCTTAATGCAGAAGCGTCAGCGGTTTCAAATACAACATTTGGAGTGAAATTACCGTACTTTTTGCAGTAGTTGTCTGTAAGTGAACGCAAGTTCATAGTCTTATAATATGAAACAAATTTTTCGCCTTTTAAATCTTTAAAACTGATATGGGTTAATTTGCTTAAGGGGTTTTTATTTGAAACAGCAACAACAAGTTTATCTTTCATCAATTCTTTATATCTGAAATCTGACATATCTTCCATAGGTTGCATAAAAGTAAAATCGTAGTCGGTAATTGAAATAGATGTGGCAGAATTTAGTGAAGATACATAGATATCTTTTGTCGAGGTTAAAAAATCGGCTGTAAGCATTGATATGTAACGGTTTCCTGCCTGAATGTATATTTTGATATCTGTTTGTACATTTTCTGAAAAATGTGCTATCCCATCATCTATATTTGCAATTGCAATTTTTACTTTGTTATAAAAAAACAACCCGTTTTTATTTAGAGATACTTTTTTCCCATTTCTGTCAAATAAAGCAACACCAAGTTCCTCTTCTAATTTTTTTATTGTTTTACTTATATAAGGTTGTGGAACAGTATTCTTCTTTGCAACTTTTGAAAAATTTTCAAATTCTGCGGCATCTAAAAAATATCTTAATTGTAATAATTCCATAATAAATTTATCTGTATGTTTTAATCGTAAAACAGATATTTCCTTTCCTAAAAATAGATAACTCTAAAATATATGGCGTCGGGTTAAAAAAACAAACTATGGTGGATTAAGGCATTTCAGACCTGACATTATATATATTTAAAATTATATAAAGTATAACGCTATAACAAGATACTTTCAATAAAAAAACAAAATGCATATATCTTTTAAAGTATATAAATATGTCCTTATTCGTATTTCAAAAATATGATTAAATTTGCTAAATTAGAGATATAAAGAATAATGCTATGGAGGAAATGCGAATGAGTAAAAATATTAAAAAAGTATTATCAGTAATAATCGGTATATGCATGGTTGTATCTTGTTTGTCGGTTTATACTCCAAAGGATGCGAAAGCGCAGGAGACGTTGACAAATGTTGCAAATAATAGAAATAACTATACATATATGAGTTCTAATGCAAATAAACCGGAAAACGGGGAAGGGTTTTTGTATGTAGGAAAAGGATTTAGTGCAATTAATGTGTGCAATGAAAATTACGGAAACGGAAATAATATATTAGGAAAAACAGCAACGACTAAGCCATCATTATATGTATATTTAGGAGATGAATATGATATAAGTTATGCAAAATTATATCAGGGTTCTACTAATGGGGCGTTTTATAATTCTTATTGTAAGAAATATAAAATTTATTATTCGACAGATATTGTTTCAAAAGATAATGAAGGTGAAATTGAGTGGACTTTAGCCGGTGAATGCGAAAATGGAACAATATATAATGGTAGTTCAATAAAAATTAAAGATGCAGAGAATGTAAGTACTAGTGGAGATACCATAAACTTTTCTGAAACATGTAGAAAAGCTAAAAGTGTGAAAATTGTATTCGATGAAGAATACTGTATGGGAATTGGAAATTCTTCAGGAACAGGTGTTACAGGAACTGTAAGTTTTGTATCATTTCAGGTTTATGGATGTAAAAGTATAGAAGAAACAACAACTGTAGAATCAACAGAAACAACAACGGAAAAAGAATCGGAAAGCCAGATAGAAACAACAACTGAAAAGGAAACAGTAACTGAAAGTGAATCAGATATAACGGAGGATAGTAATTTGTATGAATCAAATAATGAAAAAATAAGTGGTGTATCCGGATACGCTTCATCAAATCTTAGAGGTAGTGGTGTAACAACGCCTTTAAAGGTAGGAAATCTGACAGACGATAGTTTGACTTCATACATAATAGCAAATACAGCTAAAGTACCGGAGAATCCGTGGTTTGCAGTGGATTTAGGAAAAGTATATGATATAAATAAAGTGTCTATAACTCCCGGGGCAGGAAATGATTATGCAAATGCATATCCTATAAAATATCAGATTCAGGTAGCTAAAGAGACAACAAATATAACTACTGCGTCAGATTTAGAAAAATTAACATGGATAACGGTAGAAACTGTAACAGATGGTGAATTGGCAACTAAAGCAGTTACATTTAAAAGAAAGAATGCAAGATATGTAAGAATATATGTAGAAAGTTATGCAGATTATTGCTCTTTATGTGATTTATCAGTATTTACTACTGATGATAGATATTTGCTTGGAGAAAAAGAGGATAATCATCAGAATGTTCTGTTTATAGGAAATTCTCTGACATATTATAATAATTTGGCTAATGTTGTAAGTGGGTTGGCAAATTATTATGGATATGACATTACATGTACGGCAGCAACAAATGGAGGAAAAAATCTGATTTTCCAATCAACGGCAGATAATGTTGTGTCAGCAGTTAAAAAAGGTGGATATGAAATAGTTGTAATTCAGGATATTGTTGGTGGATTTGATGCTGATAAACATATGAAAGGTGTAAAGGCGGTTACGGAATTGATAAGACAATATAATCCGGATGCAAGGATTATTTCATATATGCCATGGCCTGTAAAAGGTGCATTAATTACAAATAGTCTTGTACCGTATTTTACATATAATTATATAAAAGCTGCCCGTACTTATGATACAGTTCTTGCTCCTGCAGGAGAAGCTTTTTATGAAATATATAATGCGGGATATGATTTATATTTTGATGATAGACATCCAATGCCGTTAGGAACATTTATATCAGCTACATCTGTATTTTATACAATGTTTCCTGAAGAAGAAAAGAAAAATTTTGATGATGAAAAAGATTATACATATGTAACAGATTTGATTCACAACAATATAGCATATTCTAATGGAAGTAAAACAGAAGTATATGAGAAAGCATTTTTGAATCTCATATCAGATACAAGTTATAAGTATTCTCATGCAGTTAAAGAAGCAGTAGCTGACAAAACAGGAAAAACAAAATATACATCTGTAGCCGGAGAGTATGTGGATGCAGATGACGAAGTTGATAAAGAAGGACTTACAGAAACTACAGGAAAAGTAGTGGCAAAAGAATTGTTTGATAAAGTTAATGGTAATGTTGCTGTAGGTTGTGATGCTTACGCTTCGTCAGGTGTGGCTAAATTAGCGGTAGATGGTAACACAGGCTCAAGATGGGAAAGTACTCATGGAGTTGATCCGCAATGGATATATGTTGATTTAGGTGAAATAAAGAGTATTGATAAAGTTGGATTTTTATGGGAAGGAGCATATGCGTCTAAATATTATGTCCAAATATCAGACGATGCACAAAATTGGAATACTGTAGCTATGGTATCAGCTACTGCAGCAAAAAATGTTCAGATAGATTTAGGTCAGGCATATGATACAAGATATGTAAGAATGTATGGCACAAGAAGAGGCACGGGTTATGGATATTCGATTTTTGAATTTGGTGTATGGGAAGCAAAAGAAACAAATACAGTTACTGTAGATGGTTTGAAGGCAGGTCAGATAGTAAGTGGAAATAAATTTAAATTTGGAAATTATAAGTATGGATATTATGATGTGAACAATAAAAAGGCTTATAAGCCAAATTCAAGCATAGTTATCGATTCAGATACAGAATTTGTTTCAATTAACTTAAATATTTCAATGAGAAATGGAGCGAGTATCAGATTGGCAAATCCAACAGGGTTGAGATTTATGTCGGTAATTTCAACAGAAAACAATGAACTTAATCTTGAACAAATATTAGGTGATGAAAATGTAATTGCAACAGGTACATTAATAACAACCTATTATCTTTATGAAAACAATAACAAGGTTTTAAATAAAGAGAGCAACTATACAAAACTTGATATAAAAAATTCAGGATGGTTTAATGATGAAGTTGGAAGTTTTTGCGGCTCAATAGTGAATATTAAGAAAGAAAATTATAATGCCAAATTTATTGCGGTAGGTTATTTTACTGTTACATATACAGATGGAAGTTCGACAACGGTATACACTACTGTAGATGAAACAAATAACTCCAGAACAGTAGCACAAGTTGCAACAGCAGTTAAAAATTCAAATGAATATTTGAATTATACAGATGAACAGAAAAAGTTTGTAGATATGTATTTAGAGTAGTAAGAATGGATGGTGTTATATGAAAAAAGAATATATGAGTCCGGAAATGGAAATTATTGAATTTGATACAAATGATGTTATTTCAACAAGTGGAGAAGATGCATTAATTGATATTAATGTTGACAAGAATTATTTTAATAATAAAAATGACTGGTCAGGATTTTATTAAATTTTAAAAGATATACAGCCTTTGCCGTAGATAAGTGGCAGGGGCTGTATATCTTTTAGTGATTAGTATGCTTTTATTTAAATTATTTAAATTAATTAAAAAAATTGTTGACAGACGTGACGTATTATGATAATATTTTTCTTGCGTCGAGCGAAAGCAAGATGTAAGCGGAAGTGTCGGAACTGGCAGACGAGCAAGACTAAGGATCTTGTGGCTATTGCAGTCGTGTGGGTTCAAGTCCCATCTTCCGCATTTTTTATACCTAAAAATAAGGTATATATTTGGGGTGGTACATATTTATTAGATAAAATATTAAATAAAGTTTGAAAAACTATAAAACTTAATTTGTATATTTATTTTAAATGACAAACACCCTAAGAGGTGTTTTTTTGTTATGCACAATGAGCCAAATACTTTCAGTTTTTTGCTTGCAAAAAAAACTGAA
>OLSN01000438.1_pt1 | contig 45231 bp, 40 predicted proteins | sample 1672411 | NCBI WGS metagenome assembly OLSN01 (sample SAMEA3136683, study PRJEB25190) | human gut metagenome | biome: human gut; feature: human-associated habitat; material: faeces | place: Austria | collected 2013 | reverse complement strand
GTGTGTCCGTTTTGGTGAATATTTATTATAATGTAGCTGTTAATGCGGCAATGGGAGTAAGTAATTCTGTTACGAATATAATTAACGGTTTTATAACTAATTTTCAGGTCGCATTCAATCCGCAGATAGTGAAAAGCTATGTTTCAAAAGATTTCTCTTATTTGCAGAATCTTATCGTCCGTTCGTCAAAACTTTCAAGTTTTCTTGTGATCATATTTCTTGTGCCATTGATGTTTGAAGCGGGAAATGTTCTTAAAATATGGCTTGGAGATTATCCGGAATATTCGGTTGAATTTTGTATATTAACATTATTGGCAATATATTTTGAGGCGGTATCAGCTCCTTTATGGATGACTGTTTATGCGCAAAAAGACATTAAGTCTTATCAGATTGTAATATCAACGGTATACTCGTTAAATTTTTTTGTAGGATGGCTTATACTGTTTTTAGGAGCAGCACCATACTCTGTAATAACAGTCAGGGTTATTGTCTTTATCGCATTAGCTGGTATAAGGCTGTATTTTACAAAAAAGTTCTTTACACAATTCGATATTAAAATATGGATTATAGATGTATTGTGTAAAAGCATATTAATATTTTTAATTTCTTCTATTGTTACAGGTGGAATTATTTATTCCGTAAAGTGCAATGATTTTTCCCATATTTTACTGACGACGTTAATATCTTTATGTGTAACATTTCCGATGATTTATTCTGTAGGGTTAACTAAGAGTGAACGTGTTTTTTTTAGAGAAAAAATATCAGCTTTATTTTATAAAATAATATAAATATTTTAGTTATGAATTGTAATGATAAAGTAATTGAATTGAGAAATAAAATAGAAGAAACCTTGATACCGTTAATTGATAATGATTATCTGTATTTGGATTTACCATATCATACAAATTTAGGTGATACTTTAATTTGGCAGGGAACATTGGATTTTTTAAAGAAAATTCCTCATAAATGTTTGATGTCAACATGTGCAAATGGAAATGATTTCATGAAAGTGGCACGCCACCACCGTGAAGCAATTATATTGCTTCACGGTGGTGGCAATTTTGGAGATATATGGGTTGGCTCTAATGAATATAGAAAAGAAGTAATAAAAAAGTTGCCAGGACATAAAATAATAATATTGCCTCAAACCATACATTATAATAATATAGATAATCTAAAAAAAGACGCTTGTTTTTATGCAGAATTTCCTAATGTGACAATATGTGCAAGAGATATGATTTCATTAAATATTCTGAAAGAATATTTTCCTAATAATATAAGATATTTATTACCAGATATGGCGTTTTGTATGGATATAAATCTATATAATTTAGATAAATCCTTTCAGATTAGTAGAAGTCTGTTTATAAGGCGAATTGATAAAGAATTTCAAAGCTCAGAAAAATATGATATTGTTCCAAGCGATGCATATATAAGTGATTGGCCGACTATTACTATAGAATCAAATATGGTAGAATATAAAATATTAAGGGTTTTATCTCGTTATGGTTTGGCTATAAGACGTAGACTAAATTTTGATTTTTATTCAAGCATTGTGGATTTTTATTGGCAGCATATGCTAAGAAAAAGGCAGGTAATAAAAGCTATAAAATTTATCAATTCTTATAGAATAATTTATGCAACACGTATGCATGCTATAATATTAAGTATACTTTTAAATAAATTAGAAATTGTTGCATTTGATAATAGTTATGGAAAAACGTCAAGTTTTATAAACACATGGCTTCGTGACGTTGAGTGTTTAAAATTAATTAAATAGTTTTATGAATATGGACGTATCTATTATTATTCCTGTTTATAATGTAGAACCTTATGTCGAAGCTTGTTTAAACTCTGTGATTTCACAGAGTTATATTGGCTCTATGGAATGTATCATAGTTGATGATTGTGGAACTGATGGAAGTATGATTATAGCTGAAAATATTTTGCGCTTATATAAAGGTCCCATCAAATTCAGAATCATTCACCATGATACAAACTATGGATTATCTGCTGCAAGAAATACTGGGTTAAAAGCCGCAATTGGTAAGTATGTGTATTTTCTTGATTCTGACGATACAATAGAGATTGAATGTATAAAGCTTATGATGGAAACTGCAAGAAAATATCCTGAGGCGGAGTTAGTTCAAGGGGGTTCAAAAATGTCAACAGGACTTGAACTGATGAATCTAAAAAGTAAAAAGCTTTTAACATATACAGAAAATAGGAAATATATTGTTAAGTCTTTACTAAATGTGAATATTATGCCGGTGTCTTCTTGGAACAAATTAGTAAAGAGATCTTTTTTAATCGATAATTCATTATATTTTATTGAAGGGGTTATTCACGAAGATATAGGATGGTGTTTTTATTTGTCTAAATATCTTAAGAGATTAGCCATCTGTAAATATAATACATATAATTATTTAGTTCGTGAAGGTAGTATAATGTCTGGGCTTAAGGAAGAAAAAGCACTCAACTCTTGTTTAAAATTGTCCGATGATTTTATAAATAATATAAGTGATGAATTTAAAATACAGCAATTAGGATATATTTTTCGATTATTGCAGTCTCATTATGTTTTTGCAGAGTCAAAGAAGAATAAACAATTGGTTAAAAATGCATTATGTCATCTAAGATTAAAAATGTCATACATTGATAAATTCGTTTTGAGTTCATTTCTGGTCTTTCCTAATTTTTTATTAAAGAAAAAATTTATATACAAAGCTTATACATACTATTTTGTTAAATGACTCAAATTGATAGTTAATTTGCCATTTATAATATAACGTGAGTTCGATGAATCATATATGTCTAAAAAAATGGTGATTAGCGAAAATTGTTGTACTTTTATAGTGCTGAATTACAAAGAATTACAAACAATAATCGCTATGGTTACCGAGGACAAAGTTACCGAATTATTTTGTATGACAGATGATTTTTGAAAGTTTTTTGATTCGATGATGGCAAAATATACGCTGAAACCGGATAAAAAGCGAAGTTATTACCGTGATTCGACAATGCCAAGGTCAGAAATCATGCTGATCATTATACTATTCCATGATTCTGGCTACCGTTGCCTGAAGCATTTCTATTTGGAAAAGGTTTGCAAGCACTTGCACCATCTCTTCCCCAAAGTTGTCTCATACAATCGGTTCGTGGAATTTGAAAAAGAGGTGGCGATAACTTTGGCTCTGTTTATCAAGAAGGTGTTGCCCGACAAATGCACGGGCATAAGTTGTCGTGGACAGCACTCCCCTGAGAGTGTGCAGGAATCAGAGGATACATATCCACAAGGTGTTCAAGGGTATAGCGCAAAGTGGCAAGTGCTCCATGGGCTGGTTCGTTGACTTCAAGCTCCAACTTATCTGCAACGAGAAGAGGAAATTGTTTAAATTCATGATAACCCTGGAAGACGTGGACGACAGGAAACCGCTGGAATACAAGGTCTTTGTTGAGCTCATTTACGGAAAGCTGGTTGCTGACAAGGGGTATATCGGCAAGAATCTATTCCAGCTATTGTTCGTGGACGGCATACAGCTCATTCCAAACTTAAAAGTAACATGAAAGTAGCGCTTATGAGTGTGCCGGACAAACTGTTGCTCAGGAAACGGACGATTATAGAAACAGCGAACGACGAGTTGAAGAACATCGCCCAAGTGGAGCGCTCAAGGCACAGGTGCTTTGACAATTTCATCGTGAACTTGCTCGGGACTATCGCCGCTTATTGCTTATTTCCTAAAAAGCCGTGTATCAATGTGCAACGCACGTTAGACACGCAACTGAGTATATTCTAAATTCATCGAACTCACTTTAATATAGAGCTATTTATAAAATGATGTGTAAAGTTTATTTTATGTAAAAATATTTATGACTAAACCTTTATTTTCTATAATAATGCCAGTGTACAATGTTGAGCATTATTTAAGTGAAAGTATTAATAGTATTTTAATGCAATCTGGTGATTGGGAACTTATCATAGTTGATGATGGAAGTTGTGATAATAGTTCCAGTATATGTGATTATTATAAAAAAATAGATAATAGAATAAATGTGTTTCATAAAAATAATGATGGCGTAAGTTCTGCTCGTAATTATGGTATAGAAAAAGCAACAGGTAAATATATCGTATTTGTAGATAGTGACGATGTGATTGACATTAATTTTCTTTCGATTATACAGGGCTATTTAAATGACGACATTGATTTAATCCATTATGGATGGTATTATATAGATGGAAAACAAACATTAAAACATGATGTTTGTAAGGTTTCAACTTGTCTGACTCTTAAAGAAGTGTGTCGAAAAAACATATTTCATGGTTTTGTCTGGTCTTATGTATTTAAGAAAGATATAATAAAAAAAAATAAGTTGTCTTTTTCAACAAATTTAAATTATGCAGAAGACTGGGAGTTTATATTGAAATATTATCTATATGTAAATAAAATGCAGATTTTGAAGGATTGTCTATATAGTCAGGTTATGAGACCCGGCTCAGCGACAAACCGTGAATTGGGAGAAAAATATATAAGTGATAATTTTGAGATGTATCGAAGAGTAATGAGCATATCCTCAAACTATCCAAAGTATATCAGAAATTTCTATAAACGTAGGATAAAAGATATCAATATGTGGATGGTTAACAATGTCTTATTTAAAAATAAGCCATTGCTTTCGAGATATAAAGCTGAATGTGAAAAACTATATAGAGTATATAAACCCTTAACTTTTTCTATTATGTTATGGACTCCTTTATTCTTAGGAAAAAATAGCTATAAATTTATATGTATGCTTTATAATAAAGCAAATAAATACCTATTTATTCAGAATATAATGTGATAGTGACTATGGCAAGTCCTTTTATTTCTATTATCGTTCCTATATATAAAGTTGAAAACTACATTAGAGAATGCGTAGATAGTATCATCTGCCAGAAAGGAGACTGGGAACTGATACTTGTGGATGACGGAAGTCCGGACGGATGTCCCGCAATATGTGATGAGTATGCAGCGAAAGATGAACGTGTGCAGGTAATACATAAGAAGAATGGCGGCGTTTCAACAGCTCGTAATGCTGGCCTGGATGTTGCACGAGGAGAATGGATATGGTTTGTGGATAGTGATGATATTACTAATTTTCAATATGAAAAGATTGAAAAAGCTGTAAGATCAATAAAGGGAAAGCCTGATTATATAATGTTTGATATACAGACATTTAATGATGGAGATTCTCCAAAACTTAATGATGGGTGTAATGATATATTGGAGATAGAGGATAATATAGATAAAAACAATTTTTTGTTAAAGCATATTTGCGCTTATCATCAATGTTTATGGTATAGACGTGATGCGATAGAAAAAATACATCTCAGATTTACACAGGGGTTACGAACTAGTGAAGATGGAGAGTTCCAATTTAAATATTTGATGGTATGTAAACATCCTGTTTACATTCATTATAATATATATTATTATAGGAAACGTGAAGGATCTGCAATGCAAAATCCAGAAACGCGAAAGCATATTGTTGAGGACACAAAGATAGTTTTTAATCATTATCTTACTTTCATGAAAGATAATAATATCGTGCTTGAGCCTTGGCTGAAAATAAGATTGGTGGATACAATGAAAATATTGTTGTATTCTTCATTTGTTTCTGAACAATATAAATTAAAGATTTTCCAACGGAATATCCGTAGAATCATGAATTCGTATAATAAAGAAGGATATGGTGCCTTTAGTGGTATACTGATGAGGCTGGCTTATTTTAGTATTCCGCTTTATTGTACAATATTGAAAATAAATCTTAGAATAAAGGGCATAAAAATATGAATGTTATTTATTGGATATTAGGTCTGCCTCACGTTTTATGTTATATGATATATCGTCATATAATAAAAGAAATAGATGAGGACCTTGCAACATATACGAGTGGTAGAGTTGGGGTGAATGCTTTGATATTCGCTCTTCGTAGAAAAGAATATCGTAATGTTCTTTACTACAGACTGCCATTGATATTAAGAAAATTATTAAACATAACCCTTCCTAGAGTGCCTGATTGTAAAATACAATGTAAAAATATCGGAGGTGGAATAAATGTGCATCATGGTTGGGCGACAATAGTGCTTGCAGATAATATAGGAAGAAACTTTAGTGTTTATCAGAATGTAACGGTAGGATATGGAAAGGGAGGCAAGCCTTCAATAGGTAATAATGTAACAAGATATACTGGAGCTGTGGTTGTTGGTAAAATAACAATAGGTGATAATGTCCGGATTGCAGCAAATAGTATGGTGCGCAAGGATATCCCGGCAGATAGTCTTGTTTATGGTAATCCTGCGGTGGTAGTATTAGGTAAATAATATAGTTATATGAAATAATATGCAAAAAGAAAGATTAGCGTTTATTGATGTAGCAAAGTCTTTAGCAATGATAGCAGTAGTAATAGGACATACTATAAGTCCGAAGAATATAATTTCAGAATGGCTTTATTTATGGCATCTTCCAATGTTCTTCTTTACTGCAGGATTATGTTTTAATATAAACAAATATCAATTTTTATCTCTTCTTAAAAGAAGAATAAAGCAGTTGATATTACCAAGTATTTATTTCTCAATATTAATATCTATTTGTTTTTTGTTGTTAAATATATATTCAGGAGAGGAGTGGATAACAAGTATTTGTAATTTATTATCTAATTATAAATATGGATTACCAGGAGTAATGTGGTTTATACCGATTCTCTTCATATCAGAGATTCTCTCTTTCCCTATAATTAGATATATAAAAGATAAAATCATTCTAATCTCTATACTTGTTATTTTATGTGTAATACAATATATGTTTAAGGGAATAAAAATGCCGTATGATTTAAACACGGTTTTTGTTGGAATGTTTTTTTATTTATCTGGAAATCTATTAAGAAAAAATATGCTTGAGCCTACATTTTATATTAAAAATAGAAATTATCTTTTAATATTATTTATTTTAACTTATATATATATAATATTTAGTGATGGGTCAATGGATATTCATGGTAATTATTATCATGACATTACCGTTTTTGTCTTTTCTTTATTTGCTGTATTGGGAGTATTATTAATATCAAACATACGATATATTAGTACAAGTAAAATTCTAAATTATATAGGTAGAAATACTTTGATTATACTTCCTGCACATTTAATTATTCAGAAAATATTATGGACATTTATACATCCGTATTTTATAGAATGGGGCCATTTTGCTGAAAATGTTTTATATAAATTTGTTTATCTTTTCTTTGCATGTATATTCTGTTATTTAAGTATAGAATTTATAAATAGAAAAGCAAAATGGATGATAGGTAAATAGTTTTTGTAATGCTATGTATAATTATTTAGGTACTTCAATAGATTCAAAAACCAGAAAAAAAATAGAGGCCGGTTTTTGGGTAAATAAGCAATTATCAAGTGTTTGTTATAGGTCTGCTTATGTATTGCCCATAACGGCAACATCGGGACTCTTAGGTGGGGTTGTTACACATGATGGGAAAGAAATAAAAGCGTCATCCATACAGCAACTTAAAGGAATATACAATTTTGATGGGAAAGAAATAATATATGGACACAAAGCAATATTGATTGCTGTTTTTACAACATATACATGGGGGCATTGCTTTACAGACCATTTTAGTAAATTGTGGTTTTTGAAAGCAAAACGATACCAGGAACTTGTTAATGAAGGAGCGGAAATCATATATATTGCAGTGGATAATAAACGCCCACCTAAATATGTTTGTGATTTATTCCGTCTGGCAGGTCTTAATCTGAATAGTGTAAAGTGTGTTGATAAAGTGACGTGTTATGATGAATTATATATACCAGATGATTCTTTTTTCTCAGGAAAAGAGAAAGAACCGCGTTATTATACAAAAGAATATTCTGAAACAATAAATGATGTAAAAAATAATGTTCGTATATTAGGTGATAATATAAATATTACATTGTATCCGAAAATATATCTTACGAGGACTCAAGGCAAAATCTTCAGTAGTATGTTAAGAGATCTTGGAGAAAAAGACATTGAAACGGTTTTCAAGAATTTGGGATATAAGATTATTGCACCAGAAAGACATTCGGTTTGTGAACAAATATGGCTCTTGATGAATTGTACTGATTTGGTTACGACAGAGGGGTCTATAGCTCATACTGCTGTTTTTTGTAATAGCGGAACATCTTTGACCTTGATAAGAAAATGTAATTGGATAAGTATGCATCAATTAGTGATGAACGAGGTTGCAAAGTTGAATGTCACTTATGTAGATGCGCATTATTCTTGTTTTTGTGATAAACGTGAACCGTGGCATGGGCCGTTTTTAATGTGTGTTACAAAAGATCTGGAACATTATGTAGGACATAAGATCTTTCATCTGCCTATCTTTGCTAATCGCTATTTCTGGTTATATTGTATTCGTGAACTTTACGTACGAACTATACGTAAATTTAAGTTTTTAGATAAGATTATTAAAAGAATATTAGAATAGTTTTACTTTATGATACCGAAACTTATACATTATTCATGGTTTAGTGGCGAGCCATATCCGGAATTTCTGAAAGAGTGTATGGACACATGGAAGAAGGTCTTGCCGGACTATGATTTCATGTTATGGGATGCAAAGAAACTGGCTGAGTGTAATAATTTGTTTGCCAATGAAGCTGTGAGTGTTAGGAAGTGGGCGTTTGCCGCAGACTTCGTAAGACTGTATGCCGTATATCATTATGGAGGAATATGGCTTGATACGGATATTGACATGTTCAAATCGTTTGATCCTTTCTTGAATGACGGAATGTTTATCGGACGAGAGTATTATGTACACCATGAGCCTGGAAAGGAGGACTTTGTTACATTGACGTCTCATTGTTTTGGGGCGGAGAGGGAACATCCGTTTATAAAGGAGTGTCTTGAATATTATGAGCACAGACATTTTATACGTTCGTATAATGAGAAACTGCCTCAGGAACTGCGATATGATATGACCATAATACCAATGGTGCAGATGAGACTGGCGGAGAATTATGGGTTCGATTCGCGTAATAGTGTGAACAAGTTACAGGTGCTGAGCAATGGAGTGCATGTGTATCCTTATCAGTGGTTTGACCAACCGGGATATACTTCTATGAAAGATGTCGTTTGTATTCATCGTGTGGCTCAAAGCTGGAATCCAAAAGCTAAAGGACAAACCCTTCGGGATGTTACTAATCCTAAGAAAAAAACATTGGGATACCGTAAGATGGTATTACAAAAGAAATTGGCTGATCTCATAATGAAGTTGTAATGGCGAAAATATTATATATCCTAAAACATAATCCATGGGGAATTGGTGGCGGTTGTTATGCCTGCCGTAACTATCTGGAGCTTTTCTCTGAGATATTCAGGAATATGCATATTGATGTACTTATATGCAGTGAATATCTAAAGAATGCAAAGCAGACGGATTTCGCTAATTGCAGATTTATTCCGGTTGTTCCACGTACGAGATTCGGAAAATATATGTCGCCCCTTAGCGGTGTGTTGCACAGACATAATGGCGTAGCAAAGCGGATGATTGCGGAGGATGATTATGATTATTGTATATTCGATCATAACAGTATTGCTGGGTCGCTTGTGGATGATTGCAGAAAGGCCGGTATAAAAACAATAGTTCTGAATCATAATTGTGAGCAGGAGTATTTTCGTGATAATAACAGCAAGATAAAGAATCTGTTGTTATTGCCTGTGGTCAGAAAGAATGAAAGACATTCGTATAAGGGATGTGATTATAATATTTTTCTTACGGAAGAAGATAAGATTACGTTTAAGAAACTGTATGGCAGTTCGGAAACAAAGAGTATTGTCGGTGGATGTTTCCTAAGAAAAGGTGAAAAGATAAATGTGGAGGATGACAGACCATTTGATAAGGAGAACCCGAAGATTGTTATAAGTGGCACGATGGGGAATGTGCAGAATTTGGACGGGATAAACTATTTCCTTGACGAGCTGTATAGATTTGTTCCTGAGAATATGAGTGTTGTGCTTACAGGGCGTAATCCTACAGAAGAGCTAAAAGAAAAGGTCGCGCAATATAATAATGTCAGAATTATAGAAAATCCGGAAAATATATTGGATATTGTCGGACAATGTGATATCTTTGTATGTCCTACACGTCTTGGCGGAGGAATGAAGTTGAGAGTGATTGACGGATTGAGATGCGGACTACCGGTAATAGCACATAAAGTGTCAGCAAGAGGATATACGCATTTCATTGAAAATGGTATGATGAGACAGTTTGAATCTTCAGAAGAGTTTAAGAATTGTCTGGAAGTGATTGTTGAAAATATAAAGTCAGGGAAAACAGATAGAAACAAGATAAAGAAAGAGGCAGAGATGTTTTTCTGTTTTGATTCAGCAATAGAAAAAATGAATAACTTTCTTTTATCCAAATAAAAATAATATTATTCTAGAAAAATTAGGATAATGGTGTATAATCGATAATAATAATTTGTATGTTGAAATATCTAAATCCTATTCATTATATAAAAGTTTTATGGCAATATAAATGGGAACTGTTATTGTCTGTATGTATGTTCTCAAATCTTTATTCTTTTGTATTGCCTAACTATTTATATTATGTGTTGTGGTTAGTATTTATATTAGCTATAGCTAAACTGCATGCCAGAAGCTCAGGATTGCGTGCAAGTCTGACGTTCGGACTTATCGGTCTTATCATGTTCTCTACGGTAATAAATTTTTCAATGATGGACTACCGATGGATAATGATGTGTATAATTCTTTACATTACATTGTGTAGAACCTCATATAGATTTTATCGTTTTAAGGAATGCTTCCTATTCGTTAGTCTTTTTGGGTATATTTTTACAGGAATAATCAATAATTATGCGCATGCAATAGGGTTTAATTACTTGTTGATATATGGAATTCATGCCGGAGAAGAATCTACGATAGACTTCTCTGGATTTACAAATAATCCGATGTGGCTTAGTGCTGCATGTGGTTTAGGAATAATATTCCTGTCTTATTGGATGAACCTGTTGTGGGGACAAAGAAAAAGATTATTGGCTTTGTTGATGTTGCCATTGATGTTTCTCACATTGCAGACATTGGTGTGGGGGGGCTCGCGTTCGGCATTAGGTATTAGTATAGGGGCGTCTTTGTTGTTAGTATGGCTTTCAAATAAGAATGTTGGTAAAACAATCCTCGTATTCTCTGCCTTTGTGGCTCTTGCTTATATAGCAACACCGGTTTTAATGTCTGATTCCGAAAAAATGCAGTCAAAAAAAGGAGGTATGAATTTTGTAGATGAGAGTGGTGAGACTTCAAGAACGGCTTTGTGGAATGCACGAATGGAAGAATTCAAATCATCACCAATATGGGGTATCGGATTCGGTGTTACAGGTATTGGTGAAGAGGCTACAACCGGTCGTGCTGAAACCGGTTCCGGATGGTTGACTGTATTGTCTCAAACAGGAATTGTGGGATTAATATTAGCACTACTTATCGTGAAGCGAGCTATTCTGCCATTGCGATTATTGCGTAATAATTCTCGTATGGCTCTATATAGTGCCTTGCTTGCATTCTTGTGTTTGCACACTATGTTTGAAGCGTATTTGTTCCAGTCGGGTTGGTATTTGTGTTTTGTATTATGGTTAGTTGTCAGCATATTGGACGACTATAAGAAATATTATAAAATTGATGCGGTAATGAGATGAAGATATTAAAAAGGGCTATAATTATATTCGTTTTATTCCTTGTAGTGTGTGAGTTTATACTTCGCTTTGCATTCGGCTTTTGTGACGCCCTGCTTTATCGTGAAAGTGACAAATATGAATATATAGCACAGCCCAATCAAGACAGACATAGGTTTGGGGCATATATACATTATAATTCTTATTCGCAGCGCAACGATGAGCCGGACTCAACAAAGGTGAGGGTGCTTGGACTTGGCGACTCTGTGATATTCGGTGGTACGTGGATGGACCAGGATTCGCTTGCCTCTACGCTCTTCTCGAATGAAACGGGTATGCAGATGCTGAATATCTCAGCCGGAAGCTGGGGACCGGACAATTGTGCTGCATACTTGAAGGAGAAAGGAACTTTCGGAGCAAACGCGATGATTCTGGTATGTAGCAGTCATGATGCGTACGATGTTATGTCGCACATGCCAGTAGTTGGTATTTATCCAAATTATCCGGATAAACAATATTCTTTGGCATGGATTGAGCTTATTGACAGATATCTTATGCCAAGAGTAAAAATGTTCTGTGTTAAGAAAACTTTTTTAGATCCAGACGCATCTGTAGTTGCATCTGCGAAAGGAAAATCTGTAATAAAGAAATCAATGAAGTTTAATCCCGGATTTTCACAATTAAAGACAATAGCAGACTCTTTACACATACCATTCTCAATATATCTTCATGCGGAAAAAAGTGAATTGGAAGCAGGAAAATATAATGAAATGGGAGAGATGATAATTAAATGGGCACGACAAAATAATGTCATATTAATGCAAGGCCTGAAAAATGGAGAAACGGTAGATATGTATAGAGATATAATGCATTTCAATGAGAAGGGACAGCGTCATTTAGCAAGTTGTCTGGAATCTATTATAAAGAACAAAGGATGAAAATTGCATATTTGATAGCGGCGCATACAGATACAGTACAATTGTATAATATGGTTTCTGCGTTGCAAATAAAGAATGTAACAACGTTTTTTATCCATATAGATAAAAAGGTTGATATTAATCCGTTTAAGGATAAGTTAAGCAAATGTGAGAATGTTATTTTTACTAAAAAGCGTGTAAAAACATATTGGGGTGGATTTTCTCAGTGTCGTTATCAAATAAATCTTATAGAGGAATGTTTAAACTATAATTGTAAGTTTGATAGAATATTCTTTCTCTCATCTCTCAGGTTTAGATTATCCGTTATGGAGCAATAAACAAATATTGGAGTTTTTATATAAGAATCCAAACAAGGAGTTTATAAAAGGAATGGATCTTACTCATTGCTTTTATCCACCAAAAATGCAGACACGGGTCAGATTATTTCATTTTAGAGATATTAATGTGAAAAGTGCGAAAATAAGAAGACTCATTTATGGTGTTATAAGAGAGGGTTTGCGATTTATTCATATTAATAAGAAGAATTATATAAATATTGATGACCGGCAAATAAATATTTATTGTGGCTCAAGTTGGTGGTGTCTCTCTTATGATTGCTTGCAGTTTGTTTATAATACATATAAGAACGAGAAAAGTTATGAATCTTATTTCAAAACCGCATTAGCCCCGGATGAGATGTTGATTCAGACGATTATCTTCAATTCTAAATATTCAGATAAAGCAATTTTATATGAGGGCGAATATCCCGGATTGGTAATGCTTACACCATTGCATTATATCGAATATGATACAAAAATCCATACATATACAGAAAAGGATTTTGACAAGTTATATAATAGTGGTAAGATGTTTTTCCGTAAATGTCAAAGCGGAATATCTGATAGACTTATTGAACGTATAAATAAATATCGTTTATAGGATGAAAAGAGCTAAACGTATTGCCATATTGCAGCCGGAGGTACCTCATTACAGGGAGGAGTTTTTTGATCTGTTGAGGCAAAAGTGTGAGACGATGGACTTGTATGTCTATAATTCGTTTGACGACACGCGCAAAAATGGCTTCAAGATAAATACCGAAAAGCTGAAGTTCATTCCCAACAAACAGGTAAAGGGCTTTCTGTTTTATGACCCGAGGATGCTGTTTGACAAAAGATATGATGTGATTGTGCTGATGCTGCACTTTGCACACATCACTACGTGGCTGCTGTTGCTCACGAAGTTTCTGCATCGAAAAAAGATAATATTGTGGGGACAGGGAATCTCAGTGAAACGTTATTTAGAGGAAGAGCACAAACCCGACTGGAAACTACGATGGCAGATGGCATTGGCTGACGGTGTGTGGCTGTATATGCAGAGGGAGTTGGAGCAATGGCGCAAGGTGTTTCCGAATAAAAAGATGGCGGCACTTGACAACACTTTGTCGGGAGTCAGCGATATGTTGGCGTATAATGGTGACAAGTTAGCACTGAAGGATAAATATGGCATAAAAGAGAAAACGATACTGATTTTCTGTGCCCGTTTTGAATCCAACTACCGCCGCACGGATTTGTTGGTTGAGGCTATGCAACGGTTGGACAGCAGAGAGTTCGGATTTATAATAATAGGTGCAGGAAAGAACAAACCGGATTTCAGCATGTTTGATAACGTTTATGATTTCGGTGCAGTTTATGACACGAATGTGAAGCGCGAACTGTTTGCCATAGCCGACATATATTTCCAACCAGGATGGGTGGGACTCTCTATTGTTGAGGCTATGGCTTACGGACTGCCTGTTTTCACGTTCAGAAGAAGTGAACAGACTAAGCAGTGCGTGGAATACAGTTATATAATGAATTCGCAGAACGGAATGATATTCGAAGATATGGATGAATGCGTATCTGTTATAAGCGGTATCGGACAATCTGAGATACGAAGGCTCGGAGAGAATGCGAAAGAACTGGTGAGGATGCATCTCATGCCAGCCCAGATGGCTGAGAAGGCTTATTCTGTTGTGGAACAGTTATAATATAAAGGTGTAGAATGAAGATAGTACATTATATTCCCAGTATAGACAGGGCTTCCGGAGGCACCACGGCTTATATGCAGCTGCTTGCCGACAAGCTTGGAAAACTGGTGGAGCTGCACGTCGTGAGCCATGAGTCGGACAATCCTGTAACGTTGGACAATTGCCGCATTCATTATATCAGTCCGTTCTTCTCCGGGAGGATGAAACGGGAATGGCGGTTGTTGATTGCAAAGATAGGTCCGGATGTGGTTCACGTGAACTGCTGTTGGATGCCCGGATGTGCCTTCGCACAGAAATGGGCGCAGCAGATGGGTGTGAAGGTTGTGCTCTCGCCTCACGGTATGCTTGAACCATGGATAATGGCTCGTCATTATTGGACGCGCAAGCTGCCGGCACTGTTGCTTTATCAGAAACGTGCTGTGCTCAGGGCTGACGGTATACATGCTACCGCTGACAGCGAGAAAGACAATCTGTTACGCTTGGGCTACAACGACAAGATAGAGGTGATTGCCAACGGCATTGATGTGGACAAAATCGATATGAAACGCTCGTGGAGGCGTAACAGGGAGATTCTGTTTCTTTCGAGAGTCCATGTGAAGAAAGGCATAAACTTTCTTGTTGAGGCGGTTGCTTCTCTTAAGGATGAGCTGGATGGCTATTGTGTTAAAGTCGCCGGTGAGGGTGATGAGAATTATATAAATGAATTGCGGCAACTTGCCGTCCGTCTCGGAGTTGAGCATATGATTAAGTTTGTCGGTGGAGTATACGGCGACAGCAAATGGGAACTGTTCAGACATGCAGACGTGTTTGTGTTGCCAACCCATAGTGAGAATTTCGGCATTGTGGTGGCTGAGTCTCTTGCTTGTGGCACCCCTGTCATCACAACAAAAGGCACTCCGTGGCAAGAATTGGAGACCGCCGGCTGTGGATGGTGGACGGAGATTGGCGCAGACGCGCTTACGGCTGCATTACGCAAGTTTATCGCGCTGACAGACGATGAACTCGAACGCATGGGACGTAATGGAAGAAGGTTGGTTGAAGAAAAATATTCTTCCAGAAAAATGGCTGAGGATATGGTAAAACTATATACAGTGATAAAATCAAACTGATATTATTTCGATAATGGATTTACATAAGAAGACACCGGGACGCGTGTCCTTGGAGGTAAAAATCAAGCGTGCCCTTTGGAATGTGGTGGCAACTATACTTTTCCGTCCATTCATTACGGGAGCATTCAGGTTATGGCGTATTGCCTTGCTAAAGATGTTTGGTGCAAAAGTGGCATGGGATGCTAATGTCTATGCCTCCGTAAAGATATGGGCACCGTGGAAACTGAAGATGGGACACCGGGCTTGTCTTGGTCCAAACGTGATATGTTACAATCAAGATTGGATTATATTGGAGGATGATGCCGTTGTGTCGCAGTACAGCTATTTGTGTACGGCATCGCATGATGTCGAGAAACAGAATACGGCTGAGGATTCATTGATTATAGCTCCTATAGTTTTAAAAAATAAGTCCTGGGTCGGTTCACGGGCTTTTATCGGCTTGGGTGTATGTATCGGTGAAGATGCCATAGTCGGTGCTACTGCTTCGGTATATAAGAGCGTAGAGGCCAATACGATTGTCGGGGGAAATCCGGCAAAAGTCCTAAAACAAAGAATTATAAGATAAACAGCAAAGCTTCCAATAATACTTTGGCAAGCATCCAAGGATATTTTGATAAGTAACCAATAAAGCTTTGATTGTAAGGAGGAAGGAAAGTTCGACTAATATGTTAATACGAACAATATTGCAATGAATATAATTGTTAAAGAAAGTTATTTAGGGGGGGTAAAAACAAGGCTGTCATCCATTTGAAATTCATAGCCACATTGCTTATCACCTATTCACACATGGGGGGCTTATTCCCTCGATACGGAGGCTTGGTTACTGGAGGAGCCATAGGTGACGGACTATTCTTTTTCTGCTCTGGTTTTACTTTGTTCTTAGGGCGACAAGACAGTTTCATCAACTGGTATAAACGCAGGATAAACCGAATATACCCTATAATCATTATGTGGGCTTTATTGTCAGCAGTGTTTTTTAATTGGAAATGGTCTATTACGGATCTAGTCACGACACCCCGTTATTGGTTTATTCCTTGCATTATGATTTACTATGTGATATTCTATTTTATACGAACTTATATGTTAGACTATTTAAAGTTGGTGGCCATAATCATATCATGTATCATATTGGGTAGCTATTTTTTCGTGTGCGATTTGAATGCTTCTGTTATGTATGCAGATGTTGATTATATGAGAATATATTATTTCAGCTTTATGCTGCTGGGAGCTTCGGTTGCCATTCAAAAGAGACAGAACGTACAACTGAAAAAATCCATCGTTTATGTGCTGATCAGCCTTTTGGCATATTATGGCTGTATGGGTATTTATAAGATCGACTCTTTTTACTGTCGCTTCCAAATTATATCTCTTATCCCACTGCTATCTGCCATTTATTGGATTTATCGGATGTTTGAAGCGAGTGCATTCGATCGGATTTTGGAGAAAAAGACCGGAGCAGTAATTTATTTCATATCATGCCTTACATTAGAAATATATATGGTGCAATATGCTATATTCACGGATAAATTGAATTCAATCTTTCCGGTCAACATTCTATTGACATACATAGTCATTATCATAGCGGCCTATATGTTGAAATGTATGTCAAGGCTTTTCTCGCAAATTTTCAGTGAGAACGCTTTCGATTGGAAAAAGATATACCGATTATAATTATGAGCAACAAAACGATTGCCGCCCTCATCCTCACAAAGGACGAGGAAAAACACATTGCCCGCTGCATCCATTCATTGAAAGGTGTATGTGATGAGATTGTTGTTGTCGATTCCTTCAGTACGGACAAGACATGCGAGATTGCTGAAAGTATGGGAGCAAAAGTCTATAAGAATCCGTGGAAGAACTATGCAACGCAGTTTAATTTTGGCGTTTACCAATGCCCCATCCAAAGCGAATGGATATGGCGCATTGATGCAGATGAATTTTTGGATGGAAACATCGGCATGGCGGTAAAGCAAGCATTGGCAGGATGTAGAAACGATGTCAATGGACTTTATGTGAGGAAACGCATAGACTTTATGGGCAGACCATTATTGCATGGAGGCTGGTATCCGTCATATCACCTCAAAATATTCCGTAAAGGACATGGCGATTGTGAGAACAGATGGATGGATGAGCATATCAGAATTTTTGACGGGACAACAATAACAGTGGAAGATGGGAATCAGGTTGACGCCAATCTCAACAGTCTTACATGGTGGACACAGAAGCATAATGGATATGCGACACGAGAAATGGTGGATATGTTAATGATGGAATACGGCTTGGATGCGAAGGCACAAGAAGTAGTCCCTAAATTATTGGGAACAGAGGAACAACGCAAGCGTTGGTTAAAAATGAAATACGTAAAATTTCCATTATTCGTCAGACCATTCATTAATTTTCTTCTGCGCTATGTATTTAAAGCAGGTTTCCTTGATGGGAAAGAAGGATTTATATGGCATATATTGCAAGGATTTTGGTATAGGATGCTTGTTGATGCAAAGATATTTGAATTAAAAAAGAAGTTCGGTTTTAACAATGCTAAAATAAAGGAGTACTTAAAACAGAATTATGTCAATAAATAAGGCAGTACACCTGTTATAATAATATATTATATGAGAATTTCTATAATAACTTCATGTTATAATCGCAATGCCACGATACGCGGAGCGATAGAAAGCGTGCTGGCTCAGGATTATGACAATACGGAGTATATTGTTGTGGACGGAGCCTCGACAGACGGCTCGCTGGATGTGATAAACGAATACAGAGGACGCATCGGAAGGATAATAAGCGAACCGGACCGTGGCATGTATGAGGCGATAAACAAGGGGATACGCGCGGCGACAGGAGACGTGATAGGGCTTGTCCATTCTGATGACTTTGTTTATGATGAACATGTCGTGTCTGATGTCATGGAGGCGTTTGAACGCACAGGTGCTGATTTTGTATATGCCGATGGAATCTATGTTGATGAGAATGATATAAATAAGGTGGTGCGCAATTGGATTGGCGGCAGATACTCTAAGTGGAAAGTGCGCCACGGCTGGTTGCCGCTGCATCCGACGTGCTACATCCGACGCGATGTGATGATGCGTCTCGGGCTTTATGACGAGAGTTATAAGATTGCGGCAGACACAGACTTGCTGGTGCGCTACCTTTTGGAGAACGATTTGAAAGTACACTACATGAGACGTTATGTCGTCAGGATGCGTATGGGCGGACTGAGCACCGATAACGCCAAGAGGAAAAAAATGTGGGACGAGGACATCAGAGTGTATTCGTCGCATCATTTCAAATGTCCGCAAATTACCAAGGTGGAAAAAATGTTATGGAAGGTTCCGCAGTTCATATCGGCAAAGTGGAAGTGACCGGGATTTTTTTCGAACTGTTGCAGGTGGCGGTAGGCACACGTAGCAGACTCTCTGTCGTGCCTACTGCGGAAGAATGGCAGGCTTTGTATGACATGGCGGCACGTCAGACTCTGATAGGCGTGTGTGCCGATGGCATTGACAGGCTTGATGCGGAGCAGAGACCTCCACGTTCGCTGGCGATGCGCTGGGCAATGACTGTAGTTCGTATTGAACAGATGAGCCGCCGTCAGAATATGCAGGCAATGGATGTGCAGCGCCGCTTTGCCAAGGCGGGCTTCCGCTCGTGCATATTCAAGGGAGTGGGTGTCGCGGCATATTATCCGCATCCGCTCAGACGACAGGGTGGTGACATTGATATATGGCTTGAAGGCGGACGCGAAAAAATAATAAAATACATACGCGGCATATCACCGCTTGAGACTGTGAGCTATCATCATATAGATTTCCGTATGGTGAAAGACCCGCTCATAGAAGTGCATTTCTTTCCGACTTTTCTGCTTAATCCGTGGCGCAACAGAAAGATGATGCAATACTGGAGGCAGGAGACTCCGAGACAGATGGAGCATAATGTTGAACTGCCTGACGGGCAGGGGATGATAACCGCACCGACAGATGACCTTAATGTCATAGCCTTGCTCGGACACATAATGCATCATTTCCTGGAGGAAGGCGTGGGGCTGCGGCAGATTGTCGATTATTATTATCTGTTGACGCGCGGCTGTAGGACGCTTGACCGTGAGGCGGTGACGGGTAGGCTGCGCGACTTTCATATGACAAAGTTTGCCGGTGCGGTTATGTATGTGTTGAAGACCGTGCTGAACATGGATGATAGATTTATGATTGCCGCACCTGACGCGAAAGCCGGAAGGATGTTGTTGGACAATATATTGAAAGGCGGAAACTTCGGAATGTATAATGATGCTTTGAAGGCGATACGTCAGGCAGACAGCCCGTTAGGCAGTTTCTTCCGCCGTGAGCGATACAACATGAGACTGTTGCGCAATTATACGGAGGAATATTTCTCTGAAATAACATACCGGATTTTTTTCTTTTTCTATCGTAAGTATTGGAACGGATGGCGGTTGCGGCACACTAAAGCATGAGACCGCAGAAAGAAAAATATATACGAATATCCGCTTTCCGCTCATACTTGCAAATATGCGACTAAAAAACGTTATCAATCGTCCGGTTATCGGCATGTGCCATCCGGTGACTTGGAACGGGCTGTTTTGAACGGTGAAACAGCCTGTATTGTGAGCTGGAACGGGCTTTTTCGGACGCTCGAAAAGCACGTCTGACAACGCACTGGAAATCAGACGGTTGGACAACTCTGCATTAGTGGTCACGATTAACATAAAAATGTTAACGCAAAAAGGTGTCTGCCAACGGTTGTCGGGCGTAAGGGACATTTGCGGATATTCATAAAAATATATTTGTGAGAAAAGCTGATTTGAACTCCATCGCGCCTCAGCCCACCTCCCATGGCTGTGGCATGAAGCGGGTGTTGGTGAGTAACGGGGATGTGTCGTCGCCTGTCACTCAGATTGCAGTTACATCGTTGGTAAAGGGAGAGAGGGCTGAGAGGCACAGCCATCCTACGATGGACGAGTTTTTTCTTGTAAGGCGTGGAAGCATACGCATCACTGTGGGGGAGGATACAGAGGTGTTCGGTGCCGACGGATTCGTGAGCGTGCCTGCCGGTACCGCACATGAGATGGAGGCTGTGACCGACTGTGAGATTCTCACCATAGGATGCGCGGTGGTATAGATAAAGGCATGCGTCGTAATGATAAGAACAGACAAACCATGCCAGTAGCACTGACAAGAGGAAACAAACAGACGTCATATATTATAGATAGATTGGAATTATAAACAATAAAACTTATAAACTTATTTTTATGGAAAGAAAAGTAGCGTTGATAACAGGTATCACAGGGCAGGACGGCTCGTTCCTCGCTGAGTTCTTGCTGGACAAGGGGTATGATGTGCACGGCACCATCCGCCGCTCGTCTGTGGATTTTCGTGAGCGTATAGCCCATCTTGAGGGACGTCCGCACTTCCATCTGCACTATGCCGACCTGAGCGATTCGATGAGCATGATTCAGGTTGTAGGCAGAGTGAGACCTACTGAGATATACAACCTTGCCGCGCAGAGCCATGTGCAGGTGAGCTTCGACTCGCCTGAGTTCACGGCTGATGTCGACGCCACGGGCGTGCTCCGTGTGCTTGAGGCTGTGCGCCAGTGTGGGCTTGCAGACAGTTGCCGCATCTATCAGGCGTCCACATCCGAACTTTACGGCAAGGTGGAGGAGGTTCCGCAGAACGAGAACACTCCGTTCCATCCTTACAGTCCGTATGCCGTGGCAAAGCTGTACGGCTTCTGGATTGTGAAGGAGTATCGCGAGGCTTACAACATGTACTGCTGCTCCGGCATACTGTTCAACCACGAGAGTGAGCGTCGCGGAGAGACATTCGTCACACGAAAGATCACTCTTGCCGCTGCACGCATAGCTCAGGGCAAGCAGGACAAGCTGTATCTGGGTAACCTTTCTTCTTTGCGAGATTGGGGATATGCCAAGGATTATGTGGAGTGCATGTGGCTCATCCTGCAGCAGGAGAAACCGGAGGACTTTGTCATCGCTACCGGTGTGCAGCACTCTGTACGTGAGTTCTGCTATCTCGCGTTCAAGCACGTGGGCATAGAACTCGAGTTCGTCGGCGAGGGTGAGGACGAGAAAGGCATCGACAAGGCGACTGGACGTGTGCTCGTCGAAGTGTCAAAGGATTTCTATCGTCCTACTGATGTTGTCAACCTCTGGGGTGATCCGACGAAGGCTAAGAATGAACTGGGATGGAACCCGTCGAAGACTTCGTTTGAGGAGCTTGTCAAGATAATGGTTGACGCTGATATGGCCAAGGTGGCTGTTGAACGTGCCGGCGAACAGGTGAAGACAAACCTTGCCGAGTATCTGGAGAAAGGTATTGTGAAATAAGTGGATGTTCTAAATTAATTGCCGTCATATTGTGTGACATTGAGCGCACAGGATGACGGCAAAGATATAGATAATGTCTGATTAATTTCATAATATCGATTGATATTGAACAGCTACTTGACGTTTTTACAATTATATAATAAGATGTTGGATAAAAACAGTAAGATTTATGTAGCCGGACATCATGGTCTGGTGGGCTCTGCCATATGGAACAATCTCATGGGCAGAGGGTATACCAATCTTGTAGGAAAATCGCATAAGGAGCTCGACCTGCTCGATCCTCTCGCAGTAAAACGTTTCTTCGACGAGGAGCAGCCCGACGCCGTTGTGCTGGCGGCTGCCCATGTAGGCGGCATAATGGCAAATCTTAACTATCGCGCAGACTTCATCTATCAGAACCTGCAGATACAGCAGAATGTCATAGGCGAGAGCTACCGTCACGGGGTGAAGAAGCTGCTCTTCCTCGGCAGCACATGCATCTATCCGCGCATGGCTCCGCAGCCGATGAAGGAGGAGGCGTTGCTCACCTCCGAACTGGAATACACCAACGAGCCTTACGCCATAGCAAAGATTGCCGGTCTGAAGATGTGTGAGAGTTTCTCGCTGCAGTATGGCTGCAATTACATAGCAGTGATGCCGACCAACCTATATGGTCCTAACGACAACTTCCATCTGGAGAACAGTCATGTGCTCCCTGCCATGATCCGCAAGGTGTATCTTGCAAAATGTCTCAACGAAGGCAACTGGGATGCTGTGCGTAAGGACATCAGCCTGCGTCCGGTAGAGGGTGTGGACGGCAGCCGTTCAGATGATGAGATTCTTGCCACGCTTGCCAAATACGGCATAACGCCTGAGGCTGTGACTCTTTGGGGCACCGGCAGTCCGATGCGTGAGTTCCTGTGGAGTGAGGAGATGGCTGACGCCAGTGTACACGTGCTTCTGAATGTTGACTTCAAGGATACATACAAACCCGGTGACAAGGAGATACGCAACTGCCACATCAATGTGGGAACAGGTAAGGAACTGTCCATACGTGAGGTGGCAGAGAAGGTCGTGGCGGAAATCGGCTTCCATGGCGAACTGCGTTGGGATGCTTCCAAACCTGACGGCACTCCGCGCAAGCTGACTGATGTCACCAAGCTCCACAACCTCGGATGGCATCATAAGGTGGAGATAGACGAAGGCATCCACAGGCTCTACGAGTGGTATCAGAAAGGCATCTGCATCAATCATAAGAATTCCTGATATTTTCGTCTCACGACAATATCGTTATGTCTCCGCATCCCGCGCGCATCTGCCGTCCGGGATGCGGATTTTTTTATTCTATAAGCCAGATGAACAAGACGAATAATGCTCCAGGCTTGCCATGGCGAGAAGGTGCACAAAAGCGAATCCTTACCTTTACTTCTCCTTATCACAGAACACCATTAACAGGTCTGTGGAATAAAACATTTTTTCGGGAAGCTCATCCTTGCTGCCTTCATATTTATAGAAATGTGTATAAATCTCCGGGCTTACATAATCAAGTGTGTTGTACGTAAAGCCGTCGGAGACAAAAGGATGGTCTGTGGCATGTTCTTTTCCGTATTGCTCCATCAGTTCTATCAGGCTTCTGACGAGCTTGCTTTTAAGGCATACTTTTGAGAATACGGAAGGGATGCCTGTCCCTTTTTTGCCCGTTTTCCTATCATACTGCCGACAAATGTCCACGCTCCCGTCCCCGAAATCCAACGTGTTTATCTTCACTATAAGTTCCTTGTATATGCTATACCTCTTTGAGATGTCGTCCATGACACACTTCAGTCCGCTCATCATGTCCTCTAAGGACATGTAGCAGCCGAGGGTCTCAAGATTCTCGTCCTTGCAGTCTATTCGTATAGAATGAGCCAGACCGTCCTCGTCGGCTGTATATACCTCAACCGTATTGCCTGTCTTTTTCCCATATTTATAAAAGGAATAGTCTGTCATTTTGTTAAATATATCTTTATGAATACGGTCATAATACGTTGAGTCAATCTTCACCGATATTGCCTGCACATTGTCGTCCGATGTATGGGCAGACGTCTCTGCAACAACGAGGAGATGGAATAATATCATTAAAAATCTTACTTGTCGCATATCTTTTGTTATTCTAATTATCATGATGCCGGTATATAAACGTTGGATAGCATCCTTCGTTTTCTCTCCAAGGCAAGCCTGAAGCAGTCTTCGTCTTGTTCATATGGCTTATCGAAAACGTTTGTTAAATCCGGAACCTATTTCCTTTCTACAAATTCTATTATATAGTCCCATGAATAAATCATCTTCTCGGGAAGCGTCTCCTTATCACCTTTATATCCGTAAGACCTGACATAAGCGTCAGGACTCAAATAATTCCATCGCGCAAAATCGGAATACCCGCAATCCTCGAACTCCATCCCATACTCTTTCATCATATCCTTTATGCTCCTGAATATCCCGCTCTCGAGAAATACTCTTTTGAATAAAGAAAAATCATGTCTTATCTTATGACGCTTCTTGTCATATATACGGCAGAGCTCAACGCTTTCCTCTCCGAAGTCAAGTGTATTTACCCATATCTGGAATCTTTTCCTTATGCCGTACCGCTTGTTGGCATCTGCCACAACATATCTCAGTCCGCGCATTACATCATCAAACGTCATATATCCGGTGAAATCACTGTCTGACACATCGAACCGTACCTCATCTGCACTTGAGCCGTCATTTCCCAAGACATTGTTTATCAGCCATGTCTTTTCTCCATTCTTATAGTAGTGATAATATATGTTGTACATGTAAGCGTACACAGTATCGCTCCTTGATATTTGTTCTTCCTCCTCTTTCATTTTTATGCGAGGGTAGATGATGGAGTCAATCCTCACTGTTACAACATCCTCGCTGTCATCAGGCGTCTGGGCATTCGTCTCTGCAATAAAGCAGAGGCAGAGCAGCACTGTTGTGAATAATCTTAATTGTCGCATATATTTGTATGGTTTGATGTGAGTCTGACGAAATATATCAGTATGTGAACTTTGTTGTTGACTGAATTTATTGTGTCATTATCGCTCGCTTGCGCGCATCTATTCTCGACATGACAAGACTTAAGCAAGCTTTGGCTCTGTTCATCTGGCTTATCGAAAACGTTCTTAATCATAAAGAATTACAGAGATAATCGTCGTGCTCACTTATTACAAAGGTACGGAATTATTTTGTATGGCGTATGACTTCTTACGGTTTTTTAGGCGGTGATGGGAAAATGTACGTTCAAGTCTCTCACTCAGATAGAGTTTTCAAGGCATTGTCCATTATGCTCTTGAGAAAACGATGGCGGTCGCCACCACGATGTTTGCATTATATATATTCAAGGTCGCACGTACGCTTTCCTCCCTTTTGCCGGGCAGGACGGAGCGTGGGTGAACTTATCCCGGTGTTGTCCGCCCATGCAAAAGCAGAATACAGGCAGCCAGACATGCGTGCGGAATCAGTCTGAACTGTGATGGGTTTCGGCGTAATCATGAATCGTTCATGTCTCGTTTTCCTTTCACGCCGTTCTGTTTCCTGAACTGGTTAGGTGTCATTCCAGTCATTTTCCTGAACACCCTGTTGAAGTGCGGCACGTCGTTGAATCCGCTTTTGTAGCAGCATTCCGCCACGGTGTATTTCTTTGACATCAGCAGGTCGCACGCCTCACGCACTCTTCGTTTTGTGAGATAGCTGATGATGGTTGTGCCGGTATGCCGCTTGAATGTCGAGCAGACAATGCTGCGGTTCATCTTCATGTGCGCGGCAATCATGTCAATGGTGATGTCCTTCGGGAAGTTACAGTTTATGAATGTCTTTATTTTCTTGGCTTTCTCTGCCGGTGACGTGTCTTTCAGATGGTGGCGGGCATATGTGAGGTCTCTGCTTTTTCAGTATTGCGGTCAGCAGAAATATTAGTGTGCTCATTCTTTCAGCCGCAGTCTCATCCTCCATTCTTCTTAGGCATGCGCCTATAAATTCACTGTCTTTGTTGCCGAACATGACCGATTGCTCCATGCGTCCGTACCGCTCTGCAAGCACATTATATTCGGGGACGATCCCTGCGAGCCGTTTCTGGCGGGCCCCTTTATTGTATCCGTGGGAGCGGGAAGCCGCGTTACAGGTCGCTCTTCTGCCGTATGCAGGTTTTTCGGAGAGTTGTCCTATCCGCTTTACATCACCCATTTCCCGCTGGTATATCTTCAGAAGTCGTGGGTTTATTATCATCCCGACGCGCCGCTGTCTGCACATGTGGCTGTGGCTGTGTGTGTTTATGTTATGGCAGTGGCAAATGCATGGGCTGCATACAAGTTGTACGACCTGCCTGTAAGGTCGTGGCTGAAAGCCAGACTCTTCCCCGCCAAGGAAAAGAATCGCCGGTAGTGTGGCGGGCTGTTCGTGTTCAGCCGTCGCACATCGTCGCGCCTTGCATGCCGTTTCATTCATGCCGCTGCCTCGCAATCCGGGCTGACGTGTCTGAAAAATTACTTTATGGAAAAGGAATGTGTGCTTTTGCGCCGCTTCCTCACATTGCGCCACGTCTGACGTCTGTGCCATGAGCGTGGCTTTTATGGCGTATAGCAGGGTATGTCTTTTTCTCCCGAACAGGATTATGTATGACTTTTGGAGATGAATACACGTCATTCCGCCATGCTCCTTTTTATGCTTTCGGTTTTTCTATGTGTCACATATATTGTTATATATAGTATGTTATTTCATTTTATATGCACTTAAACCGTCTGTTTTGAAATGTTTTTTGTATATTTGCATTCAGTGTGAAAGAAACGCATTCGGGTTCTTTCATTGTTTTACATGTATGATATGCTGCGCACTCTGCTGCATTCTTCATTTAAGATAATATATTTCAGACATGATGAATACACTTAATACAAAAACAACATTTGCAAAAAATGTAGCCTATCCCGGGCTGCTTGTACTTATCATTTTATCGCTGGTGGCGGCTTTTTTCCCTGATACGGTCAACACGGCATTGACAAACATACAGGACAGCGTATACAGACACATGAGCTGGGTCTATATACTTCTGGTGTCGTTTTTTGTCATCTCTCTGCTTGTTCTGACGTTCAGCAAGATGGGGAATATACGTCTTGGGGCAGACAACTCCGAGCCACAGTACTCCTTCTTCTCATGGATATCCATGCTCTTTGCCGCAGGCATGGGCATAGGACTGATGTATTTCGGTGTTGCCGAGCCCATGTCACACTATGTCTATCCCGCTCTTCCCGAGATTGCGAACCATGCCAAGGACGCGCAGCTCGCCACATTCTTCCATTGGGGAATACATGCTTGGGCGATATTTGCCGTGATGGGGCTTGTCCTTGCATATTTCTCATTCCGCTATAAGCTGCCTCTCAGCATCCGCAGCGGGCTTTATCCCATTCTGGGTGACAGGATACACGGTTGGATAGGCGACGTTGTCGACATCTTCGCGCTGGTAAGCACGTTCTTCGGAATATCCACCTCGATGGGCTTCGGAGTCATGCAGCTCAATGCCGGACTTGTTCATCTGGGCTTGCTGCGCCATTCCGACTTCCTTTTTCAGTGCGCCATCATCATCGTTGTCAGCGCGCTGGCGATAAGCTCTGCCGTTGCCGGAGTGAACAAAGGGGTGAAACGGCTCAGCGAGATAAATATCGGTGCGGCGATAGTGATGCTGCTTTTCGTGCTGTTTCTTGGTCCCACCACGTTTCTCCTGAGCGCTTTCCTTGAGGGAGTTGGCAATTACATAGAGAATTTCGCCACCCTCACGTTCAACACCTTCGCCTTCGAGAAGGCGGGCAGAGGATGGTTCACCAACTGGACAGTTATGTTCTGGGCGTGGTGGATAAGCTGGGCGCCGTTCGTGGGTCTGTTCATCGCCCGCATATCAAAGGGGCGTACCATCCGCGAGTATGTGCTGGCGGTGCTGCTGGTACCGTCATTGTTCATCTTTCTTTGGATGACTGTGTTCGGCAACGGAGCCATCTGGATGGACCGGAATGTTGTGGGCGGAGCGTTGAGCAGGCTCGTGGACAATCCCGACATCCTGCTGTTCTCCTTCTTCGAGAGCTTCCCCATGGCTAAGGCAATTTGCGTGCTGGCTGTAGCGATGATTGCCATCTTCTTTGTCACATCGGCTGATTCGGGCATCCTTGTCATGAACAGCATCTCCACATCCAATCATCCTCACTCGCCCAAATGGCAGAACGTGTTCTGGGGAGCGTTGATGGCAATCATCACGATGGCGCTCATCTATGCCGGCGGACTGAAGTCGCTTCAGACCATGACGCTCATCTCAGCCTTGCCATTCGGCTTGATTATGCTTGTGCTCTGTCTGTGCCTGTTCAAGGCTTTGCGCACCGACGGACTCTACAACTCAGCCCACATGCCTTACGGAAGCAGGACATGGAACGGTGAGAACTGGCAGCTGCGCCTGCGGCAGATTGTCACCTTCCATAAGAAAAGCGACATAAAGCGTTTCTTCAGAGACAATGTGGAGCCGGCGTTCAGCGAACTTCAGACTGAGTTCTCGAAGTATGGCATACAGGCAGACATACTCAGAGGCAGGAAAGGACCGCTTTCCATAGAGCTGAACATCCCTCATGAGCGCATACGCAATTTCCGTTATGGCGTCACTACTGAGAAGCAGCGCATATCCGATTATCTCATAGATGAGGACAACACACCAGATGTCGATGACGGTATGCAGTATGTCCCCGTCACCTATTATACCGACGGACGCGCGGGAAATGACATACAGTATCTCAGCAAAGAGGAGATTACGGCAGACGTGCTGCGTGAGTACGACCGTTATATAAGCATCATTGCAGACGAGCGTAACGCCATGGTGTTTGTTGACAAGAAACGATAACATCTTCCGTGCTGCTGCCATCATATGGTTTCCTGCTTTATCTGAATGTGGTATGCCGCATCTTTTTTACCCGAACAGGTCATTAGACATCCCTTCATAACTCATACTGCTGTCAGCCGGATTGTCTTCAGCTTTATTGAATATGTGGCGGGTTACACTGTGAAAAAGCGAAAGACAGGATGGCGGCAGCAGTGCGGAAGAAGGATGAAGGGCTGACGATAAACCTTGGATGTATATTCAGCGTTCTATTGACCGATTGAGGTTTAAAGACAAAACCCGTATGTCTGTCACCGGCATGTGATACTGCTGACGGCAAATCGCCGCTTTTGCATAAATATGCGGATATTGTCATGTGTATGCATATTTATATGTTGTCAACCTCGCGAGAATCGTGTATTTTCGTTCAAAAGCATTTCCTGCCGGAAATACGCGGATTTTAAGCGGTTTTCGCAATGCTTTGGTATACAGTCATTTATGCGGTATGGTGTGATTGCCGCGCCTTTTCCGTGTCACCGAACGGGCTTTATTGACTTGCGGAAGAGGCTTTTTGGCGGTGCGATATGGTCTTTGTCATGGTGCCGGACGGGCTTTCCTGGGGTGCCGTAAGGCATGTTCGGGCTTTCCGAACGTGCTCCGCCGTTGCTCCGGCGTTGTTTTCCGGTGTGTCCGTAACGTCATTATGGGGGTATGGGGCGGTGTCCGGCGGTTTTCCGTAATCTGTTTCACGAAAAACGGTTGTCAAAATATTTTACTTCCGCACAGTGCATAAATATGCGTTTCCGCCGTCTTTTTGCTGGCGATAGAAGCTGCGTCAGCGGTGCGGAAGAGGAATGATGGGTTGGCAGTCAGTTCAGAACGGTTGCTCTGGCGGTATGATGACCTGTTCGGGTCAAGGCGTGCCAATATACGTGCGTGCCCTTCGGCGGGCTGTCTGAGGAGTGCCGCAGGAGGCACATGTGTGCTATTCAGCCGGTCGGTATATTGCACAAAAAACCTTCGAATGTGCGTTATTTTCTTCTTGATTGTAATATTTTACGTCATTTTGTTGTTAATTTGATTGTTTTGCAGAATAAATAATGACGGTTTGTTTGTTCTTTACACAAAAACTGACTACCTTTGCAACCGGACCGTCCGTGAGTCGGCATACCGTCCGGCATGTCGGAGTGGTGAGGCTCACGGATGTGTCTGTCATTTTTATTTTATAGCCGTGCCGCCGCACCGGAGATTTCCGCGTAGCGCGGCATGTGGCAGGAAGGGAGAACAGATATGAAACACAAGTTGAGAAGCTCAGTATGTACAGAGGGCAGGCGCATGGCGGGAGCCAGGGCACTGTGGGTCGCCGCCGGCATGAGGCGGGAGCAGTTCGGAAAGCCCGTGATAGCTGTGGTGAACTCGTTCACACAGTTTGTGCCGGGACATACGCATCTGCACGAAATCGGACAGATAGTGAAGAAAGAGATAGAAAGCATGGGCTGCTATGCCGCCGAGTTCAACACCATAGCCATCGACGACGGCATTGCCATGGGACACGACGGTATGCTCTACTCGCTTCCGTCACGCGACATCATCGCCGACTCCGTGGAGTATATGGTGAACGCGCATAAGGCTGACGCCATGATATGCATATCCAACTGCGACAAGGTGACACCGGGCATGCTCATGGCTGCCATGAGGCTCAACATTCCCACCGTCTTCTGCTCCGGCGGACCGATGGAGGCAGGACGGTGGCGCGGTGAGAACGCCGACCTCATCACTGCCATGGTGAAGGGCGCCGACCCTTCGGTGAGCGACGAGGAGATGAGCCGTATAGAGGAGTGTGCCTGTCCGGGATGCGGAAGCTGCTCGGGCATGTTCACCGCCAACTCCATGAACTCGCTCACGGAGGCGATAGGACTCGCCCTGCCGGGCAACGGCACGGTTCTCGCGACGCATGCCAACCGCGTCAGACTGTTCCGCGACGCTGCCCGCCTCATCGTGAGAAACGCGCTGGCATACTATGAGGACGGCGACGAGGGCGTATTGCCGCGGAGCATCGCCACACGTGCGGCTTTCCTCAACGCCATGACTCTCGACATAGCAATGGGCGGAAGCACCAACACAGTGCTCCATCTGCTTGCCGTGGCAAACGAGGCTGGGGTGGACTTCGGCATGAAAGACATCGACCGTCTCAGCCGTAAGGTGCCCTGCCTTTGCATGCTTGCGCCCAACACTCAGAAGTACAGCGTGCAGGAGTGCAACCGTGCGGGAGGCATACTCGGTATAATGAACGAGCTGGACAAGGGCGGACTGGTCGACGCCTCGGTGAGGCGCGTCGACGGAATGACGCTCGCCGGAGCGATGGCGAAATATGACATTACTCGCGGTGATGCCGATGCTGAGGCTCTGCGCATCTACCGCAGCGCGCCCGGCAGGCGGTTCTCCACCGTCATGGGCAGTCAGGACAGCGAGTGGGAGACGCTCGACACCGACCGCGTCTCAGGATGCATACGCTCTCTGGAGCACGCCTACACCAAGGACGGGGGACTTGCGGTGCTCTTCGGCAACATCGCGCAGGACGGATGTGTGGTGAAGACTGCCGGCGTGGACCCTTCGCTGTGGAAGTTCAGCGGTCCGGCGCGGGTGTTCGACTCGCAGGAAGATGCGTGCGACGCCATACTGGGCGGAAAGGTGAGAAAGGGCGACTGCGTGGTCATCACACACGAGGGACCGAAGGGCGGACCGGGCATGCAGGAGATGCTCTATCCCACGTCATACATCAAGAGCATGCATCTCGGCAAGGAATGCGCGCTCATCACCGACGGCAGATTCTCAGGAGGGACAAGCGGACTGAGCATCGGACACATATCGCCTGAGGCTGCCGCAGGAGGCAACATAGGCAAGATTATGGACGGCGACATCATCGACATCGACATACCTTCGCGCTCCATAAACGTGCGCCTCACCGATGCCGTGCTGCAGGCGCGCCCGCAGAGACCATTGAGACGCACCCGCGAGGTGAGCCGCGCGCTGAAGGCATACGCACGGAGCGTAAGCTCGGCGGACAAGGGAGGAGTGAGATTGATAGATTAGAAACAATGGGCTGGCGGACGGAAGACGTTTCCATCACACTCCGCGCGGCTCGGTAAAAAGGAATATAAATGTCAAAGGAAATTATAACAGGAGCGGAGGCGCTCATGCGCTCGCTGCAGAACGAGGGGGTGAAAACCATCTTCGGCTATCCCGGCGGAGCCATAATGCCGGTTTTCGACGCTCTTTACGATTATACGGTAGGCGACAGACATGCCTTCAACCATGTGCTCGTGCGCCACGAGCAGGGGGCTGCCCATGCCGCGGAGGGATATGCCCGTGTGAGCGGTGAGGTGGGCGTGTGTCTGGTCACGAGCGGTCCCGGCGCCACGAACACTCTCACCGGAGTGGCTGACGCCATGATGGACTCCACTCCCATAGTGGTCATAGCGGGACAGGTGGGCGTAAGCGCGCTCGGCACGGACGCCTTTCAGGAGGTCGACCTCGTGGGCATAGCGCAGCCTATATCCAAATGGAGCTATCAGATAAGACGCCCCGAGGACATTGCGTGGGCTGTCAGTCAGGCGTTCTACATAGCCCGTTCGGGACGTCCCGGACCTGTGGTGCTCGACTTCCCGAAGAACGCGCAGGTGGGAACAACGGAGTGGAAGCCTGTCAAGGTGACGTCAGTGCGCAGCTATGAGCCTTACCCCAAGCTCGACGACGGGGCTGTGGCGCGTGCCGCCGCACTCATCAACTCTGCCCGCCGGCCGCTCGCCCTCGTGGGACAGGGCGTCGAGCTGGGCGGCGCGCACAACGAGCTGGTGGAGTTTCTTGAGAAAGCCGACATACCGGCGGCGCGCACGCTGCTCGGACTCTCGGCTTTGCCGTCGGGCCATCCGCTCAATATGGGCATGCTCGGCATGCACGGCAGCTATGCGCCAAACGTCAAGGAGCAGCAGTGCGACGTGCTCATTGCCATCGGAATGAGGTTCAGCGACCGCGTGACGGGGCGTCTCGACACCTATGCCCGACAGGCTAAGATAATACATTTCGACATCGACAACGCCGAGATAGACAAGAACGTGAAGACCGATGTGGCGGTTCTGGGCGACTGCAAGATGTCGCTGCCTGCCGTGACAAGGCTGCTCGAGAAGAACAGTCACCGTGAGTGGATAGACAGTTTCCGCCCGCTCGCCGACGAGGAGGACGCCCGTGTCATACAGCCTGCCATACATCCGCACGACGGTCCGCTGCTTATGGGCGAGGTGGTCAATGCCGTGGCTGAGGCGACAGGCGGCGACGCGGTGCTCGTGAACGATGTGGGGCAGAACCAGATGTTCTCGTGCCGTTACTTCAGATACAACTCCAAGCGGAGCGTCGTCACCAGCGGCGGACTCGGTACTATGGGGTTCGGACTGCCGGCGGCTGTGGGGGCGACGTTCGGAACGCCTCATCGCACGGTGTGTCTTTTCACAGGCGACGGCGGATTCCAGATGAGCATACAGGAGCTCGGCACCATAATGGAACAGCAGGCACCCGTTAAGATAATACTGCTCAACAACAGTTTTCTGGGCAATGTGCGCCAGTGGCAGTACATGTTTTTCAACAGACGCTACTCCTTCACACACATGCTCAACCCCTCTTACGAGCACGTCTGCCGGGGATATGGCATCCCTTACGCCGTCGTTACGGAGCGTGACGCGCTGCACGACGCTGTCGCACGCATGCTCTCGACGCCCGGACCTTACGTGCTCGAGTGCGCCGTGAGGGAGGAGGACAATGTCCTGCCGATGACGCCGCCGGGCTGCAGCGTCGACGAGATGCTCCTTGAAATAAAATAACTATCAACAGGAAGGAAATGGAGAAAAACTTATATACATTGCTTGTTTATTCTGAGAACCTCGCCGGAATACTCAATCAGATAACCTCTGTGTTCACGCGCTGCCAGATAAACATAGAGAGTCTCAACGTGTCGGCGTCGAGCATACGCGACATACACAAGTACACCATCACGGCGTGGAGCGACGAGGAGCAGATACAGAAGATAACAAAGCTCATCGAGAAGAAGATAGACGTGGTGAAGGCTGACTTCTACCGCGACGACGAACTGTTCATCCATGAGGTGGGACTCTACAAGATATCCACTCCGAAACTGCTCGACAATCCGGAGATATCGCGCACCATACGGAGGCACGGAGCGCGGATGATGGAGGTGAACCCTACTTACAGCACCGTGCAGTATGCCGGACTGACCGAGGATGTCACCGACCTTTATTATTGCCTGAGCAAGTTCGGATGTCTGCTGCAATACAGCCGCTCGGGCAGGATAGCCGTGACAAGGAGTTTCGACGAGCCTGCGGCTGACTATCTTCACAGGCAGAAATACAACGACGACAATGGAAATGAAGAGTAAGATAGGTAATTATGATTTTCTGGTGGAGCCTTTCCACTGCGATTTCTCACACCGTATGTTCCTCGGACATCTGGGAAACAGTCTGCTCAATGCAGCCGACTTCCACTCCAACGACAGGGGATTCGGAATGAACTACCTCAATCCTTTGCACCGCACATGGGTGCTCTCGCGCCTCGTCATGGAGATGGAGCGCATGCCGGAGGCTTACGACACCATCACCGTAAGCACATGGGTGGAGAGCGTGAAACGCTATTTCACAAGCCGCAACTATGCCGTGAGGGACAGCGGCGGACGGCTGTGCGGATATGGAAGGAGCATATGGGCGATGATTGACACCGTGACGCGGCAGCCGGTTGACATAATGGCTGTGCGCGACGGACTCATTGCCGGGTATGTCGACGATGTGACGCCTTGCCCCATAGATCCGCCCTCGCGCGTGAAAATGGACGACGGGGCTGCTCCGGTGCGTACCATCGAGGCTCGCTACAGCGACGTTGACGTGAACGGACACTTCAACAGCGTGAAATATATAGAGCATATTCTCGACCTGTGGGACATCGGGTGGTATCGAGGCAACGACATACGCCGCATCGACATTGCCTATGTTGCGGAGGCATACATGGGCGACCGGCTCAACATTTATCTTGAACAGACCGGTGAAAGTGAGTATTGCGTGCGCGTGACAAGGCTCTCCGGCGACGCGGAAAAGGAGTCGGAGACATGCCGTTGTAAGATTAAATTTGTGAAAAAGTGACAGAATATTTGGCTGATAGCTTATAAATTGCTATATTTGCCACCCCGTTTGATGAAATAATATAATAAACCGTGGCCTTCGGGTTGCATAAAAACAAGTTGAATATATGGCAGAATTGAATTTCGGTGGCGTGTTGGAAACAGTTGTCACCAGCAAAGAGTTTTCATTGGAAAAGGCACGCGAAGTGCTCAAGAACGAGACCATAGCGGTTCTGGGCTATGGCATTCAGGGTCCCGGACAGGCATGCAACCTGCGCGACAACGGATTCAACGTGATTGTGGGGCAGCGTCAGGGCAAGACATACGACAAGGCTGTGGAGGACGGATGGGTACCCGGTAAAACGCTGTTCTCCATAGAGGAGGCTGCCGACAAGGGTACGATAATATGTATGCTTCTGTCTGACGCCGGACAGATAGCCGTATGGCCTAAGGTGAAACCTTATCTCACGGCAGGCAAGACTCTTTATTACTCGCACGGATTCGCCATCACGTGGAACGACCGCACGGGCGTTGTGCCGCCTGATGATGTCGATGTGATGATGGTTGCGCCCAAAGGCTCGGGCACATCGCTGCGCTCGATGTTCCTCGAGGGACGCGGACTGAACTGCTCGTATGCCGTATATCAGGATGCGTCGGGCAGGGCGGAGGACAAGGCTATAGCCTTCGGAATAGGCATAGGCGCGGGCTATCTGTTCAAGACAACGTTCCAGCGCGAGGCTACAAGCGACCTTACCGGTGAGCGCGGATCGCTCATGGGTGCCATCGAAGGACTGCTCGAGGCGCAGTATGAGGTGCTGCGCGAGCACGGACATTCACCGTCGGAGGCTTTCAACGAGACTGTGGAGGAACTCACCCAGAGCCTCATGCCGCTCTTCGCGGCTAAGGGAATGGACTGGATGTACGCCAATTGCTCCACCACCGCACAACGTGGCGCGCTCGACTGGGCACCCCGTTTCCGCGACGCTATAAAGCCTGTCATGGAGTGGCTTTATCTTTCCGTGAAGACAGGCAACGAGGCGCAGATTTCCATCGACAGCAACTCGCAGCCCGACTATCGTGAGAAACTCAACGCCGAACTTAAGGCTATGCGTGAGAAAGAAATGTGGCGCGCTGCCGAAACTGTGCGCAAGCTCCGTCCTGAGAACGAGGAGCTCTGAGCATAAGACTGCTCATTCTACAATCCGTCACAACCATGTCTGTTTTTCATTAAGGCTTGGTTGTGACGCTTTTTTTATTTCATATTCATGCCATGAATGCCATACCGCGCCTCATTTCAGGTGCTTTACCCGCCCGCCATCGTACCGCTCCGCCAGTAGAGACGCAAAATCTTGCGTCTCCCGACCACCCCATACCAATACATAATCACAACATCATCATACCATTCATCGCATTTCTCACTCGTGAGACGCAAGATTTTGCGTCTCTACAAGGCTGTCGCCATTAATCAGGCTCTGCCGAATTCAGTAATAATCTACGTATTCCACAAATGTAGAGACGCAAAATCTTGCGTCTCCCGACCACTCCATACTAATATGTAATCACAACATCATCCTACCCGTCAGTGCTTTTCCATCTCGCGGAACGCACGGTTCCGCGCCATGAATCTCCGTTTTCCGATAAGCCGTCTTAGGCTTTACATCATGCCATATATATAATTACACCATACCATATATATTATTACATCATGCTATATATATAATATGGTGTGAACGGCGCGCATATTTCATATGTTGTTCTTGCATTTATGCTGGCGCGGATTTATATGAACGATTTTCGTGTATAATCTGTAATAATATGGCTTAATTTTGAGTTTTCATGTGTCGGATGCCTTTAAAAAAAGGCGATGAAGTACGTTTGGTTTGTATTTTTCCGATTTTTTGTTGTATATTTGTACTATTATTTTAAAGGAGGGAAACATTTTAAGCGTGGTGATATGCTACATTCGCCGCGCTCCTCCGCCTGATGTAAGCAAACCATAAATAGAAAAGGGAAAACCCTTGAACCGTGTATGGAAAGACAAAAGAGATACTCCAAGACAATCATAGGCATGTGCATGACGCTTCTCGGAATGCTGTCGTGCGGACATCCGGCACAGACCGGTGTGACTGCGGAGCGGGAACGCATAGACACACTGCTCATATCGCGTTTCGATTCTGTATATACCAATCCTGACCTGATGGAGAAACGGTTCCGTGAGGCACAGAAAGGACTGACCGACAGTATGTCGTATTACAGGCTGGAACTGTTTGCCGGATACTGCCGCCACCTTATGGGGAGCACCTCAGATGCCGTCAGTATCAACCGCAAGGTGATGGCTTATGCCCGTTCGCATGAGGGTTGTGAGGCTCTGGAAGCCATGTGCTGGAATCATCGTCGCGCGCTGTTGCTGGGCATGAACATGCGCGACTCGTCCATAGCATGCCTTCATCACGCCTACGACGCGCTCTACCGCACCTCCGACCGGCGCGAGCTTGAGAACATCTGCATAAACCTTGCGGACGAGTACAGACAGAAAGGCGACTGGGACAGTGCGGCACGTTACTACCGCAAAGCATTGTGGGTGGCTGACTCACTGGGCTCGGAGAAGGTGAGGTTCAGCATATATGTCGGTCTGGCACAGGTGTATGCGGACATGCATAACTTCTCTCAGGCACATCATTATTTCGACATGGCGGAGCGCAATCCGGAGGAAAGGCTGGAGTATGAGGAGTATTACTTCCTTAACTCCAAGGGCAACTGCTACTACTTCGAGGAACGTTACACAGAGGCATTGGAGTGCTTCATGAAGGCATACGGCATAGTCAGGAAGTTCAGCCAGCCGTCGCTCGACGCGCTTACGGAGGCCAACATCGGTGAGATATACACTCTGCTGGGACGTTACGACTCCGCTCACTTCTATCTGGACAAGTCGTATGCGCATTTCGCTCAGGCTCCGCAGGCAAACGAGGACGCCATGTTCTATCTCAACAGCCTGCAGGCTGCGCTCGCACTCAACGAGCACAGGCTCGACGAGGCGGGCAGGTATCTGTCAAAGCCTTACAATCCCGAGCGCGTGGGACCTTCTTACATGTATCTTCACAACAAGCGTCTGATGGAGTATTACGAGCGTCAGGGCGACTGGCGCAAGGCTTACATGTACAGGGAAATGGTGGAGAAATACAACGACTCGATACGCAACGAGCGACACATGAACAGCATCGCGGAGATAGACTACCGCTACCGGCAGGACACAACGCTCCTGAAGCGTGACATACTCATAGCCGGAAAGAACGTGCAGCTGTCCGAACAGCACACCACCATCGTCTTCATCGTCGCCCTGCTCCTCATTGTCGTGCTCGGGGCGGTGCTGGTGTTCGTATACGTGCGGCGCAAGAACGAGCGCATATATGCCCGTCAGCTCGCTCTGGTTACAAGGCTTCGCATGGACAATGTGAAGAACCGCATATCACCGCATTTCACGCTCAACGTGCTCAACGCCATCATGCCGGCTATGAGGCAGTATGAGGAACTGTCGCATAAGATGCAGCTCTTCGTGAAGGTGTTGCGCTCAAACCTGCTCGCATCAGACAAGATGGCGATGACACTTGCCGAGGAGATGGAGGTTGTTAAGGACTTCGTGAGTCTCCGCGAGCAGACCAATCCGGTGACGCCGCATGTCTCTTGGCATGTGGACGAGACTGTGGACACGGGCATCCTCGTGCCCACTATGTGCATACAGATTCCCGTTGAGAACGCCTTGAAGTACGCCTTCGACGGCATGGAAGGCTGTGGGGAGATAACGGTGAGCATCGACGGCAGGGACAGGGGAGTGCTCGTGAGCATCCGCGACAACGGATGCGGATACAATCCCGGTGCGCACAGCAACTCGGAACGCGGCACTGGAAACGGTCTGAAGATGCTCTACCGCACGGTGGAGATGCTCAACGCGAGAAACACCGTGAAGATGCGGTTCGACATACGCAACCTTTCGGATGCGGGAGAGCGTGGCACTCTCGTCACAATATACATACCTTATAGCTATCAGTTCAACCTATAACACATAAAAAGACCTATGAACAACAAAGTGATGTCAGCCGTCATCATCGATGACGAACCAGGAGCCATACGTGCCTTGGAGGCTGACCTGCTGGCTTACGACGACATTGTCGTTGCCGACACACAGACAAGTGTCGGGAAGGCGAGGCGCAGCATAATGCGCCATCAGCCCGATATTATTTTCGTTGACGTGGAGATGCCGGGCACGAGCGGCATAGAGCTGATGAAGGAGATGAGACCTCTCATGGGCAGCAACATGCACGTGGTGTTCTACACGGCATACGACAAGTACCTTATCGACGCGCTGCGCGCCTCGGCGTTCGACTATCTTCTCAAACCATATACCACCGAAGAGCTGCGCGCCATAATAGAGCGTGTGAGGGACGACAGGCGCAGCGGCAGAGGTGTGGCGGCACCGCAGACACCCGACGTTGTCTCTGGCGACCGCTTCGCCGTGCAGACCGTAGACCGTCTCATGCTGCTCCGGCGTCGCGAGATTCTCTTTTTCCGCTATGACGAGAGCCGTTGCTGGGTCATTGTGCTTACCTGCATGGAGGAGCACCGCCTGCGCCGCACCACCAAGGCGAAGGAAATACTCGCTATGAGCAGTACGTTTGTGAAGGTGAGCTCCAACTGTATTCTCAACATCGACTACCTCGCATCGGTGGAGTACACCACGCTCAGGTGTGTGCTCTTCCCGCCGTTCAACAATCTTGAGATAATGGCGAGCCGCCGCCACTATTCGGAGATAAAGGAGGCTCTGAAGCTGCTGTGAGAAGCCGGTGCGGCTCTTCAGTGGCGCGGTGCGGCAGGCTGTATGGCTTATGACTATTGTGTGCGTTAATCCTTGATTATTTTCCTGGTGTTTTTTAATTACCGCATAGTCACGTTTTTCTCCCGTTCGGGCACGGTTGGAGCGCGTACGGTGCACGCCCGCTCCGACCGTGGTTGCATTTTTTCTTTTGTTTTCCTAACTTTGCGCATACGGATGCCGTGCGTCTCACGCGACTCCGCCGTTTCTCCGAAGCGGCTGCGCAGGCATGTATGGAGCGCGTAACGGCATCAGGTATGCGGACATACGCAGAGACGGTATTCTCATCCGCCTCTCATGGCGAGACTTTCCTGATATGGAATGTCTGACGTCACTGTCGGCTTGCATTCACTATGGAAAAATAAAAACTCGTGCAGGCAGAGGTGATACTCGGGCATTCCTTTTTCATGTTACCCGTGTTGTCGGGCAGTCATATGTCCGTCAGCAGATTGCAGGGACAATATAAAACGATTATAATATGAACGATTTCAAGATTCTGGTCTCAACTGTCTTTGCGGCATTCATGGCTTTCATGCCTGCCGTGGCACAGGATAAGATCATCACGAAGGACGGTGACGTGCTCCAAGGATGGAATGTGGAAGTGAGCGACAAGTATGTTTTCTACAACACGGAGAATAAGACCGATGCCGACATCAAGCGCATGGAGAAGGACAAGGTGCTGATGGTGAAGCGTCAGGACGGCTCCACGTTGAACCTGTATGAGGACGCGCAGCCGGCGGCAAAACAGGCTCCGGCAGCAGCCGAACCGGCGGGAGAGGGTCCGGTGATGGTGAAGGTGACGGATTTGGACGATGCCGCGAGGAAAGCCAACGAGGAGGCATTGGCTCAGGTGAATGCTGAGATAACGTATCAGACGGAAGAAGGTGAGGAGGATAAGGATGCTAAATGGGCATTGCTGAGTTGGGGAGTGAAAGACGGTTCTGTGCTGGATGACGGTAACATAAGGATAAGTTTTGTACGCGGAACAATGTATTCAGTTAAGAACAAACCGGATGTATTTAATCCTATTGGAGAAACTTTTGCGTATGGATTAGAAGGTCCCGCTATATCGGTACGGATTGAAAACAAGTCAGACCGCACGGTATATGTAGACCTCGGCAATAGTTTCTTCGTACGAATGGGTAAGTCTATTTGTTATTATGTGCCTTCTTCCACTACATCAACTTCATCTTCTTCGTCTGGCGCAGGTGTGAATCTTGGTAGCGTAGCCAATGCCTTGGGTATAGGTGGAACGGTAGGTCAGCTTGCCGGAGGCGTGAATGTTGGAGGCGGCAGTACAAACGGTGGCAGTACAACAACTTATGCACAGCGTATTATATCCATACCTCCAAAGGCAAGTTATGACCTTAGTGCGATATATATGTTTGGAAGTGAAACTACTTATAATATGCTTCCTGGATTATCTTATTACGGTAATAATATAGGAGCTTTTTCCACAACAGGTTTGAGAATGTATTACAAAAAAGATGAGCTAAAGCCTGGTAGTCGTTATAAATATGCGGCGGACAGCTCTCCGATTAATATGTCTGCCATAATAGCTTATTCCTTTTCTGAGAGCTGCACAAGTGAACGTGTGATGTCGGTAGATTTATATATGAAGGATATTATAGGCGTTGATTATAGTAATTTTACAGGGAAAATGAAGGGCAGTCTTAATATTCCATCGAACGTTATATGGGTTGCAGCGAAAGCTGAAGACTCGAAAAGGGACGTGTTCCAGTTCCCGCAATAATCTGTACAAGACCGTACGGTGATGTCCATTGTTCCGTTTATATAGGTCTGGAGCATAATAAGTCTTGGCTCAACAGCCTTCATTGTCGGCTGTTCCAGTATCAGCTCAACAGGCTGTGGTGATGTTCCGGGTTGTGAGATGCCGGGAGTCAGTCGGCGGAAGACATGATAAATAATTATTTGTAGATAGTTTGCTTTGTTTTTTCATTGCTGTTCAATTTTTCATAACGGCAGTAAAAAACGGTCCGGCACCGGTTTCCGGCTGCCGGACTTTTATATATCGCATAGTCTATGGCGGCATGTCCATGGTGCTTTCATCGCCCGGTTGGTGTATATCTGTTCCCGTCCCTGTTATGGATAAAATCAAATTAATATTGTTTGCTTCCCCCAGTAGAGACGCAAAATCTTGCGTCTCCCGATTAAAAATCGCATTGAAGGATAACACGCAACAGTGTCCGCACCTTGCAATGGATTAATCGTGAGACGCAAGATTTTGCGTCTCTACAGGCTGGCGCCATCGTTTTTATGTATCGGTAAAATCATATATATAATACTCGCGCCTCAAAAGTAGAGACGCAAAATCTTGCGTCTCCCGACCCACCCATACCAATATATTATATCAATATCCTCCCTTCCGTCATCGCAATTCTCCCTCGTGAGACGCAAAATATTGCGTCTCTACTGGCTCGCGCGGTCGGAATAGGGCGGATGTACCACCTTTTATATGATTATATATTATTCTTTTTGAAATAAAAATAATGAATTCAGGTGCGGATTTCAGATTCTTTTCAGAATCGTGTAATAATTTTGCGGCATAACAGAATAATAATAACGTAAAAATAAAAACTTATGCGTATGAAAGGAAGATTCACTATTCTGACACTCATGATGGCGATGTTCATCATGTTATCGTGTGACAACAATGATTCTTTTGACGACGGACGTCTGAGCGAGAGTCAGGTGCCCAAGGCTGTGTTGGCTGAGTTTGAGCAGAAATATCCGGACGCCACGAACGTCACGTGGGCTAAGAAATACAACTCGTATGCCGTTGCCAGCTTCACCACAAACGGACAGAAAGCCGCTGCCAAAGACCATACGGCATGGTTTGAATGGGGCACAGGAAAGTGGAACATGACCGAGATAGAGATGCCTTACGCCATGATTCCCGATGCTGTGAAGACCGCTTTCGAGGCAAGCGACTATTCCAAGTCACCGTGGATGACCGACGACGAGGTGGACTATCTGCAAAGACCGGGAAACGCCGAGGCTCTCTATGTGATACAGGTGGAGAAAAAGGAGTCGGGCGTCGAGACCGAGATGGATCTCTACTACACCGCCGACGGCATACTCGTGAAGGAAATTGCCGACGTGGAGAAGGACAACGACTATCACGACTACCTGCCGCAGACACCGTCTGACGCCATCAGCGCATGGCTCACACAAAACTATCCGGGAGCCCGCATGGTGGATATGGAGCGCGAGCACAACTCCACGGAGATAGAGTTCGTGCATGGAGGACTGAAGTATGAGGCGGTGTTCGACTCGTCAGGACATTGGGTATACACCAAGACCGACTTGGGACGCGACTACTCCAGACTCGTTCCTGAGGTGGTGCTCAGTGCCCTCACCGGCAAGTACAGCACCGGAGAGTGGCGCGTGGACGACGCCGAGGAGTTCCTGTCTGCCACAAACCACTACTACTGTTTTGAGCTTGAACGCATACGGAGCGCGTGGGACGACGAGACCGACGTGTACATCAGTGCCGACGGAACGTTCATCGACCGTCCGCAGAATCCTGACATCTCCGGCGGAGAGGGCGGTAAGGTGCCCGTTGCCGAAGACCTCATGACATTCATCGAACAGAAATACAACGGTGCGGTTGTGATAGGAAAGGAGTATGACGACGGTCTGCTGGAGATAAAGATAAAGCACGACGGACTGATAAAGGAGGTGAAGTTCAACGGCAGAAGCGAATGGGTGGAGACCGAGTACGACCTTTACAGCTACGACGCCCTGCCGCAGGCTGTGCGCGCCACGCTCGAGGCTGACAAGGACTTCCGTAAGGTGAACATGGAGATGGAGGTCAAGGAGAAACCTTCCGACACCATTTACACCATTGAGATAGAGACCGCCCGCATGGAGGTGCAGTATGTCATAAATGCTGCGGGGACGCTCCTGCATAAGGAATATGACGACTGACGCACATGTGACATGCCCGTGATTATCATGGCGCGAGCCCGTGTAGAGACGCAAAATCTTGCGTCTCCCGATTAAAAACCGCATTGAAGGACAGCGCGCAACAGTGTCCTCACCTTGCAATGGATTAATCGTGAGACGCAAGATTTTGCATCGTTACAGGCTCGCGCCATAGTTTTTATGTATCGTTAAATCATATATATAATACTCGCGCCCCAAAAGTAGAGACGCAAAATCTTGCGTCTCCCGATTGAAAACCGCATTGAAGGACAGCACGTAACAGTGTCCTCACCTTGCAATACCTTCCTCGTGAGACGCAAGATTTTGCGTCTCTACAGGCTGGCGCCATTGTTTTTATCTTCTGTAATGTGCTTTCTTTTCCTCTCATTTGCATTATCTTTGCATAGGATAATTAAAAAAGCTGTATCTGATTGATACACAGAATGGAATTGAAGAGTGTGAGATTTTAGGTAACGATTTAGCGACATTCAGAACGCTCTGACTTGCTGCGGTTTACCTCATAGATTCAAACAACTCTTTCGTATTTGCAAAGATACATTTTTTATCCCATAGCACCAAATCATTACCTATTTTTTAGGGATATTACTGTTACCTCGTTCTGAAAACGGCTTCCGGCTTGATGTGCGTAAGCCCATTTCAGAAACGGCACAAGCAAAGAAAAGCCCACGACGACCACAATGTCACAAGTGACACCGCCATCGCCGTGGGCACTTCTTTTATATGCTTGTGCAGAACGGACAAGTCCGTTTTATCCATTTTCTTTTTCTCGTCTTTTTTTGGCAGCCGAAATGCCGCCGGATGCAGGACACGGCAAGCGTGAATCTGCACCTGCGACTATTTCCGGCTGTCATGTCTTCCCTGTCCTCAAACCGTCTTGCCATGCTTTTGCCAAACCGGGCATGGCAGACAAGACCGTTTGAATACATGTGCCGTCGGCAGAAAACTTGCAACCGCAAGCCATGCACGCATGACAATGACGGTTGCAGGACTTCTGTCACGGCGGCAGGAAAGCGGGGCTTTCCCCTTGTCCGTTGCGCCGCCCATTGAACTTCCCCGTGGCGCGTTGCGCCATCCTCTATACTTCCCCTTTTCCTTCCCGCCTCTCCAGCAAGTATGTCGATATTCCCATGCCGCCATTCCAGACGGCATCAGTGGCCATTTTCGTTGCAGGGGCAAAGGTAAAGACGGGATTAGGAACACAAATTTTTTAG
>OLSN01000437.1_pt1 | contig 45372 bp, 44 predicted proteins | sample 1672411 | NCBI WGS metagenome assembly OLSN01 (sample SAMEA3136683, study PRJEB25190) | human gut metagenome | biome: human gut; feature: human-associated habitat; material: faeces | place: Austria | collected 2013 | reverse complement strand
TGTTCAGCGCATGGAGAACTGCGGCATAGATCCCAATCGCAACAGAGGGGGTTCCCTTTTCCACATTCCACACTGTGGCGCGGCTTACGCCAGCTCTTTCCGCAACTAATTCAGCAGACAAATGCCGTCGTAATCTGGCAAGTTTGATCTGCTCCCCGAGCTGCTCCAAAATACTCTGCGTCTGCGGCAGCACGGCAACACTCTTTCGCCCCATTCTGTACACCACCTCTACATTATCATTGTGTTTGTTATTATAGACGATGTACATTAAATTGTCAATAAATAAAGACGCTAAATGATGTAGATTGTAACAAGCTGCCTATTACTTCATTGTGTGCATACCTTTTCGCCGGTATGTATCTAACTCTATCACCTGGTATCGACGATAGCTCTGCCCCTTATTATTCTAACCGGTGCGGTTGACAATGATGATTAGAATGGTTAGAATGGAGTTGAGAGGTGAACAGAAATAGCATTTGTATTGTAGGCTGTCAACTGACCAGCTATTGTGATAGGTGATACCACCCAAGCTACCAGAACTGCTTTTATCCGGAGAGAGTTGCACGCTTATGTGCCGTTTCCTTCAGAAACTCCAGAAACATCTCCTCCAATTCCGCCTCGCTGCCGATTTGCTCTAAATACGGTGCAAACTTTCTGCGGTCAAAAGTTATCTTCTTGGATGGTGCGGAACGCTTCTTATCCGCGGCGGTGCGGGCTTCCCGCCATGCGGCGTAGATGGCCTGCTTATCCGCTGCGGGCGGCGGGCATTTCTGTGTGATGTGGTTCAGGGTGACCTTGTTCAGCCGGTATCCTTCAATGCGGCACATCTCCACGAACGCCTCCTGTGAGGCTGCATCGTAGTCGGCAATCATATCCGCGCAGCTCAGCGGCAAGTTCCGGGGATCGTTTTCCAGAATATCCGCCAGCGGCGGAATCAGTCCGGCCAGCTTGACAGCCTTGCGGATCTCATATTCTGTAACGCCGAAAAAATCTGCTACGATTTCTCTTGTTAGGAACTTCTGGCGATTTTCGCCAGAAGTTCCTAAGTCCGTCCGCTCACCTTGACGCCGCTTAGCTTCCAGCATAGCTTTGTATGCCTTACCGCGCTCGATGATGGTCAGTTCCTGCCGCCGCAGCAAATTGGTGGCTGTGGCGATGATGATGGCGCGGGCATCATTGGCCACGACCACCTCGGCGGGAATTGTGTCATGCCCGGCCATGCGCCACGCTGCGGTGCGGTTATGTCCGGCCAGAATCTCATATTCATCGCTGCCGGGGATACTCCTGACGATGATACGCTCCAGCAAGCCTTGCTCAAGAAGCTGCTGGGAAAACGCCCGCAGTTTTTCCGGGGGATACGGGTGAAATCCGATATCGGTGGTAAAAAAGGGACGCAGCTTGTCTACCGGAAGCTCGCGGATCATAGAAGCTGCTGCGGGAAGCGGGTCGATAAGGCTTTCATAGGCCCTGTTGCCGATCTCCATTTCTGAGACCTGCTGGGCAGCGCTCATGCGCTGCTTCAGCAGATCTTTCATGTTGTTGCTCTTAGCCAAGCGACAACACCTCCCGCGCCAAACTGCGGTAGGACTCCGCAGCGGGGTTCTTCGGCGCGTAGTCCAGGATGCTCATACCGGCGGCAGGGCATTCCGCCACCTTGATGGTGTGCTCAATGGGACGTTCAAACACATGGAACGCCTCCCCGTAGACCTCACCGATTGTTGCTCGAACGCTCTGGCAGAGCTGTGGACGGGATTGATACATGGTCAGCAGGATGCCGGCGATTTTCAGCGAGGGATTGAAATGAGCCTGCACCGTGTGCACCAGTTCCAGCACGTCGGGAATGCCCTCGCTTGCGAGGTAGTGAGCTTGCACAGGAATGATGCAGTAATCCGCGGCGGTCAGTGCATTGACCGTCAGCAGCTCGTGCTTCAGCCCGCAGTCGATGATGATATAGCGATAGGCGTCGCACAAGGCGTCTGTAACATGCTTGAGCATTACTTCGCAGCTGCGGCCGCTGTCGCCGTAGGGCTGATACTGGGACAACTGCATGATCTGCAGCCGAGCTGCGGCATCTGCCAGCCTGCGATTGGCGGGAATGATGTCCATACCGGTATCGCTATGTAGGATAGCCTTTTGCAGATGCTGCGCAATGTCCTCCGGATAGTCGATGGCTGCCAGCAGCAGGGAAGCCAGTGTGTGCTTCATCTCGCCGGCGGTATATCCCAGCGCCGCAGTCAGATTTCCCTGCGGGTCGTTGTCAATGAGTAAGACCTTCTGCCCTTCAGCGGCCAGCGCCGCGCCAAGGTTCAAGGCCGTCGTGGTTTTCCCAACGCCGCCCTTGAAATTTGTAATGGCAATGATAGTTGAATCCTTCATAATTAGAACCTCCCTTCAAAAATGAGACCTGAATCGATCTGCTTGAGATGATCACCTCCCTTGGGCAGCTGCGGTGGATTTCGTATTGCGCAAATACGGCCTATTTCATGTCAGTGAAAATAGGGACAACGCCAGAAACCCTTGTAAAATCAAGGCTTTCCCGTGTTGTCCCTATTATATATCACTCACATCCCCTGCACGATGCCGCCGGTGGCGGCCAGAAGCTGGGGATCCGTCACCCGCAGCATCAGGTTGCGGGTATCCTGGCCGCTGCCGTACAGCCGCAGGATCTCCACCTGATACTCCTTCGTCTCGCTGCCATTGACGGTGGAGAGAATGGCAGCCGGGCCGCACTTGACCTCGCGGGCCGCGGCCACGGGAATGGCCTGTGCCCCGTCGATAAAGCTGCTGTCGGCCACCTTGCCGAAGATGCCGCCGTTGGTGTTGGCCGTCAGGGTGCCCACGTCACGCTGCACCGTGAAGTCGCCCTTCAGCTCGCCGGGATCGCCCTTCTGGCCCTTCTTCACCGCCTTCACCGTGGTCTCCATGATGGAGCCGCTGCTGAGGCTCATGAGCTGGGCCGTGTCCACATCGGCGATGCCGTGGCCCAGGGCGCCGTAGCTGGCGGTCTGGGGATCGTAGTAGGTCAGGGTGCCGATGCCCGCCATGCTGTCACGGATCCACGCACCCAGGCGGTACACGCCGTCACTGCCGCACTGGGGCGTATCCGTGAAGGTGACCAGCCGCTCACCCCGCCGCACCTGCATAGATACCGGCAGACTGCCGTTTTTCTGCAGCAGCGCCTGGAGCTGCTCGGTGGACTGCACCCTGGTGTCGTTGACCTTCAGCAGAAGGTCGCCCACCTTCAGGGTGTCGCTGCCCTCCAGCGACACCACCAGCGCGCCGTCGGCGAACAGTTTGATGCCCACCGCCTTGCCCAGCGGGATCAGGGTGCGCTCTCCTTCCGCCGCCCACGCGGGGGTGATGAGGGAAAACGCCAGCAGACAGGAGAAGAGAAGGGAGAACCATCGTTTTTTTCGCGTCTCATACAAATTGATCACCCTTTCGTGGCAAAGCGCAGGCCGCGCTTTGCCGGATCTGTCACCGGTGACTGGGTTATTTTCTGTCGAAACCGCTCCGCTATGCCCGTTAAAAACAGGCAGCGGCGGCAAAGGATAGAATTCCTTTTTTTGCCAGTGCTTACGGCGCGGAAAAAGCAAATTGACAAAGTATTGTCAAATCGGTATAATGAAGTATCATACATAATAAGGACTATTACATTTACATGCCACAAGGAGGCACAATGGATATTTTTGAAAAATGCTATGCACCGTCCCTGGCCGGCGAGTTGAAGGAAAAGGGTGTGTATCCCTATTTCCACGCCCTGCAGTCCCGGCAGGATGTGGAGGTCACCATGGAGGGCAAGCGCCGCATCATGCTGGGCTCCAACAACTACCTGGGCCTGACCATCCAGCCGGAGGTCGTCGAGGCCGGTGTGAAGGCCCTGGAGCAGTACGGCACCGGCTGCTCCGGCTCCCGCTTCCTCAACGGCACGCTGGAGCTGCATCTGGAGCTGGAGGCGGAGCTGGCCAAGTTCCTGCGGAAGGACGGCGTTGTCACCTTCGGCACCGGCTTCCAGTCCAACGTGGGCATCATCTCCGCCCTGGTGGACCGCCATGACTATGTGATCTGCGACAAGGAGAACCACGCCAGCATCTACGCCGGGTGCCAGATGAGCTACGGTAAGATGCTGCGCTACCGCCACAACGACATGGCGGAGCTGGAGCGCATCCTGCAGAAGATCGACGGCAAGAACGGCGTGCTGATCGTCACCGACGGCGTGTTCTCCATGGGCGGCGACATCGCCAAGCTGCCGGAGATCTGCGCCCTGGCCAGGAAGTACGGCGCCCGCGTCATGGTGGACGACGCCCACGGCCTGGGCGTGCTGGGCGAGGGCGGCCGCGGCACCGCCAGCTATTTCGGCCTGGAGGATCAGGTGGACGTCTACATGGGCACCTTCTCCAAGTCCCTGGCGTCCCTGGGCGGCTATATGGCGGCCTCTGCCGAGGTGGCGGAGTTTGTGCGCCACGCCTCCCGTCCCTTCATCTTCTCCGCCTCCATCCCGCCCGCCAACTGCGCCACGGCGCTGGCTGCCCTGCGGTATCTGGAGGCACACCCCCGGCTGCCGGAGCGTCTGCGGGATCTGAGCCTGTACGCCCGCAAGGGCTTCACCGACCGGGGCCTCAAGATCCGGGAGAGCGCCCTGGAAGCCCCCACCCCCATCATCCCCCTGTACACCTACGAGACCTATTGGACGCTGGAGGCCGCGGCGGAGATCTACGACCGGGGCGTGTATGTGAACCCCACGCTGCCCCCCGCCACGCCGGAGGGCGAGGCTCTGCTGCGCACCAGCTACATGGCCACCCATACCGAGGCGCTGCTGGACGAGGCCATGGATATCATTGCGGACGTGATGGTGAAGCGCCATGGATAAAAAAGTCGCTATCGTCACCGGAGGCACCTCCGGGATCGGCCGCGCCACGGCGCTGGCCCTGCGGGAGGGCGGCTGGACCGTCTATGAGCTGAGCCGCCGGGCGGAAGGCATGCCGGACATCCCCCACATCGTGGCGGACATCACCAGGGAGGAGACGCTGCGCGCCGCCGTGGATCAGGTGATGGCGGCGGAGGGCCGCATCGACCTAGTGGTGAACAACGCGGGCTTCGGTATCTCCGGCGCCATCGAGTTCACCGACACCCAGGAGGCCCAGCGGCTGTTTGACACCCTGTTTTTCGGCATGGTGCGGATGAACCGCTGCGTGATCCCCATCCTGCGGCAGCAGGGAAGGGGCCGCATCGTCAACATCAGCAGTGTGGCCGCCCCGGTGCCCATCCCCTTCCAGGCGTATTACAGCGCCGGAAAGGCCGCCATCAACGCCTATACCATGGCCCTGGCCAACGAGCTGCGGCCCTTCGGCGTCACCGTGTGCGCCGTCATGCCGGGGGATATCAGAACCGGCTTCACCGCCGCCCGAGAGAAGATCATCGACGGCGATGAGATCTATCAGGGCCGCATCGGCCGCAGCGTGAAGCGGATGGAGCATGACGAGCAGACCGGCATGGATCCCGCCAAGGTGGGCCGCTACATCGCCGCCGTGGCAAGCCGCCAGGGCAATCACCACCCTCTGTACGCCACCCGCATCGACTATAAATTCTTCGTTTTCCTGACGAAGGTGCTGCCTGCCCGGTTTCTGAACTGGCTGATCTATCAGCTCTACGGAAAGTAAGCGATACATACGAAAAACACCGCCCATCCGGGCGGTGTTTTTATTTGTAAATGGTTGTTTATTTATAGAAAAGCCTGCTTTATGGCTTAAAAAAGCTTCGCAGAATTCGCCGCCGCAGCGGCGAACCTGTTTGATCGTTTTTTGCCGCAGTATGTATGTGGCAAAAAACACTTTGCGCGGAGAGCGTGTTCATTCGCACACAAAGTGGGCGAATGAATGCGGGGCAGAGTGAATCCTATCCAGACAAAAAAGCATAGCTTTTTTGTCAAGCTGCAAGGAAGCCGCCCCAAGGGGCGGCTTCCTTGCAAGATTATAGCGCCTTCGTCCGCTCATAGGCGGCGATGACGGCGTCCATGGCGGCGGCCCGAAAGCCATGCTCCTCCAGTGCCCGGACGCCCGCAATGGTGGTGCCGCCGGGGGAGCAGACAGCATCCTTCAGTGCGCCGGTGTGGTCATCGGAGGCCAGCGCCAGCTTCGCCGCGCCCAGCAGCATCTGGGCGGCGTAGCGCTGGGCCTTGGCACGGGGCAGTCCTGCGTATACCGCGCCGTCCGCCAGTCCCTCCAGGAACAGGTAAGCGAACGCGCCGCCGCAGCCGGCCACGGCGCTGCCCGCGTCCATCAGCTTTTCCTCCAGCTCCTCCAGCAGGCCGGAGCAGTGCAGCAGGGAGACAAAACTCTCCCGCTGGGCCTCCGTCACGTTGTCGGAGCAGCAGTACATGGTGACGCCCTCGCCCACCGCCACGGCGGTGTTGGGCATGATGCGGATGACGGGATAGTCGCTGCCCGCCATCTCCCGGATGCGCTGGATGGTCAGGCCCGCCGCCATGCTCAGCAGCACGAAGGGGGTGGTGCGCTCCTTCAGGGCGGGCGCGATCTCCGCAAGCATCCCGGCCATCATCTGGGGCTTGACCCCCAGCAGGATGTAGTCGCACTCACGGGCGACGGTCAGGTTATCCGCCACGGAGGCGCCGATCTCGTCGGCCAGCCGCGCGGCCTTTTCCGGTGTCCGGTTGGCCAGCACGATGCTGCTGCTGCGCACCTCCACCGTTTTGGCGGCGGCACGGGCCAGCGCGCCGCCCATATTGCCGGTGCCAATGAATCCGTAGGTCATAAATACCCCTCTTTTCTATAAGTAAATAATTGTTTTGTAAGCACGATCACATAAAACGACACAGTAAAATGGGCAGCAGGATCGCCGGGACCATGTTCAGGATCCGCAGCTTGGTGATGCCCAGCAGGTTCAGGCTGATGCCCACGATCAGCAGGGAGCCCACGAAGGTGATCTCGTTGACCACCGCCTCGCCCAGATAGGGCGCCACCACCGAGGCCAGCAGGGCGATGGAGCCCTCTACCGCGAAGACCATCAGGCCGGACAGGGCCACGCCCAGTCCCAGGGTGGAGGCGAACACGATCGACGCCACGCCGTCGATGACCGATTTGGAGAACAGCAGGTCGTGCTGGTGCTGCAGGCCGCTCTGCAGCGGGCCCATAACGGCCAGCGCGCCGATGGCGAACACCAGTGAGCCGGTGACGAACCCCTCGGTGACGCGGCTGGGCGAGAACCGCTTCTGCAGATTCTCGCCCAGCTTATTGACGGCGGCGTCGATGTTCAGCAGCTCACCGATGATGGTGCCGATGACCATGGAGATGATGGGGATCAGGGCGTTGCTGCTTTTCAGCAGGCCCGGCACCGCGATGCCGATGGTCATCAGCGACAGCGCCGCCATCACGGAAGTCCGCAGCCGCTCCGGCAGCAGCTTTCCGGCGAACATGCCCACCAGGCCGCCCACCACGATGGCGCCGCCGTTGACAAGAGAACCCAATAGGATCATGGGATCAGCCCTCCTTCGTTCAATAGATCCTGTACCACCGTGCCCGCCATCAGCAGGCCCGCCACGGAGGGCACCCACGATACGCTGGCGGGGACGCTGCGCCGTCCCGGAGGCGGCGTCTCCAACTGCTGTGTCTCGCCGGGCTGCTCGGGGCTGAACACCACCTTCAGGTGGTGGATGTCCCGGGCGCGCAGCTCCTTGCGCATGACGCGGGCCAGGGGACAGCCGGAGGTCCTGGCGATGTCGGTGATGGTCAGCAGCTCCGGGTGCAGCTTGTTGCCGGTGCCCAGGGCCGTCAGAATGGGGATGCGCCGCTGCCGCGCCTGTCCGATCAGATCCAGCTTGCAGCTCACCAGGTCGATGGCATCCACGATGTAGTCGTACCGGGCGGCGAAAAAGTCCTCCCGGTGAGCGGCGTCGTAGATACCCACGATGGGGTGCACCACCGTGTCGGGACAGATATCCCGGCAGCGGGCGGCGGCGGCCTCCGCCTTGGAAAGGCCCACAGTGGAGTGAAGAGCGTAGAGCTGGCGGTTGATGTTGGTGACGGACACGGTGTCGCCGTCGATGAGGGTCAGCTCCCCCACACCGGCGCGGCACAGGGCCTCCGTCACATAGCTGCCTACGCCGCCCAGGCCGAACACCGCCACATGGCTGCGCCGCAGTTTATCCAGAGCCTCACCGCCCAAGATCATTTCCGTTCTCAAAAATTCTTCACGTCTCATTTTATTGCGGCATAATCGCGGAAGGACCGGCGTATGCCGGTCCTTCACAATGGTTGAATAAGCGTCTCTTAATAGCCCACGTACTGCATGCCGGAGCCATCGGTGATGGTCTCGGCGGTGCTCTGCTCGGCCAGCCAGGTGTCGTACGCCTCGTTCTTCAGCGTGTTGGTGGCCTGCACCTTCCAGTAGGGATCGCCGAAGCTGTCCAGATACATGACGTGGCTACCGTAGCTGCTGTCGATCACACCGGCGTCGCCCTCCTTACGGCCATCGGCGAAGCACCAATCCAGGAACTCCTGCACGAAGCTGGTGGACTTGGTGATGCCCTCGTACAGGCCTCCGTTGGCGGTGCTGCCGGTATCGGCGGACAGCTCGGTGGCCATCTGGGCGAACAGCTCTGCGGTGGCACCGTCATCCTGCCACTTCTTCAGGGCATCCTCGGCGTCGTTGTGGGCGGTCTCCTTCAGCGCGGCCAGATCGGCCTCATAGGTCTCGGACGTGCTGTCCAGCGTGGAATCGTCCACCCGGAAGAGGATGTGACGGGCGTTGACCACGTTGTAGTCCTGACGGGCGCGGCTGTGGAACAACACAAAATAGATGGTGGAATCGGTGGTGACCGTATTGGTGTCACCGGCAGCGCGGTCGGCGTCAAACACCCAGTTCATCAGGTCGGTGTCGGCATAGGAACCCTCCTCCTGATGGGTATAGGTGGCGATATCTTCGTAATCGGCGGCGATGGCGTCCAGGGTCTCACCGGCGGCGTAACGCTCGGCAGCGGCAGCGGCGGCATCCTCGGCGGCATTCTTGGCGGCGGCGGTCTCCTCATCGGTGGGCTCCACGGTGTTGCCGTCGGCATCCTTGGTGCTGTCGGCGGTGGCCTTGAAGGAGATGTACTCATAGTCGGCCACGTCGAAGCTGTTCTTGTCCGCTTCATAGCAGGCTTCCAGCTCATCGTCGGTGTAGCTCAGGCTGTCCACATACTCCTCCTGATAGTGGGAGGCCAGCGCAGTCATCTCATACATTTCCTTGAAGGTGCTGACGGTCATGTTGGAGCCGTACACCAGCTTCAGGTAAGCGGCAAAGGTATAGCCCTGCTGCTTGGCGTAGGTGGTGATGCTGTCGATATCGGCCTGCAGCTCCTCCTGCATGTGGTCATCGAAGGTAGCGCCTTCGGCCTTGGCCTTCTCGCTGAGCAGATAGCTCTGGGCCAGATTCTTCTTGGCGGTGTCCTTCAGGAAGGCGTCCCAGGTCATGTCCTCCTCGGAGGTGACGCCCAACAGCATCTTGGCCATGGCGTTCAGATTCTGGCTCTTCATGGAGCTGCTGCTGTCCAGACCCATATAGCTGGAATAGCTGGAGTTTCTGACGTTGTTCAGGGCGTTATAGTAAAAGTAATCCACCTCGGCGGCGGTGAAGTTCTTGCCGTCTACTGTCACGGCGGTGGCGCCCCGCTGGAAAATGCCGGAGTTGTACAGCAACACCACGGCGGCCACGATGACAAACAGGACGGCTACGCCGCCGTAGATCAGCTTGTTCTTTTTCCGCTCGGCAGCTTCCTTCTGCTCCCGCTCTACGCGAGGATCGACATGACCCTGAGCAGCCAGCTCCTGGCGGTTTTTCTTTTCTCTGGATGCACTCATTTGTTTTTCAGTCCTCTCAAGTGATAGGCGCAATACGCCCTTGGTCGTAAAATACCTACCTATTATACCGTAGTTTTGCCGAATGTGCAAGTATTATATTTCGAAAGGCAGAAAATGGGTATTTCACGGGTTTTTCACCGTTATAGCGCTTCAAAATGATACCGGGGCTTGCCCAGGCTCTTTTTGCCATACTCGATGGCCGCGGCGGGGCAATAGCAGATGCAGGCCATGCAGTGGGTGCAGCTTCCGCCCCAGACGGGTCGTCCGTTTTGCAGGGTGATGTTGTTGGTGGGGCAGCGGGCTGCGCACTGGCCGCAGCCCACGCAGGCGTCCGATACGGTGAAGGCCTCCGCCTTCACGAAGCAGGAATAGAAGATAGGATTCACCGGGCCGCTCATGAAGCGGTCATAGAGGTTATCGCGGGTGGGCGGAAATGCTGTCCCCGCCCGGACGGCGGCGATGGCCCGGTCAATATCCGGCTCTGCCCTGGCCACGATCTGCCGGGCCTCCTCCGCCTGTGGCGCGTTGAACATGGCGATGTAGTTCTCCGGCATGATGATCTGCGCCGTGCCCATGCAGGTCAGGTGCTTTTCCTGACAGAGTGCGCGGTTGTACTTGTCGGCGCTGCCGATCTCGCTGCCGCAGGTCATAACGAACCACGCCTGCGCTGTGCCGGTCAGCGCCGTGCGCAGCAGCCAGTCCTGGACGATCCGGGGGATACGCCAGGCGTAGGTGGGCGTGACGATGATGAGCCGCGCACCGGTCTCCACCGGGGCGGTGTCGCCCGCCTTGATGCGGTCATTCATATTGCAGAGCGGCTCGTGCAGGGCGTCCGCCATGCGCCGGGCCACATATCTGCTGTTGCCGGTGCCGGAAAAATACAGGATCATATCAATACCCCCTCACAGTGGTCGATCTCGTGCTGGATGATCTCCGCCGTCCAGCCGGTAAAGGTCTTGCGCCGTGTCTGGAGCTTCTCGTTCTGCCACTGTACCTTGATGGTCTGGAACCGCTTCACCTTCCGGCGGCCGGTGAGCGACAGGCAGCCCTCCTCGGCCTCATAGGGGCCGTCGTGCTTCACGATAACGGGGTTGAACATGACCTGATACTTCCCGTCATCGTCAAAGACGATGATGCGCTTGTTGACGCCGATCATGTTGGCGGCCATGCCTACGCAGCCCTCCCTGTGGGCGGCCAGCGTGTCCAGCAGATCCTGTGCCGTGTCGAGATCCTCCGCTGTGGCGGTCTCGGCCTTCTGGGCCAGAAATGCCTCGTCCTTACAGATATCACGGATCATATGTCATCCTCCCGCATGGTGTTTTTCTTCGGCGCACAGCCGACGCTTTATGCTATTATGATACCGCTGCCGAAGGGAAAAAGCAACCTTCCGGGCGGAGATCACGGAGGATTCCTGCTTGGAGGCACAAATCCTTGCCGCCGGACGGTACTTTTGCTATAATATGAACTGTGTAAAGAACCGGAAGGGGAGAACGATCATGGAAATGCGGCGCTATATCAGGCACTCCAACGGCTGGTGGTGGCTTGCCGCCGTGTGTATGGCCATCGCCGTATGCTGCGCGGTAAAGGCCGCGCAGGTGCAGAAGGACAGGGAAGCGATGGCCCCGGCGCCGCTGGTGGTGGGCGAAGAGCGGGCGGGGGATTACCGCTATATTGACGCGGTGTACATGACCGACTGGGTCTATCGGGTGACGGACAGAAGCGGCCGGAAGAAGACTTTTTTACTTCGCCGGGGATGCTGACGGCTACGTCTATCTGGTGCGGCTGGGCGACGGGCAGTACGCGGCATTTGCGGCTATGCCGGACGAATTGCCGGTTCGCCTGGCGGGCGTGCTCTGCACCGTGCCGAAGGCATATCTTCCCGATCTTGCGGAGGTCGACGGCTCCACTGTCGAGGAGTATGTGGATTACTACGGCGACTACTACATCGACGCCGCCATGACGCCTGCCGACCTGAATAACGGCTTCCGGACAGGCGCCGTGTCGGCTTTTGCTGTCGGAGTGATCCTCCTGCTCCAGAGCGCTGTATTTTCCGTGCAGTTCAGGAAGGAACTGCGGCGACTGGAAGAGAGGGGACTGCTGGAGCGGGCGGAGTACGCGTTCCAAAACGCCCGGGGCGACCTCTACGGGAATGTGCGGCTCAGTGATACGTTCATTTACGGCAGACACGCCGCGCTGGCGCGGCCCCTGACGGATGTGCTGTGGGTCTATTGGCATGAGAAGACCGGCGCGGTGGATGTGCATCTGCTGACCGCCGATGGCCGCGACTGCATGCTGCGGCTGTCCGGCCAGACGGCCCGCCGCAATGCGGAGGAGATCCTGCAGGCGGTGGCTGCGCGCAATTCCGGCGTGCTGGTGGGCCGGACGCGGGAAAATGGCCTGCGCTACGACCGGCAGGTGCCCCGCATCAGGCAGCAGCGCGTTCGCCGGATCGTGCTCTGGGCCGTATGGCTGGCGGCGGCTGCCGCGGCCTTTGCGGTCTTGGCCCTCACCTGAGCCATCGCGCCGCCGCGGAAAATACGGCCTGATCACATTGACCTCGCCGGCGCTTTCCGCTATAATCGGACTATACATTATATGTGATACACGCTGAACGATAAGGAGGCTGGCCTATGACGAACCGACCTGCGTATCAGGAGATCCATTACGGAGACTGCGCCCACAGACCGGGTATGTACAGCATACTTGTTCCGGGAAAGCGGGGAAGGCTGTTTTCTGTGCTCTATACGGCGGCGGGGGAGGGACCCCATCCCACCGTACTGCTGCTTCACGGCATCCCCGGCTGTGAGCGGAACTTCGACCTGGCCCAAGTTCTGCGTCGCGGAGGCTTCCATGTGATGACCTTCCATTACAGCGGCAGCTGGGGCAGCGACGGCGATTACTCGCTGGCCAACGATCTGGAGGACGCTCACACGGTGCTGGACTTCATTCTGCAGAGCGAGACCTACGGCATAGACAAGTCGCGCGTCTATGCGGTAGGCCACAGCCTGGGCGGCTTCGTCTGCGGACAGCTGACGGCGGCGCGCCAGGAGATCAGTGCGGCGGTGCTGCTGATGCCCTGCGATATCGGGCGGATGCCGAAGATCGCCCAGGAGGATCCCGTGGCCTTCCGGGCCATCCGTAAGGAGCTGGAGGAGAGCGGCGGCTGGCTCAATGGCACCAGCGGCGAAGCCCTGTGGCAGGAGGCCCGGGCCCACAGCAACGATTACTGCCTGGAGAGCGCAGCGCAGGCGCTGGCGCACAAGCCGGTGCTCTGCGTCGGCGGCACGCTGGATACCTGCACGCCCCTGGCCATGCACTGCGAGCCCTTGGCCAGGGCGGTAAAGGCAGCGGGCGGAACCGCCTTCCGGATGCAGTACTTCACCACCGACCACGTCTTTTCGGATTATCGTCTCACGGTGGCGGACGAGGTGGCGGCCTTCCTGCAAGAGGAAGCCGCGAAAACGGAAGAATGAGAACGCCCCCGCTTTTCGCTCCTCAACACGAGGAATGAAAAGCGGGGGCTTGTGCGTCAGATCTCCGCGTCCTCCCGTGCGGTGGAGATCTTGATGACCACCGCTGTTTTCGCGCCGTTGTTCCAGATGGAGTGGGGCGTCATGCCGTCCACAAAGACCGACTGATCCTTTCCGGCGATGATCTCCCTGTCGCCGGTGACGATCCGCACCTCGCCGTCCACCACGATGAAGATGTGGTTGTCGCTGTGGGTGTGGTTGTTTTCCGGGCCGCCGCCGTTTTCCGAAATGTACGCGATGGCGCCCCACTGGATACGGCCCATCTCGTTGAACAGCTTCTTGACCAGAAAGCCCTTGTGCCCTTCGGGGGTGATGAATGTGTTTTCCATAGGTGTTTCTCCTCTCTTTGCTGTGTGATCTTTCTGATCAGATATACTGCGCCATAAACGCCGCAAGGAGCGGGATATCCTCCGCCCGCCAATAGCTGGTGCCATCCGCCGTCCGGTGCAGCAGGCACTTGTTAAAAAGCTCCCGCCGCAGGGTGGCGGCGTCGCGGAAAAGCGTCCACTCGTCCAGCAGGTCGTTGATCTCCTGCTGGGTGTACTGCTGCCCGGCCTCGAGCTTCCCCGCCAGGTACCAGAGGGCCATCAGCTTCTTCTTGTGCTTGGCCGGAAGGGCGGTGAGCCGCCCGTTCACGTCACAAAACGGCATCAACTGGGATAGTTCATTCATTTTCACACCCCGCTTCTCCCGCTCCGGCCTTCATCAGCAGCATCATGGCCTGGAACTCGGTGGACAGCATCCGGCCCAGCTCCTCCTCGGAGAAATGGCAGACCCGCGTGGCGCACAGCGCGCCCACGCCGAAGGTATAGATCCACACGTTTTCAAACAGCAGCCTGGCATCCGCCTCGCGCATGCCGTACTCCTCCCGGATAAGGGCGATGCAGGTCTCCGCCGTGGGACCCAGTACGCCGAATACGTCGTCAAAGCTGACGGCGTCCCGGCTCTCCTGCATAAAGAGGAGCTGATACAGCTTCGGTTCACGGGCACCGAACAAGACCATCCGCATGCCCACCTGCTTGAACAGGGGCATATCGGGCAGTTTCCGCGGGGCAAAGCTCTCGAACCGGCGCATGGCGGCGTCCCGCACTGATTCCTGTACCTCCTTCATGCTGTTGAACACGGTGAAGATGGGCCGGGCCGAGCTGCCCAGGGCATCGCCCAGCTCCTTGGCCGTCAGCGCCTCGACGTCCTTTTGGGAGACGAGCTCCAGCGCGGCCCGCACGATCTCCTCCTTCGTAAATTTCGGCATCGGCGACGACAATCCCATGGCGTACAACGAGCTGTTCGCGCTGGCCTTTGTGGCGCCGTATGTGGCCAGCGGGAAGAAGATCCCGCCGGAGACGGTGCAGGAGATGATGCGCCGCTCGCTGTACCACATCAAGTGGTACTTCGGCAGGACTGACCTGAACACGGACAAGGGAAAGGCGGAGAACAAGAAGAGCGTCGTCAAATACGCCAAGTGGTACACGCCGGAAAAGGAGCGGCGGTACCCCACCTCCTTCAAGGTGGATTTTGTGGGGCAGCCCTATGAGGGCGCCTGCTACTACCGCATCACCCGCTGTCCCATCTGCACTTACGCGGAAAAGCTGGGCGTCTCTGAGCTGATGCCCCTGTTCTGTGAGCTGGACGCGGTGATGATCACCCTCCAGCACGGTGTTCTGCACCGCCGGCAGACCATCGCCTCCGGCGGCGATTACTGCGACTACTTCATCACAGGCGACAAAGAATAAATTAAGGCTATAAAAGTCCGTATCAGCAAGCTGATACGGACTTTTATAGCGTGCAGAGGAACGCAGAGCTTCCCGCCTTGCTTTTCCAACAGGCGTTTATCGGCACCCTGTCTCAAAAAATGATTGCGAGTTCCTGACCGTCGGTATATAGTATAGGCAGGTCTATTTTAGAGACAGAGATCATAACACAAGAGGCTATAGAGATGCACTATATTGTTTTAGATTTTGAATGGAATCAGCCGTTATCGGAAAAGGAAATGCTCATGGAGCCGTTTCCTTTTGATTCTGAGATCATTGAGATCGGTGCCATAAAGCTGGATGAAAGCTTTCAGACCGTGGATGAGTTCAAGACCTTCATCCGCCCGCAGTTTTATCCTCACCTGAGCAATGCGGTCGTACAGCTCACAAAGATCCGGCCGCAGGAGCTTGAGAAGGCCCCGTCATTTCCCGAGGCGTTTGACGCCTTCATCGACTGGTGTGGGGACGACTGCGCGCTTTGCTCCTGGGGCCCGGACGATATCCCCGTGCTGCTGGACAACATGCTGCTGCACGGCATCCCCACCGAGCCGTTTCCCTATTGCTATGACCTCCAGCGCATCTTCGCCCGGGAGCTCCTGCGGGAGAATCGCCAATGCTCCCTGTCCGACGCCGTGAAAATGCTGAAGCTTCCCGCCGACCGCGCGCACGATGCGCTGAATGACACCCGCAACACGGTGCGGGTTTGTGAACGCATGGATCTGGCGGGCTGCATAGACGAATACCGTACCGCCTTCGTCGGCTATGGAGCCGACCGTAAAAGCGGACTTATCTCCGGGCTGATCTATCCCAGTCTCGACGCCGCCCTGGCCGATACACGCGTCAAGGAGATCACCTGCCCCTATTGCGGCGAACAGGTATCGCTTACAGTTTCCCCGCAGGAGGGAAATACGCTCTTCGGGTACGGCAGATGCAATGAAGGCGACGAATTTCTCGCGCGTATCCAGCATTATCGTCAGGCGGACAATGCACGCAAGGTCAAGCGGATCGTCTATGAAATGAGCGATGATCTGTGGGATACCTACCAGCAGGCCAAAAGCGCCGCAAGCCCTGTGTGAGCGGCGTTTCCGTTCCAATCGTCATTGCCATTCGCAGAAGCGCTCCAGCTCCGATACCAGCAGCGCCGGGTGATTGATGATGTCGCCATGCCCGAAGCCGGGGAAGCAGCGCACAGCCAGCCTGGGATATACGGCCCGCAGCTTTTGGACAGCTTTTTTCATGTGGCCCTCCTTTTCGCCGTACCAGCAGGCCACCTGCGCGTCCGGCTGCACCGGCAGCGGCATCCGATAGAGATACAGCCCCACCGCCCATGTGGCGCGGATGGATTCCAGCGAGATGTGCTCCGGGATCCGGCGCAGCATGGTGTTCATGCCCTCCTCCGTCTGGCCCATGAACCGCAGCGCCCAGGACGGCATGGACTTTTCGTGAGCCGTCCGGTATTGCTTCTGCGGCATGACCTTCAGGAGCAGCCCGTTCAGGATGCCGAAATCCAGATATTCCGGCCCGCTGAGGATCATGCGGTCGATCCTGACCCGCGAAGACGCTTTCAGCAGGATGGCCGGGCCGCAGCCGAGGGACTCGGCAAACAGGGCGTCCAGATACCCGCCGCAGTTTTCCCGGATACAGCCCTCCAGCTTGCGAGCCTGCTCCTGTGCCGTGGTATAGGTGGTCTCGCCTGTTCCGTCAAAGCCATCGAAGCTGACGGCATACACGCAGTACGATTTTTCCAATAGCGGGATCACGTCCTCAAACTGCCGCCAGCACATGAGATTCCCGTGTACCAGCATGATCTTTTTGCCATTTTGATCGCCAAATCGTTTGATCTCCATGTGGATACTCCTTTCGCCCAAAGCGGCATTATTCTGCCTTGTCCATATCCCATACCAGACGGCACACGGCTTTCCCGCGCAGTGTGGTGCGGGTGATCATACCGTCATAAAAGCTGTTGCTGCCCGTCAGCCGGTAGGCGCCGCGAATGGTCTCTTTTCGATCTATTTTCATTCCCCCGGAATTATATAGATGGTGGTTAGAGAACACTAACCGCATGCCTTGCAGAAAGCCGCATCCCTGCGGCTTTCTCATCGAAAACGGTTTATTTTTTCGACCGTATCGTAGCAAAGTTTGTCTCTCATGTCAAGATGCCAAAGTGTCTATTCTGCGCACATTACGCTTTCAGCTGATACAGACGATCGCCCTGGTCGAAATAGACGGTGGGAAGTGAGGTTGCACGGGGTGTGATGGGATGGTATAATCGGTGACAGAGATGCAGAGAAACTGTTGCTTGCGGAGGTGCTGAATGATCCTATACTTTTCCGCCACTGGAAATTGCAAATACGTCGCCGCCAGACTCGCGGCGGCCTTTGGACAGGAAACGGTGTCCATCGTTGACTGCATCCGAGACGGTGTGTATTCGTTCACGGATGACACGATTGGAGTTGTGGTTCCTACGTACTTCTGGGGACTTCCCAGCATCGTGAAGGAGTTCCTTGAAAAAGTGAATTTCCATACGGACTACCTCTATCTCATCTCCACCTATGCCTTCACCATCCAGGCCAACGGCAACGCCTTCAAGTGGAGCCATGTGGTGGCCGTTCTGGGCAGCCAGAATACCTGTATCGTAGGCTCCATGGCCCTGGGTATGGCGCTGGTCATCATCACCGGACAGATCGACCGGTCCATCGGCTCGGCCCTGGTGCTGTGCACCGGCGTCACCATCATGGTGTTCAATGTCACCAACTCCATCCTGCTGATGATCCTGGCCGCTCTGGTCAGCGGCGCCCTGTGCGGCGCCATCAACGGCGTGCTGGCCGGCTGCGCCAAGATGCCCCCCTTCGTGGTCACCCTGGGCACCATGCTGATCTACCGCTCCATCACGTTGTCGGTGGTACGCTCCATCGACCCGGCCATCAGCGGCTCCTCCTCCAGCCAGTTCGCCATGATCAGCGACAACAGCAACTATGAGTTCCTGCGGATGAAGTTCGGTACCGGCAAGCTGTCTCTGGGCGCCTTCTCCATCCCCTACATCACCTTTGTGTTCGTGCTGATGGTGATCCTCTTCGTCCTGCTGGCCAACAAGACCAAGTACGGCAAGAGCGTCTACGCCGTGGGCTCCAATGAGAAGAGCGCCCGCCTGGCGGGCATCAACACCACCTGGGTCAAGGTGTCTGTGTTCATCATCACCGGCCTGATGGTGGGCGTGGCCAGTATCATCCAGGCCTGCAAGATCGGCAACGTGACCCCCGCTTCCTCCGGCCAGAGCTATGAGATGTACGCCATCGCGGCGGTGGTCCTGGCGGGCGTCAATATGGCAGGCGGCCGCGGCAAGGTGTTCGGTGTGCTGTTCGGCGCCCTGTCCTATACCACCATCAACTTCATCATCGTGTCCATCCCCTCCCTCAGCGTGGATATTCAGGACACCTTCCAGGGTCTGGTGCTGATCATCGTCATCCTGATCCAGACCATTGGCCCCGTCATCAAGGAGAGCATCCAGCGGGCCAGAAAGCGCCGCCGCGCCGTTCCTGTGGGCAGCACAGAGGGAAATACGGTACAATAACGGTGCATAAAAGGTACAATAACGCCCTTAATGTACCCCATAAACCCATGAAAAAGCCACCTAAATGGGTGGCTTTTTTATGTGGTGTGCCGCTTACCAGTATTCCCGCAGCGCCTCCTCCAGCTTTTCCAGCGCCTTCTTCTCGATGCGGGAGACATAGCTTCGGCTGATATGATAGGCGGCGGCCACCTGCCGCTGAGTCTGGGGCACCCGGCCCTCCAGGCCGTAGCGGCGGCGGATGATGTCGGCCTCCCGCTCCGTCAGCCGCTCGGCCACCAGGCGGCGTACCAGTGCCCGGTCGTCCTTGTCCTGCAGGTCCTCCAGCATGGTGTCGCTTTTACCCACCACGTCGCCGATGGACAGCTCTGCCCCGTCGCCGTCGGTCTCAATGGCCTCGTTGAGGGACACCTCCCCCTGCAGCTTCTTCGTCCGGCGGAAGTACATGAGGATTTCATTCGCTATCCTCTCCTAACGGAATCGCAGGTTGCTCAACAGGGGGCAAATCCGCCTCTCCATCCTCTGCAAACAGGTACACATAGGCGTTATTTCCGTCCCAGATAACTTTTTTGACGATAGTTCGCAATAGACGTCGTTTTTCCTCAAGTGTTGCCGAATCCACTGCACTGGCGAAGGACTCGATCATTTCCTGATGGAAGGCGAACTCCTGATTGAGCATTCGGCTCTGCTCAGTGAGGGCTTCAAGTTCGGAAAGCCTTGCCTGTTGGGTCTCACTTTCCCGATGGAGCTCGTCGATCTGTTCCATGACGTACTTGGAGGAAGTCTCGCTGGCAACGGACAGGGATTCCACCAGCCGCTTGATGCGGTTCTCCGTTTCGGCGTGCTTCTCTTTCAGCAACGTCTGCTCCGCATCGTATCCCTCCTTGTTGCCACTGATGACCTTCTTGGTCTGTGCCAGCAGTTTAGAAAGAGTTTCCTTATCAGCGGACAGTTTGCGGATTTCCTCGATGATCTTGGCGTCCAGCGTGTTGCCGTTGCAGTTCTTCATGCCACAGACGGTACCGCGGCTGCGCTCTTTGGTGGAGCACATATAGGTATAGATCAGCTCACCGTCAGCCGTATGCCGATTGGTCAATTTCGGACGCATATAGTCGCCACACTCGCTGCACCGCAGAAGGCCGGACAGCAGCGCCACATTACTACGCGGTCGGCGGTAGCTCTTGGATTTGTTTACATCCAACATGGACTGCACCTGCACCCAGTCGCTGCCTGTAATGATGCCGGGATGCTTACCTACTGACACGATCCATTCCTCCATCGGGCGGATCTGGTTTGCCTTGCCGGGACGCTGGAGGGTGCGGTTATACGCCATAATGCCGTGCTCACCGTCGAATTCCGCGCGCTCGGCAAACAGGTCTACATTGTTTTCACTCAGATACTGATACGCCGTCTCGTCGGCAATCATATAGACCGGATTGGTCAGAATGCTCCGGATGGCAAAGCGCGTGAACTGCTTGCCGCGCTTCGTGACACAGCGGTGCTCTAACAGGTACTGATCGGTCTTGCTGAGAGATCCAGTCTCCATGAACACGGAGAAAATCGTCTTGACCAGTTGAATTTCCTCCGGAATGGGCTTGAGCTTGCAGGCTTTCTTCACCTTGCCGTCCACTGTCACGTTGGACAGGCTTTCTGACTCGTAGCCAGTGGGTGTCGTGCCGCCCAACCAGCGCCCAGTCTTGGACAGCTCGTGCATGTTGTCCCGGATACGCTCGGCAATGGTCTCCCGCTCCAACTGCGAGAACACCGAGGCGATATACATCATGGCGCGGCCCATGGGCGAGGACGTATCGAACTGTTCCCGGATGGAGATAAAGTCAATGTGCCGGTCGCCCAGGTCCTCAATGAGCTTCGCAAAGTCACCAATGTTGCGGCTGATTCGGTCGAGGCGATAGACCACAATGGCCGCAAATTCGATCTTCTGCGAATCCTTCATCATTTTCTTGAACTGCGGGCGCTCCAGATTACCACCGGAAAAACCCTCGTCCTCATACACCAGCACTTGCTCTGCTGCATCCTCTCCAAAATGCATGGCAATATATTGGCGGCACAGCTCGATCTGGTTCTCGATGCTTTCGCCCTTCCCGGTGAATTTGGATTTGCGGGAATAAATAACGTATTGCTTCGCCTGCGGCTTGTCCTTTATTTTCATAGCGGCACCTCGCATTGTTTTCGTTAATTTGGCAGATATATGATAGCGGATTAGAATCTGATTGAATAGAGACCGGGGGGGAAGCCCCCGAATTGTTTGCTGTGAAAAACAGCGGATTTCAAGCCCAAATTGATACGGTTTAAAAGCATCGCTCATTTTCATTGAAAAAATGAGCGATGGAATGAGCGATGCGTGACGTAAGGCATGATTACTGCCAGTTTCGCTTCAAGACCTCACTTTTGAGATACAGCGTACTCTTTTCCGACGTCTTGATCGGGTGGAGTTTCCCGCGCTTTGTCAGATCGATGACGTTCTGCCGGGAGCAGCCCAAGATCTCCGCCGCTTCTGCTGCATTGATGACTCTGTGTGCAGCATAGTTCCGGAAGTCCTCCATCGTCAGCGGAACACTTTTGCCGATTCGGTAGAGCATCGTGTCCGAAACAGTCATGTTCACATCCCAAGCAACACCGTATCCGCCTGTCTGCATCTGCACATGCTGAAAGTAGTCCGGGTTCTTGAGAAGAATCTGAAACGCCTTCGTCATTTCAAAATGCTTCTGTAAATCGCATTTCTTTACCGCGCCATCCCGAAAAAAAACCAGTAGGCAAAGATTTTCCAGCGGCAGCACATCCTCAATCCGCATCGAAAAGCGCTTCGTAATGTCTTTCGGAAGCTCCTTCTCGTCAATGGGAACGAGATAGTAGTCGTCCTGCGCACACCGCCCCATTGCCAGCATCAGAAGCGCATACTCATCATATTCCTTCAGATGATTGTCGCGTAAAATCTCTACGATGTTTTGACGGTCAGGCGGAACAATCCGCTGCTCCACCCAGATTCTGCTCCAATAAGAATTGACGGTGGTTTCCCCGCGTTTCACGAAGGAATCCAGCAGCAGCGGTGTCTCCCATGCGTCCGCGTTCTCAGGCAACTCAATATAGAACCGCTTTTCCTGCTCATAATACAGGAGGTACGCCAGATTCTTCTGCTCCTGCGCTGATTCATCTCGAATGGCAAAAATCTTCATATGCGCACCACCTTTTCCAGATCATTTCCCATATCTTATCCTGGAGCGTCAGAGAGATCACGCCGTCCAGTCCATCCAGCAGGATCTGCCTGTCACTCTCGTGAAGCGGCATCAGCTCCGGCGTTTTATCCTTCGGAATGATACGCAGGTTATCCCATGTGGACTTTGAGCCGATATAGTTGTTGCAGGGCTTGTCAGCCATTACATCGAATTTTGCCGCCGCAGTATCATCGGGACAGCTGCAAAGCAGCGAAAGGCCGTGGTCGAACAAGGGAGCCAGACGAACTGTCTTCTTTCGGCCGTTGCGCAGCACTTCGATATTAGCGCCGTGGCGGTCACGGTTCAGAATCAGGTAATCCACGACGAGCATCTGATAAATATAGTCTTCCCAGCCCATGCGGGTGCAAAACTCCAATGCAGACTCATCCGGCAGAGCTTCCAGCTCCTTGTAGGCATCCAAGGCAATCTTTGACTCGCTCTGTACCTTGAAATCTTCCGATGCGCAAAGATATACTTCATGCGTCTTGCCGTCTACGGTCACGTCTGCATGAATCAGCTGGTACGACAAATGCGGAATTCCCAGTATCGTCAGCAATCGGTCAACAATCAGTTCGTTCACGCACTCATGCCCAATGATGCCGCGTGCTTTATCAAAGTTGGAAAGCTTATAGTACGTCTTCTTTCCGCCGAGTTCGGAGTACGCTTTCAAAAAGGAACCTGCGGTTCCGGAAGAATTGCGGTAAACCGACCACGAAAGATAGGTCAGATCTTGTTTTTTATTCGTCATTTGCATAGGCGCTTCACCTCTCTGTCATTATACAATTCTCCTTGTCATACGTCAAGCCGTTATTGCGAGCATCTTGTCATATGACAAGATGCCGCATTTTTATCCTCTACAACGCGCAACTTGTTTATAGCATATAGGATAAACAAGTTGCGATTCAGTATCGCGCAATGTGAAAATGATCGTCCCCGATTGTCTACAGCTAAAGACTGAATGAGTCTCCGTTGAATCGTTATGATACAAGGCTTCTCAGGTATTCTTCCACGTTCTGATATTGAATACCATCTACCACTTGGCTTTTCCCACGATAAAGGACAAACTTTCCGGTGATTGGGCCGTAACGATGCTGGGTTTGCGCACATTTTTCGACGTCGGTCAGATGGCGGTACTGTTGCGGGACGGCTTCCTTACTATGCTTAATCTCGAAAACGCAGCAAGAGCCTGCTTCTGGGTCAAACATCACCATGTCAAATTCGCCCACGGGGAATTGCAGGACAAACACCTGCTTCTTGGTGTTTGCCAGCTTGGTTTCCAGAAGGACAATATCTTCCAGCATACGCTCTTTGATCTCGGTCAGGATGCGCTTCTGCACGGCGGTACGCTCCGCCAGAGATAATGTGCTGAACGTCTCATCCAGCAGCAGACTGCGGATCAGCGCGTCCGCCTGCGCATAGCGCAAACCCGGCTGCGCAATTACCGTGCGACTGGACTTCCTGCTGACATCCGGCAGGTGCAATACATCGATCTCCCACATCAGATCCAGCAAATCCAAATACTCTTTGATCTCTGCCACATGAACAGTGTCCAGCTTTACGGTCTGCTCTGCCTTGTTGCGGATCTCCAGCAGCTTCCGCAGGCTATCGGTGACAGCCGCAAGGTTAACACGGTCGAGGATTCCTGTAGAGTTCTCCTGAACCCAGCGTAGTTTGCTGTCAAAATCGCCAAGGTCGGAAGATTCCCAACTCTGTGTCAGCACCTCCAGTGTGAATCGGTGGTTGATATCCTCCACCACGCGGTTGATGGCACTGGTCAGCTCATTCTTGTCGTACAAATCCCGCAGATGGTGGAAATGCCCCTCGTACTGATAACAGCGCAGGGAGTGCTGGATGTTGCGCGCAATGGCCGTGTCCACATATTCGTCGGCACTTTCCTTGCTGGCAAATGTGGAGGTCTCGTTGTAGTGAACGCCGCCGAGACTCATGGTGCCGCCATAGCGGATGTACTCATCGATACCGTAGATGCCGAGCACGGATTCAAACTCGTGGTAGGAGATGAAAGTGGTGTGCAGCAGAATGCAGCGGTCGTAGAGCTGATCGCCTTTGGCGAATAAGAAACCCAGCGAGTTCGTGCCGGAAAGCACAATCTTCATACCGCAGGCCGCAAACACGTCAGAGAACAGCGCTGCGCCTTCAATAAACCCCTCCATCAGCGTCACTTCGTCGAGGAACACATAGCGGAAACCTCGTGCTTCCAGCGCCTTGAGGTCACGGTTGACGTCTTCCAGCGTATCTTTCGCAGTAATCTGAATGAACGCCGTTTTTGCCAATTCCGTACCGCTCATCTCTGCAAAAACCTGGCGAATCATGGTGGTCTTTCCCGTTCGACGCAGACCGTAGAGAATGAATACCTTGTCCTGCGGCTCACCGTAGACATAATCATGCAAATGCCGGAAGCACTTGCGCTTGCGATAGCTACGGACGGGTGCAGCAAAAGAACGCAGCGCCTCGCCGGCACGGACATTTGTGGTAAACGCTGAGGTATCCACAGTTTTTACCCTCGGCAGATGCTTCTTCAGTAACTTCAGTTCCTGCTCCAGTGCTTTCCGCTGCTCGATCTGAGCACGGAAATTCTCCAATTCATCCGCTGGAATATACTTCTCGCGCCGTTTTTTGTTCTCCGTCCAACGGTGATAGAAATACTCCTTACCGCCGATAGTTTTCTTTGTAATGGAACCCTCAGGCAGATATGAGATCTGCTGTTCCAGTTCCTCCGCTCGCGCCTGCATTTCGGATAATTCCATAGCGCACCTCCTGCGAGATACTTTCTTATTATAGTATTATACCCTATTTTGTTTTACTATTCAAGGACATAATTAGGTATAGCCGTTTTTTATCCGGAATACTTTGTTCCTGATACTCTATAAATGGGCTAACGAGCGGGGGGCTAATTTGTCGCATTTTCCGGCAGGCATGATGCGATATTGCCGCGCTGAGCGGTAATACCTCCTTTGGCCGAATTTGCCTTAATATGATAAAATATGACTATGGGAAAATGATTATAAAACACTTGTAAGGATGGTGTCGCGTCATGAAAACAGGAACTCTCATATATGATCCTCTGACAGATCGTGCTGATGTCCGGTATGCGAACGGAAGCAACTACGGCGGTCTGCATTGTGGGACAACGTTGGAAGTGTTCTACAATGGCAATTGGATACCTACACGGATCGAATGTGCGAATGACTGGTATCTTGTTGGGATGCCACAAGGATCACTGTACGGACTACAAGTAAGAATATAATAGTCAGATGCTGAAGGCAGTCTCTTTATAACAGAGACTGCCTTATTTTTATGCCACACTTAGAAGGAGGAGACTGCCATGCCAAAATGCTTGCTCAAATACCAATGGGTCAAGCTGCCCCGTGCGCACTTGCCTGCCGGCAAGGGAATCATGGGCTACTGGGCGAAGCTGGCCTCCAGATCAGCATTCCGCAAAGGGCAGGCACATTACTGCGGCTATACGAATGATGTGATGCCCGGTATGTGGTCAGGTGGTATGGTGGGCTTAAAGAGCATCTTGAGCGTCAAAAGCCGATCGGTGGCATTAGAGATCATGGAAGAACTCCAACGTTTCGGATATCTGCGATATACATTGGATGCCAGAACTAAGAAGCTGGAGTATACCATCACGGACTGGGTCGTAAAGTGCTATGGCGCTGAATGCATGGCCGGTACCGTCTACGCAACCGAAGGGTATGGTTTCCTCTGTCTGCCCCGCAGCATTACACAGCGGCTGGCGAAGCAAAGCTATACATTCGGCGAGTCAGATGCGTGGTTGGACCTCTGGTGTCACACAACTTGGATGGATACTCATAATGTATTTTCCTGTTTAGCACCTGCCGTACAGTACGGGAAAATGGGTGCTGTTTTAACGCTGGAAACCCTGGGGCAGCGCTGGGGCTGGGAAAAGACAAAGGTATGGAGATTTTTTCAAAAGCATGGGGATGCTTTCTCTCTGTATCGTCTGCCCGGTTCCTATGGCTGCCTCATTTTCAACAAACTGTATCCCGTGGATACAGAGGTTTCACTGCCTTCCTATGTAGAACTTGAACGCATTATTGAAGAAATGCGTATTTGTGCCGGGAATACGCACATTGCAGGCTCGGAGAATATGCGTCTGAACAAGATGAGTCTTTGGTATAGTCATAGGCTTATTACACAGACAATGGACGATTGTTCCGAGTCTGACGCAGAACGTCGCGTTGCATTTCTGCGCCCTATAATACGCGCGTATTTTTCTCTGTGTAGGAATTGTCAGAATTGTATCTATGACTGCGGAAATGTAGGTAGTATAGCTCCGTATGCGGATGCACATTTCATCAGAGGGCCGTGTACTCCCACGAGCTCCCTGTACCGATTATCAAGTGAAAGGAATTATCGACATGAACGAAAAGGAGATCGGCGTTGACAAGACGCTTTATGAGCAGCAAGAAAGCAAGCTCTCAGAACAGTCCGCGGCATTTATTGAGCTTTTGACGAAGCGAGGGATACTGGAAGATGCGCGGATCGACGATGATCGCATCCGTCAGGCAAAGAAGGAAAAAAAGAAGAACATGTATCACAACACGTTCCTCTTACTGCAGCACTACCGGAGTATTCTGTGGACATTGGAGTGCTTCCCTGCCAACGTCGCAGAAGAACTGGATCGCCCGCTGCAGGATCTGGACACGCTCTTGGATCGTCTTGATCTGGAGTTGGGGCTGAACAATCGGAAGCTGGAGAGCCGCATGGAGAGTATCCGCCGCTCACGTCTGCTGGTGGACCGGCTCAACGAAGCGGTCAGCATATTGAAAACAAAGCCGGTCAATGGTCATAAGATGTACGACATCATCTACATGACGTTTCTCGGCCCGGACAAACTGACGCATGAGGAGCTGCTGTACAGGCTAGATATCTCCAGCCGTCACTATTACAGGCTCCGCACACAGGCGATCAACATCATTGCGCTGCGTCTGTGGTCGGCGCCTGCCGGTGAGATCGATTCATGGCTGGAAGTCCTCACCATACTGGAGAACTGGTGATATTGAGCATATGCGGCATGATATATGGCAGAGAAAAAGGCATACAAAATGGCAAGGTTCGCGCCGATGACATGTAAATGTGAAAGTGCTATACTAATATCGTCCCAAAGTGCAGCACGCAACGAAGGCACCGTTTCTGCGAGGTGTTTAGCCTCTCAAAACGGTGCCTTTTGCGCGTCAAGTGAACACAATAGGAGGTAAGACATGTCAAAACAACTTGTTTCAGGGAAACGGCGGCTCCGGAAAGCTTACTGGGCCATGGTCGGCGTGGCTTCGGTGCTGATCGTTTCTGTCCAACCCGTAATGGCGGAGACGATCTGGGATCGCTTTTCCACAATCATGCAGGACATCTACGGCCAGTTGGTTGGAATCAGTACGATCGTCGCCGTTACCATGGCCGCCATTGCTCTGCTGGTGCGTATGATCAGCCGGAACCAGCGCGCAGTTGATGAAGCCACCAGTTGGCTCAAGCGTGTCGTTGTGACCTGGATCATTCTCAACACGCTTGGTTTCATCGTTGCATACCTGCAGCCGCTGATTGCCGGAGGCCAGTATACCGGCTGATGAAAAGCGATGTGGAGCAGTTGGGAGGTGACCGGTTATCTTAGACTGGATTTTTGAAGGGATCGTAACTTGGATATCCAGCATTGCATCACAGATCATGGATGCCGTTTCCGGCCTGTTCCTCGATGCGTTGGGGACAGATATGGTAACAATGGAGGAATACTTCCCATTCATCACGAAAGCGTTCGATGTGATGAAGTATACAGCGTGGGCGATCCTCTTTCTCATTATCGTCTGGCAGCTTTTCCGTGCGTTTGGCGGGCCAATCACAGAAGCAGAGAATCCGTGGCAGTTGGTGGTGCGCGGCGCAGTATTTGCACTGCTGATCGGATATGCAAAGCCGATTTTCACACTGGCACTCGATATTGCCAGAGCCCCATACACAGCACTCATGGATCTGAGCATGACGGCAGAGGACTTCACCTTTGCGGGAATAGAGCAGGTTTTGAGCAACGGCCTTCTGACGATCGTATCGACAGTTACGATCGTAGGCCCTATTCTGGTCTTGATCCTGCTGATCGCCCTCGGCTGGAATTACTTTAAGCTGTTGCTGGAAGCAGTCGAGCGGTACATCGTAGTCGGTGTCTTGTGTTACACCTCTCCCCTGGCCTTTTGTATGGGCGGCTCCAAAGCCACCAACCAGGTTTTCAAGAGCTGGTGTCGCATGGTCGGATCGCAGCTTCTGCTGCTGGTCATGAACGTCTGGTTTATCCGCGGATTTAACTCCTCGGTGGGTCAGTATATCGGAAACGGCGGAGCGCTGAGTTCAGGGCAGGGTTCTATCTTCCTGTGGCTGTTCTGTGCTCTGGCGTTCCTCAAGACGGCCCAGAAGTTTGATGCGTATATGGCGGCCATGGGACTTAACGTGGCGCAAACCGGCTCCAGCATGGGCATGGAGCTGCTGATGGCGGCAAGAGTTATCAGTGGCATAGGTGGATACGGTGCGAGAAACGCAGGCAGTGTGTTCGGGAAAGGTGGCTCGACCGCCACTGGAACAGGCGCCGCTGCCAGTGGCTTTGCTTCCGGACTCGCCAGCAAATTCAAGGGCAACAGCTATGTCAGAGACGCTGTTGTTGAAGGCGGTACGCGCATGGGTATGGGCGGCAGCGTTGGATTTGTAGGCCGAGTCTTTGGCGGTATGGCCGCCAGAAACGGCGCGGCGCTTACAGGCGAGTCGATATCTTCGGTTGCTGCTCGTCCCGCCGAAGCTGCCGGCAGCATTGCCGGGGATATTGCTGACCGCAGTCTCGGCAACTATATGCCTCAGCTCGCAGGTCAAACGCAGAAAGGTACGCAGATCAGCGGAGGGCATATCAGCACAACGGCAACCGGCACGGATGGTAAAACCAGCGAGGTTGAACTGTTCAGCACGGCTCAGTATGAGAAACCTGCTGCGCCGCACTCCGTTGTTACGGCCTCTGATGGCAGCACATGGTATCAGATGGCCAGTGGCGAGGGCCGTAATGCGTTCTATGATGCACCAAGCTTTACCGGTACGCCTGCCGAGTCGGAGCAGGTCGCCGCAGCTTTCCCCGGAGCATCGGAAGGCACAACCCTGCGCACTGTTGGTGATGGCGTCATGGAAGCCAGCGGCAGTGATGGGAACAGTACATGGTACAACGGAGCTTACTACAACGAGCCAGACGCGCCGCACACGGTCATGCAGGCCGCAAACGGTGTGGACTGGTACGCCATGCAGCAGCAGGCCGAAGCGCCCGTGTTTGAGCAAGGTGAAAATGCCTTTGCTTACAATCAGGCGGTGTTCCGCGATTTCATGCCCGGCTTTACACAGCCTGTAGCGCGTGCGGACAGCACACACCGCGATGACGGGTATTTTGAGGTCCTCCATGGCGATGGCTCCGGTACGGCCTTCTATGATACAGCACGATTCGCACCGCCGCGCGGAGACTATCAGGTGTATGAGGATGTTCGTGGGCAGCAGTGGATCGCTGTACACGGCGAGCCTGCTGTGGAACGGAAGCCGGTATTTGAAAACGGAAAGCCTGTCTATGATGGGGAAAATATCCGCTCTGTATCGGTGGAAACTGTTCGCTATAAGAGTACGCCGAGCCGCTTTGAAGCACCGACAAAACGTTCTGACGGCGGGATCAAGGCACCAAAGCGCAAGAAGTAAGTACGCCTGCTGACAGCCGGGACGGGATATCACCGCCCTGGCTGTCAGTTTTCATGAACGATGATTGTAGCCGCATGATGCGGCTTCTTGCTATCTATCAGGGAGGTGAATTGGAAGATGGCCGAACCGGACAAACGGCAAATTGGCGATGGCAGTGACAATTATGGTGAAGCGGCCAGACAGGTTGCCAGAGCGGCCAGAGAATCTGGGAAAATGGCAGCAGATCAAGCTGCCGCAAAGGGTGCCGAAGCGGCGGGAAACGCTGCAGCTGCAACCGTACAGGCCGGTGTAGAAGGCGGCAAGGCGGTGGCCGGAGTTGCCGCAGGAACCGCTGTAGGCGGTCCGTGGGGTGCCATCTTGTCCGCGGCATGGTCGCTACGCCATACCCTTTTCAAAGTACTTATCTGTATCTGCCTTATTTTTCTGGTTATCATCATCCTGATCGTCTCGCTGCCCAGTATCGTTACGAACAGCGTGTTTGGCCTGAATGGTTCTGTTGTGGATCTGGAGAATCCGACCACGCTGCTGGAATCCTACAACGATTTAGCTGCGGATATCGCGGTAGTTGTGGAAGAAGGCTATGAAGCCGCACTTGCCGAGGTGGAACAGATCATCACGGATGGCGGATACGATTATGACCTCTCTATGGACGCACTGGTCAATTATGCGCAGAGCTCGGCGGGCTACGATGTCAGTTACATTTTAGCTGCCTATTCGGCGTCACTGCAGCAGAAAAACACCAGCAAGGAAGACATGCTTTCTAAGCTCCGAGCTGTTTCAGGGAGTATGTTTCCTGTTTCATCGGAGGCAGATGAAGGGGAACACCTTGTGCCGCTTACCTACTCCACATACAAATCAGTTACGCTGACAGTCGTCACCCAAAAGACGCAGATTGGGAGTGTAAACGGTTCGCCTATATATCGCTATACCACGGCGCGTTGCACTTACTATGAGCCGGACGAAACCTTCACATCCTCAGAGCCGGTCAGTGTGACAACGTATACGCCGGTGACGGTAGATATCCCCATTTACAGTGGGACGAAGATCATAGGAACGCGAAATGCGACGTATTACACGAAGGGCGAAATCGAAACGCTTTCTCCGACTACGGAAACCGTGAGTTTTGTGGTGTGTACCATTCACCCCTTTGACTCCTCTGTGGTGCTCACTGCTTTCGGGATCGACGCAGAGGCAACCTACGATCAATTTAATGTCACCTATGCAGAGGCGATCCAGAAGATGGCCGCCGCATTGAAAATGACGTTATATGGCACTCTGGGTGATGGTCAGATGGTTCCGCTCACCGATGAAGAACTGGTCGCATTTGTGGAAGCGCAGAATTGCAGCCCCATGCGGAAGCATATCCTGACCACAGCGCTGTCGCTGGTCGGAAAGGTGCCCTATTTCTGGGGAGGCAAATCAGCTCCGGGCTGGAATGACGCATGGAACACACCTCGACTGGTAACGGCAGCGGGCTCGGCATCGACTGGAACGATTCGGCCCTTTGGTCTCGACTGCAGCGGATTTACCACATGGGTATTCAACACGGCGGTTGGCGTAGAGATCGGTGCCGGCTGCAATCGACAATACACAAATACATACGGAATCTCTGCATCGGCGTTGCTGCCGGGTGACCTGGGCTTTCTGGCGGACGGTTCCGACTGGGGCCATGTCCTGATTTTCGCAGGATATAGCTCAGATGGAACGCGTATGTGGGTCCATTCCGCAAGCGGTACGGGAGTTGTCCTGAATTCGCCCGATTATGAGGGCAGACTTTCTTACAGGCGTCTTAGTATCGTGAATTATGACGCGCCTATAATGCAAGGCGTAAACGCAACATAGCGCTTATTAAAGGAAAGGCAGGTGAAAACGTTGAGCAACGGTGATTACAGCAACATTTATGCGATACCGGCAAATTATACAGACAGCGGCAAGCTGCTGGGGGGCATGATCGACACCAGAAACGCTATTGAAACCGTAGTTCTGATGTTGGCTTTAGGATATCCGGAATTGGTCCTGATTCCTATGCCCGGCACCATTCGCATCGTAGTTATGACGGTGACACTTTTACCGCTGGCGGTTGTCTCGGCGATGGGAGTGGATGGTGGCTCCCTTTTTCAGTATATCGGCCATATCATCTATTTCTGGACACACCGCAGAAAACTACATTTCAGGAGGATCGGATACCACTATGGCCAAAGCAGCAGAAAAAAGAAAGCGCGGAAAAGAAAAACTGGAGTTCGTGCAGGAGTATCTCCCCATCAGGGATCTGAGGAACGGGATCATTGAAACAACAGACAATCGTTATATCAAGATCCTTGAGATCGAGCCGATCAACTTCACGCTGCGCTCTGACGAAGAGCAGTTTAATATTATCTCCAGCTTTGCCAGCTGGCTGAAAATATCGCCTATGCGGCTGCAATTCAAGTCAATTACAAGGCGCGCAGATTCCGACCGGCATGTTTCCATGGTCCGGGAGGACTTGGAGCATGAGGAGAACCCGCAATGCAGGGCGCTGGGCGAGGATTATATCAGTCTGATCAAGGATGTCGGAAACCGTGAAGCGCTGACAAGGCGTTTCTTCCTGATTTTCCAATATGAAGCCGTTGGCCGCAATGAGAGCGACGACTACGCAAAGATCTGCGGCATGCTTCAAGCCGCGCAGCAGACTGCGCGAGCTTATTTCATGCAATGCGGAAACAGCATCGTACAGCCCAAGGATCCCGATGAAGCCACCGCAGAGATCCTATATACGTTCTATAATAGGCGCTCCTGCACAAGTGAGCCTTTCGCCTCCCGCGTGAATCGGATCGTGGTAGATACAATGACCGCCAAAAAGAAAACCATCGGCGTGGATCCTGTGCCGTCGATTCGCATGGTCAACTTCCTGGCCCCCCGTGGTATTGATCTGAGCCATTTCAATTACATTATTATGGACGGGTTGTACTACTCGTTCCTGTATATCAAGGCGGACGGATATCCCAGCCGTGTTCGGGCTGGGTGGATGTCCGCCCTTATCAATGCGGGCGAAGGTGTGGATATCGACGTTCACCTGCGTCGGGAGAACCGCAGCAGAACGATAGACAAGGTTGCGCAGAGGATCAGACTCAATCGCACCAAGCTCAAGAGCATGCAGGACACCAGTACCGATTACGAGGAACTGGCAAACTCCATACAGGCGGGCTATTACATCAAAAGCGGTATCGCCAACAACAATGAAGATCTGTTTTATATGAGTGTGTTTATCACCGTCTCAGCCAAGACCTATGAGGAGCTTCTTTGGCGTAAGCAGCAGATGGTTGATATGCTCAAATCCATGGACATGTATACCAGTGAGTGTCGGTTCCAGCAGGAGGCTGCGCTCCAGTCAGTGATGCCTTTCCTGAAAATATCACCGAAGCTGGAAAAGAAAGCGCAGCGTAATGTGTTGACCAGCGGCGCCGCGTCCAGTTATATTTTCACGAGTTTTGAGATGTCCGATGAAAACGGCGTCCTGCTTGGTATCAACAGATACAACAACTCTCTGTGCATCGTGGATCTGTTCAATACGAAAATCAATAAGAACGCGAATCTGAATCTGCTGGGTACTTCAGGTGCCGGTAAGACGTTTACCATGCAGCTTCTGGCGCTTCGTATGCGGATGCGCGGTATCCAATGCTATATTCTGGCTCCTATCAAGGGCCATGAATTTCGCCGCGCCTGCAACAAAATAGGCGGAGAATTCATCAAAATCGCACCCGGCTCACCCCACTGTATCAACATCATGGAGATCCGGCATACGATGTCGCCGGAGATGGAGCTGATCGACGAAATCGATTATGTGGAGATGGGTTCAATGCTGGCTCGGAAGATCCAGCAGCTGATGACCTTCTTTGGCTTGCTGATCCCTGACATGAGCAACGAGGAGGAGCAGATGCTGGACGAAGCGCTCATCCGCACCTATGCGGATTTTGGCATCACCCACGATAATAGCTCCATTTACACGGATATGTCCGCTGTTCCACCGAAGGTGAAGCAGATGCCGATTCTGGGAGACCTGCATAAGCACCTGTTGGAGAATCCTATGACTCAACGGCTGGCCGCCATTATCAGCCGTTTTGTTACGGGCAGCGCACAGAGCTTCAACCGCCAGACCAATGTAGATCTGTCCAACAAATATATTGTGCTTGACCTCTCAGAGCTGAAGGGCAAGCTCCTGCCGGTCGGAATGTTCATTGCGTTGGACTATGTATGGGACCAGATCAAGTCCGACCGCACCAAGCGGAAGGCCATTTTCATAGATGAAATATGGCAGCTTATCGGCGCAGGCTCTAACCACATGGCGGCAGAGTTCTGTCTGGAGATATTCAAGGTCATTCGTGGCTTCGGCGGTGCGGCTATCTCCGCGACACAGGATCTATCAGACTTCTTCGGACTGGAGGACGGCAAGTATGGCCGCGCCATCATAAACAATTCCAAGAACAAGATCATTCTGAATCTGGAGCCGGATGAAGCGCAGTATGTGCAGGAGACTCTGAAACTGACCCGTACAGAGATCCGTGCGATCACACGCTTCGAACGCGGAGAGGCCCTTATCAGTTCCAACAACAATAAGATCCCTGTAGTTGTCAAGGCATCCAAACTGGAGAAGGAGATGATTACAACAGATCGTGCCGAACTGGAGGCTATCCTGAAAGAACGGCAGAAAAGACAAACGCATACTGCGTAAAATGCGCATTTTAGAGCGAATACGCACAGCAATAGGAGGAGAAAACATGCTGCTTGAAGATGAACGCCATGTAATCAAATGGCTGTCACAATATGGAGCGCTGACGAAAACACAGGTGATCCGCCTGCTGCGGGACAAGTCCCCGGACACAGCCGCGAAGATCCTGCGCAATCTGAAGCGCGAACATCAGATCACGGATATTGCCGGAGGCTACTATCTGGCAGTGGATGAAATGTGCAAACCGGATCAGCGCACAATCCTGGCCGTATGGGTTTTGCTGAAGTTCATCGACTATGTAGACCCGATGGCGCATTACCCGGCTGTCTATCCGTCACAGCTCTTTTTCCTGAAAGAGAACATCGGCTATGAGATCGTTGTACTCTATGATGGTGAACAGCATCTTGCAAAGCTGCTGCAGCCGCAGGACGACGAGATGAAATACATCTTCGTATTACCCAGCATCGCCATGGCATCAAAAATGGTGCTTCCGAAAGCACCCTGTCTTTTTGCCACGGTCAATTTTGCCGGTGAAGAGGAGCCGGACATTACATTCTATTCGGAGGAGGCGATAACCGATGGGAGAGAAAAGCTCATTCGTTCATCTGCTGGATAAAATCGAAGCACAGGACCGCAGACTTGACATGGTGCTCAAGAATGTCCGAAGCCTGAGCGACAGCGAGAATATGGAGCTTGCCTACTCGGCGGCGCTGAAATTGGCCGAGGACAGTGAGAAGATGACACTGCTGACCAGAGCGCTTCCGGCCTACACCGGGAACCCAAGGGCGGCGCAAGACATGGAGACCGTGGTGGAAAAGGTCGTGCCGGTAGAGGTCGGCTTTACAATCGAGGGCTGGTTCTGTGTCCGGCTGCCGCTTCTGCTGCCCAAGAAAGAGGAAGGCTCTGCATCTTATATCCGCGGCATTCTGTATCCGGTCCTGCGTGATTTCTTCCGTGATAAAGAACCGATCCGTTACCCGGAAAGTGTTATGGTTTTCCGGCACGTTTACAATGTGGAGCGTCCGGAACGCCGGTACCGCGATCATGACAATATCGAGCTCAATATGGTCTCTGACGCGATCGCTATGTATGTGATGGACGATGATGCGCCGCCGTGCTGTGACCACTTCTATTGCAGCGCAGCCTCTTCATGGGAACGCACAGAGATATATGTGGTCCCGGCGCAGGATTTTACCAGATGGCTGATGCTGGAGTATCTGATTCCGGACGAAGGGGCGATGCTCCATGAACATATCCCCAGACGGTTCCAAAAACATATGTAAAAACAGGACGAAAAGCTGTTGTGAAAATGACATATCTTCTCTCACCCCGAAAACGACGGCAAAACCGGCGTTTTCGGCTCGTTCAAAGCAGAAGAATTCCGACAAAGAGAGCAGTCATGTTGTCGGAAAAATCTCTCATGCGGGAGGTTGAAACGATGCTTACAGTTCGTCCCGGAAGTCATGTGCATCGACTTATCACAGTGCTTGGGCTCGCAGGCGAATACCCTGTTCGCTCGCTTGACTTATTGGGAAATGAGCGCACATTCAAGGCACTCGTCAACAAGCTGACATCGGTGCAGGAATTTCGTAATCCATGCACCGATGAACGCATGGCAGTAAAGCTCCTGCAACTGTGCGGTAGCGGAAAAGCGAAAGCGATCCACTTTTATAAGGGGGCGCTTCCTATACTGAACTGGATCCATGCTGACGCATATCGGTATTACATGACCAGCTTTTATGACCACAGATTTCCGGGCGGAAATGCCCATAGGAATCGCAACTTTCGTGTCGCAGAGACGATCGGAATGAGTATTGCCGCAGGTGTTGAGCCGAGAAGCTACCAGCTTCCACCCCTTCAGACCCGGAGTATCCTTCGGTTGACACCCGATATCCCCGCATTCTACCTGGCGCGGGACTTTAAGAAGATCAACCCGACCGAACAAAACAAAACCATGTTTACGCGCATCACCGGTGCACTCTTTTACCCGGGCGGCTGCTATGCCGTGTATAACACACGGGACGCAGCAATGAAATGGAGCGGTATGGGAGAGTTTAAGGCACTTCATAGCCTGATCGAACTTGCGCGGATGAATGCTGGACTCCAGAGCATTGATTCGGCCATCCTGACCGGTGCATCTTATGAGACAGCCTTGGAGACGCTGCTGGAGTCGGAGCGGAGCCGTCGTCTGGAGCTTCGGTTTGATGGCATTTATCGCCACATCTATTTTGCGCCCATGAATGCCAATGGGATCCGGCAGCTCCGCTTACTCACACTCCCAAACTGGAATGAAAGACTGTTGGATCTGCTATTCGATCCGGACGCCCGGTCCTATAACCGTGGTTTTATGGAATATGATGCCAGTATTGGAGAGACCTATATTCTCTCACATCTGGACGGAGATCTTGCGCGGCTGATACGATTCCGCGAAGCACAGCGGACAAGCACAAAACGCTTTGAAGTGCTCTGCTTTGCTGAGCAGGCGCCGTTCCTGCATGAATATCTCGGGCAGCGCGTCATTCTGAAAGAACTCGACCGCAGTGTAGTCGAGCGGGAACTGGGTCTATAATATGTAAAAAGCCCAGAGATCTGCGGATAAGCTTCGTCGCTATAAAGAGCCGTACATCCTGACTTTTCAAAACATTCACAATAAAATGTATTGCAAGTAGCAATACATCGAGGTATACTATTCATAGAAAGGCAGGTGCTTATCATGGCAACAAAGAGCGCAAATGTAACGGCCAGAGTGCAACCGGAAATCAAGCAGCAAGCTGAGGCGATATTGGAACAACTTGGCCTACCTGTCTCTGTGCTGATCGACACACTGTATCGGCAGATCATTATGACGGGCGGTGTTCCGTACTCGCTTGCCGTTCCGAAGCTCCCTACACGCGACGGCATGACAGAAGATCAATTCAATGCAATGATGGCGAAAGGCTATCAACAGGCGAAAAACGGACAAACCGTTTCCGTCGATGAAGCCTTTGCAACAATAAATGAGGGAATTTAAGCATGGAGTATGAGGTAAGGCTGACCGCGCAAGCGGTGGAGCAAGTCCGGCAAACGATGGCTTATATATCCCATACTCTGCTGGAACCGGGAATCGCACGGCGATGGTCGGATTATCTGGAAAGAGAGATCCGGTCGCTGAAGCAGCATCCAGCGCGATACCCGCTGACACCAGAAGAACCTTGGCACACCTATGGTGTACGGAAGATGATCGTCAAAAACTTCTTTGTCTACTATTTGATCGAAGAAGACAAGCGGCAGGTTGCTGTTACGGCTGTCATATATGGCCGGCGTGACCAAATCGCTGCATTACGGGAAATGACGCTGGAGTAATCCAAAAATCAGACTGGCATATACGCGAGGAGAGCATATGAGCAAGTTGAAGAAGATTGTCCTTGGGTTAGGCGGTATAGCATTGACGGTCGTGGGACTGAGCGTTTTATCTAACGGAGGACCTGTAAAGTATAGTCCTGCGTGGATAGAGGGACTGACCGATGCGGAATGGGCATCAGAAAGAGAGGTCTTACGTCAGCAATATACAAATCCGAAGTATGATGATGCCACACGAAATGAGGCTCGACGTCTTATGGATATGTTTGACAGAGTTCTAAGCAGCAAAAGAAACAGTGTCACGGGAAATTGTGGGCCTGGCTATCACCGTGAACACGGATATAACCTTTATAAACCAGACTAACACAAGAAAAGTCCATACTGCTTGTGCCAATATTTTGGCCTTGCCCGAAGCACCGGTTTCCGGTGCTTTTCTTTTGCCTGAGGAGGGATGCATTCTGAACAAGAAACGGACGGCGGCAATTATTGTCGCCGCTATACTGGGATTGGCCTCGCTGCTCTATCTGGGCGGAGTGCTTGGCCAATTGCAAGAGAACTATGAAATATGGATTGCGTCTGGAGGTATTACAGGACAAGCGTACATCCAGCCGGTAAACTGGATGCCCGGTGTGTGCTTTCGTAAGGCCTGCAGTATTCAGGGAATCAAAAGTATCGGCATACTACTGCTCGTGGGAGCAGCGATCATACTTTACCTACGATTCCATGACAAATTCGGTTCCAAGGACCACGATGAACGCGGTTTTTCCCGCAGCAAATATGGAACCTACGGAACTGCGGCGTGGATGGCCGACAAGGAGATGAAAGAGATCCTGGAGATCAAGCCGCCAGAACGAGCTGACGGAATCATACTGGGTGAGAAAAACGGCAATGTTGTCTGTTTACCCAAAGATACCAGACTGAACCGCCATATCGCAGTGTTCGGTGCGTCCGGTACCAGAAAATCCCGCGGCGTGATCCGACCGGCACTATTCACCATACTCAAGCGGGGTGAGTCGGCGGTTATTACGGATCCCAAGGCCGAATTATACAACGATACCTCTGAGCTGTTCCGGAAGAATGGGTATGAGGTGAAGGTGTTCAATCTGGTCGATCCGCGGCACAGCGATTCATGGAACTGCATGTCCGATCTCGGCGGTGATACATTGCTGGCTCAGGTGCTGACCAATGTCATTATCTCGAATACGAGTGAAGGCAAGGGCGACCACTTCTGGGATAACGGCGAAGCCAATCTTCTGAAGGCGTTGGTTCTGTATATTGATCTGGATCGGAGTCGTGCAACGGAGACAAAGAATCTGGCAGCGGCCTATCAGCTTCTGACCCAGAACTCGGAGCGGCAGCTGACGGCCCTGTTTGAAAAGCTGCCATTAGATCACCCTGCCAGAGCACCGTTCAACCTGTTTTCACAGGCCAGTGATACAGTACGTTCTGGTATCGTTCTTGGCCTTGGCACCCGGTTACAGGTTTTGCAGAACGAGTCGGTAAGAAATATTATCAGCCACAGCGATATTGACCTGACGGCGCCCGGTAAGCGCAAATGTGTCTATTACGTCATACTCAGTGACCAGGATGCAACGATGGCATTCCTGTCCTCGCTGTTTTTCTCATTTCTGTTCATAAAACTGGTACGCTATGCTGATAGCACATCGGAATTGCGCTGCAATGTGCCCGTCAACCTCATTTTCGACGAGTTCAATAATGTGGGGAAACTCGGCAGCGCCGCCGACGGTTCAGACTTCGCCCGCACGCTCAGTGTTATCCGCAGCCGCGCGATATATGTCATGCTGGCCGTCCAGAGCTTGGGTCAGCTCCAGAACCGGTATCCCAATAATCTCTGGGCGGAGATCCTCGGTAATCTGGATGTCCAACTGATGCTCGGTTGTACAGATGAAGTCACTGCAGAGTATTTTTCCGCGCGCAGCGGCGATATGTCGGTGGAAATCAATTCCACCATGACCGTGCGGAGAACCATTGCCGTTGCACAAGTTATCCCCCAGTATCGCCAAACGGAGGGACAAGGCCGTCGTCGGTTATTGACCCCAGACGAAGTGCTGCGTATTCCCAATGACGATTTGCTTGTGGTTATACGTGGGCATAACGTTCTGAAACTGAAAAAGTTCGACTATACCGCGCACCCTTTGGCCAAGCAGCTGTCGCCGGTCAGTATGCATGATTATGTGCCCTTTCATTCTAACCCCCAGTTCTGTAAGACTGAGTCGAAAGCGAAGCACGCAGAATTGGAAGGTGAACCCAATACACCTGTCAAACTCGCACGGCGGAAAGCCTTGTACAGCTCTGCAACCCCGCCGCGTGAGTTTTAAGTGCTGAACGCCTTCTGAAATGGGCGTTCTTTTATATTGCAATAAAAGGAGGAGCAGACAATGGCAACGAAGAAAACAACTACGTCGCAGGAAGATGCGGTTTTCGAGTCCGGCCTGGATGAGGTTATGGCTGAGATGCAGCTCTCCCAGGCTGACGACGAAACAGATCAGGAAGATGCGCTCAGCGCTGCGCAGGACACTCTTGAATCTAGCCTTATTCCCCAGACTGACTCTGAATCGTTGAATGAGGACAGAATTCCGGTCGAAGACGCCGCGCGCAATGCATTGCCGGACATCATCCCCCAGACTGACATTGAAAATGAAAATCCTGGTGAGGTGTGCTCAGGATCCATGCATTCAAACACACCTGACCAGCAGATTCCCCAGACTGACTCTGATGCGGCTGAAACGCCGCCTGAAGGGAGCTCGCCGACGCGGCGGATCAGGAAATCCAGAGCAAAGAAAAGTGAGTCTGGTACGGAGACGGAAAAACAGCCCGAGGAGGTACCTGACGGCGTCGTCGAACCGGTAAAACCATCCCGCAGAACTACATCTGCCAGACCGGCATCCGTCGTATCGATCGACGCCCGTCCAACCGTGGAAACCGAGGAGGACAAAGCGCGGAATGATTTGCTGGATTTGATGGAGTCCCTCAAAAGCAAACGTATCCTGACGGATACCATCCAAGGCATCGAACGTCCCGCCGACAACCCGTTACGTTCTCTTGCAGTCATATATCATGGCGATATCAAGGTCATTATTCCGGCAGAGGAAGCCGTGGAACCTCCGGAAGATTTTCGTGGCCGGCTTCCGGAGGATGTGCTGCACTATATGCTCACCAAGCGACTGGGGGCAGAAGTGGACTATATCATCATGGGTATCGACGCAGCTGCCGGCGTTGCTGTCGGCAGCCGGCTGGAGGCGATGATGGCAAGGCGTAAGGAATATTATTACGGCTTGGATCGGGATGGGAATAACCTCCTTTATGAAGGCATTTGTGCTGAGGCACGCGTTGTGTCCGTCATACGCGCCGGGATCTTTGTGGATCTGTTCGGGGTTGAAGTCTATATCCCCCTTCGTGAACTGAGCTACCAGCGGATGATGGATGCGCAGGATAATTTTCAGCCGGGACAGCGTATTCTGGTCAAGATCCTGAGCATTGACCGCCGCGACCGATATCATATCCGGGTCGCTGCTTCCATTAAGCAGGCGGGTGAGAACCCGTATGAGAAAGCGCTTCGTCGGTACGTTGTAGGAAACCGATATGTCGGCACGGTCAGTATGGTGGATATGAATGGAGTTTTCGTCGCGTTGGATGGCGGCGTCGATTGCTTGTGCAGCTATCCCAAACGAGGGCGTCCGCCCAGAGGCGCCCGTGTAACGGTGCGGATACTGGGTATCAACAACGAGGCCAATCGAATCTGGGGTGCAATCACACATGTCGCATTACCGAGATAGAAGGTGAATTATGCTTAATTATGAATTGACAAAAGAAGAACAAGTCCGGAGGTCTACGCTTGCCAACAACGCCCGGGATATGATCCGAGCCAATATGACGGTGGAAGCAGAAGATGAAACATCCATGACCTTGGATTACCGTGGGTACTATATGCAGATCTCGTTTTCCCCGCTGCATCCGCTGCTGGTCATGTGTCTGGCAAAGGCCATCCGCAACCCTGGTGGTACCAGAACACAGCAACGCATCAACGAGCTGAACCTGCACAGCGTCTTGGGCAGCCACGCCATCAATAATGATGTCGGCTGCTATTCCTATCGCGCAACGCATTGGCTGGATACAGAACTCACGCCACCGCGGTTTTTCGAGATACTCAACCGCTGCATCGACGAGGCGGATCGTGGCTACGGCCGCCTCGCCGGGTAAAAAGCCTATGAATAAGGAGACCCCATCATATTCTAGGTTCGCAGTTTCCAATGATAAACGGCACGGCATTGTCAGGATCACTGGGCATGATCCTGGCGTCCAGGCCCGTGGTCCCCCCGCAAGGGCGCCTTTTCATTGCATACTCTGATTCCCCTTAATAGTTTCTTTTGCTACTTGTTACAAGAGCCTCTCTGGCAACAGAGAGGCTCTACTCTTTGTGTGAAGCCTGCAAATAAAATTAAGAACGCTCATGCGGCTTACAACGATTGCGCTACCCTGTGAATCTATTGCAAGCCGCGACCAACAACAGAAGACCTCAAATAAATGCTCCGACAAAGGGAAACCGAAAAAGACTGTTGCCCTTTGTGCTGGAGAGAAAGGAAATCTATGAGAAAATTTCTCCCTAAACTGCTGACACTGATATGTCTGTTGGTGGCGATTATGGGGCTGTCCGTTATTACAGCTCATGCGGCCACTGTTACAGGCACCATCAGCGGCGGCAATGAATATCGCTATCATGAAGACAAGTCGCCAGTTCCCGGTTGGGGCAATTATACCAGCACAAAGCTGAAATACTTCACCCCCTCCGGTGGCGGCAGCACTGTCCCCGCTTACTGCATGGAACCAAGTGTCGGTTCTGCAAGCGGAAGTCTTTCCTATTCCTCTGTAAGCTGGAGCAGCTTGCGGACAGACCAACGATATGCCATCACACTGGCCATGGCGTATGGCTATGGCGGCGCATATGGCTTCGGAAACATCCATCCGGATTGTGCTCAGCTGGCAACACAGGCCGTCATTTGGGAGTTCGTATGTGATTTCAGAGACACGACATATCCCTATACACTGTACGACAGCACCTGTGCGGGCCTGTTTCACTACGCTGGCGATGGTGTTGCAGCTGCCTATGATATGATCATTGATAGGATTATGTCACATGGGACCATTCCCAGTTTTGCCGTAAAGAACCAGCGTCAGCTCTCTGATGCAAATGCAATTGAGTTGACATGGGACGGCAGTCAGTATAGTGCTTCCGTCACAGACACGAACGGCGCACTTCCGGAGTTTCGTTTTACTTGCAATATCAGCGGTGTGAATATCACACAGCGCGGCAACACTCTGACGGTGACCGCTACAAAGGCGGCTTCTGCGCAGTTGAACGGCTATATCAGCAGTGATTACGGTTACTCTTTGGATGTAAATGGCGATGAGGCTGTCCTGCTGGAACCTTCCAATGGCAGTAACTACCAGGCGTGTACTGCGCTGACAGAGATTCCTGACCCCATAGTTGCTTACATTCACTTTAAGGTAAGTATTGTTGAAGAAAAAGGCTCCCTGACCATCAACAAGGTTGACGCTGATACCGGTAAAGCTCTGGCAGGCGTGACCTATCGTCTCCTTGACAGCGCTGGCAACAAAATCACCGATGTGACTACCGGCGCGAATGGCAAGGCTGTCTTTTCTGATTTGCCTCTCGGCAGCTACAGCTATCAGGAGATCAGTGCCCCTTCCGGATATGTGGTGGACGATACCAAGTATCAGATTACCATTACATCCACGACTCTGAATATCACGGAGACCCGAAGCAATGCGCTGGGGAAAGCCAGTATTGGGATCAGTAAGGTGGACGCGGATTCTAACACACCGCTTCAGGGTGCCGGTTTCCGCCTGTATGACGCATCTGGAAGCCAAGTCGCAGAGGGCTACACGGACGCCAATGGTAATCTGACGTTCACTGGCCTGAAGCTGAGCAGCTACATCTGCAAGGAGTTTCAGGCGCCGGCCGGATATGAGCTGGACGATACGGCTTTTCCCGTTGTGCTGAACCAGAACGGGCAGGTGCTGAAAGTCACCCGTGAGAACAAGCTGATCACCGGCAGCATCGAAATTCTGAAGGTGGACGCTGACACCAAGAAGCCGCTGGCCGGTGTGGTGTATCGGCTCTTTGACGCTGCTGGCAACAAGATCGCGGATGGTACGACTGATGCCAATGGCAAGTTGACCTTTGATAATCTCAAGCTCGGCAGCTACAGCTATCAGGAGATCAGCACCGTGGATGGCTACCAGTTGGACGATACTAAGTATGATTTCAGCCTGACCAGCGAGAACCTTAATATCAAGGTCACACGCGAGAATAAGCCTATCAGGGGCAGCCTCACTGTCCGTAAGGTTGATGTTACCGGCAGTCCTCTCGCTGGGGCGGAGCTGCTGCTGGAAACTTCCACGGATGGTCAGACCTGGACGGAGGTGAGCCGAATCACCACCGACAAGACGGGGATTGCCAAGTGGGACGATCTCAAAATCGGCGCCCAGTATCGTATCACCGAGGTGAAAGCGCCTGCGGGCTATACCCTCATGGCGGAGCCTCTGTTCACGGGGACTTTGGACAGCAGTAATCCCGACATTACAATCACCGCCTGCAACAGCGCAGGATTTGTCCTGCCGTTCACGGGCAGCACAGGTTTCGCCCCCTATATCCTGTTTGCAGCACTTATGCTCTGCATGGGTATTTATTTTTGCAAAAAATCAGCCCGCCATGAAATGGCAGGCTGATGGTTCGATTCTGAAATGCTTGTAGTTGCTGTTCGCAGAACTCACATAGAACCGGGATGTCCGCTACGGCAGTCTCCCATATGATCTCGCGGCTCATGCTTCCGTAGTTATCCACAAGGTTACGCATGGCCTTGATAGGCCCCCATTGAATCTGCTTTGTTGTCTCAAGCCGATATTCAGCGGAGAGTTTTCCACTCAACTCTCCGATCTGTAAAATGCAGAAGGACACGGAGCGCTGGTAATCAGGGTCGCTGTCAAAGGTTTCAAAGGATTTTCCGTAACGCTCGATCGGCTTGCGGATTTCAAGGCAGTAATCGCGGATATGGGCTAAACGCTGGGCATCAGGCGGCAACATAGAGATTCACTCTTTCTTTCAGCACCGTATCTCGGAAGCGGACATCGTTTTCCATCTGAGGACGCTGTTCCAGAGAACTAACCGTAATCAGGTCAATGCTTTTGTGGAGAGCATCTTCCAGATCGCAGTACACAGCGGAGAGCGAGAGCAGGCTCTTGATATTCGTTCCAGAGGTGTCGATCAACAGGTCGATGTCGCTGGCTTCGGTTGCCGTACCGCGGGCGTAGGAGCCAAATAGATAAACTGCCTTCAGCCCATATTTTTGCGCGACAGGCAAAATTCGCTGTGCGATTTGTTCTACGGTATAAACCATCTGCAAGCACCTCCTCTGGATTGATACCACCAGTATACCCGCAAAAAGAAAAAAACTCAACTCTAAATTATGAACAAGGAGACAACCAAATGAAAAAGATCCATCGCGTTTTGGCGCTGCTGATGGCAGCGCTCATGGCCTTCGGCCTGATGACTACGGCATTTGCCGAGCCGACCATTGATCCGGCGAAGAAAGCATCCCTGAACA
>OLSN01000436.1_pt1 | contig 45457 bp, 44 predicted proteins | sample 1672411 | NCBI WGS metagenome assembly OLSN01 (sample SAMEA3136683, study PRJEB25190) | human gut metagenome | biome: human gut; feature: human-associated habitat; material: faeces | place: Austria | collected 2013 | reverse complement strand
TGGATCTCCTACTGCCGGATCATAAATATATCCACATGGTTCACATTCATATTTTTTCATAGTTATTTTCTCCTGGTATGATGTAGTCATAGACCAATAAGGTCATCCACATCATATTCTCTAATCTATATCCTGGTTGGTAAGAGGATTCTCCTCCATAATCACTCCAACCATAGATACGTGTATAAGTTACATACATTTTTGTATGATTATTCACTCCTAGACTATGTCTGTTACATAAGGTATTATTTTCCATTGGATAGGGAAAAGGACGATTTTCTCCTAGGGAGCTGGCTTATGTCCAGTAATACCCGTAACTTAAGACTGTCATTCCATCAATGAAAATTTATGTTTTAGGCTGGTTGGGAGCAATTAAGCTATACCCGTATAACGCGCCAGGTAGTGTATTCATTGTTTTTTATGGAACCCTATCGGAAGGAGCATATAATGCATAACAAAAACTATATTTCCGTCGGCATTGATGTCGGTTCAGCTTTTAGCTTTATGACAATTCTTGCGCCAGACGAAACAGTGATCTTGAAACCTTTCAAGATTACTCACAATAATAAGGATTCTTTGGAACGAGCTGTTTCTGAAATTAAAAAAGCAGAAGAGCTGTATTCCTTAGAAAGTCGCACCTTTCTAGAATCCACTGGGATTTATCATTTCCCGCTCTTCTGCTATCTTGTTGATTGTGGTTTTAACGCGTCCATAATCAATCCTATTATTACACATTCTACTAAGAATGGAAATATCAGAAAAGTAAAAAATGATAAAATCGATTCTAAAGGTATTGCCAAACTAGGATTATCAAAAGATATTCCTGTTTCCCAGTTCCCAGCAAAGCTGGTTCTTGAACTGCGTAGCCTTACCCGTAAGTATTACGATTTAACTGATGAGCGTTCTGCTCATATCAATAAACTTAAAGGAGACCTGCATACCGTGTTTCCTCAGTATCTTGACGTTTTCTGTGATGTTACCGGCAAGACCTCAACAATGATTCTTCGCCAGTACGGTACTCCAGACAAGATACTTCGTGGTCATAAGAAGACCATGATTGAAAAAATATCAAAAGCTTCACGAAAAGGTCTTGCCAAAGCTTCTGAAAGATATGAGAAACTCTGTGCTGCAGCTAATGCTGCAAAGACATTTGGATGTCAAATAGACAGTATCTACTTCAATATCTTTTTAACTTTGGACCTTGTTGAAAAGCTTGATTCTGCTTTGGATTCCATACTGAATCGTATTAGGCAGCTGATTACATTCAATAAAAACGAGAAGTTTATTCAGCAGATTAAACTTTTAAATACAATCCCAGGTGTTGGCTTTCTGACTGCTGTAACAATCATGTGCGAAATAGGTGATTTCTCAGCATTCCGTAATCCAAAACAACTTTTTGCTTACTTCGGATTAGATCCTGAAGTAAATGAATCTGGAAAATTCGTTGGCACTCAGTTACATATGAGCAAACGTGGCTCCAGAATCGCGCGCCGTGCTATCTTTGCAGTAGCACTCGCCTCCATTCGTACAAAACGTAATGGAGAGGGCATCAATCCATACCTCCGTAAGTATTACGAATTAAAGTCTGGACAAAAGCCTAAGATGGTTGCAATCGGTGCTGTAATGCATAAAGTCTGCAACATCGTATTTGCTGTTCTTCGTGATGAAAAGGCATTTGAGCTTCGGTCACCAGAAGAACACTGTAAGCAGTATCAAAGACCTGCTTTAGCAGCTGCATAAAGATGCAGCTATATAAAACCATAGGAGCTTCTTGACGAAAATCCAAGTGATTTACGTTTGTTAAAGTTACTCATTTTTAGGTTTCAAAACATAAAAGAAAAATATCTATTTTTTGTCTTTTAGGTATTGACTATAACTAGTATAATCCACGCAAATTAGAAGCCTGTTTCAAATTAGCATTTTATGCTAATTCTGGATAGACTTTCTCTTTCGTGAAATTGTTTTTGGTGCTTTTTTGTTTTTGTTTTCTGCTGAAGCAGCTTTTTCATTTACAACCTCATACACTATGGAATCAATATCTTCTTGAGAAAGATCGATGGTATCCATTTTATATGTCCATTTGTAGGGCACAGGTTCTTTGTTGATTTCATCAAAGTATCTGTAGATTCTATCTTCGAGTTCTTTCTTGCTTTCCACACGGATTCCACCCAGCATCTGCTTTGTCATTTTACTGAAAAAACCTTCAATCATGTTTAACCAGGAACCATGTTTGGGTGTAAATACAAACTCAAAACGTCCAGAAACCGTATTCAGATATTCCTGGGTTTCTTTGGAGGTATGTGCAGAGTGATTATCCAGAATAATCCGAATCATATCGCTCTTTGGATATTTTTCATCAAGTTTCTTTAGAAAAGTCACAAAGTCAGAACTTTTATGAGTTTCACTTACTAATGGAATTGCTTCTCCTGAGAGCAAATCAATCGCTGCAAGCAGGGAGAGGGTTCCCAGCCTGACATACTCATAATCTCGCTGATAGCCATTGCTTTTATCTGTATTCGGAATCGGTGGATGGTCTTCACCTGTGGTAGCAATTGCCTGAATTCCTGGCTTTTCATCATAAGACAGGGTATGTACGGCATCTTTCTCAAAGGGAATCAGTTTTCCATCCTTGTCAAACTGCATTTCAATCTGCTTGTAGATAACAAGGACATCATGCATTTTTGCATCAAACTCAGGATCCCGTCTTTCGCAGTAATAGGACACCTGAAACGGTTTGATCCTTGCATTGCTCAGAATTTTCCGAAGCGTTGTTTCAGCTACTGTTGCCATACGAGGATGTCCTTCCGTTTCTGCTATAGAGTTGATGAATTTCCTGAAACTCATGGGATACCAGAATTCAGCAGAATAGCCGTAATCCTTCGGTTTTTGGCAGGCTTTACTGATTACCCAGGTGATATCGTCATCGGTAATTTCCGCTTTCCTTCCACGGCCTTTGTTATCACGTAAAGAAGCTTCAACACCGTTCTCTTTAAATTTGTTAAGACAACGTTTTACCACACTGATTCCAATATCCAGTTTGTCAGCAATTGCTTCGTTAGATGCACCCTCAGATTTGAGCAGAAGGATCCTAGCACGTTGATAAACGCGAATTTCCAAAGTGCTCTGAGTCAGCAGTTTATTTAAGTAAGATTTATCATCATCTGTTAAAGAAATAGTTTTAATTGTATTAGGCATGCCGGATTCCGAGGCGTTTGGCGACGTCGGCGTCGATACATTCGGCCATATCGCCTATACCGTGAAAACGATGGAGATCCCGAACCTCAAAAAGCTTGGTATGCTGAACCTCCACCCCACAAAAGATATGCAGCTCGCGGAGCGCTCCATCGGCAGCTCGCGGCTTTCGGAGCTGCTATAAAAGATGCTTTTTTCGTAGTATCCGTCAAGCAAAAAAGAGAGTTCTGCTGGAGGTTTTCTACTTTTTCCTCTACACTGGAGGAAAAGGGGGAGATGCTTTTGGAACGACCGGTATTCAGCTTTTTTTCAAAACTTATTATGCCGTTGTTTTACGATAAAAAGTTTTTGCGTGGCCGCTGGTTTGAGAAATCCAGTCTCGGCTGGACATGGTGTTGGCGAAACTTGTGGATGCAGAAGGTAAAGGGCATCAATCGCGATATTCCGTTCCCGGTTTCTTTCCGCAATGAAGTAAGCAGCGCGGAAAATCTGATTTTCGACCCGGATGATATGAACAATTTTAACGCGTTCGGCTGCTATTTTCAGAATTTCGCCGCCAAAATCGTCATTGGCAAAGGCAGTTATATCGCGCCGAATGTCGGTCTTGTCACGGCGAACCATGTGCTGACCGATTTGGAGCAGCATCAGCCCGGCAAAGACATCGTGCTTGGCAAAAACTGCTGGATCGGTATGAATTCCACCGTTTTGCCCGGCGTGGTGTTGGGTGACCACACCGTTGTGGGTGCGGGTTCGGTCGTGACGAAAAGCGTATCCGTCAGGCCATGGAAATGCTCACGCAGACAAACGACCGTGTGCTGAACATCTGCTACGCCTGTGGTTTCAATAATATCAATCATTTTAACCGTATTTTCAAATCCATCGTGGGCGTTTCGCCCACCCAGTACCGTTCCGCAAACCGCAAGGAAGCGCAGAACTGATTTGATTTTTGTAAAACTGTTTTGGGTTAACACGGTGAAAAAAGCAGTATATAATAAAGAAAAAGTACTGCGAAATTGGAGATTTTATGAACTATTTATTATCCTACGAAGCCCTGCCGCCCGAAATCAAAGCACAGCTTACCCGCATCACGGAAAGCTGGAAAACGCACGCGGGGGAGAGCCTTGTCGGCGTGTATCTGCACGGCTCTGTTGCCCTCGGCGCGTTTCAGCCCGCATCCGGCGATTTGGACGTTCTGGTCGTTGTAAAGGACGCACTTACGATCGAAACGAAGCTCAAAATCGCACAAGATCTGCTCGAAATCGACGGCAGTCCGTGCCCCGTGGAGCTCTCCGCCGTGAAGCTTTGCGACGTGCAGCCGTGGCGAACGCCTGGTAACTGCGTGTTCCATTACAGCGATTTCTGGAGCGAGCGCATCGAACAGCGATTGCATGACCCTGATTTCAACTGTTATGTGCTCGACCGGGAGTTCCCGGATGCCGACGTCACAAGCTACATCAAGCTTATTTTGCAGTGCGGCGTCACCCTGTACGGCCCGCCGTCAAAGGAGATTTTCTCCGAGATTTCCGATGAAGACTTCTGGCAGGGCATCTCCGCCGATGTCGAAAACTACGATTTTCATAGCTACAAGCCGTGCTACCTCGCGAGCAACGTCCTCATTTTAGGCCGCATTCTGTCGTTTAAAAAGGAGCGCCGCATTTTATCCAAATACGAAGCCGGGCTCTGGATGATCGAAAACGTCCCACAGAGCCTAAAATATCTGCCCGAGCGCGCCATGAAGATCTGGTTCGAGGGCGAAGCGCTCGATTTGCCCGAAGGCGACCTCGAAAAGCTCCGAAAATATCTCATCGCCGAAATTCGAAAGTGAGGGAAAATATGAAAGGCCCAAAAACGCTCTACGTCTCCGATTTAGACGGCACCTTGCTGCGCCGCGACCAAACCGTCTCGCCGTTCACGGCGGAAACGATCAACACGCTGACGGCGCGCGGCATGCTGTTTTCCTACGCCACGGCGCGCTCGCTCGTCACCGCGAAAACGGTCACTAAGGGGCTCAACACGCACTTTCCGCTCATCATCTATAACGGGGCGTTTGTGCGCGATAACGTCACGGAGGAAATTCTTCTCGCAAATTACTTTGACGCTTCCGTGTACGCAGTTTTAGATGAACTCTTCAAGGCGAATATCTACCCCATCGTGTACGCAAATGTGGATGGCAGAGAACATTTTTCCTTTATCTATGAAAAGTGCACGCTCGGTCTGAAGGGCTTTGCCGATACCCGCGTAAACGACCCCCGTACCCGCGAGGTGTATACGACAGAAGAGCTCACGCGCGGCGATCTTTTCTATATCACCTGCATCGGCGACCCGCAAAAACTCGCGCCATTTTACGAAAAATACCGCGAAACCTACCACGTCGTCTACTCCAAAGACATCTACTCCGGCGAACAGTGGCTCGAAATCATGCCGAAAACCGCCTCCAAAGCGAACGCCGTCCGCGAGCTGAAAGAGAAGCTAAAGTGCGAGAAGCTCGTCGTGTTTGGCGATGGTAAAAACGACCTTGATATGTTCCACGCTGCGGACGAAGCTTACGCCGTTCAAAATGCTGACAAAGAACTGAAAGACGCCGCCACCGCCGTCATTGGCAGCAGCAACGAAGACGGCGTAGCCAAATGGCTTTTGGAGCACGCAATTTTTTAAATCCCGGAGGAAAATATGTATATTTATTACCCAAGCTGTAACTTTAGCGCTGCAAGTCCCGCAACGGCAAAAAAAGTCAAAGCGTATTTTGAAAAGCAAATGCCGGTTGCCGGCTGCTGCCGCGTCGACAAAAGAGAGATTTCCCCTGCGGATATCGCGCTTTACATCTGTCAGGCATGCCGCGAAACGCTCGAAGACAAAGTGAAAACGCAGTCGATGTGGGAATATCTCGATGCTTTAAAAGATTTCAACTTTCCGAACCTAAACGGTCAAAAATTCTATGTGCAGGATTGCTGGCGCGACCGCAATCACCCGGAGATCCACGAAGCCGTGCGCAGCCTTTTAAAGAAAATGCACGCGGAGGTGATAGAGATCGAGCATAACCGTGAAAAATCCATATTCTGCGGCAACCTGCATTACGAAACGGATGATCCGCGTCTCAAAAACTACCCGAACACTCCACTGTACAAGCTGCCCGAAGACCTGCAAACCTCTCTCATGCAGCATTATGCCGCGCAGTTTGACCCCAAAATCCCGGTGCTGTGCTACTGCAACCGCTGTTATGAATGCCTTCGCATGGGCGGTGCAACCGCCGTTCACCTGCTCGATATCGCTTTTTCTGAAATGTAAAGACAGATTTGTTTCCTTTCAGACAGGAAACGAACCGCAAAATCGCCTATACTGAATACAGCGACAGAGGAAAGGGGAGAGCGTAAATGGAGTGGCTGCCCGGCAACAAGGAGTACGACCTTGCCGGCAAGTACAACATCGAGTGGTATTCCGCAGACGGTGACCCGGACAGCACCGACTACGAGTCCGCTATCTGGATCCCCGTTATCCCGAAAAAGTAAAATCTTATCACGCCATAAGAAAACTGCCCTGCCGATGCGCAAAACGGCAGGGCATCTCCTATTTTATGTCGGTTCCCGGGTAAAACCGTGCCAAAATTTCGTCAACCGTCATGCCGCCTTCCGCAAGCGTTATGGCGGCCGCTTGACTCATGCCCACGCCGTGCCCATAGCCGAGCGTCGCAAATGTGAACGCGTCGTTTTCATACGTCACCGTAAAACTCGCGCTGCGTAAACCGAGCGCCTCCCGCACATGCACGCCTGTCATTTCCACCCCGCAGACCGTAAGCTTTTCCACATATCCCGTGTCAAAATATTGAATATCCGAAAACCATTTTCCCGGCGCATCGTCAAATGAAATTTCCGAGAAAGCGGCTCGTATCTCGTCTTCCGTAAACGTTGCCGCGCTCTGAAACCCCTGCGCCAAAAGGTCGCTCGGGCACGCCACAGCGGTGAGGTACGGGTAGCTTTTTTCCGGCCACACGTTCTCAAACGGCTGCGTGCACCCGGCAGAAATCGCAAAATAACACGCGTTGATCGGCTCGTTTTCAAAATAAATCTCTTTGTCGAGCACCGATAAGCACAGCGCCCGCACGCGGTTTTGTTCTTCGTCCGTCAGCCCCGCATCAACCGTGTAGATGCTCTTTTCCGCGCTGTCACAGGTAAAATCAAAATCTTTCCCCGTGTTTTCCCGCCGCTTGCGGTCATAGAGCGTGTGTATCGCGATGATTTGCGCCTTTAACGCCTCGTCGGGGGCAGAAACAGCCATCTCACACGGCAGCGCCCCGCAGAGAAAATCCAGATCGTTCACTGTGCGGACCGTCTCTGTTGCCGTGTCGTAAATGTGAAAAACAGATTCGCTTTTTGTCGTGCCGCTTTCCGCAAACAACAGCGGCGTTACCGCGCAAAACAGATACAGCGCACCCAAAAACGCGAAAAACCTGCGTACCGGCCATTTTGATTTCAGCTTCATTTTACACCTCAAGATGAAAAAACTTATTGTCACTCATGCAATATTTTGTGCTAAATTTATTTTTTGTAGAATAAATCAAGATAAAAATGAAAGATATTGAGTTTCATAATTCAAAAATGCTTGACGAAATCGCAACTCTGCGCTATTATGTATCTACTACGCGAAAATGTGCGGAACGCAGTGCGAAGAGCCGCGCAGGAAAGGATGAGCAGTTTTGGAAAGATTGATAAACGAAAGTGCAAGCAGCACAACAGTCAGCGAGCTTTGCGCCGAGTATCGTGCCAATAACCAGATTACAAAGGATGAATACGAGCTTTACCACGTCAAACGCGGCCTGCGCAACCGCGACGGCACCGGCGTCATGGCCGGCCTTACGCACGTCTGTAACGTGCACGGCTACCTCATCAGCGACGGCGTGAAGATTCCGGATAGCGGCCGCCTCACATACCGCAGCATGAATGTTGTGGATATCATCAACGGCTGCCGCGCGGAAGGCCGTTTCGGCTTTGAAGAAGTCGTGTGGCTTTTGATCTTCGGCAAGCTGCCCGATGAACGCCAGTATAACCGCATCTGTCAGCTCCTTTACGAAAACCGCGAGCTGCCGGAATACTTCCCCGAGGACGTCATTATGAAAAACCCGTCGCGCGACGTGATGAATAAGCTTGCGCGTGCCGTTTTGACGCTCTATTCCTACGATGACGACCCGGACGATCTCTCGCTCGAAAATAACATGCGCCAAAGCATCTCGCTCATTGCGCGTATGCCGGCCATCATGACGTATGCCTATCAGGTCAAGCGCCGCCATTACGATAAACAGACCATGTTTTTCCACCCGTTCGAGCCGCAGCACAAAACGGCGGAGGCGATTTTGAATGCCCTGCGCGAGGATCGCCAATTCACGCACGAGGAAGCCCAGCTGCTCGACCTTTGCATGGTGCTCCACGCAGAGCACGGCGGCGGTAACAACTCCACGTTTACCACGCGTGTGCTTTCCTCCGCGCAAACGGATATCTACTCCACCATCGCCGCAGCTATCGGTTCCCTGAAGGGCTTCCGTCACGGCGGCGCGAACCACAAGGTACGCCAGATGATGACGGACATCATGCAGAATGTGCAGCACTGGGACAGCGATGACGAAGTGGAAAATTACCTCGAGCGCATTTTGCGCCGCGAGGTGGGGGACAAGAGCGGCCTCATCTACGGCATCGGTCACGCCATTTACACATTGTCCGATCCGCGTGCCGTCGAGCTCAAAAAACAGGCGCGTTCCCTCGCCGCCAAAACCGGCTACGCCGACCAGTTCGCGCTGTATGAGCGCATCGAGCGCTTAGCGCCGGACGCGTTCCATAAAGTTACGGGGAACGAGAAAGTAGTATGCGCCAACGTCGATTTTTATTCCGGGCTCGTCTATGAGATGCTCGGCATTCCGGAGGATCTCTACACGCCCATGTTCGCCGTTTCGCGCATCTCCGGCTGGTGCGCCCACCGCATCGAGGAGCTCACAACGGGCGGCCGCATCATCCGCCCGGCGTACCGCGCGCTGCCCACCGGTCAGACCTACATCCCGCTCAAGGACCGCCATTACGATGCAAAGTCCGTTTTGTAAATAAAACGGCATAAAAGCCCAAAACGGCTTGCTTTTTGCCGTTATTGCCCGTATAATCAAATTCAGAAAGCAGCAAGGTGTGTGCGATGGCCCTGTCTTCGCCCGCACCTTTCCGTTTGTATGATTCCATTAAATCTCGTTTCTCTACGAAAGGAAGAGGGGGTAAAATCCATGAAAGCACCCATCACATTTGCCATCGCCGGCTTCGGCGACCGCGGCAGCACATACGCTTCCATGCAGAAGCTTTTCCCGGACCGCATGAAGGTCGTCGCCGTGGCGGATATCAACCCGGAAAAGGTACAGAAAGCGAAAGAGCTCTACGGCATCAAGGATGAGCTTTGCTTCACGAGCGCAGAGGAAATGCTCGCGCAGGATAAGCTTGCCGATGTCATGGTCGTTTCCACCATGGACCGCCAGCACGTCAACCACGCCATTCCGGCGCTTGAAAAGGGCTATAATATCCTGATGGAAAAGCCGATCTCCCCGGATCTTCAGGAGTGCAAGCGTATCATCGAGGTTGCAAAGCACTGCCCCGGCAAGATCATCGTATGTCATGTTCTGCGCTATACCACGTTCTATAATACATTAAAGTCCATTCTCGACAGCAAAAAGATCGGCGATGTCGTCTCCGTCTGTGCAAACGAGAACGTCGGCTACTGGCACCAGGCGCACTCCTTTGTGCGCGGCAACTGGCGCAATAGTGACCAGACAAGTCCTATGATCCTCCAGAAGTGCTGCCACGATATGGACATCTACACCTGGCTGCTCGGCAAAAAATGTAAGGCCATTTCCTCCGTCGGCGATACGCACCTCTTCAAAAAGGAGTGCGCACCGGAGGGCGCAACGCCGTACTGCCTCGGCGGCTGCAAAGCGAAGGAAAACTGCAAGTTCGACGCCGAGAAGATCTACATCACGAACCCCGCAACGGGCATCCGCAACGGCAATACGTGGATGGCGGGCGTTGCCTGCGGCGTGAACCCCACTGAAGAGCGCACCTATGAAGCACTGAAAAACGGTCAGTACGGCCGCTGCGTCTATATGTGCGACAACAACGTCGTCGACCACCAGCAGACGAACCTCCTCTTCGAGGACGGCACAACCATGAGCTTCACCATGTGCGCGTTCACCGAAAAGTGCTACCGTTATTTCAAGGCCATGGGCACGAACGGTGAAATCGAAGCCGATATGCTCTCGAATAAAATCCACGTCCGCGTCTTCGGCGAGCCGGAAGAAATCATCGATGTCAAGCTCCTTGCAAACGACCTCAAGGGTCACGGCGGCGGCGACAGCGGCATCGTGAACGACTTCCTCGATATGCTCATCAACGAGACCGAAGCCACCGAGCGCACCACCACGCTGGAGCACTCCCTCGAAAGCCACTTCATGGCGCTCGCAGCCGAAGAATCCCGCCTCCGCGGCGGCGAGCTCATCAACATGGATGCGTTCAAAAACGGCAAGTAATTTAACAATCTGAACATAAAAAGTCCTGCACGCATTATAAGCTGTGCAGGATTTTTTACTATATTCAATTTAATATTTCATCACAAATACGTGTCCACAACGGCCTGCGTCTCATCGCGCTTTGCTTCCATTTCCGCCACAAGGTGGAACTGGTTGCGTGCGCGGTCTAAGTTGTGCTGCGGGTACTTCGTCTTAAAGTACACATCGCCGTTCAGGTAGTCCGCAAGGAAGCGGATGCCCACCTCAAACGTCATCAGCTTCGCGCCGTCCGGCAGCGTGCGGATTTCCGTCTCGGTCAGCGCCTTGCCGGCTTCGCCGAGGAAGCCTTCCGTGTACGCCTTAAAGAGCGGCACGCTGAAGTGCACCTTCGTCAGATCGGTCTCGTCCTCCGCACCGGTGGAAGCGCCCGCGCGGATGGAATCACCGAAGTCAAACGCCGCAAGGCCCGGCATCACCGTGTCAAGATCGATGACGCACACCACGTCACCCGTCGCGTTATCGATCAAAACGTTGCTCATTTTCGTGTCGTTGTGCGTCACCTTCAGCGGCAGCTTGCCCTCCTCAAGCAGGTTCATCAAAAGCCCGCAGTCCGTTTCGCGTGCCTTTGCAAATTCCAGCTCGGCCGCAACATCCTTTAAGCGCCCGGCTTTATCCTCACGTACCGCGTCCATCAGTTGCCGGAAGCGCGCCGGGGTGTCGTGAAAGTGCGGGATGACCTCGTGCAGCGTCTCTGCCGGGTAATCAGAGAGCATGTTCTGAAACGCACCGAACGCCGCGCCGGATTTTTTCAGCATCTCCGGAGATTCCGCAAAGTCATACGCCGTTGTGTTCTCCAAATTGATCGTCGAGCGCCAGTAGTTGCCCTCACTGTCGATATAATAATCCTTGCCGTCGTTCGTCTTTATAACCGTCAGCGTGCCGAGCTTCGGGTCTTTGCCGGCCTTTTCAAGCTTCTCCGCCAAAAATTTCGTCACGTGCACCATGTTGTCCATGATCTCATCCGGGTGTGGGAACACATACCCGTTCACGCGCTGCAAAACAAAGTTGCCCTTTTCCGTGCGCGCCAGAAACGTGTCGTTGATGTGCCCGCCGCCGTACGGTTCAATGGAGCTTACACAGTCGCCGTAAAAATACGCCTTTGCGGCCTCGTTATAAAGAATTCCCTTTTTGTCCGCCATGTTTTATCCCCTTAGAGTAAATTTAAAACCGTCAATTATTGATGATGATGCGCAAGATTTCGGAACTGCCCGCTGCGGAAAGGTCCATCGCGCCGCTGTACCGCTCCAAAATGCCGCGTACCACTTCCATGCCGAGCACCTGCGGCTTTTTCGGCTCAAACAGCTTATGTACAAGGTCGTTCACGGAGCTCTTCGTCGCCGGTGTGCGCTTTTTCTGTTTTTTCTGCGCCGAGTACACCGCCTCAAACGTGATGCGGTTTTCCACCGGCAGCGCCGTAATGCGCACGCGTGGCTCCTCTGCGCCGGAGTGCTCCGCACAGTCGATGGCGTGCGTCAGCATGTCGTTCAGAATCGCGCAGAATTCAATGGTTTTCAGCCGCACCGCGCCAAGCTCCACATTGCTTTCCAAAACGATGCCGCAGTGTGCCGCGTAGGCCGCCTTGCCCGCCAGCACCGCATTCACATACGGGTTTTCGCTGTATCGCTGTAAATACGGATCGTGCAGGACTGTTTCCTCTTTGATAATATTCAGTACGCCTTCGCAGCTGCCGTCCTGCGCCTCAGCCGCGATCTCATGTAAAACAAAATCATGATGCTCCTGCGCGTTCTTTGCGTTTGTCACGTTGCCCACCATCGCGCGGAAATAATCCGCCTCCGCGCCGAGCAGCTGCTCGCGGTGCTCCGCCGTGCAGGCATTCTCCTGGTACTTTGCCGCGTTAAATGCCGCACGCACCGTAAACGCCAAAACAAGGTACAGCGCCGCTGTCAGAATAAGGCGCTGCGTTACGCTGTTCAGCCCGAAAAAAGTCGGCAAAATTCCGTTAGCGCAGAATAAACAGACAACAAGCGCCGCACAAAGCCCCACAGACAGCACCGAAACGCCGCGCTGTGCAAAATAGCGAAACGGGTGTGCCAGCGTCATAAAAGAGAGGAATGTCAGCACAATGTACAGTAAGCTGCCGATGACCGCTGACCATATGCCGTCGCCCGCAAACGGCAGCGCTTTCAAAAGCGTGGTCGTCACGGGCAGCAAAAACGCGTAGTTGCAGATCATCAAAAGAGAAAGGCTCAGCTTCTGCGCCAAATTGTTCGTGTAGAGGAATACCGCCGCAACCAGCAATAAGAGCACATTCATGCCGTTGCCGAACTGCCCCGTCGCGTCGTTAAAGGCAGGGGAGAGCAGCAGATTCAGCAAAATAGAAAGCACAAACACGCCGCCCGAAACAATGGCCTCTGCCAGCAGCCGAAAGCGGCTGTTTAAAACCGTCAGAAATAAAAGTGCATTGCACAGAAAAATGACCGGTAAAAGCATTTTAAAACGCCTCACTTTTCCAAGTTTGTGTGCACGAACCCCTAAATCGCACACAATTTTTTTCAGTATACCATATTTGGCCGCTTCTTTCAACAAATTCCACAAAGAAATGTTCCGCAGCGCGAATTTTTCGACACTACGGAACACATTTGTGCATTATACAATTCTATATCTCTTAAAAATCAGCCCATGCGGCGGTTCTGCTTGCCGGTGACAGATTCAATCTCAATGCACCACACACCCGTCGATTTCGGCCCTGTTTCCACGCAGCCGGTTTCCTCTTTCGTCAAACCCGGCACAAAACGGTCGCAAAGCAGACGCAGCGCACGGCGTTTTTCATCGAAATCGGTTATTTCTGTCACTTTGCCGCGCACCACAGTGGAGGTATAGAGCGTCGTCAGCCCCTTTTCGTAGATCGTCGGGTTTTCCACAAACAGCAGGCAAACCTGCGGATTTTCGCGCAGAGAGTCAACCTTCAGCCCCGCCATCGCGCTGTGGAAGAACAGCTTCTCGCCGTCACGCACCACGTTCAGTGCCACCGCATACGGCGTGCCGTCCGTCGCAATAAGGGAAAGTGTGCCGTAAGCGCAGCGGTCAATGACCGCAAGCGCATCCTCGCGGGAAATCGCGCGGTCGGCGCGGCGCATTTTGGTCATGTCTGATTTTTGGGACATATCCATAATAAACAACTCCTTGTTCTTTGTTGGCTTCAGTATAGCATTGCATAGTGCCGAAAACAACCGTTTTCAAAAAACACGCGAATTTTCGACGAGAAATTGCAAAATTTCGCTGTGAAATTGCCAAATTTCGCATAAGCCCTTGTTTTATTCCGGGTTTTACAGTATATTTAATTGGTATAACTTTCGGAAAGGAGCGCAATGGACTGCATGGCAGTCCATATCTGTATATATGGAAAACACAGAAGCAAAAAGAAACATCAAGCTCATCGCGTTCGATCTGGACGGCACCACGCTGCACGGCTTCGCGGAGCTTTCAGAGCGCAACCGCCGCGCCATGGAAAAGGCGAACGGCGCAGACATTCTGGTCGTCCCGGCCACAGGACGCGTGCGCAATTTTATTCCGCCGTGCCTCACCGAGCTGCCGTTTATCCGCTACGCCATCACCTCAAACGGCGGCGCCGTGTGGGATATTCTGGAAAACAAAGTGCTCTGCACCGATCTCATTCCCACCGAGACCGCGCTCGAAGTGCAGAAAATTTTTGACGATTACGAGCTTTATGTGGAATACTACGTGCACGGGCGCGGTGTTACAAAGCGCGGCAACCCGGATAAAGCCCGCACCATTTTCGGCTTCCCGGAAGAAAAATATTACTTCCTCACAAAAGATTATACGTTCACGGACAACCTCTCCGCGTATTTAAAAGAAACGCACGCCGAGCCGGAAAAGATCAATATGATGTTCATTCCGGAAAGCGTCCGCCCGGAAATTCTGGCCCGCCTGCAAAGGCTCAACGGCATCGAGCTTACATTCTCGAACGTCGATAACATCGAGATCAATAAAAAGGGCTGCGATAAAGGCACCGCACTGTATTCGCTCTGCAAGGTCCTCGGCATCGATCCCCAAAACACCATGGCGGCGGGAGATAACGGCAACGACCTCGGCATGCTGAAAGCCGCAGGCTTCGCCGCCGTCGTCGGCAACGGCATAGAGGAAGCGAAAGCGATTGCCGACGCCGTCGTCGCACCGTGTATCGAAGACGGCTTCGCGGAAGCCGTGGAGCGGTTTGCACTGAGATAAAAAGAAAAATATAAAAGCACCATTTGAAAGGAACCAAACTATGCTGAATGTCAACGGGGTCGCCATCAATTTTGATGGTCAGAACCTCTTTTCAAACGTCAATCTCCAGTTTTTGCCGGGCAACTGCTACGGCATCATCGGCGCAAACGGCGCGGGTAAATCCACCTTCCTGCGTATTTTGTCCGGCGATTTAGAGCCCAGTAAGGGCGAGGTCACGTTTGACCCCAAATACAGAATGTCCGTTCTGAAACAGGACCACTTTGCTTACGAAGACCAAACCATTTTTGATACCATCATGCAGGGCAATGCAAGGCTGTATGAGATCGCACAGGAAAAAGACGCGCTGTACGCAAAGCCCGATTTTGATGAAGAAGACGGCAACCGTGCTGCCGAGCTTGAAGCCGAATTCTCCGAGCTCAACGGTTGGGACGCCGAGACCGAAGCCGCAAAACTCATGCAGGGCCTCGGCCTCGACAGCAACGATATGTATAACACCATGAGCACTCTGAACCAAACCGAAAAGGTTAAAGTGCTCTTGGCCCGCGCGCTGTTCGGCCAGCCGGATATGATTCTCCTTGACGAACCGACGAACGGCCTCGACGCCAAAGCCATCACATGGTTAGAGGATTTTCTCATTGAGTACGAGGGCACCGTCATCGTTGTCTCCCATGACCGCCACTTTTTAAATAACGTCTGCACCCATATTGTCGATGTCGATTACGGCAAGATCAAAATGTACGTCGGCAACTACGACTTCTGGTATGAGTCGAGCCAGCTCATGCAGCGCATGATGCGCGACCAGAACCGCAAAGCGGAGGAAAAAATCAAGGAGCTCCAGAACTTCATCCAGCGCTTCTCCGCAAATAAATCGAAGTCCCGTCAGGCGACGTCCAGAAAGAAGCTGCTCGATAAGATCACCGTCGAAGAAATGCCCGCATCCTCCCGCCGCTACCCGTATGTCGGCTTTACGATGGACAGAGAGCTCGGCAAAGACGTCCTCACCGTCTCGGGCCTTACAAAGACCGTAGACGGCGTAAAGGTGCTTGATAACGTCACGTTCACCGTCGGCCGCACGGATAAAATCGCGTTCACCGCGTCAAACGAGTTCGCCGTGCCGACGCTTTTCAAAATCTTAATGGGCGAGCTGGAGCCGGATGCCGGCACATTCAAGTGGGGCGTTTCGACGAGTCAGTCCTATTTCCCGCAGGATAATTCCGCCTATTTCACCGATACGGAAGATTCCATCATTCGCTGGCTCGAGCAATATTCCAAAGACACCACCGAAACGTATCTGCGCGGTTTCCTCGGCAAAATGCTGTTCTCCGGCGAAGACGTCTATAAGCCCGTGCAGGTGCTTTCCGGCGGCGAAAAGGTGCGCTGCATGCTCTCGCGCATGATGATGTTCGGCAGCAATGTACTCCTGCTCGACCAGCCCACCAACCACCTCGACCTCGAGTCCATCACTGCCGTCAACAACGGCCTCATCGATTTCAAGGGTGTCGTGCTGTTCGCATCGCACGACCACGAGTTCACCCAGACCGTCGCGAACCGCATCATCGAAATTCTGCCCGAGGGCGGCACGTTCGACCGCGTTACCACCTACGACGAGTACCTCGAAATGCGCGGCTGATTCATAATCTGGAAAACGTTGTCCGGCACTAAGCTTTAGTCGCCAGACAAACTTTTATCGAAAATTTCAAAATCCGTGTAACCTGCCGATATAAAACGCCTACTTATAAAGTGAAGGGGAGGGAGGATAAAAGCATGAAGGAAGACCATGAGATCATCGAGCTCTACTGGGCGCGCAGCGAAAGCGCCGTGCACGAAACGGACGAAAAGTACGGGGCAAAGCTCCACACGCTCTCCGGGCGCATTCTGCCCGAAGCAGAGGATGCCGAGGAGTGCGTCAACGATACGTACCTCGGCGCGTGGAATGCCATGCCGCCGCAGCGCCCGCTCGCGCTCTTTGCGTTTCTGGCGCGCATCTGCCGCAACATCGCGTGCGATAAGTTAGACAAGCTCCGCGCGAAAAAGCGCAGCGCAGAGGTCTCCGCGCTCACGGAGGAGCTTTCGGCGTGCATCGCAGACCCAACAGCAGCAAGGGAAGCGGAAAGCCGCGAGATTGCCGAAGCCTTAAACAGCTTTCTCTCGACGCTCCCCGTCGATGCTCGGCTCTTTTTCATGCGCCGTTACTGGTATATGGATTCCGTAAAAGCCATCGCCGAAAAGTACGGCTGCGGCGAAAGCCGCGTCAAAACGTCCCTCCACCGCACGCGTGAAAAGCTGCGGGATTATCTCCAAAAGGAAGACATCTGGCTTTAAAGAAAGGCGGGAACAGTATGACAGGTATTGATTTATTCAAGGCCCTCGGCGGTGTAAAGGAAGAATATATCGCGGAAGCGGACGACAGCCGCAAGCTGCCGCACGTAAGAAAAGTCACCCTGCAATGGTGTGCCGCGCTCGCCGCGTGCGTGTGTCTGCTGCTCGGCTGGGGCTTCATCACGCAGCACCTCAGCGGCATAGCCGATTACACCGGCGACGAAACGAAAGTCACAGGCGCCGCCGAGACCGCGCAGGCAGACGGCGCAGATCAGAGCACCGCGCCCGCCATCGGCGGCAAGGTCGTGTTGCCTGTGCGCATCACGGCAGAAACACAGCCCGTAAGCGACGTGAAGGTCTTCACGGACGAGAAAAAAATCGGGCAGATCATGCCGCTGCTTCTCTTAAAGAACGCGGCGGAAACGAGCGGCGACCCGAACGCATACGTCGGCTCGGCCAACATTTTCACGCTGGAATACGCAAACGGCGAAACGAGTACGATCACGGTTTACGGCAATCTGTTCTATAAAAAGGACGACGGCCCGTGGTGCGATATTCCGTATGAACAGGCCGAAAAGCTCGAAGAACTCGTCCGCAGCCTTGGGTCCGACGCATAAAACCGTAAAATTTGACAAAACAGGCAAATAAGACTGGATTTTCCCGCGGTTCCCCGCTATAATAGAAATAATGTCTTTCTCCGCATAATCTTGCGGAAGAAGAAAACGAAAACGCTCTGAAAGCGTAAAAAAGGGGAATTTGCAAATGGAAATTGCAATTACAGTCTTGCTGCTCATCGTGGGTCTCGTGCTCATCATCAAGGGCGGCGATTTCTTTGTGGATGCCGCATCGTGGATGGCGGAAGCCTCCGGCATTCCGAAGCTTATTGTCGGCGCAACGGTCGTCAGTTTCGCGACCACTTTGCCGGAGCTGCTCGTCTCCATCTTCGCGGCGCTCGACGCACGTGCCGCAGAGGCACTTTCGCCCGGCAGCGGCATCGGCATGGTGGATATGTCCATCGGCAACGCCATCGGCAGCGTCACGGCGAACCTCGGTCTCATCATGGGCATCGCGCTTGTCGCCATTCCTATGGCAATCCGCCGCAAAGATTACATGCTCAAAATGATCCTCATGCTCGTGGCTGCCGCTGCCACCGTATGTTTCTCACTGTTTGATAACGGCGTCGGCATGGTTGCCAGCATTTTGCTCATCATTATTTTCGTCATTGCCATGTACGACAACATCCACGAGGCCGTCGTCGCCGTCAAGGGCGGGGCAAAGGGTCAACAGCTCGATGAGCCCGTCACGAAAAAAGCCGTCATCACCAATGTTGTCAAGTTCCTCATCGGCGCGGTCGGCACGGTCGCCGGTGCACAGCTCCTTGTCGATAACGGCTCCGCGCTCGCTTCCATGTGCGGCGTTTCGGATCGCGTCATCTCCGTCACCATCATCGCCATCGGCACGTCTCTGCCGGAGCTTGTCACTACGCTCACCGCCATTGCGAAAAAGCAGGGCTCGCTCTCCGCAGGCAACATCATCGGCGCAAATATCATCGATTTGACCTTGATTCTGCCCGTATGTGCGCTCATCTACGGCAGCAAGCTCCCCGCGTCGCCCACCGTCGCCATGGTCGATATCCCGGCATGTCTCATCATCGGCATTCTGTCTGTCGTGCCCACGCTCATCACGAAGAAATTCTCGCGCTGGCAGGGCGTTTTAATGCTCGCCGCCTACGCCGTCTATATCGTGCTCAGCGTCATTGTTATGGCATAACTTGTAACTTTTGTAACGAAAGCTCCGTTTTCAAGAAAAACGGGGCTTTTTTATGCACTTTTCAAATCATTTCCTCTTGACTTTTCAGCGCTCTGTATGCTAAAATGTAACAGAAGTGTAACAAATGTTATTACTTTGTAATTTTTGAATGTCAGGTGAGAAGCGCATGCAGGCGGCAGAAATGCAGATGAAAACCGAAAACAGTGTTGAGGCAGCAAGCGCCATTCTTCGCACACTGCGTCATGCCGTGCCGGTGCTCTTGGCCTTGCTTATCGCTTTGCTCGCCGCCGCACCCGTTTTGGCGGATGAGACCGATGAAGCGATAACGGATACCGAAACCGTCTCCGCCGAACCGACGGAAGACCTCCGGGACGATTACACCGCCGTCGCCGCGCAGCTGGAAGCCGTCGCGCGCGCAGAGGGCAGAGATATGGCAGATAAAATGCTCAGCACTGCCCTGCACAGCCTCACGGGGACTTCGGTCGATACCGATGACGCCGAAAGCGCCGTTTCCGCCGCGGCTGCGCCCGAGGCCGCAGAGCCGAAGGCTGTCGTCGTCAACGCCTCCGCGCAGGCGGGTGCCAAGTGGTCTGCAAAGGGCATTCTGCCGTTTTTGGCCGTTGTGCTGTTGGCATTTTTAGGTCTTTCGCTTGCCGTGCGCCCCATGCGCCGCCGTCGTGTGCATTCGGCCCGTGCTTATCGCCCTATGCGTGACCGCACTCTGAATGACACTGCGTTTCAAAGCCGCGCACATTCCACTTTATAAATCCGATCATAAGGAAAAACATACTTTTCCTCTCTTTTCGGCGCCGCTCGGTTCTCGGGCGGCGCTCTTTTTTTCGCAAACCCGCATAAATCCTGTTTTGACATTCCTGAAAATCCTATTTTTAAAAATGCACACAAATCCATCGTCAAACTTTATTCATATTTTACGCAAAAGCGGTTGACAAATCCTGACTTTTTCCGTAAACTGAACTTATTGCGTTTGCATCTAAAACCAAATAAAATCGGCTGTTCCGGAAAGGTCGCTAAAGCGGGCAACACACAAAGCGTTGTGTTGCTTTTATCCTGTTCGGAAAAGTGTTCCTGCCGCGGCCGGATCGCGGGCGAAAGCCTGCGGCCGTGAAAAATCCTTTGCGGAAGCAGTACGCATCATGCAGCCGGGGTGTGTGATTCACTAAGACCGCGCAACTTTCGGGGGACAAGGGTCCCACCAAACCGCAAAGGGGATGCTTTCCATGTTAAAACCAATCATCACGCTCAAAGACATTGCAGTATCGTTTGACGGCGAGCAGGTCTTAAAGAACTTCAACCTCACCATCGGTGACGGCGAGTTCGTAACACTGCTCGGACCCTCCGGCTGCGGCAAAACCACGGTTTTGCGCACCATCGGCGGCTTCGTCACACCGGATAGCGGCGATGTCTTTTTTGGTGACGAGAAGATCAATAACGTGCCGCCGCATAAGCGCGCCGTCAATACGATTTTCCAAAAGTACGCGCTTTTCCCGCACCTGAACGTCTATGAAAACATCGCGTTCGGCATGCGTCTCAAAGGCAAGAAAGAAGACGAAATTCAAAAGACCGTCACCGAAATGCTGCATATGGTCAACTTAAACGGCATGGCGCACCGCGGTGTCGGCCAGCTTTCCGGCGGTCAGCAGCAGCGTGTCGCCATTGCGCGCGCCCTCGCAAATGAGCCGAAGGTGCTCCTCCTCGATGAGCCGCTTTCCGCGCTCGATTTAAAGCTGCGCAAGGATATGCAGAACGAACTCAAAAAAATCCAGCAGGCCATCGGCATCACGTTCATTTTCGTCACGCACGACCAGGAGGAAGCGCTATCCATGAGTGACACGGTCGTCGTCATGGATAAGGGCGAAATTCAGCAGATCGGCTCGCCGATTGACATCTACAACGAACCGAAAAACGCCTTCGTTGCGGACTTCATCGGCGAAAGCAATATCCTCGACGGCACCATGATCGAAGACTACCTCGTCGAGGTCGCCGGTCAGCGCTTCAAGTCGCTCGACAGCGGCTTCGGCAAAATGGCCCCGGTCGACGTCGTCATCCGCCCGGAGGATATCGACATCGTGCCCACCGGCTCCGCCGCCGCACACATCAACGGCGTCGTCACCAGCGTCACGTTTAAGGGCGTACACTATGAGATTATCGTCGATGTTGACGGCTTCAAGTGGATGATCCAGACGACCGACAGCGCCAACGTCGGTGATAAGATTGGCCTTGCGCTCACCCCGGACGACATTCACGTCATGGCGAAGTCCGTTTACTCCGGCACTATGGGCGATTACAGCACGTTCAGTGACGAAATGGAGGAAGCGCTCCAGGAGGAGGGCAGCGAACATGAGGACTAAACTCATCTCTGCCCCGTACACGATCTGGATGACGCTGTTCATCATCGTGCCCATGGGTCTTGTGGCATTCTTCGCCTTCACCGATAAAAGCGGCGCTTTTACGTTAGATAACATCGCGCGCGTCGGCCAGTATTCCAATGTCTTCCTGCGTTCCATCTGGCTCGGCGCACTCGCAACGTTTATTTCGCTTCTGCTCGGCTACCCGCTCGCGTATATCATCGCCAAAGCGGCGCCGAACCGCCAGAGCTTCCTCATTTTGCTCATCATGCTGCCCATGTGGATGAACTTCCTGCTGCGCACCTACGCATGGATGTCCCTCCTTGAGGATAACGGCCTCATCAACAATATGCTCGCCGCCGTCGGTCTGCCGCGCATCCACATGATCAACACCGCGGGCGCAGTCGTCCTCGGCATGGTGTATAACTACATCCCGTACATGATCCTGCCCATTTACTCTGTGCTCACCAAAATCGACAACAGTGTCATCGAAGCTGCGCAGGATCTCGGTGCAAACAACCGCAATGTCTTCCTTAAAGTTGTCCTGCCCATGAGCATGCCCGGTGTCATTTCCGGCGTTACCATGGTGTTCGTGCCCGCTGTTTCCACATTTATTATCTCAAAAATGCTCGGCGGCGGCGGAAACCTGCTCATCGGCGACCTCATCGATATGCAGTTCCTCGGCTCGGCGTATAACCCGAACCTCGGCTCTGCCATTTCACTTGTCCTCATGGTCATCATCCTCATCTGCATGGGCATCATGAACCAGTTCGACGACGGTGAAAATGTGGGAGGAGGTATGATTCTGTGAAAACGGCTTCCAAAGTCTACACGGCGCTCATCTTCATCTTTCTTTACGCGCCCATCATCGTGCTCATCATCTTCTCGTTCAACGATACGGATACCGCAAGCCGCACCCAGTTTTCCGGCTTTACACTGCGCTGGTATCAGCGCCTGTTTGAGGACCGCTATATTCTGGAGGCGCTGCTCAATACATTGATCATCGCCGTCGTTTCCGCGTTCGCTTCCACTGTACTCGGCACCATGGCGGCGGTCGGCATCAACCGCATGAAGCGTATGCCGAAAAAGGTCATGATGAACATCACCAATTTTCCCATGGTCAACCCGGAAATCGTCACCGGTGTTTCCATGATGCTTCTGTTCGTCGCGGCAGTCAGCCTGTTCGGCGGCAAAAGCCTCGGTATGGCGTCGCTCATCATCGCGCACATCACGTTCTGCCTGCCGTATGTCATCCTGTCCGTTCTGCCGAAGCTGCGCCAGATGAACCCGAACCTCTTCGAGGCCGCGCAGGATCTCGGCTGCCCGCCGGTACGCGCGTTCTTTAAAGTCGTGCTGCCGGAGATCATGCCCGGCATCGTCACCGGCATGATCATGGCGTTCACGCTCTCCATCGATGATTTCGTCATCAGCTACTTCACAAGCGGCACCACGCAGACGCTGCCCATCTACATTTATTCCATGACGAGAAAGCGCATCTCCCCGGAGATCAACGCGCTTTCCACCGTGCTCTTTGTGTGCATCATGCTCTTGCTCATCATCATCAATGTCCGCCAGGGACGTGAAGAGCGCCGTGCCAAAAAGGCAGAAAGGGAGCGTGCCTGATGAAAAAGAAATTTTTTGCCGTCTTTTTTGCGCTTCTGGTGCTCTGCACCGCAGTCGTGCCCGTCTTTGCCGATGAAGCCGACGACTGGGGTTTTTCCGAAGAATACCCCACCGCAGAGCCCACCGGTGTGACCATCAATGTCTACAACTGGGGCGAGTATATTTCAAACGGCACCGAGGGCTCGCTGGATGTCAATGCCGAGTTCACCCGTCGCACCGGCATCGAGGTCAACTACACCACGTTCGACAGCAACGAGTCGCTGTACTCCAAACTCGCAGGCGGCGGCGCAAGCTACGATGTCATTGTCCCGTCCGATTACATGATCTCAAAGCTCATGAACGAGAACATGCTCGCGGAGCTGGATTTCAGCAATATCCCGAATTTCGAGTACATCGACGAGCAGTTCCGAAACCCCGATTACGACCCCGAAAACAAATTCTCCGTGCCGTACACATGGGGCACCGTCGGCCTGTTCTATAATACCGATTATGTCACCGAACCCGTCACCAGCTGGTCTATTTTGTGGGACGAGCAGTACAGCGGCAAGATTTTGATGTTCGATAACCCGCGCGACGCGTTCGCCATCGCACAGGAGCGCCTCGGCTTCTCCCTCAATTCCACCGACGAAAGCGAGTGGGAGCAGGCGGCTATGCTTTTAAAGGAGCAGAAGCCCCTCGTACAGGCGTACGTCATGGATCAGATTTTCGACAAAATGGAAAGCGGCGAAGCGTGGCTTGCACCGTACTATTCCGGCGATGCCGGCACGCTTGTTGAAAACAACGACAACATCAAGTTCATCGTCCCGGAAGAGGGCACGAACTACTTTGTCGATGCCATGTGTATTCCGGCAACGGCCGAACACAAAAGAGAAGCCGAACTGTACATCAACTTCATGTGTGACCCCGAAATTTCCGGTGCGAACATGGATTTCGTCGGCTACGCCACCCCGGAGACCGCCGCGAAAGACTATCTTGATCCCGACGCCGTCGCAAATCCCATCTACTACCCGGATCAGGATGTGCTCGACCGCACGGAGGTCTTCGTCAATCTCCCGAGCGAGACGAGCAATCTGCTCGATACGCTCTGGGCAGAGGTCAAAATGGGCGGCCCCGGCCAATCCGCGGTTCTCATCGCCATCATCTTAGTCTTCCTCGCAGTCTACATCGCCATCATCATCTGGAAAAAACAAAAGCGCAAGCGCGAGATGATGTAACTACTGCGTAAATAGAAGTATATTGAAAGCTCTTCGAAAATCACGTTCGGGGAGCTTTTTCTCTGTCTGGGTTTCCTAGTTTTGGTGTAGGCAAAAGGTGTTTTGTCGGCTGTGGACGACGACTTAGGGCGCTGCCCTAAGGACCTGCAAGCTTTTTCAAAAGCTTGCGCAAAACTTTTTGCGTTCTTAGCGTCTTGCAATTTCCTCTGCACCTCGGTATAATGTGGTTAGATTCAAAACAGAAAGCAAGGATGAAAAACCATGAAAATTCAGAATGTTTCGGATGCCGCTTTTAAAAAGTACGGCAAAGTCATCACGGGGCTCGATTGCTCCGACATTATCGCCGCCATGGCGGAAACGCCCTGCCCGGAAAACGTCGTCTATGTGCCCGGTGCAGAGTCTCTCGAAAGCTGCGCGTCTGCCAAAGACATCGCCTACACGTTCTACGGCGGCATGCCTGTGCAGATCGGCTACTGCAACGGCAATAACCATAAGTTAAACGGTCTTGAATATCACCGCGATAGTGAAGTAAACATCGCCGTCACCGACCTCATCCTGCTCATCGGCTCCGAGCAGGACATCGAAAACGGCAAGTACGATACGTCTAAGGTCGAAGCGTTCCTCGTGCCCGCCGGCACCGTTATCGAGGTTTACGCCACCACGCTGCACTATGCGCCGTGCAATGCAAACGACGGCGGCTTCAAGTGCGTCGTCGCGCTGCCGAAGGGTACGAACACCGATATCGAAAAGCGCGTGCCGAAGACCGAGGAAGACAAAATGCTTTTCGCCCGCAACAAGTGGCTGCTCATGCACCCGGAAGCGGCAGAAGAGGGTCAGTACGTCGGCCTTGTCGGCGAAAACATCTGCGTTTGATTTGCGTAGAACGCCGTAAAACCGAACAACCGGGGCATACCGCACGGCACGGTGCAGTATGCCCCTTTTCGCTCAAAATCTATCCATAATTAGGGGGAGACCCATGACATTTTATGATCTGCTCTGGTATTTTACCATTTATTCGTTTTTAGGCTGGTGCTCGGAGGTCATTTTTGCCACCGTCACCACCGGCAAGTTCGTCAACCGCGGCTTCTTAAATGGCCCCGTGTGCCCCATCTACGGCTTTGGCATGTCGCTCGTGTTGCTCGTTTTGCTGCCGTTTTCGGATAACATCCCCTTGCTGTTTATCGGCGGCGCACTGCTCACCAGCGCCATCGAGCTCGTCGGCGGTTGGGCGCTCAAAAAATTCTTCCACACCACGTGGTGGGATTATTCCAACCAGCCCTTCAACCTCGGCGGCTATATTTGCTTAAAATTCAGCATCCTCTGGGGTCTGTGTGTCGTCGTCGTCATTCGCATTGTTCATACGGCTATCGCGTCGCTCGTGCACTGGATTCCCTTCACGCTCGGCGCAATTCTGGTCGGTATTTTCATCGCGCTGTTTATCACGGATACCATCGTCACCGTGCTTACCATCCGCAAGCTCAACGAAAAGCTCACCGTCATCAACGATATGTCCGCGCGTCTGCGCAAAGAGAGCGACGCCATCTCGAACGGCCTCGGTCGCCTGACGCTCCTTGCAGACGAGAAGATCACCGAGCAGAAGCAGGAGTTCGACGAAAAAGCCCGCCCTGTCCTCGAAGAGAAGCTTCAGGCACAGCGCGCTCAGCTTTCGGAGAAGTACGAAGAATACCGTGCGTCGCTGGAAGACCGCCGTGTGAAAGCACAGAAGTCTGCCGAAGACCTCCGTGCCCAGTGGAACAGCGTTACCTCCAAGCTCCAGCGTCACACCCAGCGCCGTTTGCTGCGCGCCTTCCCGACCATGAAAAACGACCGCGCAGACGAAGCACTGCGCCGCTTGCGTGCGTGGATGGATGAAAAGAAGGAAAACTGATGCGTCACTATGTGGAAAACGTTCCGCCCTCGCTCACGCAAAAGGAGCTGCATGACCGTGCCTACGCACTTTTGTATCGCGTCTTAAAGGACGAGTGGGGCATCGCATCGCCTGTTGTGGAAAAAACTCCGCTCGGCAAGCCGTATTTAAAAGGGGAGAACATGCCCCATATCAGCCTGAGCCACACTAAGGGCATCGTCTGCTGCGCCGTGTCGCGGAAAAATGTCGGCATCGATGCCGAATATCCCCGCCGCGTGCGGGGGAGTGCCGCAGAGCGCGTCTGTACGCCTGCAGAGCTTCGGGACATACAAAGCAGCCCTAATCCCGCCGCGCGTTTTCTGGCGTACTGGACGCTCAAAGAGAGCATCTCCAAGTGCCGCGGCACCGGCCTTTCGGAATCGTTCCAAAACTACGAGATCACCTTTCAGAACGGCATGCCGCATCTTAACGGCTACACGCTCTTTTTCGAGCAGTACGGCGTGCATTTTCTCGCCGCCGCCGAGGAAGCATAAAGCATAGCCGCCCCGCATACCTATGACCGAAAAGAAAGTCTTACCCGGTTTTCTGCGGTGAAAGGTGGCAGCAATATGATTGTATCGCTCGGCGCGAACAAAAAACGAATTTTGGCGGTGCTTGTGCTCATCGCCATAGCCGTCAGCGCGTTTTTCCTCATCCCGCGCGGCGAAAAGCGGCAGACATTCCCCGGTATGACGGGGGAGGAGCGCCTCGCGTTTTTAACGTCCTTCGGCTGGGAGGCGGAAGCGGAGCCGCAGGATGTGCGCGAGGTCGTCATTCCCGCAAAATTTAACGATGTCTATGCGGCGTATAATACGATGCAGCAGGCGCAGGGTTTCGACCTTTTGCCCTATGCCGGCGAAAAGTGCACGCAGTACCGCTACCGCATCACAAACTACCCGAATACGCCCGACGGCGTCTTCGCAACGCTCCTCGTCTTTGAGGGCAATATCATCGGCGGCGATGTCGCGTCCGGCGCAGAGGATGGCTTCATGCACGGCTTTGCGGCAGACAGCGCCCGCTATGAGATGCCGAAGTCGGTTATCAAAGAGAGCGCGTCGCCCGCGCCGGACACCGGCGAATCCACACAAAATCCAACGGAAAGTGAAACAACATGAGACTCGATAAATTCCTTTCAAACGAAAATATCGGCAGCCGCAAGGCGGTCGGCACGCTGGTGCGCAGCGGTGCCGTCGCCGTCAACGGACAAGCCGTGCGCAAAAGCGATATCCAGATCGACCCCGAAAAGGACGAGATCACCGTCAACGGGAAGCCCGTGCGGTACAGCGCGTTTGTGTACATCATGCTCTATAAGCCCTCGGGCGTGCTCACCGCCACACGTGACAGCCGCGCAGAGACCGTCTTAGACCTCCTGCCGCCGGAGCTTAAACGCCGTGATCTGTTCCCTGCAGGCCGTCTCGATAAGGACACCACCGGCCTTCTCGTTTTAACGAACGACGGCGAGTACGCCCACCGTATGTTGGCGCCGAAAAGCCACGTCTGGAAGCGTTACCGCGCCACGCTCGACCTCCCCGCCGAAGAAAGCGACATCGCGCGCTTTGCCGCCGGCATCAAAAGCGGCGAAAATGAGTTCGCCCCTGCCGTGCTCGAAATCAGTAAGGACGATCCCCACATCGCGTGGACGGAAATTCGGGAGGGGAAGTTCCATCAGGTCAAGCGTATGTTTTCAGCGTGCGGCAAGACCGTCACGGCCCTTCACCGCGAATCCATCGGCGCTTTAACGCTCGATCCCACACTTTCGCCCGGCGAAGCGAAAATTCTCGATCCGAGCGCCGCTGCGTTGGTTTTTGAAAAACCTGCACAAATAATCTGAACAAAAAGCATCAAGAATTTTTGCCGTTTATTTATTTTAACTAAACTCAAAGGAAAAAGTTTGGGCAAATAAGGACTGTTCAGGGACCCGATTTTCTGCTATACTTAGTGCATTGAAAAGAGACGTTGTTCGTCACATATGGCTGCCAGGCTCTGACGCATAACAACCTATCATCAGGAGGAAAAATCTTATGGCAAGTGTAACACTTAAAAATGTCTATAAAATCTATTCCGGCGGCGTTACCGCTGTTACAGATTTCTGCTTGGACATCGAAGACAAGGAGTTCATCATTCTCGTTGGTCCTTCCGGCTGCGGTAAGTCCACCACGCTTAGAATGATCGCAGGCCTCGAAGAGATCAGCAAGGGTGAGCTTTACATCGGCGATCAGCTCGCAAACGATGTTGCTCCTAAGGACAGAGATATCGCAATGGTGTTCCAGAACTACGCTCTGTACCCGCACATGACCGTTTATGACAACATGGCATTCGGTCTGAAGCTCAGAAAGACCCCGAAGGATGAGATTAAGCGCCGCGTTGAAGAGGCTGCTCGTATCCTCGACATCTCCCACCTGCTCGACAGAAAGCCGAAGGCTCTTTCCGGTGGTCAGAGACAGCGTGTTGCTCTCGGCCGTGCTATCGTCCGTGACCCGAAGGTCTTCCTGCTCGACGAGCCGCTCTCCAACTTGGACGCTAAGCTCCGTGCGCAGATGAGAACCGAAATCGCTAAGCTTCATAAGAGACTCGGCACCACCTTTATTTACGTTACACATGACCAGACCGAGGCTATGACCATGGGTGATAGAATCGTTGTTATGAAGGACGGCTTCATCCAGCAGGTCGATACCCCGCAGAACCTGTATGATCTGCCGGTCAACGAATTCGTTGCAGGCTTCATGGGCTCCCCGCAGATGAACTTTATCGATGCTACCCTCGTTAAGGAAGGCGCAGATTACTACGTCACCTTCGGCGCAGCTAAGATTAAGGTTCCGGCAAACAAGGCTAACGCTGAAATCGCTAACTATGTTGGCAAAGAGATCGTCTTCGGCATCCGTCCGGAAGACGTACACGACGAGCCGGAGTTCATCGAGAAGCACCCGGAGGCCAGAGCTACGGCTGACGTTGAAGTTACCGAGCTGATGGGCGCAGAGACCTATCTGTACCTCAACTGCGAAGGCAATGCTCTTACCGCTCGTGTTGAGCCGTCTTCCACCGCTAAGACCGGTGACAAGATCACGATCGCTCTCGACATGAACAAGATGCACCTCTTCGACAAAGAAACCGAGAAGACCATCCTCAACTAATCGGTTTTATAAACAGCATACAGACGGCGTTCCCAATCGGGAGCGCCGTTTTTGCGTATCACACGTGCCGGTATTCTTCCTCACAAGCTTTCGGCACAGGTCGCGCAGCTTCACACCGAATCTGTCTGCGCTGCGTCTGGCATTTCACTATCTTTAAAAAGCATTTGCATCGTGCGAAAACTGTGGTATACTGAAATCAGAACATTCAGAACATAAGGGAGTGCTTTTACATGTTTGTAACAGAAGATATTCGCTATATCGGCGTAAACGACCATGACGTAGACCTTTTTGAGGGACAGTACACCGTAGAAAACGGCATGTCCTATAATTCCTATGTCATCCTCGATGAAAAAGTTGCCGTCATGGATACGGTAGACGCCCACTTCGGCGTGGAATGGCTGCAAAACCTCGAAACGGAGCTTAACGGCCGTCGCCCGGATTACCTCGTTGTACAGCACATGGAGCCGGACCATTCCGCCAATATCGCCGTCTTTATGGAGACATACCCGGAGGCGCAGATCGTCTCTTCTGCCAAGGCGTTCGTCATGATGCAGCAGTTCTTCGGCACGGATTTCCCGGAGCGCAAGGTTGTCGTCGGCGAGGGCAGTACGCTCAAGCTCGGTCGTCATACTTTGACGTTTGTCACCGCGCCCATGGTGCACTGGCCGGAGGTTATCGTCACATACGACAGTACAGATAAAGTCCTCTTTTCCGCAGACGGCTTCGGCAAGTTCGGTGCGCTTGACGTGGAGGAAGATTGGGCAGACGAAGCCCGCCGTTACTACATCGGCATCGTCGGCAAGTACGGCGCACAGGTGCAGGCGCTCCTTAAAAAAGCCGCCGCGCTCGACATCGCCATCATTTGCCCGCTGCACGGCCCGGTTTTAAACGAAAACCTCGGCTATTATCTTGATAAATACAACACATGGTCTTCCTACGCGGTCGAGGACGAGGGCGTTGTCATCGCCTACACCTCCGTCTACGGCCATACGAAAGAAGCTGTGGAGGAGCTTGCCGAAAAGCTGAATCAGCGCGGCTGCCCGAACGTCGTTGTCGCAGATCTCGCCCGCTGCGATATGGCGGAGGTCGTTGCCGATGCGTTCCGTTACAGCAAGCTCGTGCTCGCCACAACGACCTATAATGCGACGATTTTCCCGCATATGCAGAACTTTATCGACCATCTCACCGCTCGCAACTATCAGAGCCGCACCGTCGGCATGATTGAAAACGGCGCGTGGGCGCCTATGGCGGCAAAGGTCATGAAAAAGATGCTGGAAACGAGCAAGAACCTCACCTACACGGATACTACCGTCACCGTAAAGTGCGCCTTGAACGATGCCTCCCGCGCCCAGATTGACGCCCTCGCAGATGAGTTGTGCAAGTAAACTGAAATTGAAGCTTTAAGCAACATCCCGGTCGTAAAATTTCGGCCGGGATTTTTGTGCAAAAAGATGTCCTGTGATGTCCTCTCATGTCCTTGCTTTTTGCGAAAAAATGTGTTATACTGGCTAAAAGAAACAATAGTTCGATTAAAACGGTGTGCGTGAGCGTGCACAAAACCGCGCTTTGCGTGCAGTGAACGAACAGGCCTCCGTTTTTTAAGGGGGATACTATGCCCAAAAATCCGATTGTATTCACGCTCAATGGCCGTCGCTGCACCTGCCTTTTGCCGGAGGGAAAACCCAAGCGGCTCTATGTACTGTGCGGGTGGGAGATGGAAAAGCTGATGATGCTACTCGCCGAAGATGCGCCGGAGGTATTATTTTTTTCTACGGAAATCGACGGCGGCCGGGATTTCACCCCATGGGAAGCGGAGCCCATTTGGCCCGGTGAGCCGTTTTCGGGCGGCGGGGAAGACTACTTAAAATTCCTGACAGACACGGCGCTGCCGTATTTAGAGGAGCGTTTCGGCGCGCCGACGGAACCCGAAAACTGTGCGCTGCTTGGGTACTCGCTCGGCGGATTATTTGCACTTTGGGCGCTGACGAAAACGGGAAAATTCGGTGCAGGTGCAAGCCTTTCCGGCTCTTTGTGGTACCCGCAGTTTTTGAAATATTTGGAGAACTGTCCGCCTAAAAAGGACACCGCAATATACTTATCCCTCGGCGACCGCGAACCGCTCGGCGGCCCGCCCGTCATGCGGACGGTGGGCGACTGCACGGAAAAGGCGAAGGAGATTTTAAGCAATCACGGCTGCAAGATATTCTTCGAGTGGAATCAAGGCGGGCACGGCAAGGGCGTCACCAAACGCTGGCAGCGCGCCGTGCGCAGACTTTTGACCATGATGGCAAAAACGGTGGAAAAGTAAAACAGAATGCGGTTTTAATCGTTAATGATGGTGGAAAACGGAGAGGGGCGAAGCGTAATGCAAGAGCAGATCGAGCGGGAGATTTCGAAAAATCTGACCGGCGAAATGCGGGAAACGGCACTGAAATTTACTGCGTTTTTGAAGTCGCACGGGCTGATGTTTCACCGCGACCGCTCGGGCGACTGGGCGGAAAAGATCTATTATTGGGCGAGATCGGACAAAAATTGCGTATGTTTTATCGCAGTGAAAGATCCCGACGAGCCTGAAAATGCGTGGACAGTGTGGTCAGACGACAGCGCGGCGTATGAAGCGCCGTTAGGTGACGCGGAAACGTCGGAGATCGGCCTGAAATACGTGAATCGCTGCGAAAAATGCGGCGCATGCGGTGGCGGACGGATGAAAACCGTGTTCGGCAAACGCATTTCCGGTGTGTGTATGTGTACGTTTCGCGTGGATAACGCCGATTTAAATGGTCTGCCGTTCCTGAAAACCATGGTCGAATTGCGGCTGAACGAGATTTTGCAGCTGTGAGCAGTGAAATCGGGCTGAAAATAGAGGGGTGTAGGCTAATGCGGGCGTTTTCGCGTGTTTTGAGCTTTATACATGAAGACGGTGTGTTTTTCTGCGGTTTTGAACGACGTGTGGAGCGAATTTTTGGGTGAAAGAAATGGTAAATACAGAGAAAATTGTGGGCTATTTGAAGAAGACGTATCAGCCGGATGCGGTTATTGTTTACGGCTCGTTTGCAGACGGAAGTGCGAATTTGAATAGCGACTTTGACGCGCTTATCATCGCGGGGAAAGAAAAAGCACACGATTCGTCCATTGTGGACGGCGTGGTGCTGGACGTGTTCGTATATCCGGCGGAAACGTTTTCAGCGGACTATGACCCGGAGGAGTTTGTGCAGGTTTGGGACGGGAAAATCGTACTGGATGAGCACGGCATTGCCGGGCAGTTAAAAGCGAAAGTCCTTGACTACATCGAGCATCTTCCGAAGAAAACGGTGACGGAGGTCGCACAGGAAGTGAAATGGCCCAAAAAGATGCTACGGCTTATGGAAAAAAGCGATGCAGAGGCGTTCAGGTTATATGCAAAAGCCCTGCGGGAATTTGACAGGGAAAGCTTATCTGCATGGATCGATTACTTAAAAAGCATGGTGAATATACGGCCGGACGGGACGTTGAAGCGGTGAAAACCGTGGAGCTGCGCGTGAAAACGGGGCACTTTCGGAGAAGCTGTTTTTGCGGAAGGCGGATTGAATGTAATTTGCGCAGGTTTGCGTGATAAAAAGTCAGGGCTTATGCAGGTTTTGCAGACGGAAGGAGACGTGAAATGGAACAGCAGAGCTTATTTGGAAACCGGGCGGGGCAGGACATGCCGCTTGCGACGCGGATGCGGCCGCGGACGCTGGAGGAATTTGCGGGGCAGCGCCATTTGCTCGGCAAGGGCAAGGTGCTGCGGCAGCTGATTGAAGAAGACCGCGTGTCTTCCATGATTTTCTGGGGGCCGCCGGGTGTGGGTAAAACGACGCTGGCGCAGATCATTGCGGCGCGGACGAAGGCGAATTTCATCAATTTCAGCGCCGTGACGAGCGGCATCAAGGAAATTCGCAGCGTGATGAGCGAGGCGGAGCAGAACCACCGCATGGGCGAGCGCACACTGCTGTTTATCGACGAAATCCACCGCTTTAATAAGGCGCAGCAGGACGCGTTTTTGCCGTTTGTGGAAAAGGGCAGCATCGTGCTTATCGGTGCGACCACGGAGAACCCCTCGTTTGAGGTGAACGCCGCACTTTTGTCGCGCTGCAAGGTGTTCGTTTTGCAGGCACTTTCCGAGGATGAGCTTGTGGAGCTGATGAAGCGCGCAATCAAAGACCCGCGCGGCTTCGGTAACCAGACGGTAGAAATCACCGATGAGATGTTGAAAATGCTTGCAGCGTTTGCAAACGGTGACGCGCGAACGGCGCTGGGAACGCTGGAGATGGTCGTTTTGAACGGGCACCGAGAGGGCGACAAGACGACCGTGACGATGGAGACGCTGGAGCAGTGCATCAGCCGCAAGTCGCTTTTGTACGACAAAACCGGCGAGGAGCACTACAACATCATCTCGGCGCTGCACAAATCGATGCGCAACAGCGACCCGGACGCGGCGGTCTACTGGCTTTCGCGTATGCTGGAGGCGGGCGAAGACCCGCTGTATGTGGCGCGGCGGCTCATTCGGTTCGCGAGCGAGGACGTGGGCATGGCGGACAGCCGCGCACTGGAGATCGCCGTGGCGGCGTATCAGGCGAGCCATTTTATCGGTATGCCGGAGTGCTCGGTGAATTTGACGCACGCCGTGGTGTATTTGTCGATGGCGCCGAAATCAAACGCGCTGTATGTGGCGTATGAGAGCGCGAAAAGGGACGCACAGAAAATGCTCTCCGAGCCGGTGCCGCTCGTCATCCGCAACGCGCCAACAAAGCTTATGAAGGAGCTGCATTACGGCGAGGGGTACGAATATGCGCACGATACGGCGGAAAAGCTGACCGCGATGCAGTGCTTGCCGGATTCGCTTGCCGGAAAGAAGTATTACAGACCGACGGAACAGGGCAGCGAAGCAAGGGTGAAGGAGCGACTGCGGCAGATTGAAGCGTGGAAGGCGGAGCGGAGGAAGAAGTGAGGTTGCGTTGAGCAAAACTTTTGACAACGATTGACGAGAGAGCGTGAAAATTCGGGGGTGTTTTATGTTGGTGGTTAAGTTTTACGAAGATGTGAAAGACGAGCTGCTGCGTTTTGCGGTTGTTATTGCGAAGCATGACGGAAAATGGGTGCTTTGTAAGCACAAGAAGCGCGAGACGCTGGAGTTTCCGGGCGGGCACAGAGAGATGGGCGAGGCGATTGCAGAGACGGCGAAGCGCGAGCTTATGGAAGAAACGGGTGCGGTGAAATTTGAGATTCGTCCGATCTGCGTGTACTCCGTGACGGGCAAAACGCGCGTGAGCGAGACGGGTGAAGAATCGTTCGGCGGGCTGTTTTATGCGGAAATTGCATCGTTTGGGGAGATACACAGCGAGATGGAGAAAATTGTATTATGCGACGCTCTGCCGGAAAACCAGACGTACCCGGGAATTATGCCGGCGCTTTTGAAAGAGGCGGAAAGACGGGGGTTCGGCGTATAAACGGACATAAAGAAAGCACGCAGAGCATGAAAATCTGCGTGCTTTTTGTGTGTATTGTATTGACTTGAAGCGCCGGGACGTCTTCAGTTTTTCGGTTTGTTTTTTTCAAAGAGGATGGAGAGCCCTTTGAGGAGCAGGTCGTCATCTAAGATGATCTTGTTGCGGCAAAGGGGCGCGATGACGGAGGAGAGTCCGCCGGTTGCGACGACCGTGCAGGGAGTGTTTAATTCCGCGTTGATGCGGTCGATGAGGCCGTCCAGTGCGCCGGCGTTGCCGTAGAGCAGGCCGCTTTTGAGGCAATCTACGGAATTTGTGCCGATGGTGTGCTTCGGCAGCTCGAACGCGACCTTCGGCAGCTGCGCGGTGCGGCTTGCGAGGGCATCGTGCGAGACGGCCACACCCGGCAGAATCATGCCGCCGCGGTATCCGCCCTCCGCATCCAGAACGGAGACGGTGGTGGCGGTACCCATATCGATGATGATCTGCGGGAGGGGATAGTGATGGATGCCCGCGACGGCGTCCACGACGAGATCGCTGCCGAGCTGGGCGGGATTATCGATGTGGATGCGCAGGCCGGTTTTGATGCCGGGGCCGACGACGAGCGGCGTGAGATGCAGGTATTTGTGCACCGCGTCGCGCATGGTGAGCGTGACGGCCGGGACGACGGACGAGAGAATCGCGCCGTCAACCGCGGTGATGTCTGCGCGGTTCATATCAAACGCCATTTTGAGCATGGCGGCATATTCGAGCACTGTTGCGGTGGGGTTTGTGGAGACGCGTTCGCGGAAAATGACCTGTCCATCGGCACAGCAGCCGATGACAATGTTGGTGTTGCCGATATCGATGGCTAAGATCATGGGAGGACCTCCTTTTAATCTGCTTTTTTAGCGGGTGTTTGAATAAACCTGGCTTTTAAGAGGACGCTGCCGACGGCGCCGGTGATGACGGTGGACGAGAGCATCTCGAACACGGCATTGACGCCGACGAACGCGCAGACGAACAGCAGAATGTTTTGGCCGTTGATCAAGCCCTGCATGTACTCGGTCTGCCCGAAAAGCAGGATGAGTGCGGTCATGAAGAAAAGCGTATTTAAGAACGCAGCGGCGAAGCCCGTGACGAAGCACGCGGCGACGCGGTTCAGCTTACTGACGCTGCGGAAGATGTAGCCGAGCAAAAAGCCGTCCAGCATACGCGGGACAAAGCACAGCAAAATGGAGAAAAACGGGTTGATGCTAAAAAGCGTGGACCCGAGCATGCTCACACCGCCGACGCCGATCGCCTGCAGAAAGCTTGTGAGGCCGAAGACGGATCCTGCGATGAGACCACCTACAGGTCCGAGGGCCAGTGCGGACACGGCGACCGGGATAACGTTGAACGTGATGGCGAGCGGCCCGATGTTCAGATAGCCGAGCGGCGTAAAGGACATCAGCAGCAAAAGCGCCGTCATCAGGCCGAGCAGAGTGAGCTGCTTTGCGTCAAATTTCTTGTTCATATTCAATTTTCCTTTCTTGTTATTATTCTCCGTAGGAGATACAATACAATACGAAAAAAGTATAGCACAGATTTTGAAAAATCGCAATGTTTTCTATTGACTTTGACGCGGCGTAAAGTGATAAACTGAGCTTAGCCCGAGAGGAGGACGAAAGAGGAAAAGTGAGCCCAATCTCGCCACCTCAAGCAGGGACGAGAAATTCTGTATTGCGATACTGAAAAGCTGTGCTATACTGAAATTAAGAAATTCAGTTGTATTGAAAAGCTTGATTTTGGAGGTGCACAGTGGAAAATAAGGATATTTTAAACGCTTTGCAGAATTATGAAATGACATTCGGAACATCAGAAAACATATTTAACGGCGGACTTTTGACAGATGCAGAGCGCGATTTTGTGATGCGTGACAGCAACGCATTTTTGTTTGGGCTTATCGCAGATCAATCGGTGAAAGCGGAGACCGCATGGTCACTGCCGTATAAATTGGCGCAGCGGTTAGGGCATTTTTCCATGCAGAAGATTGCCAAAGAAAGCTCATCGGAAGAAATAGGCACACTGCTACGCACAAAGCCGGCATTGCATCGCTATCCTGGCAATATGGGGCGGTATTTGTGGTCGGCAGCCGAAAGACTTACATCGGAATACGACGGCTGCGCCGAGAATATCTGGAGCAATGTGACTGCCATGGAGATCGTAGAGCGGTTGGAGGCGTTCTCTGGAATCAGCCACAAAAAGGCTTCACTTGCTTGTTTGCTGCTTTGGCGCGATTTGGGTGTCGAAATATCAGATAAAGAAAATATAGATATTGCGTATGATGTGCATATTCGGCGTATTTTTCTGCGCGCCGGGTTCTGCGAAAAAGATACATTGAAAGACGTAACGGAAGCGGCGCGGCGGCTGAATCCTAAGTTTCCGGGTTATTTAACTTCGCCGTTCTGGGCCTTAGGCCGAAATATCTGCCGGCCGACGGAGCCATTGTGCGGACAATGTCCGATACGACCCTTTTGCGCACGGCGTTTGGATAAAACTGAAAATCTCCGTGCTTGAATTTTGCACAGTCAGGAAAGCGGGAGAATCAGCAAATCGATTTGCTGATTCCGGTGAAAGTGAAGGCGTAAAAGAGAACATAAAAAAACTACGGTGCTCGCGGGTACCGTAGTTTTTCTTATATATAGGGTTTACAGTAGGGTTTACAGTAGGGTTTACAGCGTTTTAATGCAGCGCTTTTTTGGGACAGACCTTGGTGCATGCATAGCACAGGATGCACTCCGTGGCGTTTTTGCGCTTTCGGCTTTCTTTGTTGACCTCGACGTTCATCGGGCAGACCTTCAGGCATTTGCCGCATTGGACACATTTGCTTTCATCGCAATGTACGCGCAGGAGTGAAAAATAGCTCATCGGCTTTAAGAAGACCGTGATCGGACAAAGATATTTGCAGAACGCGCGGTTATCCTTAAAAATAAACGCGAGCGCGATGCCGCCGGCATAGTAAAGAATGTTGCCGATGAGGAACAGCCAGAACATGATGCGCTCGAGGTTCGAAAACTTCATCAGGAACAGGGCGGAGACAAGCGCGAACGAGAGCGCGAACATCACATAGCGCAGCGTGCCCAGCTTTTCTTTGCGGGACTTTTGCGGCACTTTGAACGGGAGCAAGTCTAAGACCATGGCTGTCCAGCAGGCGTAACCGCACCAGCCGCGGCCGAAAAGCAGCGGGCCGAAAATTTTTGCGACGGCGTAGTGAATCGTCGCCGCCTCGAACACGCCGGAAAACAGATAGTACCAAAAGCCCTCAATCTGCATGTTCTCCTGCGACATCAGTCCCAGATACACGAGCATGTAAAGACCGACTGCAAGCTGCACAAACTGCCGCGCATAGCGTTTTCCCGCGGTGAAAAGCGCTAAGCCGACCGAAAGGCAAGAACCTATGTAGCTGAAATTGAATAAATAAAACAGGTTGCTTTTTGTGCGCCACAGCGTAACCGCTACGCCTTCAAAAAGCAGAAACATCAAAACCGATGCCCGATACTTTTTCAAGATGAGCCTCCTTGTAACTGTGCTTTGCACATGTTGTGCGTTGAAAATTTAATTTTACGCTTTCATTCTACCATATCCCGTATAAAACACAAGGGAAATCTATCGCATAACGGAAAAGGCATTTTATGAAAGAAGCGGGGCTTTGTGCGGGGTAGGGCGGGAATGGGGGAAATGAGCAAAGATGGGGCGGGAAAACGGCTTATTCTGTACACTTTTCCGCCTTAAAAAACATTGACATTTGGTACCAAAATCGCTATAATAAAAAACATTAGTGTACGCATTTACCCGTTTTTCGGAATTACAAATAAAGGTGGTTTATTTACTATGGCAGAAAAGGCATATTATGTTACAGAGGAAGGCCTTGCGGCATTGCAGGCTGAGCTGGAGGATTTAAAGGTCAACCGCAGAAAAGAAGTTGCGGAAAAAATTAAAGAAGCGCTTTCTTTCGGCGACCTTTCCGAGAACAGCGAATATGACGAAGCAAAGAACGACCAGGCTATCCTTGAGGCGCGTATCGCCGACCTTGAAGTGATGGTGAGCAACGCACGCGTCATTGAGAAGGAAAACCTTGCGGCGGATACCGTGCACATCGGTTCTTCCGTATTTGTAAAAACGAAGCGTGCGGACGGCAGTGAAGCCGAGCGCAGCTTCAGCATTGTGGGCTCTAACGAAGCAAACCCGCGCCAGGGCAAGATCTCCGATGAATCCGCCGTGGGCAAAGCACTTGTCGGCGCGAAGGTCGGACAGACCGTTGAAGTGGAGACACCCGCAGGCATCGTGGAGTACACGATCATCTCCGTATCTTAATTGAGAATCAGGCGGTGCGGATAGAAAATCCGCCCGCTTTTTTTGTGACCGCCGTGCGGCGGGGAAAGGAAGGCAGAAAATGGCAGAAAAGAAGACCCCGGAAACGGAAGCGGAACTGACCGAAGTGCTGCGCGTGCGCAGAGAGAAGCTCGCTCAGCTTGTAGAAGACGGCAAAGACCCGTTCCAGATCACGAAATTTGACGTGACGCACCACAGCGCGGAAATTAAAGACGATTTCGACGCGCTTGAGGGCAAAGAAGTTGTGGTGGCCGGCCGTATGATGAGCAAGCGCGTCATGGGCAAGGCATCGTTCTGCAATGTGCAGGACTTAAAGGGCGGCATCCAGTGCTATGTGGCGCGTGACGCCGTGGGCGAAGACAGCTACAAGGATTTTAAGAAATTTGACATCGGCGACATCATCGGCGTGCGCGGCGAGGTGTTCAAGACGAAGACCGGCGAGATTTCCATTCACGCTTCGGCTGTGACGCTGCTCTCGAAGAGCTTGCAGGTGCTGCCGGAGAAGTTCCACGGCCTGACGAACACCGACATGCGCTACCGCCAGAGATATGTCGATCTCATCGTGAACCCGGAAGTGAAGGACACGTTTGTAAAACGCTCGAAGATCATTAAGGAGATCCGCAATTTCCTCGACGGCAGAGGATTTATGGAAGTGGAGACCCCGATGCTGGTTTCGAATGCCGGCGGTGCGGCGGCGCGCCCGTTTGAGACGCATTATAACGCGCTGAACGAAGACGTGAAGCTGCGTATTTCTCTGGAGCTTTACCTGAAGCGCCTCATCGTAGGCGGCCTTGAAAAGGTTTACGAGATTGGCCGTGTGTTCCGCAACGAGGGCGTCGATACGCGCCACAACCCGGAGTTCACGCTGATGGAGCTTTACCAGGCCTACACGGATTATTACGGCATGATGGAGCTGACGGAGAGCATGTTCCGTTACCTTGCCGAGAAGGTGTGCGGCAGCGCGGTCATCACGTATAACGGTGTGGAAATCGACCTCTCCAAGCCGTTTGCGCGCTTGACGATGAACGACGCCATCAAGAAGTATGCGGGCATCGACTTTGACGAGGTGAAGACCGACGAAGAAGCGAAGGCGCTTGCAAAAGAGCACCACATTGAATATGAGGAGCGCCACACGAAGGGCGACATCATCAACCTGTTCTTTGAGGAATACTGCGAGAAAGAGCTCATTCAGCCGACGTTCATCATGGACCATCCGCTGGCGATCTCTCCGCTGACGAAGAAGAAGCCGAGCGACCCGACGAAGGTGGAGCGCTTTGAGCTGTTCATCAACACGTGGGAAATGTGCAACGCGTACTCCGAGCTGAACGACCCGATCGACCAGAGAGAGCGTTTTGCGGCGCAGGACGCGGCGTTTGCTGCGGGCGACGAGGAAGCGAACCACACGGACGAAGACTTCCTGAATGCGCTTGAGTACGGCATGCCCCCGACGGGCGGCATCGGCTACGGCATCGACCGCCTTGTCATGCTGCTTACAGATTCCGCCGCCATCCGCGACGTACTGCTTTTCCCGACGATGAAGCCGTTGGACCTTCCCAAGAAGGACGCTGCCAAGGCAGAAGCCGCTCCAGCTGCTCCGGCGTGGCGAAGGATACCCGGGACACGCCCAGCGCGGCGCTGAAATCCTTCGTGCGAAAGGGCTTGTCCCCCGGGGTGACGAAGAGGTAAAAGGCGGTCTGCTGACGGTTGAACAAAAACAGGGTCTTGACGGTCTGCATTTGCAGGCGGTCGTCGATGGCCTGACAATCCTCCATGGTGATGGCGGGGTCGTTTTCCACCCGCTGAAAGGGAATGGAGAGCCGGGTCAGGGTACGGTAGACCAGTTCCTGCAGGGGCGTGGAAAAATGCTCCGGCACAGTGGTCATGGGCTGGCTGACATGAATCATGAAGAAAACCTCCCTGGGCATACGCCCGAAGCATTGTAACACGAAAAACCGGTTTAGGGAACAGCCAGAAGCCTATTTTGCGTCTTGCCAGGGAAGGGCCGATGGGATACAATGAAGAGGCTGACAGAGGGAAAAGACAGTCCGTGAAGCATTAAAAAATGGGATACAAAGGAGAAACAGACGATGAAATTTCTGCATCTGGCGGATCTGCATCTGGGCAAACGCCTGAACGACTTTTCATTTTTGGAGGATCAGGTTCGGCTGCTGTGTCAGGTGGAGGAGATCGCCCGAAGTGAGCGGGCCGACGCGGTGCTGATCGCCGGGGACGTATACCAGAAAGCCTCGCCCCAGAGCGAAGCCATGGCCGCGTTCGACCAGTTTATCACCCGTCTGAAGGAAATGGGACTTGCAGTGTTCGTGATCAGCGGCAACCACGACTCCGCCCAGCGAATTTCCTATTTTTCGTCGCTTTTGAAAAACTCGGGCGTGTACGTCAGCGAGGCCTTTGACGGCCATTTGCAGCAGGTGACGCTACAGGACGAGCACGGGGAACTGGTGGTCAGTCTGCTGCCGTTTTTGAAGCCCATACAGGTGCGCCGGTTCTATCCCGATGAGAAGATCGAGACCTATCAGGACGCGGTGCAGGCGGTGCTGCGCCATTCGCCGGTGGATACGGCCAAGCGGAACGTGCTGGTGTGCCACCAGTTCATCACCGGCGCGGAGACCTCCGACTCCGAGGAAAAGACCGTGGGCGGGCTGGACAACATCGACGCGGCGGTATTTGCCGATTTTGATTATGTGGCGCTGGGCCACATCCACAAGCCTCAGAAATGCACCCGGGACACCCTGCGTTACGCTGGTTCCCTGATGAAGTATTCTTTTTCCGAAGTGAACCAGAAAAAATCGGTGACGGTGGTGGAGATGGAGGAAAAGGGGGAAATCAGCATCCGCACCGTGCCGCTGGCCCCTCCCCACGATATGCGGCTGGTGGAGGGAATGCTGGACGAAGTGATGGCCATGCCCTATTCGGAGGACTATGTGTGGGTCACGCTGCGTGACGAGCTGCCGCCCCCGGACGCACGGGTGACGGTGAGCACTGTATTTCCCAACATGATGAAGTTTTCCGTGGTCAATTCCAAAACCAAGACGGATATTGACGTGCTGGCCCGGGAAGCCATGGAGAACAAAGCCCGGAGGAGCTGTTCTCGGATTTTTACCGGCTGCAGAATAACGACTGCCCGCCCGGCCCCCGGCATATGGAGATTCTGCGCAGTCTGCGGAAGGAACTGGAGGGAGAGATTCGATGAAGCCGCTGAAATTGACCCTTTCGGCCTTCGGCCCCTACGCGAAAACGACAACGATCGACTTTACCAAGCTTTGCGAAAATGGCATTTTTCTCATCACCGGCGACACGGGCGCGGGCAAGACCACCATTTTCGACGCTATCAGCTTCGCTTTTTACGGCGAGGGTTCCGGGGGCAGGGAACGCCGCGCGTCCAAATCCTTTCGGTCGGACTATGCCGCCCGGGACACGGATACCTATGTGGAGCTGGTATTTCAGCACCGTCAGCACACCTATCGCCTGAAACGGAATCCGCCCTACCTGCGCCAGAGCCGCCGGGGGGACGATTTGGTGGAACAGAAGGCCGCCGCTGAGCTGACGGAGCTGGACACCGGCGAATGCTGGACGGGGACGGACGAGGTGAAGGCCAAAGCGCAGGAACTGATCGGCCTGAGTCAGGATCAGTTCGCCCAGACGGTGATGATCGCTCAAGGGGATTTTCTGAAGATCCTCAACGCCAAGTCCGATGACCGCAAAAAGCTGTTCCAGCAGCTGTTCAACACCTCGCTTTACGCCGATCTGCAAAAGAAGGCCAAGGAAAAATGCGCCGCCGCCGCGCAGATGCAAAGGGAACTGGACCTGCGCATCGTGACCGAAGCGGGCAAGATCAGCCCGGAGCCGGAATTTCCCGACCGGGAAAGGCTGAAACAGTACCAGACGGACGCAAAGTACGCCGATCAGCTGTTGGAAGCGCTGCGGGGGCTGTACGCCTATGAAACCAAGCTGAAAAAAGAAGCGGACGGCCGGTGCGACACGCTGGACGGCCAGCTGAAAGCCCTGACCGCCGCCATCGCCGACGGGCGCAATCGGAACCAGCGCTTTGACGAGCTGGAACAGTGGAAACAGGAGTTGGCCGGGCTTCTGCAAAAGCAAAGCGCCGTAGAGGAGCGAAAGGCCGCGCTGGCGGCGGCTCGCAGTGCTCAACTGCTGGGGCCGACCGATCAGCTGCGCCAGCGGAATCGGCAAAGTCTGGACGCGGAAAAGACGCAGGCCGCCCGGCTGACGCAGGAAAAACAGGCGCAGGAAGCCAGCCTTCCCGCGCTGGAACGGGCGGCGAAGCAGGCACGGGAGCAGCTTCCGCTGGCGGAGGAAAACGTCCGGCTGGTCAAACGGCTGGAGAGCTGCCTGAAATTTCTGGAAAAGCGGCAGAAGGACACGGCGGAGCTGGAACGGCTGGACCGTTTGCAGACAAAGGCCTTGGAGGACAGCAACAGGGCCGAGCAGGAATATCTGGCCGTGCGGCAGGCTTACTACCGCAGCCAGAGCGGATTACTGGCCCGGGAGCTCCGGGAGGGCGAGCCCTGCCCCGTATGCGGCGCGACCCACCATCCCGCCCCTGCTGTTCTGCAGGAAGGTGGGGCGACACAGGAGCAGTTTCAGGCGGCGGACGACCGCCGCAAGCGGCTGGAAGAACAGCTGCATAAAATTTCCAGCCAGACCGCCGCAGCTCGGGCTGCATTGGAGACCCTGCAAAAGACCCTGCAGGAGGAAGGAATCGGCGACGAGGACACGGAACAGAGCGTCCGTCAGCGAATGAACGAAGCGGACGCAGCCGCCCGGAAAATTCGGGAAGCAGCGGAGCGGACGGAAACCCGGCGGAGCCAGTGCCAAAGCCGGCTGGAAAAGGCCGCCGTCCTGCTGGAAGCCTGCCAGAAAAAGACAGGCGAGCTGGAAAAGGAAGCCGACCGGCTGGACAGAGAGTTTGCCGCAGGGCTGGCGCAGCAGGGCTTCGAGGACGAAACGGCTTACCGCGCCGCCTGCCTGCCCGCGGAAGAAACGGAACGGCTGGACGGGGCCATTCGCCGCTATGAAGAAAAAAAGAAATCGCTGAACGACCGGGTTCAGGAGCGGGAAAAGCAGCTGAAGGACAGCGCACGGGCCGATATCGAAGCCCTGCTGCAGCAGCAGAAGGCCATGACGGAGCAGTACCGGCAGGCGCAGGAGCGAAGCCGGGGCTGCGACCGGCGGCTGACGCTGCATCAGGAGGCGGGAAAGGCCATCCGCCGGGCGGCGGAGCAGAAGAAAGCCCACGCCGAGGAATGGGCGGTGCTGGACGACCTGTACCGGGCCATGAGCGGGCAGCTGAGTCAGAAGGTCAAGATCACCTTCGAGACCTACGTGCAACAGTACTATTTCAAGCAGGTGGTAGCGGCGGCCAACAAGCGGCTGACCCAGATGACCGACGGCATGTTTGTGCTGCGGCTGAAGGAAGAAGCGAAGGATCGCCGCAGCCAGTCCGGGCTGGATCTGGACGTGCTGGACCGGGCCACGGGCCAGTGGCGGGACGTGTCCACCCTGTCCGGCGGCGAGAGCTTTCTGGCCTCCCTGTCGCTGGCGCTGGGTCTGTCCGACGTGGTGCAGAGCGAGAGCGGCGGTGTGCGGCTGGAAGCCATGTTCATCGACGAGGGCTTCGGCACGCTGGACGAAAACGCCCTGCGCAACGCCATGGCGCTGCTGTCCTCGCTGGCGGACGGCGATCGGATGATCGGCGTGATCTCCCATATGCCCGAGCTTCGGGAGCGCATCGACAAGAAGATCGTGGTGCATAAGAAACTGACCGGTTCGGAGATCGAGCTGGAATATTGAGCAAAATCGGAAAGGGAAACCAACATGAAATACGGATTGCAGATGTATTCCGTGCGGGACGCGGCGGAAAAAGACTTGCTGGGCACGCTGGAAAAGGTAGCGGCGTTGGGGTATCACTACGCGGAGTTCGCCGGTTTCTTCGGCTATTCGGCGGAAGCCGTGCGGGACAAGCTGCTGGAATGCGGCATGGAGGTCTCCTCCACCCACACGGGGATGCAGGAACTGGCAGATGATGTGATCGGAGAGACCATTCGATATCATAAAACGCTGGGCAATCGGCTGATCGTTCTTCCATGGGCCGATCTGGACAATCAGCAAAAGCTGGACGATTTTGTCGCCCAAACAGAAAAGGTGCAGGCGCGACTGGCGGACGAGGGCATTCGGCTGGGCTATCACAATCACGCTCACGAGTTTAAGCCCAACGCCGACGGCTCCTGCATTTGGGAGCAGCTGGAAGAACGCACACGGCTGGACTTGGAGATCGACACCTACTGG
>OLSN01000429.1_pt1 | contig 45719 bp, 71 predicted proteins | sample 1672411 | NCBI WGS metagenome assembly OLSN01 (sample SAMEA3136683, study PRJEB25190) | human gut metagenome | biome: human gut; feature: human-associated habitat; material: faeces | place: Austria | collected 2013 | reverse complement strand
TAACCGCCAAACGACCGCTTCTCTTCGTCTTTTGTTCTGCTTCCCCACAGCCAGCACGGCATACCGAACTTCCAACCGTATATCGTATGCTTGATACTGACCGCAACAAGGTTTCTTTCACCCATTGTCAGCCCTCCTGTTCCACGCTCTGACGACATCATCGTCAGATGCCGAGCAATCGTCCAGAGTAAACACCATGTCGCATCCGTCGCAGTAGATCACACTGTCTCGGAAATAGCTGTATGCCTTGTCGAAGCGAACGTCCCCGCCACAGAACGGGCACGGTTTCAGCTTATCCATCGTCATTCTCCTCAAGCATCTCCTTGATTTTCCCGATGTTTTCCCGGATGATATCCATGGTCACATCGCTCTGGATATTGTGCGCAAACACGGCCTTATCCGTTGCATCGGCGTTGTAATATCCGGTAAAAACGGTCCCATCCGGCGTTTTCCCTGCAATGCACATGCTTTCCGCCCCGATATCCATTATCGTTCTCAGGGAGTTTTCCAGCCATTCGGCCCAGGGCTGGCGTGTGATATCAGCCATATCACTCCACCTCCCATTTCAGTTCTTCATACAGCTCGCTGAACCGCTTGTTCCACTTCCTCAGTCCGAAGAAACAGTACACGCCCAACACGATCCACAGCCCGCTGGCGAAGTTTTGCAAAATGTTTTCCATCACTCCACCTCCTGACTCCAGAACTCAAAGCGGCAGTTGGCGCACGTCTTGTGAGTGTATCGGCAACGCTCTCTGTTCGGTGTGGAAATTACTGCAGGGCATACACTCAATACGCCGCTATCATCTGTCTGAGCCTCCGGGTACTGCTCCAGAAACACGCTCTGACGCGTCTTGTGGGGGTGCGCAGTTGCCCATTCTTCCACCTCTCGGGCCACTTCTTCTGCCGGAGTGTCCATGTAAAACATGCTGTTCTTAGGATGTTCGCCCGTCCGGGCAAACATCCGGCGTCGAGCCTCCACAAACTTCACAGCGTCCATATCATTCTCCTTTCTCCAGCATATCAGCCGCCGTTCTCAAATCATCCGGCAGCATAATAGGCACTTCGTAGATATTCGCATCAGCCCATTCTGCATATTCGCGCAGGGTTGCGGCAATCTCTTCACACGCTGATTTCATGGGGGCCTCCTTTCACACCGCCACACAGTCCGTCAGCTGTGCCATGGTCGTGATCTCCGCCCCGCACCACTCCGGGAGGTTTGCCCTCACCAGAGCCGTCGCCATGGGCGGGCACACGGCATTCCCGCAGCGGGCTACCTGTGCACTCTTTTTGTACTCGTTGCCCAAATAGTCACGGTCAATGATGTAATCCGGTGGGAATCCCATGGCGTTGTACAGCTCACGGGGCGACAGCATCCGCAGTCCGATATCCGCGATGTAGTACAGTGCGCCGCTAATCTCCAGCAGAAGCACCTCGTCCTCCGCCAGCATGTAGCCGCAATACTCGTTCAGCAGGGCGCGTATCTCGGGCCAGTTCCCCAAGTTATCACCGCCTCGCATCTTCGCCATGTATGCCACGCATTCGGCGAACTCCCCGGCGCTGGTGGTCACTGTCTGCATCGGCTCGTTCATCCCATGCCCAAGATTGTCTCCTTTGAATTTAACCACATGGGCGGCCACCACGGCCTCACGATCATGGCTTGTTACCGTGTGCATAGCGTCCGTAATGTCCAGCGGTCTGCCGCCGGTGTAATACTCCACCAGATTTGCGCAGGTCAGGCCGTAGCGGTTGGAGGCGTCCACGGTATTGATGGGCGCACCCAGCCCGGACGCCCGGACACTCTCCGTCTGCTCTGTATGGTACTGGATCAGGGACGGAGCCACAATGCCGCCCGTATGCCTTGCGGTGATGGTCTTGTATGCATCTCCCACGGGCGCGATATGACCGCCGCCGGAATGGTTGCATTCCGAAAGGAACGGTGTCACCAGCATTTGGCCGCCGCCTCCGCCGGTTCTCACCGTGTTCATCGGTTCGCCGACAGTCGCCCCCACGCTGTTGCTGGTGTTGGTCACCGTCACGGGAGCCAGCAGCGGCTTGCACAATTCATGCGCTCCTACCGCCGTAACAGTCGTCAATGGCTTTTCGATGTTCTGCGCAGCGTTCTGGAATTTCTGCTGTACGATGAACGGCTTGCCGCTGCGGACGGTGAACTTGTCCACCCCTCGAATAATCCGCCGCATGGTGTTCTTCGCCAGAGGCCGCACGGCTTTCAGGCCGTATGTAGCCATGATCTCTGCCTTGGATGCAAATACCGATGGGCATGGCAGGCTCCAGTCGATGATTTCCGCCGCACTGCGCCACTTGGGCAGGCCATCTGCACCGGTCTTGCTGTGGGTAGGCTTCGGCCATACAATAGGCTGCCCGTCACAACGGGCAATCAGGTAAAAGCGTTTGCGGGAGGTCGGCGCTCCGTAGTCCGCCGCCACCAATTCCCGGAACTCCACGGTGTAGCCCAGCGCCTCCAGTTGGCTGATAAACTTCCGGAAAGTCGTTCCTGCCAGCTTCTTCACCGGCTTACCTCTACGCACAGGCCCCCAGGTTTGAAACTCCTCCACGTTTTCCAGGATGATGACCCGGGGCCGTACTTTTGCCGCACAGCGCAGCGTAATCCAAGCGAGTCCACGAATCTTCCGGTCTACCAATGCCGCGCCCTTTGCCTTGGAGAAGTGTTTGCAATCCGGCGAGAACCACGCCAGCCCTACCGGACGGCCCCGGCACTCGGCTACCGGGTCCACATCCCATACAGATGCCTGCAAGTGCTCGGTGTATGGGTGGTTGGTCCGGTGCATCCGTATGGCGTCTGGGTCGTGGTTGATGGCGATTGCCACCCGCCTGCCCGTGGCAAGCTCAATACCGGTCGACGCACCACCCCCGCCCGCGAAGTTGTCCACGATGATCTCGTCAATGAGGGATTCTTGGGCATAGATCATTTTGTTTCCTCCATTCTTCTTTTCCCTCCTTACTCATACGGTACGCCGATGTACTCCAGCACATCCCGCAGCCCCAGCTTGTCCATGCAATAGGCGTACTGCTTCGGATGTGTGACCTTCATACGCTGGAAGCGGTTAGGCTCTTTTTCCAAGTGGCAGCCGAACATACAGAACATACAGCCCGTGCGGTTACATCCTGTGGTGGTAAGTCGGTCTTGCGGACCGTAGCATCCAAGAAAATCAATCCAATTCATCTGTCCTTCTAATTCCGGATTGTCATCAATCTTGATTTCGCCGTATACCGGGCAATAGGGGACATTGTATTCCTTGATATAATGCGAGACGTCCTGTTCCGTCCAAAACGATAGCGGTGCAGACCTCGGACGCCCGGCGTCAAAGGCATTACACCCGACCTTCGCCCATTGCGTCTGACGCAGGCGGCTTTCGCACGCCATGGTCCCCAAGATGGGTTTTCTCCCGGTCTGCCGCTCATATTGTTTGGCCGGTTTCTTTTTCATTGCAGTGCAGCACTTATGAGATACGCCAAAGGGAGCATCAACAAGAAACGACCATTTGGCTATTCTCTGCTTAAAGTCTGACTTTGATCCATCTGGATTGTTGCCATTCACGCATTGAATCGCCCAATTTGCCCCTTTTTTTGCATAATAAATGCGTTGTGAAACTTCCTTGCTGATAACCGGATACCCATATTCCCTTATGACTTCATCAAACCGCATTTCAGGCCGGAGAATATCAACGTCTGGATTGAAGCAGTCATATTTTCCGGCTTTGACCTCTCTGACAAACTGCTGAATTTCTGGATATTCGAGCCCTGTATTGACGAACACTGCCGGAACATCGGAGTACATGGAATCAACGATGTGCTTTAGAACCGTGCTGTCCTTGCCGCCGCTGAAAGAAACATAGACTTGTCCATCAAAGTGGTCATACCATTCGCGGATTCTGCGCTTGGTCATCAGGATTTTCCCGGCCAGCGGCACGGCCTGCATCTGTTGAAGATCACCCCTTGTATGCTTATTATCTGCCATTTCATACTCCCATCATGTCGAACAGGGAATACCCCTTCTCCTCCTGAGAGCCATTCTCTGCCACCCTCTCGGCCTGTGCGCAGTTTTCCGCAGCAAGTCGGAAATAACTGGGCTTCAGCTCCACGCCAATATGTCTGCGTCCCATCAAAATGGACTGGTATCCGGTGGAGCCAATTCCATCGAATGGATCCATCACAATGTCCCCGGGATTACTCCACAGTTCCACGCACCGCTCGATTACGGGAAGCTGCAATGGGCAGATATGCCGCTCGTCCTTTTCTTCCTTTGCCGCCTTGCGGTTGAGTGTATCGCTCTGGTTGATGTCCCACCACGTGGGGGATGCATATTCCTCCCAAATGGGAGATGCTACCTGCTGCCACTTGGACACGGGATAGGTTCTGTCCGTATGGGCAACCCTCTCCGGATTGTCTCCGGGCTTGCGAAACGTCACGACATAGTCCGGGATGCCCATCCGGCTCATACAGGAGTCTTTCTTGATCTGCTTATGCAGCAGCCCCAGTGCCTTGGTGCGTTGCATGGCCGTCACAGGATTCTTCCAGATGCACACCTCGCTATGGTAAATAAATCCCAGCGACTGCATCCAGCGGATCACGTCGCCCCGAAAGTCCCGGATTCCGATATACCCATCCCGCTCCTTGCTGGTGGGGAGATTCATGCAGTGGATGCTCACATTCCGCCCGGGCATCATTACGCGATACCATTCGCGGCCCAGGTACATATACTGCTCCGCAAACTCCTCGTAGCTCCGGCAATTTCCCATATCCCGGTCGCTGTTGGAGTATGTGTACAGACTGGCAAACGGGATTGATGTAACCGAGTAGTGGATGCTGTCATCCGGGATCCCCTTCAGCACCTCGCAGCTGTCGCCGTTGTACACCGCATACTCGCGGCCCACGGCCTGGTCGATAACTTTCATGCCGACTTTACCCATTCCGGGACAATCATCTCTACCTGCGGATTGTACGGTATCACGACCCGCTCCTGCCCCCGGATATCCTTTCTCAAAATCTCTTTGGTGTATCTCACCATGTTTTCCTTCATCGCCGCCGCCTGGGCTTCCTTGCGCTCCACGTTGGCTTTCACCGCACCCTCGGCGGCAGATGTAACGATGTGCACGTTCACCGGCGATTCCTGGCCAAATCGGTAACACCTGCGGATAGCCTGATACATGGATTCGTAGCTGTCGGACAGCCCTACAAAAATCATGTTGTGGCAGTTCTGCCAGTTCATCCCGAACCCCGCAATCGACGGCTTCGTCACCAGCACGGGCAGTTCACCGGCGGCAAATCGCAGTAACGCAGATTCTTTTTCTTCCGGTTTATCGCTCCCGCGCACTTCTTCGCTGTTGGGGATGATCTTTACAAGGGATTCGCTTTCCGCGTTCAGGTCGCACCAGCACACCCACTGCTCTCCCGGGTCCTCTGCGATGATCTCTGCGGCCTTTGCGCACCGTTCCGGCATACTCACTCGTCTGGCTTCCCGGCGCTCCGTCAGCGTTTTGGCCCCGTCTCCGCCGAACAGGTTGTATGCGGTGTCGCACTCGCACTCTACGATGTGCTCCGTCACCGTCAAGGGCGGCAAAATGTAACCATCGTTGGGGTATCCAAGGTCTCCGGGGCAGGTGAGGACTACTGCCCATGTAGATACCCACTCCCAGAAGCGCTCCTCCGCATGGCCCTTCAACCTCCATTTACTGGTGTCGCTACCGTCGTGGATAAAATACGTCGCGAGCATCTCCGTCCGAGTCATAATACCCAGAAATTCCACTTGGTTCCCCAGTTCCATGTAGTCGTTGGGGGACGGCGTGGCCGTGCACGATAAACGATAGGGCGTGTTGCGGAACATCTCGATGATCTGTGTCCTCATCTTCCCCGTGTAGTTTTTCAGGATGCTTGATTCGTCGAGCACCACCCCGCCGAACGAGTCTCCATCGAAGTGCTGGAGCATCTCGTAGTTCGTGATATTGATTCCCGGGCCAATATCCGCCTGGCTTCTGCAAATTCTGGCGGTGTACCCAAACCTCTCCGCCTCTCGCTTGGTCTGCGCCCCGACAGTCAAGGGGGCTACGATCAGCACCGGCTCACCCGTCCGCTTTGCTACCTGGTCGGCAAACTCAAGCTGCTGGATCGTCTTGCCGTTCCCGCACTCCTCAAACAGTGCGGCCCGGCCCTTTCGTATTGCCCACCGGGTGATGTCCTTCTGCCACTCAAACATGTGCGTGTTCATGGCAGTTTTTCCCACATCAAACCCGCAGGCCGGGGGGATATGTTGCTTCCCGGCAAGGAAGTCCGTGTAGCTCACCATTCCACCGTCACCTTGCCGCTCTCCGGCACCGCCACCCGCAGGAATTGCACCAAATCCGAAAAATCGATGAAGCTGAACTCCATGCGGGCATGCTCCAGGATCAATCTCTTCCCGGATTCCTGAGCCGTAGGTTCTTCGGCGGGCTTCTCTGCGGCAGTCTGCTGTTCGGCGCTTGCCCACTCTGCAACCTTCCGGTTCCACAGTAGCAAATTCCCATTTCCGCGCACAAACGGTGCCCCGACGGCTTTTGCGACGGCTCTTACGGTCATGTCTGACGTGCCCATTTCATCCGCCAGCCATTTTGCAGTACCGCCAAAGCTCTGCATGTTACGAAAGAACTCGCGTTTCAGGTCCTCCGGCATTGCCTTGAACTCCGGCCACGGCATGGGCCGGGTGATGTTGTAGCTTTTCACTTCTCCATTTTTCTCCCTTCTTTGTTTCGCGGTCAGGTTGTCGCTGGGCAGCGTACACCCGCCGCGCTTTCGGCTGATATGCGCAAACGCGCCTCGCGCAGTGCGCTTTTTCTGCATGCAATCGTAGTCAAAGTCATTCATACCGGCTGATATACACCTCCGTCCGGGGGTTTTCCTTGTCGTACAGAACCCGGCTCCCGTCGTGCGACACGATGATGCTGCTGTTGTCATCCGCCAGGGTCCCGGCATACACCAGGATATCGTCGATGGCCTCCAACAGGTTGGTTAAGTCCACCTTGCGCCGGGTTGGCATATAAAACAGGCACTTAACCTCCACCGGATCTGCGATGGTCTCGCCGCCCTTGCAATGCCATGCGGCGGCCTGCTGGTATGCTTCATATTGTGCGGATGGAATGACCATCGGCGCACCATACCGCCCTCGCACAATGCGCTGGTGATTTTTCTTTGTCACAGGGGGCAGAGGAATAACGATCTTTTTCATGTAACCCTCACTTCACTATTCGGCCCGTGTTGGGGAAATAGGCCATCCTCACCATCCCGGTGGGGCCGCGTCGATTTTTGTCCAGGTATAGCTCCAGCATGTCCGGGTCCCATTCGCCCCGGTCCTCCTTCTCGCACGGGCGGTGCAGCAGCGTCACGGTGTCCGCGTCCTGCTCGATCGCGCCGGATTCCCGGAGATTTGCCATGGTAGCCCGGAACTCTCCGCCACGTTCTGATGCACCGGCTCTGTTCAACTGGCACAGGCACAGCAGGGGGATATCCATCCGCATGGCCAGCAGTTTTGCCGACCGGCTGTTCTTCGTGGTGCTCTCGTAGAGCGTGGCTTTCTTGTTTTCCTGCTCCAGCAAGCCGATGTGGTCCAGCACGATCAGCCCCGGGCGCTCTTTGTAGGCCAGCGCTGTGACGGACCGCATGTCCATGCTTGACCGCCGATTGAACACGATGGGCATGTCAGACAGCTTGGCGGACGCTTCTGCGTACTTGGCGTATTCCGCTTCCGTCAGGGTGCCGCCGAACATCAGCAGCCTGGAGGATATCCCCGCTATGTTGGACGTCAGCCTGCTGGTGCAGTCGTCCGGCGACATCTCCAGGGATATATACAGCACCTTCACGCCGCGTTTTGCCGCATTGAGCGCGATTTGCAGGGCCAGGGCGGATTTGCCTTTCCCGGGCCGTGCGGCGACGACGTGAAACCCGCCGTTGATAAGCCCGCCACCCAGCAATCGGTCAAATTCCTGCAAGCCGGTCTTGACGTATGGTGGAGGCCCGCCAGCAAATCCCTTGTCAACGCGGTTCTTGAGGCCCTTCACGGCTTCCGAAACTTCCAGGCCCCCCGACACCCCAGCGCCGTCTTGAATCGCTGTGACGGCTTCCTGTGCCGTTCTGAGGGCATCCTGTGGGGATAGCTCCGATGTTCGGAGTTCTTCTCCCAAATCTCTGAGCTTGCGGCCCATGGATGCGTCCCTCATTCCGGCCACCCACACGTCGATGTTAGCGGTGGTCACGACAACTTCCATGCAGTCCGTCATGATCTTGCTGGTCACGTTGTCGTTGCGGCTGGATGCATCCATCAGCACAGACGGGGCATCCGCAGGGTCCCCAGCTTCATTCCGCCGCTGGATGGCCCGGAACAGCTCTGCGTATTCCGGCACCAGGAAGTCATCCGGGGACAGATCTGCGGCGGCTTCGTAGCATTCCGGCTGGATGAGCAGTGCGCCAATGACGTTTTGCTCCAGGTAGAGAGAGTCCAGCATGCGTCATTCCTCCCGAGTCCATCCGCCGGTGTCGGAGTTGTACGTCCATTTTGGGGACTTCTGCTCCGCTGGCGGCTTTGGGTTGTCCCGGTAATGCCATGCGTGGACGGCAGCTTTCCAGTCCTTCATGTGGTTTTTGCCGACCATCCAGCCCTTCTGCTGGTAGAAGGCCACAAAGCGATCTGCGTTGACGTGATAGCCCTTCTCACGGGCATACTCCGCCACAGCATCAACGGTTGGTGGGGAGAAACGCGCGGCGTGCGCGTTTTTCTCTCTTGGATTCGGATTGGATTCGGATTCGGATTGGATTAAGGCCGCAGATTGCGGCAGTTCGCCGCAGATTGCCGCAACTTGCGGCGGATTGCCGCAACTCGCCGCAGATTGTTGCAAAGCTGTGTTTTCGGAAGGTTCGGGGAACTTCGGCTTGCAATCTCTGATACGCTGATGCTTGACCCACCCGGGGAACAAAAAGTAGGGCCTCCCGTCCACTGTGTAGAGGGACACGCAGCCTTTTGCCGCCAATTCTTGGAGCGCAGCATCGATATCTTTGATGGATAACCTCTCCCGGAACGGGAAAACACGTCCTTTTATGATAGCGGGGCGGGCATCTCCGCGCCCCGCATCATCTGCTTGCGTAATCAATCCAATCCAGAGCCGAAATTCAAAATCCGAAAGAGCTGCGATTTTTTCTGAGTCGCATAAGCTTTCTTTTATGATTCTATTCGGCATGGTGGGCCTCCGTCAGATCGGCAGGTCGCCATCATCTTCGATTTCGTCAAACTCCGGCTCGTCGACTGTGCGAGACTCTTGGGGTTTGCTGTCCCGCTTGGAATCTCCGAAATACACGTTATCGGCCACAACCTCCACGGACTTGCGGCGATTGCCGTCCTTGTCCTGCCAGTCGCGGACCTGAATGCGGCCCTCCACGGCGGCCATGCGGCCCTTGGCGAGGTACTTGGCGGCAAACTCACCTGTATTGCGCCAGGCCACCACGTCGATGAAATCGGTCTCCTTCTCGCCGCTCTGGGACTTGAAGTCCCGGTCCACGGCCAGGTTGAAGCTGGTGACGGCGGTGCCGCCCTGGGTGCGGCGCAGTTCAGGGTCCCGGGTCAACCGGCCCATGATGATGACCTTGTTCAGCATTTTGCCACCTCCAGACGCTCCATGTACTTCTCCAGATCCTTGGCCTTAAAATAGATACGAGGATTTCCTCGGGCCACATGATACCCCTGGATAACACAGTCGCGCCGCAGGGCGTCCAGCGTATCAACGCTCACGCTCAACATCTTGGCCGTCTCGCTTCTCGTGTACAGTAACTTCTTTTCCATCGTTACCTCCTATAGATATGACTTTCCAAACTCGCGCCTGAAATCGGATTCTGACCAGCCCTCGTTCTTCATGATCGTCAGCTGTCCGTATCGGCGCAATCGGCGCATCTGGTCGCCGTTCCGGTGTACGGCGGACTTCCCGTTCCTGTGGCACCTGTCACCGCAAAGCCACACCACAGCGCCGTATTTCTCGCTCTTGGAGCGGTACGCCCCGCCGAAGATATGATGGCGTTCCAGCGGGTCATCCGCCCCGTTTCTGCCGCAGATGAAACATCTGTGTTCCATGTTCACCTCGGTTCGTCCGGCTCAAACTCCGGGCACTTTTCGATCTGATAGGATTTGTATGCCCCCCCCCATTTGCTGGGGTCCACAAGCGTCTCCGTGGCAACCCATCCGGGGATAGGAGTAAAACCCTGGCTCCAGGAACACCCACCGCAGGCGCGTTTACAGCCCCAACAGGGTTGCGTTTTCCGGCCATCGCCGAATATCTCGTCTGCGGGCCACCCGGCCACCAACCGGCTGCGGATAAGTTTTGCGGGGGTTTGCGTGATGGCCGCCCACTCGCTGATGGTCCGCGTCTCGCCGTGCCATGTGATGGGCGGCGTAGGTTGCGGTGCGTACTGGCATCCGCAGTGCCGCGCACGGCCCTTGCGTAGCCGGGTTGAGTCTACGTGGATGGTCTTGCCGCAATCACACCGGCACTCCCATTTGGCGCAGCCATTCGGGCTGGTGCCATTGCGGCGCACTGCGACGAGCATCCCAAACCGCTGGCCCGCCATGTCTTTCGCTTTACTGCCCATCGTCTCGCCCCCATTCCCGCTTCATCGCCGCCAGCTTCTGGGGCGGCAGATGCTCAATTCCGGCGGACTCGCAGTCCGATACGATCTGGTCGATCAACCGGCTCATCTGCTCTGTATCGTACGATCTGGAGCCGTACCATACCGTCACATTCGCGCACCCGGGGATTTTGCTGGGTCCTCGCTCGGCCATCCACCCGATGCCCTGCGCCGTCCAGCGGCGGATGAAATCATCTGCGGCCCGCTCCACCATGCACAGCACGTCGCTCACACCGCCGATGGTTTTGATTTCCTCCCGGTATATCGCTTCCCGGGGGAGGTTGTAGTGCGCGGCCAGCTTGTCCAGGAGCACCCAGCAGTAGGCGTTTGCATCGAGGCTCCGGCCCTTGCGCCTGATCTTGGCAACGTGTTCTTTGTCGGCTTGGAACTCGTCGCAGGCGTTCATGGCCACCTGTGGGGACTGCACCCGTAGGCACAGCCACGCCCCATCGCTGTCCTGTTGCCAGCGGACGGCGGAAACATCAACCTGTACCATTTTCGTGTTCCTTTTTCGCCGCCCTCATGCAGTCGCCGCAGAGCGGCATACCGTAGCGGGATTGTGCATATTTGGCCATGTCCTTGGGTTGCCAGGTTTCGCCACTGCGCTTCTTCACCGGCGCAATCATCGCGCCGCATCGCCCACACACAGGGTTCCGCTCCTTCTCGTCCAGCTCGGCAGATGATACCTTGTCCGGGTCCTCGCCGGTGGGCAGGGCGAAGGTCCTCAGCCACATATACTTAAAGGCGTAGGTCATGGCCTTGCCGCTCCCCTTGTCCTGGGTGTCTGCGCCGTCGCCGCAGGATGCGATTTCGATGGATTCCTCGGGGTTCTCCACGTTCACCATGCGGTACACCACGTCCACATGAGTGATGTTGCCTGTGCGGTTCGCAACCTGCGAAATCGGAAAAACAACCAGTTTGTGCTTCAGCATCTCGGCCCGCATGATGGAAGTGACCTTCTCCTCGCTCAGGGCCTTATAACTGGTGGAGCCGAACGCTACATGGTCGTCTTTTGCAAGATATTGCACGTCCTGCATGATGGCCGCGATTTTCTCATAGATGTTCAATACTCATCCTCCTCTTCCAGAATTTTCAGGGGGCAATATGCCCCGGTCCCGCGCGTGTCCAGCAGATACTCGCCCGTCCGGCGGCACTGGTTGCGGGAGTATGTTTCCAGCAGAGGGCAGAGCTTGCAGGACATTTCGCCCTCTGGGAAATAAATATCTACTGTCGCCCTGATATAGCGGGCCACTCCGTTTTCGTGCATGGGTTACTCCGTGGGGACTTCCGCCCCGACGATCATGCGGTCGAGGTTGCACCCCTCGATCAGGTCGGCCAGGTACTCGCGCTCATCCCGCGAAAAATCGTGCAGGAACAGTCTCAGCAGGCCACGAACGCGCTGGCCGCACTTGTGGCACACCCGGTCATCACGATTTTTGAGACTGTGGCATACCGGGCACTCATCGGCCAGGTACTCGCTGGGATTGCCCATCTCAAAGCCGCAGCGGGGGCAGTAGAATGCCGTGCTGGGGCCGTATTCCGCAGATTCCTCATGCTCCACGCGCGGGGTATCAAACGCCGCGTGGCAGTTGTCGCAGATGTACATCATTCGTCCTCCTCGTCATCGTCCGGGATATCAACGTAATCGTACACGCTGTTCTTGGTTTTGCCGGTGTATGCCCGGTAGAATCCGTGCTTTGCGCTTGCGTGCTTAATGCCAACCAGGTCTGCCAGCTCTTCCAAGCTGTCTGCCTGATGGATTGGCAGGCGGAATCTGTCCCGGGTGCAGTACTGATATACCCTCATTGCGCACCCCGATTCTTGATGCGGTCCTCCAGCAGGAGCCGCACACCCTGGCACAGGGTATACACCAGGTCGTTTTGCCAGATATCCCGGGACATGGCCAGCCGGGTCATGCCGGTTTCGATGTCGTCCAGGGCTTCCACCATTTCACCCCGCTTGGCCGGGGGCTTCGGGGTCTGCGCCATCATCTCCCGGTGTGCGTCGTTGGCCTTAATCAGGGCCTTGATGTGCGTCCGCTGATTGTCGATGGCGTCTGCGGCATCCTGGCAGAGTTGCCGGACGCAGGACCCGTCTTTGTGCTCGTCGGTGTAAGGGCACGTTCTGGGGCACGGTTTGCCAGGCTCTACGCAAGCCCGCAGGGCGGTGGCGATATCGGCGGGTGATAGGCGTTTTCTCATCGATCATCCTCCCGGTCAATCCAGTCCACCATCCGCATGAACCAGGTTACTGCTGTGCCCACGCCGATGTAGCAGAAAATCCATGCAATCGTCATTCTTCCACCTCCACGATGCCCCCGTTGCGCAACATGTACCAAATACCCGGATTGATGGTTTTCCCGTCAACGCGGACCATCCGTGCGTCTACGATGGTGCCGCCCTTGTATTCGGAAAGAACAAGCCAAGCCCCGAGTTTGCCCATAGCCTTGCTTTCGGGCCCCCACGCGACGGCCAAACATCCGTCGCCGAGCGCTTTCGCAGATCCGTACTTGCCGGTTACGGTCGCCGTGCCCCTCTCGCCAGATGCGGCGGCGTTGCCACTCTCGCCAGATGCGGCGGCGTTGCCCCTCGCGCCAGATGCGGCGGCGTTGCCACTCCAGCCAGATGCGGCGGCGTTGCCCCTCGTGCCAGATGCGGCGGCGTTGCCACTCGTGCCAGATGCGGCGGCGTTGCCCCTCGTGCCAGATGCGGCGGCGTTGCCCCTCGCGCCAGATGCGGCGGCGTTGCCCCTCTCGCCAGATGCGGCGGCGTTGCCCCTCGTGCCAGATGCGGCGGCGTTGCCACTCTCGCCAGATGCATAATCTTCAGTGGCCCCATCGCACTTCTCAAATATGAACCGCACCCCGGCCTTGATCACGCCATCCAGCCCGATTTCTGCGCCGATCTTGATCTTCTTCCCGCACACTTTGGAGTCGCCACTCTCACGCTGACCGTTGTCCTCCAGATCTACCTCGCAGTAACGGCTATCACCGGGGCGGTAATACCGCAGCGTATCCAGAGGGTTCTCACATGCGTGGAATCCCTCGCGGCAGATATTCGCCTCCTGCTTCTCATACTCTCCGCCGACATCATACTGGAAACCGCGGCACCTCAGGTCCTTGTCGAACCCCTTGTAAGCTTTCATCAGACTTCCTCCCTTTCCTCAAGCCACTTGTCAACAAGGCGCTTGAAAATCATAAACACCCGGCTGCGTCCGGTCTCGATGCACACACCGAACGGCAGTTTTTCAGCCTGAATCCCGTCGGAAAGTGTTTCCTTGGAGATTTTGACGCCGTTTTCCCGCAGATACTTTGCGGCCTCGTCGATTGTCATAGTTTTTACCATACTTTCCTCCTTGCAATTGCTTCGCGGGTGTGGTATAATACCCGCGAAGAATCCTTGCCAATGCTTCTTCGCCGCCCCGTCAGGTTGCCGCCTGGCGGGGCATTTTTTACATTCCTCATTTTCCGGACTCGTCTCCTGCCAGAAGCTCGTCCACGGTGCAGCCGTACAGTTTGGCCAGCGCCTTGTGATACTTCCGCCCGGGTTTCCAGTCGCCCACCTCCCAGTGGGACAAACAGGACAGGTCAACATTCAGTTTCTTGCTGACCTGTGCCCGGGTTACTCCGGCATTCTCCCGGAGTTCTCTCAGCGTCAAATGCGTCTGCCTCCTCTCTAAATGTGTGAGTTTTCATTGACTGCGGCGGGGAAATGTGGTACCCTTTCGATAGCCCTTGTGGCAAAATCAAAGGAGGTGGCCTTTTGACCAAACTTTTGACCTTGCCCGTTCCAGACCGTGGGGACACGGCGTGATGCAAATGGGCTTTGCGGAACCCATCCCGCAAAAGTGAGCGGCACCCCCAAGAAGCACGGCTGTTTCATCGTGTACCTCTCGTAGAACCGGCAAGCGTCCACGCAGTGAAGCGTGTAAAAAAACGCAGCTTGCCACTGTCGGGTCATGCAGTGAAGCAGGTATCAAACTCACGCCGACGGTGCGGAAGGTTGCAAGGGTGTTCTGGTGAACAAATTTGGGGGAATACCGTCTGCGGAAACAGCCCGCAGACGGTTTTTCTATCCCCGCCGCAGTCATTGCCCCGGACCTCACAAATGTGAGACTTCATACTTGACACGCCGCCCAAACCGCGTTACAATGACTCTGCCAAAAGAAATTGTTAAAGCCGCTGTTATGGGGGTCTGGTGTTTTTGTACTCTTTTTTCTGGGGATTGCCTATATGATACCTCAGGATTCTCATTTTGTAAAGTACAAAATCCCACATTTCTCACTTTTGGAGAATCTCACAATTTTCAGGAGTGTAATTTTATGTTCTGGTCAGTCTTTGTTGGCCTGTGCGCAAAACGAGAGGTATCACCAAATGCCGTGGCAAAAGCGCTTGGGCTGTCGTCTGGGTCGGTAACGCTGTGGAAAAATGGAGCGGTGCCAAGGTCAACGACGATAAGGAAAATCGCAGATTATTTCGGCGTATCTCCGGAGTCGTTCCTTGCAGAAGCCGATGATCTGGCCATAAAAAAAGCCCCCGGCATAAATGCCGAGGGATTCGTGCCGACTATGAGGGATTGGGAAGAACAAGCCGAAAGCTGGACGGATGACCAGATTCTTCAGGCGATGCAGAAACTCGTGGAGATTCAGCAGAGGAGGCGCAGCGATGGGCGTTGAGCTGACAAGGAGTGCAAAAAAGGCGCTGGCAGCTCTCTACACGCATTACTGCCAGCGCCGGGCATACGGGCAGTCGAAGCAAAACTCCACATTCTTTATGCAGATTCCAGAAGCAATAAAAGATGGTGTGCAGGAGATTTGTGCTGCCGGATATGCCGAGTATTCTCGTTTTTGTGGTGTTGTCCTGACGGATGCGGGCATTGCCTACATGGACCATCAAGACCCGGAAACCGTCCTCATGTGGGATTTACATGACGGACAGGTCATAACCTAACTTGTTCTTCACAAATGCGGCAAAGTCACTGGCTTTATACAGGTTAGGTGTAAGCAGGGCATTAGACACACTGAGCCGGACACCGCACATATCAGATTTAAAGTCAACCTTATCTCCGATAAGCGGTGTTCCATTTACGAGGACGAATGTCTTTTCTCCGTCAGATGCAATCAGGACTTTTGCGTTTGATAATTCCATGTTTTTCTAACTCCTTCCATAATCGTCTTTGTTCTTCCTGTGTGAGTGTCTGGACGGCGGCTATGAATAGTTCTCGCTTGCTGCACTCGTCCATTTGTTCTATTGTATCATATTTTTCGCAAAACCACACGATTTATTTCCCCCTAGTAAAAAAATGTTTTCACCTATTCCCCCAAATAGGACAAATATTGCATACCGCGTTGCCCTATAATAGGCAACAAAGGGATAGATCTTGGGTTATGTTGGCCCCGCCGCCCCCGCACCGGGCGGCAGGGCCGATATAGCAGATAGCCCATCAGGCTGTCATCTGCTACGATTTAAGCATAGCAGTGCCGTGAACCCCTGTCCACATGCAATCCGGGGAACCGTGCGGCCGATGTAGGGCAAATGGTCCCCGCATTTGAAATTCTGTCCCGCCACAGGTGAAATCTACTTTATGGAGGCGAATAACTATGTCTGCGTTGCAGGAAATTGCGGGAAACATTGAGCAATACCCAAAAAGGATTCGTGAGGCAAAGGAAAAGAAACGGTACACCATCAACGACATCGTGGATCTGTCCGGCGTGTCAAAGTCCGCCGTGTCAAAGCTCCTGGACGGATCACAAATGGACCCGAAGCTCTACAACTCGGTCGCCATGTGCATGGTGCTGGATCTGTCGCTTGACGAACTGTTCGGGTTGGACAAGCCTATAGATCACCCGGAATCTATGCAGGCCAGGATACATCAACTGGAGCTGGAAAACGCGCATTTGTCCGGTAACGTAAAAAGGCTGGAAGAAGTAAACGCCATACAGAAGGACCAAATGCGCACTCGCAAGCCGGTCATCTTCGTCCTGCTTGGTATGTGCGCCGTGCTGGCCATGTGCCTGGTGGCGTACCTGTTTATTGACTCGCAAATCACGGCCCAAGGGCTTATCCGCGACGGACAGCCCACCGCCGTGGCGTGGTTTGTTATTGTCATAGCAGCCACTGCGGTGATAGCCTCTACGGTCATCATCTCTATGGCCCTGCGCAAAAAAGTGTGAAAAAAGGCCGTCCCACATGGGGCGGCCATGTCACAATATAAAGGAGGATACAATGAACTGCGTTAAGTGCGGTGGAGTTTTGCCGGATGGCGCTCTGTTTTGCCCATCTTGCGGAAAGCGGCAATCCAAACAATCCCGCAGGGCCATCAAGAGGCCAAACGGATCCGGCACGGTCTACAAACTGCAGGGCCGAAGGAGCCGCCCGTGGGTGGCGGCAAAAAGTAAAGTGATTATAGGGTATTACCCCACGCGCAAAGACGCACTGGAGGCTCTGGAGCGCTTGGCAGGAAAAGATTTGACAGAGCGGTATAACATGACCTTCAGGGAAGTATTTGAAGCCTGGAAAGAGGAACACTATAAGGAAATAGGCCCCCGTGGGGTGGAGTCATATAACCGTGCTTTTGACGTGTTCCAGCCGCTCCACGATGCAAGATTCCGCAGTTTGCGGACAGCAGACTTCCAGGCGGTTATGGACAAATATGCGGATAAATCCCACAGCACATGCAGCAAGTACAAGCAGCTTGTTACCCAGATGTCCGCATGGGCGATACGGGAAGAAATCGCCACGACAAGCTTTGCAAAATTTATCCACCTTCCGGAAAACGTGAAAAAAGAAAAGGAAATCTTCTCCGACGTGGACATTGAGAAGCTGGAGAAAAACGGAAGCGACACCGCGAAAATTATATTGATGCTGATTTACACGGGCATGAGAATCGGGGAGCTTTTCGGTCTCCCGCTGGCCGACTATCACGAAACCTATGTCATCGGGGGAGAAAAGACCGCCGCCGGGCGCAACCGGGCCATCCCCATCAGGCCGGAGGGCCGGGCATACTTTGCATACTTTGCCGCCAGGGCGAAGGGGACGCTCTTGCTGTCCGGCTATACCGGACAACAGGTACCGGCAAATTTCCGCCGACGGGATTACTACCCGTTACTGGAAAAGCTCAAGATCGAGCGGAAAACCCCACATGCCACACGGCACACCTACGCCAGCTGGGCCAGAAGATCCGGCATGGCCACAGAGATTCTGCAAAAAATATTGGGCCACGCCGACTATTCCACAACGGCAAATATTTATGTCCACACAGACATTTCTGAACTGATTGCAGCTGTAGACACGGCTGATGAAAAATAGCGTGTTACTAACACGTTACTAACAAGGAAAAGCATGGTATTAAATGTTGGAACTTTTTGGCGGAAAAAGCAAAGAAAAAGTCCCAGTTTCATGCGGAACTGGGACTTTTTTGGTGCGCGGTACAGGACTCGAACCTGTGACCCCATGCACGTCAATTATAGGCCAATAGCAAACAAACGGTATTGTGCGGCATTATGCGGGAGTTAACAGTTGTATGCGGATATTTTGGCGTTGGAAATTGCAAAATCCCGTTATATCCCGCGTCAGTTACTAACTGGTTACTAACAAATTACACCGCTGCAATTCCATGGTAGTAGGCAGACAGCTTTTCTTTCGGGCCTTTCGCGTCCTTGTCAAACAGGAACGCCTTGGCCATATCCGCAAAGAACTCAGGCTTGTTTACGCCATACTTTGCCGCCACGGAGCAGTAGTCCGAATACATCATATTCATGGCTACGTTCCAGTCATCCTCGGTGATGTGCGCAAACACGACACCGGCGTTGGCCGCAAGGGGGGCGGTCTGCTGAACGGTCCAATGCCCACCGGTGGTGCCGTCATCATTTTCCATGTCGGTATTCCATGCTTTAGCATCCTCTTTGGAAAAATCAGCGGACCCACACATACATTTACCGAGTTTATCGACCTGCTCCCAGCACTCCGCCATTCCTCGGACGGCAGCAGCGGAGCGTTCGGACACAGGCAGTTCCATGTACGCAGACAGTTCCTTTTCCAGTTTTTGCTTGTATTCTTTCAGGTCGTCCTTCATGTCGCACCCCTTACAGCTTCTCGACGGTGACGGCCATGTTGTTTACAACTGCCGCAACGCCGCCCAGGACCAGGGACAGAATAGAGCTTTCACACCCGCAGGCATTGCGGACGATGGCAGACAGACCAATATTAACAGTGCCGTTTTCGGCGGCGGTCTGGGCCCCCGTTGCTCCGATAATCGGAACGCCGTCCTTTTGCGCGGTGATAGACACGGTGCCAGCCGCTGAGGGAGACAAGGTGCCGGAGACGTTGACGAGGTAATACCCCTGTCCACACAGTGTAATGGCATTGCCGTCCTGCTTGATGTTGCAGCCGTACCGGCGGGTAGTATTTCCAACAGGGATGATGCCGTCAACCGGGACGGTTGCGTCGGTTGTGTTGGTGGTATAGATTGCAGATTTACTCATAGAATCATTCCTTTCTAATCAGGCTGATTTTTGTCCATTCAAAAATAGCGGGGCGACTAATGCCGCCCCGCATGCCTCGCCAAATAGGGCGTCACTTTATTTCGCTTACCGGGAATCAGATGTTGTTGCAGACGCTATTGCACCCGCAAAACGGAGAGGGACCCGCATTGTAGGTGTATCCGTTGGGATAACGCACTACGCCGCACAGCTGGTCCCTGATAAACAGCTGATTGTTGGCCTGTTCCAACTGGGCGATACGGCCCTCCAGCTGAGATTTCTCCAGGGCGGCAAACTTGGCGTCAATGTTAGCGTTGACGCTGTCAATAGCCCGCTGCGTGGTGCAGCAGCACTCCGACATCTGAGACTGGATGTTGTTTCCGGTCTGCATAATGGCCATGTTCGTACCGTTCTGCGCCAGGGCCATTTCCTTACCCAGCTGCCCGACATTGCCCTGCATTTCGTAACCCAGACTGCAGATGCCGTTGCCCACGTTGGTCAGACGGTCATTCAGCTGGCCAAACTGCTGGCCGAAAAGGATTTCCTGTTGGGACGAAGCGGTGGCATACTGGCCAAATTCGCCCTGCCGGTTCATCCCCCAGCCTCCGCCCATAAAGACGAAAAGGAACAGGATGATAATCCACCACGCGCCGCCGCCCCAATTGTCATTGCCGCCATCAACAGCGGCCCGAAGATCAGAGAGAGAATAGTTGTCCACTTCAAAACTCCTTTCTTGAAATTTTTATAATAAACCGTTGCGCACCGGCTTATTTCAGGAATCTCATAAACTCCTTGGCTTGCTGTTGGAGTTGCTGGAACTGCTGCGGGTTCATCTTTCCCGATTGCAGCATTTGTTCCACTTGTTCCTTTGCCCGCTGCGGGGTCATACCAGCCGCGAACTTGCGGAACTCCATCAACATTGCGAGAGGGTTATTCAGGCTTTTTGCGTTTTGCTGGAGCATCTGAATCATCGGATTTGGCATTTAGCATTTCCTCCAATCTTTTCACGCGTTCTTCCAAACTGGTAACATCTACCTTTGCGGGGTCTTGATACGGAGCAATGCTGTATGGAGTAACAGTACAATACCCCGCCCCATCGCTGACCTTGAGCCACACAACCGGGTCATTCTCGTCCAGGAGTAAGATGGAACTGTTGGGTGCCATGCGGAACGCGTCTGCCCCGTTTCTGCCGTTTACTCTGGTGATCTGGCACGCTTGCTGTGATGCTTGCCCGTATTGCCCCATGTATGGGGCACCGTATCCCTGCTGATATTGGTTGTTGAATCCGTACATCGCTAGCCCTCCTTTGCTTATATGGTACAAAAAAATCGCCCATTCAGATGGCCTGTAAAAGGTCTCTGAATGGGCGATCATGTCCAAGTGAGGTCTATTGATTTGTCAGCGCGTCAACAATTTTCGACAATGCCCTGCGGCGGTTTCTCTTGACGCTTTCCGGCGAGACGTGAAGCGCGTTGGAAACTTGGATATAAGACTTTCGGCGGATATCGCACAAAATAATGCACGATTCCTCATCTTCTGGCAAATCGAAAGATTGGACAAATTCCAAAGCTCTCTTAGGAGCCATGTTGGAAATGTAGTACCGAACGGCTTTGCGACTATTATCCATGGAAAAATAGAAGCCGTGGGCGTGCGGGCGCAATGCGCGGGCGGGGAGCGCGGCGTTACGTCACTCCCCGCCGTCCAGAATGTTTCTTACTTCTTCCCCTTCACGATGAAGCCGGTGAATCCGGCCTTTTTCAGGCGGTCCAGCATCCTGTCGGCGTTGGCGCGGACGGCGAAGGCTCCCACCTGGACCCGGTACAGCACCTGCTCGGTGTCGGCCTTGGGTTCTTCGGCGGGCTTCTGCGTCTGAGCCGGGACGAAGGTCACGCCCAGATACCGGCACAGGCCCCGGGCGATGGCCTCGCCGATCTCCGTGGTGTGCTCCACGATCCACTTGGCACCCTCCACCGTGTCGTGGAATTCGCACTCACAGTACACCGTGGGAGCCGCCGGAGTCCGCACCTCGTAAAGGTTGGGGTTCTTCTGCACGTTCTCGGACGTTCCCGGCGTCAGCGGGGCCAGCTCGTTGAACACCGCCTTGCAGGCGTCGTACCCCTTGCCGGGGATGGCGTAGCAGAACAGCCGGGTGCCCATGACCTGCCTGTTGCAGGCGTTGGTGTGGACGCAGTTGTGGATGTCCGCGCCGAAGCTGTTGGACTGGGCGCAGCGCTGGGCCATGGTGGAGCCAAACGCCGCCACCTGCACCTCCACGCCGCTGCGGCGCAGGGCCGCCGCCTCCGCCTCGGCAATCTTCTGGCACTGGGCGTGCTCGTTGGTATTGCCCCAGGCGTAAGCGTTGCTTACCTGGTCGCTGGGGCTGATGTAGACCTTCTTACTCATCGCTATTCTCCTCTCCCGGCAGGTTCTCCTCTGCCGTGTCCTCGGTGTGTACCTTCAGTTTTTTCAGCAGGGCCTGCATGAAGCCCGGCACCGGTGCGCCAATGGCCGAAACATTCTCCAGGATGGACAGCAGCTCGTTGATCACCAGCCAGATGATGACGATGCTGGCAAACAAAAAGTCCACCGGCCAGTCCCAGCCCAGGCTGTCCGCCCCGTAGCGCAGCAGCCAGTCCACCACGCAGGCCACCCCGACAATCACCAGGTAGCCCACCTTTTTCAGGATGCCCCGCAGGCCCACCCGGGAGGACAGTTCCCCGGCGTTCCATGACTTGGTCATGCCGGTGATGTAGTCCAGCAGCATCACCACCACCAGCACCAGCACCGGCACCAGCAGCTGAATGCCGTAAGCGCACAGCGCCCCCAGCGCAGCCGCCAGCGCGGCCTTGATCGTGTTTTCTTTCATGCGTGTATCTCCTTTCAATTTGTGATTTTGCTTTAATTTTTGTGTAATATTTGGCTATTTCGCCAATTGACTTGTACGCACAGCGGGCGTACAATATAACCAGGGTAAGAGTAACGGACAGGCCATCAGGCCGGAAAGGATAAAATTTATGAAGTACGATGTTTGTCTCAGCAACCAAGATGTCATTTTTGACAGCGCTTCCGGGTTCGAAACAGCCGAGGAGGCTATCGAGTGGGGACTCGGCCGCAGCGGGCGCTACGTGATACAGATCGGTCCTGACGGCGAGGAGTCTTTGGGTGTGTCCTTGGGTGTCACAAACGGAGCGCTCATCAGCGTCTACAATCCTGTTGCGTTTGGCGGCTGGCGTAACATGACAGCAAGTGACGCTGCCGACTATGTGCGCCGCATGATCGGCTGACACCGGCTGAGCCGGAGAGAGGAAATGAGAGCAGGAAGGAGAATGGCATGGCCAAGACAGAACGTCTGTACATCCGGCTCACGCTGGAGCTCAAAGAGCAAATCCAGGCCGCTGCCGAAGCGGAGGGCCGCAGCGTATCCAACTACATCGAGCACCTGATAACGCAGGCGCTCAAGCGGGAGGGCTAATCGCCCTCCTTTTTTCGCGCCTCGGATGGCAATCCTTTCATGAGGTTTTACTCCTTTCGTGTTATGAAATTTCCTCATTCACCGTAATCACGGAATGCGAATCTATCCAGTAGCACCCGAATCGGGCAAAGGCCACCGTCTTGCCGGAATAGGCCGGAACCGTGAGGCTGGCAAGATACCCGCCCGACATGGTATTCGTTCCCGTATCCTTCCAATACGGGGCTGCGATTACCGCCTTGTTCGCATCATAAAATGCGATGCGTTGTTCGTTGATAGCGGCCGACCCCTCCTTCAGGTTCATCCCCTCAAATCGTACCTTGTCCCCGGAATGGACCGGGATGAATCCGGTAATGTATGTCGATTAGGCCGCAGCCGTGGCGTTCATCTGCTGATACTCCTCCACGGCGGGCTGTAACGGAGCGATTGCCATAACGGCATCGGCCATTTCGGCGATTTTATAGGTGGCCGTACTGCCGTTTTTGGTCCGGATGGCGTTTGCGATGGCCAGGACGCTGGCCTCCTCGTAGAGCTTCTTTGCCATCAGTAGCTCACCTCCGTTCCATCGGCGATAGCGTCGATTTTCCCCGCCACCCGGATAATCTCATCCTGGATAGCATTCAGCTGGGCGGCATCGATGATCGTTTCACCATCTGCGTACACCACTTTTTCAAGCGCCATTTTTAACCACCTCCACATACAGCCCCACCAGTGCGCTCAGCGGATTATACACGGGGTTCCCGGTATCACGGTTGCACAGGTACAGAACATCGTCCTGCGTGTAATACTTGCCGTTTTCCAGTGCCATGTTGCCGTTGTAGGGGATGGGGTCATACTTCGTCCCATCGTGCTGTTCACAGATTTCCTCCCAGAGGCTTTCTGTGCCGGCAGAGCCGGGGGCCCAATTATCCTGGGAAGTGTGTTCCTGGCGGAGCTTCCAGATCTTTCCGGCCCGGACTACCTTATAGCCCACCGGGCAGCCATTGGAGGCTGTGTAGGCTTTCCCGCTTTCCCAGTCGGGGTAAAATGCCGCCATACGGAAGGCCGTTGCGTCGTCCACAGAAAGCGTGTTGATTTGCTGGCGGATGAGCATGACTTGGACTTCATCGGTGGAAAGAGGGCGATGCTTCTCTTCTGCCTCGTAGCGGGCGCTGGCTTCTTCCATTTCCGCGATTTCTTCAGGCGTCATTTCGCGGATGACGCCGTTTTCGTATATTTTCATCTTCGTACCTCATCGAACATATACTTGAATATGCGTCCCGGCCAGGGGAGAATCGCGTAATGCAATCTGTACACTTGTCGGAACAGGAATAAAGAATTCCGAATTATTCGCTACCCACAAGTTTACAGTGGCGTACGATCCTCCATTATGGTTAGGGTTTTTGTCCACTCCCCTCGCACCAATCCCAACCCTTCGGAAAGGATAATTTTAAAATACATAATACCGAGGACATCATTTTGAAGAACATTCTCGGCTAGCCAGTAGTTGCTGTTGTTTTCCAGCGTGACTTTTATCCCGTGAGAATTGTTATCCGCATACTTCGGAGTAACTTTCACTATAAGTTCTGAATAAAAAAAAGTGTTCCCAGCTATATCTTTATTCCATCTCAACCATTGATCGCCAACGGCACTTTCTTCTGTCACAGTATCCGCCACAAGCACCCACGCCTTTTCCCCGCTCCCGGACGGCATATCCACCGGCTCCCACGCGGTAGGCACGCCGTTGCCATCCACCGCCGCAATTTTGACGGTTTGGCCGACGGTTGCACCGGTGACGTCCATCCCCGCACCATCCTTGCCAGGGTCTCCTTTTGCGCCGGGTGCGCCGCGTGCAGGTTTGCCGGTATCAGTATCGCCCAGATACCAATTGCCGTTGTCGCCGATATGCGGGGTTAGGCCGTCTTTGCCGGGAGAACCAGGAGAGCCGGGAGAGCCCGGCGCACCCTTGAGATCGGCCAGGGCAATCACGTTTTCCCAGGTTTTCCCAGGTTTTCCCATCGCCGGAGAACTGGATATAGCCACCCTCCACCCGCATGGACGCAGAGGCCGCAGGGTGCTCCGTCAGGTAATCCTCCACGGCTTTGGCGATATCCTCCGGGGAGACGGTAGAAAGCTCGTTGAGTTTGGCCATGATTTGCGCATATACGTCCTCCGCCGGGGCGGCAGGGGAACCGCCGGGAGTAAGCACGGAGGACAGCGCCAGAAGCCGGGCCGCCCGGGACGTGTGGATGTCTCCGGCATACAAGCCCACGGACACCCAGCCGGATGCAGTCAGCACCGGCAGGGCCGCATTGTCTCCGGTGAACACCACGTCCTGATAGGTGCCGTCCGACAGGTTCACTCGCATGGTCTTGGTGTCGTAAGGCGTCCATTCCTCGTCCAGGTCCCACACCACCGTGTAGTCGCTGTTGTTGCAGATAATCACGCCCTCGCCATCGGCGCACTTGTCGCGGACTTTGATGTTGATTTCTGGCATATACTCCCTCCTTATGCCGTCCTGCGCCATGTGTACACGGCCAAGTACGGCGGCATATTGTTGTGGGCCTGGCCGCCGCAGTTGGACGTAGCCTTGCCCGTGTAAGCGTTGGCGGTGCCGTTGGGATACACGATCTTGATGGCCTCGGTGCCGATGGCGTCGCTCTGGCCCGTGTAATCGTAGCCGTGGGTGTGGTTGGCCATCTCCGCCGCTGTCAGGATGTGCTCCTCCTCGCCGCCTGTAGAGCCAGCCGCATGAGCATCACCAGCCGCCAGAAGAAACACGTCCTTGATCTGCTCCCAGGTGCCTCCAAACAGGTCCGCTGGGGATGTGGGGTCCGTGGACTGGTAGATGCTTCCGACGGGGTGGAGGTAGTCCAATAGAGCTTTCCCCAAATACCGGATGGGCCACTTGAACTCTACCACCTTTTCGTGTTCGGCCACGCCGCCGAAGCATACCCCGGGCAGGGTAAAGCTCATGTTCATGGGCACCGAAACGGTGGGGATGGTGATCTCCCGCGTTACCGTGGTGCCCAGGGAATCCGTAGCTTTAACCTGTACAACGCTTGTCGTATCCGTGCCAAAGGCAACCAAATACACAGTCTTCGCGCCGCTGGTCTGGTCGGTAAGCGTGGACGCGCCGGGAATCTCCACAGAGGCCTTGTTCCCGGTCAGCTGGAGGGACAGGGTGAACGTCAGTTTGATGTCCGTGCCCATGGGATTTTCCGTCCACACGCTTCCTGTGTAAGAGCCGCGCGCAAAGGTCAAATCCTGGACCACTGGGCCGCTGTATGCGTTCACAGCGATGTTCTGGGTAACAGATGCCGTGCGGCCTCTGCTGTCCGTCACGGTGGCCACAACAGCCATTGTGCCGCTGTCTGTAAGGGCATTCGCCCCGTCCGGGCTGGCAGATTTTCCGCCGATGGTCAGAGACTTGGCCTTGATGGTGCTGCCATAAGACCCAGCAGCGGAAAACGTGGCTTTCAGGGCGCTCTTGCCCTGCACCCATCCGTATGTGGGCTGATACCCGGTGGTGTCGGACAGACTCGCGGACAGGGTGGGTTTTACCGATGCAGGGATGGAGGCCGTCAGTGTGGTCGTATTGGTGCCCACCACGGCGTCCCCGTTGTAGGTGGTAATTTCCGCCGTAATGTTTACGGAGATTCCAGACGTATTCTGCGCGGCCCAATCCAATGGCGGCGTATACGATATGGATGTGGCGCTGGATTTTGTCACCACAGTTACCTGTGCCGCAGAGCCGCACTTGAGTTTGATGGTGTGCGTGAAGGTGCTCACGGCCCGGGTCACTGTAAGTGTACCGGCAGAACCCAGCACAAGCCCGGATGCCGACACGGATGATGCCCGGGGGATATCCGGGAGATTGACCGTGCCGGAAACCGTCAGGCTCGACGGCGTGTAGGATGACGTAAACCCGCTGTGCCAGTCCGCAGAAAGCACCACAGACCCCTTGCCCATATTGTTATGAGCCACGGTGATGGACTTGCTGCCCAGCTTGTACCAGCCCCTGGAATTGTACCGGTACGGGTTATACACCTTGGTGCCTTGCAGAGTGTAATAGCAACTATTGGCATCCAGGTTGTAGCTCTCGCCGGTGCCGTCATAGATGTACAGCGTAAGAGACAGTGTGGACTTGTTGTCCGCGATGCTCTGGGATACGCTGTAATCCAGCCGCAATTGCCAGCCGGTGGAAGATTTTGCGCCGTAAATGCTTGCCATCAAGTCACCCCCACGAAGGACACGGACCCGTTTGGCTGTACGACAATGCCCATGGGGCCCAGACGGAACTTGCTCAGTTCCACCAGTTCAAAGCTGTTGTTGTTCCAGTACGCCAGAAGGGTCCCGGAAGTATCGTAGAATCCGATTTTGTCGTTGTACTCCTTCAGCACGATTTCCGACGCAGAGGAGCCAATGCGCAGCACCGGATGGCCGTCATCGTCGATACTGGCATCGATAAAATCCGAAAGCGTCTGGCCGTTGACGGAGACTCTTTCTGCGGACATTTGCCCGGCGGTGATGACATTTGCGTTGATCTCACCGTCCATGGTCAAGGCAACACCGGAAATGGTATTTCCGCCGTCCTTGGAGAATCCCAAACCACCGGTGGACATAATCCACATCCGGGTATTGGGCGTAATGGTGGGCGTATCCCGCAGGGTCCACCCGATGGGAAAGCCCTGTTCGTCCAGAGTCAGCTCGTAATACCCGCCCTTTGCCCCGATGATCTTCTGCGTGGCGTTCTGCATGGCCTTGGTAAGACCCTCATAAGCCCGCTTAATGCGCTGCTCTGTAGGGCTTTCCATGGCGTAATCCGCGTCCTGTGGGGCGTAACTGTGCATCGTAGAGGACAGGCCGCCGTACAGGTGAATTTCCTGCTCCATAACGCACACGTCCAGCCACTCGCCGGTATCACCCTCCACCTGGATGACGTCGCCAACCTCAACAGACGGGTCGCATCGCCATTTTACGTCGCAGGGCTGGAAGGATATCTCTACCTCCGGCTGAATCAGGTCTGCAACGGCCTGATTCATGTAAGGGTTTGTGGACGTAATGCCCAATCCGGTGCCGGATGTAATGGGTTCATCTTCCGTTCCGGTGGTGAGACTGGATACCGTGTACAGCCCGTCTGCCGTGCGGGTCAGGCCGGACATGTACTGCTGCTCCCGGCTGACCTGGAAAGTGGTCTTTGCGTACCACTTGAACACCAGATTGCCGTCTCTGTCGAAGTGCGCGGACTGTCCGCACAGTCCAGCCAGCCACCCCAGCTGCTGTCGGATGGTGCCCTCAAACACAGACTCGATTGTCATATCCGGGAAAGTTACCGTTGGGGGAGTCAGGCCGCTTTGCGCACACAAGTCCGTCAGCATAGCGTCTGGCGTGGCGGGGAACTCAATTTGCGGGGTGTACTGCTCTGTCAAGGACGCCATCTGGTCATAGCCGGTGATTTCCCAGCCATACACCAAATTTTCTACGCCGTCTGCGGGGATGTAGTATCGGCCCAGGGGGACATATTCCACCCCAGACGCTGCGGCGCTTACACCGGCGATTGCCTTACCGGCCACAGCCTGACCGGCGATGGCTGTTGTGCCTGTATCACCACCAGGAACGTAGATGCCGATATACGGCACAAAGTACCCACTGGACAACTGCAGCGGCTCATCCGGCTTGTAAATGCGGATTTTGCACCGCCCGGAACAGGCAGAGCCGACGGAAATGCCGTCTGAAGAATCAAACGCCGGTGTTGCGGTGATCTCCTGCACATAGTTTCCGTCAAGCTCTGTCTGCCCATTGAAAATTACCTTGGCCTTGATTTCGCGGCCATAATCCGCAAAAGCGGCGTGAAACGCGGTGGAGACATTGTACATGGCGTCACCTCTCCACGAAGTTCATGGACAGGCTTTCCCATCTCCATTCGCCATTGATGCAGGAATACATGGGAGTAGTCCGGTCGCCCACATAGCATGTCATGGTGCGGTTTGTACCGTCCTCTGCATCTGGCCCTGTCGCCTGGAAAAATACGTCCGTGACGGCTTTCAGGATTGTGGAGCATTGTTCAGCAGTCAGAGGGGGCCATTCCATGGTCCACTTCCGCTTTCTGGCCACTCTGTCTCGAAATGCGTCACCGTTTTGGTTTCTGCCGGAACCGTCTGCATCTACATCCTGTAATCCCCAGGAAAAAGACTTAGGGTCAGGGAGCGGCACTGTGGTCTCGTCTTTCTTTTTTACCGTGATGATTGCCATGTGCCCTCCTTACGCAAACAGGGGAGATTTGCCAGTTGCCCGGACCACCTCTTTGTTTTTCTTTACGACGTTGCGATACACCACGTCGCCGTCCATATTGATAGTAATGTTGATATCCCCGGACACTCCATCCTTATTGGACATAGCGGACATTACAGCGCGGTACACGCCATCGGACACGGCGGAGACTATCTGGTCATTGTTCGCAACCGCAGTGCGTCTGCCGATGTTGCCCACCATCTCTGCGCCAGCTTCACGGGCGACAAACAGCTGTCCCTCGTTGGGAAAACCGCCTTCGGCAAGCTTCGGAATGTAAATCGGCTCGACTTTCGCGATACTTACTCCAGGGATTTTGTTGATTAGCCCGATTGCCAGATTCAACATTCGTATGAATCCGTTAATCGTTCGCTCAATCGTGGAAAAGATTCCGTTGATTACGCCCTTGAAAATGCCGGAGGCGAAATCGGATACCGTCGTCCAAATCCCCTTAAAGATTTTGACGGCTGTATCTCTTATCAAGGTGAGCTTTGCCAAGAAAAAGCCAACTATCGGTTTAATGACCGTGTCGTACACCCATGTTGCGGCCTTTTTCAGCGGCTCGACCACGTGTTCCTTCACCCAGCCGGTTACTGGTACGATGACATAGGTGTAGAACGCAGTCCCCACTGCGGCGAGGACTTCCATGACTTTTAGGGAGGTTTCTTTAATTTTATTCCAGATGGTTTTGACGCCCTCAATGATTCCGGAGACGATTTCCACTGCGTTATTCCAGATGTGTGTCGCAACATCCGCCACTGATTCAGCAACGGGGCGGAAGAACTTAATGATCGGCGAAATGACATTCTCCCACACCCAGTTTGCAGCAGTGCTCAATGCACTAACTACCGGCTGAATGATTTTCCCGTCAAACCATTCCCAAATGTTCGTAAAGAACCCAGCTATTTCATTGCCAAAATTCTGCACTATCCAGATTGCAAGGTCGGTCAGTGCCCCGACGGCGAGTCCGATCAGAGCACCAATTCCCATACCGATAGGCCCGCCAAGCGACCCGATGATTGCACCCACACCGGCACCCGCCATGGTGGAGCCCAGAGGAATAAGCACTCCATTCAACCAATTAAGCCCGTTTTTAATGGCGTCGTATACAGATACCAAGTACGTCGGTAGCCCGGCAATAATCATGCCAACTCCGGCGGCGAGCATTCCTGTACCAATCGTTCCGGCCATGGGAATGAGTGTTGCAAGCTTTCCGGAGATTGCGGTAATCGCAGGAAGAATGCCTTTAGCGATGGACCATCCCGAAAAAGCCGCTCCAACAGCAATGGCCAGCGGCAGAAGTTCTTTGAGCTTTGTCTTAACCTGTTCAACATTTCTGCTCACGGCCCCAGCCAAAAAATCGTACTCGGGCAAATTAATCCCGAGTCCACCAGAGCCGGTAACACCAGCATCCGTTTTGCCGGAAGAACCCGTGTTGGACGGCAGGATGTTCAATTCGTCAAAGCCCATGGTGTAGCGCTTAAACTCCTTGGCAGCATCTACCGCTGCATCCATGTTGTCCGAAAGCTCCCCGGCGGCAACAGCTCCACGATTCACACCATCCCAGTCAACGTCCGTAAGCTCAAACCCGAACAGTTTAGCCAGCGCGTTCGCTAACTCGCGGACAATTTGCAGAAATGCAATGACATAAGGCAGAACCTTGGTCAGGATCGGGATAAACAGATTGCCGATTGCACGGGACACCTGAGTGATTTCTGCTCTAAGCACACGCAGCTGGTTCGCAGGAGCTTCCAGGGTTCGGGCCATGTCGCCCTGTGCGGTCGTCACCTGTGTCATAATAGCGTAGTACCGCAGTTCTGCCTTTTCTGCTTGATTCATGGCGGAAACGCTCTTGGTAATACCAAGATTCAGCGCTTCCTGCTGCAATCGCGCAACAGACAGGTCATAGCCCAATCTTCGCAGGGGCTCCAGTTCGCCTGCAATGCCGGATTGCAGCTTCTGCATGGAGTCCTCAATAGAGATGTTGAAGAAAGAGGACAGGTCATAGCCTAACTGTGTCAGGTTTTTGCTCATGGTGTATGCCCGGTCTTCTGTATCGCCAAATCCGGTCAGAAGCGTCTGGAACACACCCTGGTTTCGCATCCACTGCGCCGGGTCGATGCCCATCACAGAAGATACTTTTTCTGCGTAGTTCTGCGCTTCCTTTGCGTATTTACCCAGCGCGACGTTGAACAAGTTCAGGTCCTCCTGGTACGTGTTGGATTCCGTGATAGCCGTTCCGATAAGGCCCACCACGCGCCGCAGCCCAGCATACAAAATGCCGAACCGAATCATGCCCGTAGCTCTGCTGAACATGCTTGTTCTGCGCGTCCCGCGCTGAACGGCGGCGTTGTACTGGTTTACCATCGTAATGGCCCGCTGGAGTCTGGCTGGTAGCGCAGCAAATCCCGTTCCGAGCCGCTGCATCTCGTCAGACAACGGGCGAATCGCCGCCGCAAGCTCCTTCATTTGGCGGTTAAACTTATCCAAGTCCGCCGCATCAAGCTCACGCATGACCTCTGGGAGCTTGCCAATTTGGCTAATAAACGACGTGAGATGGGAACGTCCCAGCTCGGAGAGCGGGCGCATACCGTCTGCAAGGGCAATCAGTTTGTCGCCGTCCGTTGTCTTGATTTGGCTCAGCGCCGTAGAAAGTGCGGCGATTTGGTTCGGCACGGAACTGGAGATTTTGACGGCGCTGACCTCACTCAGACTTTTCAGCCCGCTGGTCAAGGACCGGATCTTCTGAATCTTATCTGCGCTGGTGTTCTCCAGGGCCTTGTTCAGGGAGTCCAACTGCCTGGCAGTAGGGCGCAGAGCCGACACGCCCCCGGATGTTGCAGCTTTCAGCCGAACCAGGGTATTTTGCAGCTTCTCCAGGGACGCTACAGCGCTGTCGCTGTTTTCCTTAATTTGAAACTCAATACCCTGGATTTCCACATTATCTGCCATTCTTGCCACCTCCCTGTTCGAATCGTTTGTTGTTCGCGATCATAAACATCTCCATGACGGACCGCGCCTTCTTGTCGCCTTGCTCCTGTTTTTTGGGCTTTTCACTTTGTGCATACAGGTCGTATGGGGAATCACGGTACGGCTTTGGCCTGGTGCCTTTCTTGCCGCCCATGCGAAGAATGGGTGCCAAATCCGCCACGGCTTCATAGATGTATGCGCCGTGCAGCCATGCGGTTTGGTTTGCCAGATCTCGCTTGATTTTCGCCGCTTCCCGGTAATACTTGACCAACTCGCAATCTTCGTCCCAGTATTGGCTATAGGTCATTCCGATGGCCAGATAATATGGAAACAGCTCATAGAATTTATCGGAATAGCGGGGGATTGGCTCCCCCGCTTTATTCGACGGCGACTCGTTTACCAGTTCGCCGTCCAGGTAGGGTTTTCCTCACTTTCCGCAGGCTCGTCCAGCAGGGCGATGATCGGGTCGTTGTACATCTCAACCAGTTTGCCGATCAGTTCGTCCTTCTTGGGCATGCCCGCGTAAATCTTGTCGATCACATCGCGCTGAACAAACCGATGATGAGCCTTAAAAGCTCCAGCAAACAGCGCGGGGAGACTGGTCATGGGCTTGCTTTCGACTTCGGTCGCAACAAACCCTTCTTTCTCCATCAGTTCCACGGTCTTCCGGGTATATTCCAGGGTGTACGCAATGCCAGTCACGGGGTCCTTAACAGTAAGCGTCTTTGCCATGTTCTGTTTCCTCCTTATTCGTTCTCCAGGTTGATTGCGGTCGAGGGAGCGATGGTGATAGCCATGCCCACAACTTCGTTGACACCGCCTCCGGTGGGGTACACGGACAACTCGCCCTTAAAGCTGAACTTGCCGTCCGAACCGGAAGGAGTCAGCGATCCCGCGCTTTCGGTGCCGCCGAACCACACGGCGTAATCCTCCTGCTTGCCCTCCAGCGCTTTGAGCGTCTTATAATCGGTCAAGGTGTAGTTGGCGGTGAAGGACAGGCCGTCCATGGACTGGATGCCCGCGATGAAGGTCTGCATCTTGTCGGAAAGCGTGGTGGTTTCCAGCATGTCGGGGTCGCCGCCCAGATCGGGGAACTCTTTGATGTCGATCAGCTTCGACCACGACGCAGCGCTGGCTTCCTTGTGCATCAGGAAAACCTTATAGGTAGAGATAGCGATAGGTCATCATTCCTTTCTGTTATCGTCTGAAAATAGTGGCCCCGTCTGTTTCCGCCCTGTATCTGGCAACAAGACGGTAGATAGAGGCGTTTTCCATGTTTGGGACCGGGGACATGGAAATCCTTGTAAAGTTACGCGCATACATCATCATGTCGATGTCTGCCATGATGGAGCGGCATTCACTCTTTTTCCCGCCAGTTTTGTTGGAGTAGACGTTTACCTCGTACATCAGTACGGAATATCTCTCGCTTTCGGATGAATCTAATCGATTTGCGGCGGTGTAATTGTCCTGCTCCACAATGCTGGCATGTGGGAATTTGGGGGGCGCATTGATATACTCCCCGGCCACGTCAATACCCGGGTATTTCTCGCGGAGCTGTTCCGCGATTGGCGTATACACCTTGCTTTCAATGTCGATCATCGGAACACCTCCTTGACCAGGGCTGGGAGCCTGTCTGAAAGCTCCTTTACCGTGTCGTACATAGACATGTTGGCCGGGTTGCCGTGAGTAAGAACCACCGTATTGCCGGTTTTTGGGTTCGTTTTCTCAACTCCGTTTGTTCCGGGGTCCCCGTAGTAGCCCCACGTCCTTTGCTTGCCGTGACCCTTTCCGTAAGCGCCGCGAACCATGCCGTTTCGCGCGGCTTCCGGGTGGTTGTCCGGGTACATAACGCCAGTGCCGAATTCAATAAACAGGACGGACACACCGACAGCTACTACCGCCGCCGTGCGTCCGTCCCGTTCTTCGATTTTTACATTCGCGTCGTTTGTCCCGTCGTATACGGTAGACTCAAATTTTGCGGATGCGATATCATACCCCATGGAAGAAAGCTCCCGGAGAAGCACATTCGCCCGGTCCTCCAGCCATGTCCTGTAATCCTCGACTACGTCAATCATCCGTTGAATGCCCGCAGCGGACAGCGCCGTCTTTACAGTTCTTTTCACGACACATTCACCTTACTGACGGCAATGGAAACCAAATTCAGGGACTTGGCAATTTGCTTTACAACGTAGTCATAAAGCGGCCTTCCGTCTTTATATTCTGGCTTTTTGTCGATAAAAAGTACTGCGTTTTCGTCAATGGGGCAGGTCATATCATCTGTGATGATCACCTTGTCATAGGAGATGAACTGCCCAAACTGCTGAATCTGAGCATACCCAGCAGCCGGGGAGATATTGGCTTCCATTTTCACCGGGCCCGCATATTTCACGTTTTTTTCGCCGGTTTCGTAGCCACCAGCGTCCTTCCCCAACTCTGTCCCTTGGTACAAAAGATACCAAAACGGCCTTTTGTTTCGGTTCATGATTTTCATCCTTGCACCTCACATGGTGGCCGCAAACGGCACGATTTCCCGCATAAGAGAAGGCGGCACGTCGCCGTCCTCATAAGACCTGGAAACGCCATTTTCGCTATGCGCTGTTTCCCCCTCTGCTCCGCGCTTGTTGATGAGATATGCGGCGATCTCAATTTGGTTGATTTCGTAGCATGCGGGGACAGCAGTAGCATCTGTCCCGAACGGAAACGCTCTGCGGAGAATCTTGCTGGCCGCAATATTCAGATACGCAGAGAGAATCGATTCGCTTGTCTCTCCGGTCATGTCTCCCAGCATGGCCAGTTTTTCTTCGTCGCGCATCTCATACCTCCAGATCAGCCGGTGACAGCTTTGGTGTTAACGGGATTGCTGGCGTCGTTGGCGATGAACACGCTACGGCTGTAGGTGGGCTTGGTGAAGGTGGTGGCAATGCCGGTAAACTTGCCGTGATACCACTCAGGGCCATGGTCAAGGCCGATCTGACCGAACAGCTGATACTTCTCGCCCGCGCCAGTTTTGGCCAGTTGTTCCAGGAAGAAGTTGCCCTTGCCGGGCACAGGCTGGAACACGGGGGAAATAACATCCAGGTTCAGCAGCAGAGCGGTGCCGGCGGGCAGGCACTCGCCGAGGTACAGATACACCACGCCCAGGGGAGTAACCACGCTGGAGAGGGAAATACCGTTGATTTCACGCGAAGCAGGAACCACGGTCAGGCCATTCTGAACAGCGTCTGCGTTGATCTGGAACATGGTCACAGCGTCACACCACAGGCAAAGACCATCGGTGGGGGCGTTCTGCCCATAGATCTTCTTCACCATGTCGGCAATTTCCCACAGGCCCAGAGGCTTGCTGGCCATAGCCGTGACGTTGGTGGTGACTGCGGTGACAAGCCCACGGGTCTTGTTGATTTTGGTGTCATCGGTGGCCTTGTTGTACACGCCGTTGATAAACGTGTATTCAATGTCGCGGTTGATCTTCTGCATCTTGGCGGCCACCTGGAAGTCCAGTTCATTAATGGGGTTTGCCTGTTGACCAGCCACGTTCAGGCCCGACAGGGTGCCCATATTGGACTGTTTGGCATAGGAGATGCCGACAGCCTCATGGAAAATCTGGGTAACGTTCGTTTTCTGCTCCCGGGTCACAATGGAAGCGTCGGGGGCGGTCAAAGACGCAGACTCGGAGATGGCGGGCTGTTCTCCGCCGCCGGTGGTGTACTCCTGGCCGGTAACAAACTCTACGTGGTTCGTCACCTTAGCCCGGGAACCGATAATGGAACTCAGGGGGGTCTTGCTATTGCCCTTGTTAAAGAGCATGCCGGAATAGTTCAGCGTTGCAAAGCTGGTAGCATAAGTATCTGCCATGTCTTAACTCCTTTTATTTGTTATTTGCGGATTCTTCCTGTGCCTTCAGGCGCGTGTAATAAGCGAATTCCGCATAGTTCTTGCTTGCACGCGCCTCCTCGATCTTCTTGTCGTAATCAACTCCAACGGGACCGGCACCGCCGTGCGGCGCGGGAGTTCCCTTGAGGATGTCGGACTTTACCTTCTTGGCATACTCGTCCAAGAACTTCTGCTGGTTCGCAAAAACCTTTGCAGAATCACCAGCCGCAAAAGCTTTGGCCGTGTCATCTGCCAGGTCCTCTGCATAGCCCTGCGCCACAAACTTGGCCTTGTACTCAGAGACGGTCTTTGCCGTTCTCAGCTCGTCAAGCTCTTTCTGCATGGCGGCAATGCTATCGGCTTGCTCCTGCTTCTTGCGCTCGTCCTCGGAAAGCATGTCGTTGTACTTCTTCTTCCACTGGGCGGCGTCGGAGTTTGCCTTGGAAATAGCGTTCTTCTGCCGAGAAAGCTCTGCGGCGTTGTCCTCATACTCAAAGCCCTCCAGGGCCTTGAGCTTGTCCTCGGTGGACATATCTGCGTAACCTTCGATTTTGCTGGTGTCGATTTTCATGTTGATACCTCCTGCGTTTTTTCGGCGGTTCCCTCCGCACCGTTTTCTGTTTTTTTCGAGGTTGTCTCCCCGTTGCGTTTTAACGACTTCCCTGTCGATTGTTCCTTTTCTTCTTGCTTTTCTTCTTGCTTTTCTTCTTGCTTTTCTTCTTGCTTTTCGGCATATTCCGCGCTAATTTTGTACGCAAGCTGAGGATCGGAGAACATGCCGCAGTGTGTAAATGCCAGTTGGGGGGCAATTTTCCCGTTGTTCAGCATGGCTACCAAAACACTGGCCTTTTCGCTGATATTTTCGTAGTTTCGGCGCGTAAACCGAATTTCCAGGGCGGACATTTTCAGCGAAAGTGCCCGCAGATTATTGCAGATTTTGATGGCGATTTTCAGAAACTGCTTTTCGGACCGTTTGAACATCTGTTCGGAATCCTTTGCCCGCGCCTCTGCCGACGACCATCCGTCGCGCATAATGACCGCAGACCCGGTGTCACTGGTTGAGGATCCTCCATTCCGGTTCGGCATTCCGCAAATCGTCAGAACGGTGTCGTACATGTCATCCGTCAGGGTCTGGGTCTGCGTCTGGTTCAGTTCCGCCGTCAGGTACCCAACGTCAGCCTTGAGCGTCGCGTCAATGTCCTTGAACTTAATAGCGCCTTCTGCCCTCAGATTCTTGTAATCTTCGGACGAAATGTCCACGTTGTGAAACAGCATCAGCGCCTGGACAAACTGTTCTACGCCGTCCATGCGGTTGGATTGAACGTTGTTGATAGCGTCCAGAAGGGGGAGCACAATCTCAAAAGCACCCAACCGGGCTTCATTGGAGGGGTATTCGATAATTGGGATGCCCAATATCTGTGGCTCCGCTTTCACATCCCAGGTTTCCGTTACCTCGAAATACGTATCCTCGGAATAGCAGCAGAAAACAACGGTGTTGTCTTCTTTCTGCACATACGTCACGCCCAGAATGGGACGGTGTCCCAGCCCGCTGGAGTACACCACAAAGGTGTTGCGCGGGTCCAGTGTAAAAATCTCAAACGGCGATTCATCTTCTTCCACGTCCGCCATTCTGTCCGGCAGAATCATGCGGTAAGACGTGCCGCAAATATGGAACCAGTCCGCCAGCTCCTTGTCCTTGGCGGCCTTGTCTTCCGAAAGCGCATAATCGTTGAGCTTGGACACGCCCTCAGCGACGGATTCATCGTTCCCCCTGCTGACGTACTGCACAGGCTCACCCAGAAGATACCCGACCTTGAACGAAACAATCTCGTTCGCCCGGTTCACAACGATCTTGTTGTTGATTTCCGGCCTGACGTCCTTTACCCTTCCCAAAATGGGCTGGTCTCCCTTGTAATACCTGTAAAGATACTCAATGTCCGCCCGGTTCATCTGGTGGATGGGCAAAGCCTTTTGCAAAATATCCACCACATTTCCCCGGGTGACGTGCTCAACGTCCGTGTAGATAACCTTCCGACCAAAAAGATTCATTGGCACACCCCCTTAAAATGGCCGCTTGAACACTTCCACTTTTCCGCCCACTCGCATCCGGATTTCGTTCTCCAGCAGTGATAAAGCATCCGGTGCGTCATCGTGCGGCACCTTGCCGCTCCGGGTATAAGTGGTGACTTCCTTCATGAAATTGAAGTACTGGCTGCCCCGTTTATAGGTGGACGGATGCTTGAACCAGAAGTGTTTCTTGATGTTGTCGGACGCAAATTCAATTCGCGTCTGTTTGTTGGAAATGGTCCTTTTTGTACGTATTCCAACGCTATATCCACGCTGCCGGACGATTTCCGCAACGTCTCTGGCGTAATACATGCCCGCGTTGTTGCTTTCAAACATCGCGTCCGCAACGCGATTGTCGATCAGGCACCTGGCGCATTCCGGCTTTGTGACTTCCGGCGGAGAATCATCAAACACCACGTCCACGATATACACTTCATCTCCGTACAGCGCCGCAACGGGAAGGGCGGTGCTGTCGCTTCCGCTTTCTGCGGTGTCGCACACGGCAATAACGGCGTCCGGATCACGGACTGTTGGGAGTTCAAAGAAATAATTCAGCTCATCCTTGTTAAAAAGCAGCCCCTTTGCTTCAAAGGGCTGCTGTTGGAATTCACTTTCAAACTGTTCCGCACTCAAAAGGTCCCTCTGTTCGCGGAAATATGCTGTGGTAAACACCTTTTTCCCGTCCCGTTCGTATTCGTAGTTACTTTCGTCCGTAACGGGATCAAGTGCCGGTATTTCAATGGCTTTCCACGCCCAGCCGCCTTTTTGCGCTTCCTCTTGTAGGTGGCCGATTGGGTCATACAGGGAATATCGGGTCCCCGTGGCGACAATGGGTGTTCCCTCAATGGCTCGGCCCAAAATATCACCGGATATGACCTCCCACTTATCGTCCAGTCTCTGGCGGTTTTTTGCTTCCTCGCGTCCCTCTACGCAGTCATCCAGATATAGGACGTTCGTAGCCTCCGACAAGCCCACTTGTCTTGCGTCAATAGATCGACACATGACTGTGGGGAAACGGGACTTTGACCGCAGATTCAGTATCTTTGTGTCCGCATTGGTCTGCACCAACGGGGAATTGGGGAAAACATCATAGAATAAATATTCATTTGGCGTTTGCAGATACTCCAGGCACCCGGAATAAAAGCTTTTCACCAGGTCGTCCCCCGTCCCTTCCATTAGGGACGACTTGTCCGGTTCCCGCCCAGACAGAAAATTGACGAAATTGATGCCCAGCTGGGATTTCCCGGCGCGTTTGGGCATCGACAGCGTCAACAGCCGCAGCTTTCCGTCCAAAACCTCCTGATACGCCGCCACTATAGGCCGCAGGTAATGTCGCCTGGGTGCGTAAAACTTCTTCTCCGGTTTGCGGTTCATCTCGATGTACAGCAGAAACGTGTCGAAATCGTGCGGTGCGTCAAAGCACATGGCCTTTTTGTACACGTCAAACAAAGAATCCGCCGCATTTGCGCTGCACTTGTGCAGGGCCGCAGAACTCAGTTTTCGCAAATCCTTGCTCAGCTCATGGGCCAGGGTGAAATCATCCGGTTCCAGTTGTCGGCATACGGACAGAAGGTCCATGTACGGCACATGGTCGGACGGATTCCGCGCAATATGCTGTTTTATGCGTTCTGATAGTTTTGCGTAGTCCATGCGGCCTCCATTTTTGCATAAAAAGAGACGGGTTCCCGAAAGAACTCGTCTCTTTTATTTACTTGGTTATCCTACAAGTTCACAATCGTACCAATACCCCGAGCTTCCACACGTTCCCTCGAGCGTTATCGTGTCTCCAACCTTGATTTGCTTGAGCGCATCTTCTTGGTCTTTTTCAAATTCGGCTATATAAATCACGATCGTTCCGCCAACGTTTGTCTGCATAGTCAGCGTCGCGCCTCCCGTCAGGTTAAGCAAGCCGCTGCTCGAAAGGCCAGCTATCTGCCCTGTAACTTTGTAACGATTGCCCTTATACTTTTCGTCTGCCGCAAGCTCGTTTTCCTTATACGCGCGGTAGACTTCCTCGAACGTAACTACATGTTCGAGCTTCGGGGTCTTCTTAATGTCCTTTTCTCCGCACGACTCGCACTTGTATTCCTCGTACCCTTCGGATTCCTCCGTGGCGGCCACACTGTCCACCAGCACCCACTTGTGTTCACAGGGCTTTTCTTCGCCCGACTGCTTCGGCTCGTCCCCCTTGGTTGGCTCCTCGACGGCGGGCTTGTCCGGCTGTTCCGGTGGCGTCTCCCCACTAGAAAAGATTAGCGCCGCCGCAATAAACGCACAGAAACAAACTGCGGTGACAATCAAGGGCTTTGCGACTTTACGCCGCTTGACCGCGTTTACAATTGTCCACGCGATTCCGCCCAGGAAGCCCAACATGAATGTCCATGCCAGAAACATCTCGGGGTCCTTGTTTTCTATAGACGCAAGCAGACCCAGAAACTCCATCAACGTGCCCATTACGATGAGTACGATTTGCCAGCCCCTTAGTTTTTTTCGCTTTTTCTCCTCCTCCATTTTCCTTTTCCTCCACATTTATTTTCTCCCGGGTGGCCGGGGGAATTACTTCATCTCGCGACCATTGCCAGAATCGGCTCGTGTTGGCCCTTGACCCATTCCTTGTTTTTTCCGTACCGGTAAAATCCCTCGTAGGTTTTCCGGTTGTTCACAATGCTTTGCACCGTGCTGATTACGAACGGCTTCCCGTTCCGGGTGGTATACCCGTCCTTGTTGAGGATGTCCACGATTCCATTAAGCGTCACGCCGCCGTCCCGAAGCTCAAATACTCGCCGGACAACAGCCGCTTCTTTCTCGTTGATGCAGAGCGCACCACCTCGAACTTCATACCCCATAGGTGCTCGACCGCCAGAATAGCCGCCACGGGAGGCTTTAACTGCTCTGCCAGCACTCGTGCGCTTGTTGATGTTGTCTCTCTCCATTTCGGCGCACGTCAGTGTGAACGCCTTGAGCATCCCGGCAAATACACCAAATTGCCCGAAGTCCTCGCAGATGCTGATTAGCTCAATGCCTTTGCGCAGCAGTGCGCCCTGGTAGTAAAAGTATATGTTGATGTCTCTGGCCACCCGGTCAGATTTCGCAACCACGACAGCTTCGTAAGGAGGGTTGTTCACGTCTCCGTAAACGATCTCGTCGAACCCGGGGCGGTACTTTGCGCCGCTCTCTCCCTCGTCGGAAAACCAACGCACGATGTTCATGTCGTTCTTGCGGCAGTATTCCTCTATCTGTTCACGCTGCACGTCCAGCCCAAACTTATCTTCTCCGGTTTGCCCGTCTGTGCTCACGCGGATATATGCAACCACGTTTTTCATACGGCTCTCCTCCTTTGGGGTCAATCCAAAATTGGATTGGCTTCTACGGTTATTGTATCACACAGTAAACGTAAATGTCAAGCCGCCTTTTTGTTTTTCTCTTTTATTTTTTTCGGGCATTTTGGGGCTTACCCGGCCCCGCTTCCGCGCTCTATATCCCCCGCCCCGGTCACGTGGCGCGTGTCCCCGTCTCCGCAAATTACGCAAAATCATGATTTTGCTATTGACAATTACATATAATCTGGTATAATGGTATCCGTACAGCAGAGGAGCGCACCCGCCGCCGGTCAAGCAATGCGGATCCGCTCCCCACACCAGACCAGAGGCCCAGCGCGTACAGTGTACCACGCCCGGCCCACCTGGTCAAGAGATAGGCCAGTAAGGCCGGGAGGTATATTATGATGGATATCAACTATAGCGCGGTGCGTGAGCAGATCAAGGCCACGCCAGCCCGTAGCGCATGGCGGCGCGGTGTCTCCGCTTACGCTCTGGAGCTGCTGGACAGCGTAGCCGGTCGCGCGGCTTATGAGGGCCACGGGCCCGAGGATGTCGCCCAGCTCCGCAAGTGGATGTTGGACGGGGCCAGGGACTGGAGCGAGTACAGTTACGGCGGCTGCTCCCTGGTGTATGACGGAGACATTGCTGACCGGCTATGCACACCCTCCAAGCTGCGCAAGACTCGCGGTGGCGAGCGCAACCCGAATTGTCGGGAGTCCTGGCTGGATGTCCAGGCCCGCGCCCTGTATTGCGCGGCCTGCGCTGTCGTCACCGCTTGCAAGGAGGTGCAGGCATGAGCGCTAACGAGATCGCCGCCAAGGTGCAAGAGCTTAGAGAGCTGCGCCGCATGGCTGACGAGCTGGCCGCAGAGATTGACGGTTTGCAAGACTCCATCAAGCAGCACATGGACGCCGCCGGGGTTGATACCCTGGCGGGGCTGGATTACAAGATCACCTACAAGGCCGTTACATCGTCCCGGCTGGACTCTAAGGCCCTCAAGGCCGATCAGCCGGATCTGTACGCCAAGTATACCAAGCAGACCACGGCGCGCCGGTTTTGCCTCGCTTGAGGGGGTGCCGGGTTGTTATCTCTCCTGATCCTGATCATCTGGTTCCCGCTGGCCGTCCTGGCCGACGTGGTCCGCAAGTCCAAGTAATCAACCATCTGCAGGGGCAAGGCCCCAGAAAGGATATACCATCATGACATATGTAGACGCGATCAAGGCCGGATATAAGACAGCCGATACCAAGTACCAACGCGGATATATTAGCCGCCTGACAGACACCGACGCGCAGCCGGTACGGACTGCCGGAGGCACCCGCAAGGGTCAACTGTATGTGCTGCTCCCCTGCTATTGCAGCACGCAATACTGCATCCGGCAGTATCTCTATAGATGACCTTCCAGACAACCGCGCCGCCCCGGAGCTATTCCGGGGCGGTTATTTTTATGCCCTACCCGCAAAGGCGTTTTAATGGCGTTTTGCGGGATTTTAGCGCTTGGCGGCATTGGGATACCACCGCCAATGCAACACGCTGTGCGCGGCGCTTTAGCAGGGTTTGCGGCGGTGTTGTGATGTAGCGTGTTGGGGCGGTGGGTATCCGCCCTTTTTCCCCGCCCTGATCGGGGCGGCGTGGGCGATCCCGGGGCCGGTGGGGGTATGGCAACGCAAATCGTATTGACAGGCCGCGCGATGCTGCGGTGCAGGGTGCCTAATCCCGGGCGAGACAGTGCGCGCCGTCCGGCTCATGGCGTGGCGGGGGAAAGGCGGGGAGTTGGTCAAGCGGCTGTGCGCATGTGCTCGATCTGGCGAATTCGCGCCAAAAGTCGCTGCGAAAGTCGCCCGGTTTTGCGTGAAAGTCGCTGATAGTCGCTAAACCGTGTATAAACGCGGGAAAATCGTTGCCCCTGTTCCGAAAGTTGCTGAATAGTCGCTAAAAAAATCAGTTTTCATAGTCGCAGGACGCCGCCTCGATGTACTTCTTCTGGAGTTCTTCGGGCGGCGTTTCTGCCCCAAGGGGATTGTTGGGCGTGAGAACGACTTCTTGCTTGTCGGTCATGCCGAAAAAGTTCTTCGCGCGGAAAATGTACGTAATCTGCGGAATTTTCCCCTGTGAGACCAGTTTTGCATCGATTCCGGCCAAAATTTGTTTGGCTTTTTTTATCATGCCAGCCCTCACGGGGCCCATTGACCCCTTTTGCCAGTCCAAGACCGTTTGGTTTACGGCTCCAAGAGCAAGGCACATATCCTCCACTGTGGGGATTTGTCCTTCCTCTACGCACTGTTGGAAATAGTCGTTGAGCTTATCGGCGCATTCCTCATCAGTTTTTACGCAAGACCTTTTGAAGTATTGAAATGATTCCCTTACAATTTGTGAAATCTCTTCATTTGTTGCGGTACACCTGGCCGTAACAGACGCTGATGCCGCGCCTCTGGTGTGCGAGATGGCATTCTCTCCGCGTTCCTGTACGATGATCTTGCGGATAGTCGGCTCGGACAGCCCGTTTTGTTTTGCCACAGTCGCTATATGCTTGCATGCGTCATAGTCGGCAAGGACCTGCTCTCTCATAGCTTGCGTGATTTTACTTGCCATCTATGTCACCTTCTTCCCTTCTTAACATATTTGGGGTGATTTCAAAAAATTCGCCACACTCTGGGCACCTGACATACGCATCTGCCGGTCGCACAATCGTTCTCCCGGTCATGTAGTCGTGCTCAACATTTTGCACGTATTGAACTTCGTTTCTCAGATTGAACTCGAATATGCACCCGCACGTTGGGCATTCTGCCCGGGCAAATTTATCTTGTTTCCCGTGCTTAATGATTTTCATAACTTCTCCTGTTTATGTGCCGCGCTCCCACCTCTGCGCTATGTATGGCACAAGTTCACCCGCCCAATTGGGCACTCCTATTATCTTTTGGAACGGGCGGCTGGAGTCGAACCAGCACATACGGGAGTCAAAGTCCCGTGCCTTACCTTTTGGCTACACCCGCATAAAAACAGACACCCGCGAGATATCCCGTGAGTGTCTGCATGCCGGTAACGCTCTTGCGAGGCCGCTTGCGCGGAAGCACCAGTTACCGGCTGTGCCTTAACCTATGGAGGAAAGAAAGAGGAGAAAAATGAAATTTCGGGTTGTGGACTGACTGGTTCCACTTTCCGATGATACTATTTTACACCACCTGAAACGTGGTTTGGGGCCACATTTTCAATAATTTTCGCATTTTGCGCAATCAGCCACAGGAATTTATCTTTTCGCCGCCGGAATGTGCGTGGGCTTATCCCGGCTGGGGATATCTTCTCGATGGGGTACTGTTTCTGGCTGTCGCAGTTCCGCATGATTGCCCATACCAGCTTGCGCCGCACGTTCTCGTTGGCGATATCCCGGCCCACGTTGTCCATGGCGTATTCCACGGCCCGCATCTTCTTCGTCTCCGGCCAGCTCTCTATGGTTGCCAGCCTTTCCGCTTTGCGTTCGGCTATCCTGCTGTTACCGGGGCTGTGTGGCATGCCGGACATGGCATAAGCCGAAGACTCCAACACTTCTTCCCGGGCCGCATTGTACGCGCGAACCCGGCGGGGATATCCCCTGACGTAGGCGATGCATTCCATGCGGATATCGTAGGGGAGCGAGTATTTGTTGCTCATCATACCTCCTATTCCAGCGCAGTTTCAACGCCGTATTCCTTGAGCATCTGCCGGATATCTGCCCAGGTGACATACCCCTCTGCTACGCATTGAGCGGCATGGTTTAGCCCCCCGGCAAGCTGCTGCACATCGTCCATCGGCGCATCGTGCTTGTCGATCAGAACGTACAGCATCAGATCTATGCCACGGTTCAGCCCCTCCACAATGCCGTTGCTGTAGGCTTTGTCTACGTCGGCCTGTGTTCGGGGTATTCTGCGGGGGTTAGTCTTGGGCATGGGCATCCTCCCTCCGTCTGCCATTCGCGCACCAGAAATCTGGAGACACAGGGCAATCCACGCACGGGCCGTAGGAGCAGTACAGACCACCCAAATCCTCGTAGCTGTGCTTGCAATCCCTGCACCGCACCACGGGCAAAGCGTCCACAGTTTTTGCCGCTTTAATCGCCTTTCTTGCGTCTCTCAATGGTACAAGTAAAATGCCGTTATCGTCACGACCGTACTGGAAATTAAATTCGAAAGCATCAGCGTCAATCAGCCGCATCGCTGCCACCTCCGTCCATTTTCGCACCGCAGGAAGTCCTCATCACATACGCCACGCAGTTCTCAGGGTCATTCCCACAAAGACAAGGCGCATATACGCACGAATCACAAATTGTAAACATCTCAGTTAGCGTCATTGTCAGCCCTCCTTTGGTTTGTCCAGCGGCAAGCAAGCGCACTCGCAGTATTTGACGTACTGATCGAGTGGAACAAGTACGGTGTCATATTTTTTGTATTTCTTGCAAAAACCGATACACATCTGCACCGGTTCATCCACCTTGCATACATCGCCAGCACCATAACCGCTTTCCTGCCACTCTTCGAGTGAGTACACTTCTGCGTTGTTAGGATATTGTGTATAACCGCCAAACGACCGCTTCTCTTCGTCTTTTGTTCTGCTTCCCCACAGCCAGC
>OLSN01000411.1_pt1 | contig 46978 bp, 46 predicted proteins | sample 1672411 | NCBI WGS metagenome assembly OLSN01 (sample SAMEA3136683, study PRJEB25190) | human gut metagenome | biome: human gut; feature: human-associated habitat; material: faeces | place: Austria | collected 2013 | reverse complement strand
CGCCAGATAACATATTGAGGAGAGCGAGGATGGAATTAGTCCTCGTGTGTTGCGTGACCAAACATCGCAGCTTCGCGATCGGCCTTGGAGATGGCCTTTCTCTGCACGCCGGAGATGGCATACAGGATAAAGCCGATGACCATCCAGCCCACAAACATGATGCTTGCGGTCTTGCCCATGTACACGGGGTTGTTGGGCACGAAGAGCAGGATGAAGACCACGGTGGTGATCAGGGCAGAGAAGCCACCCATCGCCACGCCGCCGGGGATCTTATAGGGACGCTCCATATCGGGTGCGATCTTCCGCAGACGGATCAGCGAGAAGGAGGTGATGCACCAGGACAGCACGAAGGCCGCCGCCGAGAAGGAGGTGATGGAGCCGATCAGGCCGGCGCCCAGGAAGGGGCCGATCAGGGACAGCAGCAGGCAGACCAGCAGGCCGGGAACGGGGATGCCGTTCTTATTCTGCTTGGCAAAGACGCCGGGCACCAGGTTGCCGCGGCCCATGGCCATGAGCAGGCTGGCGGAAGCCATGAAGAAGCCGTTCCAAGTGGTGAACAGGCCGGCGATGGCGCCCAGGGTGATGAGCCAGTACAGCACACCGCCCACAGCCCCAGGATACAGGGACTTGAACATGGTAGCAGCGGAGGGGTTGGACATGTGTGCAAACTCCTGCCACTTCCAAGCGTAGCCGAAGCAGAACAGCAGGATGGCATAGAACACGCAGGCCAGGACGACGGACAGCACCACGGTCTTACCCACGCTGGCCACATCGCCGCCGGCATCCTCGATGCCCTGGGGGATGGTCTCGAAGCCAGCCAGGAAGAAGGGGGCGGAGGCCAGGATGGCCAGAATGCCGCCGAACATGCTGTTGTGGGAGACCTGCTTCAGACCGTCGGCGGGGTTGCCGTAGATGGTGGGGTCGGTGACGTCATAGATGGGCTTCCAGTTGTCTGCGTTGCCGCCGATCAGGGAGGCGATGGCACCGATGACAGCTGCACCAACCAGGATGAAGCACAGGATCTTCTGAACGGAAGCAGCGGCAGCCAGGCCACGCATGTTCAGGGCGAACAGCAGCAGGGAGGCGACCGTGCCGATGATGATGGTGATGAGATAGATGGGCTCACCAGCCACCTTGTACAGAATGGGACCGGTCTTGATGCCGGGGATCAGATAACCCAGAACGTCGGTGATCTGAATGGCTTCCCAGGGGATGATGGACACGAATGCGCCAAACGCCGCCCAGCCGGAGATGAAAGACACTGTCTCATTGAATGCCTTGTAAGCAAAGGCCATGCCGCCGCCGGCCACGGGGAGCATGGGGACCAGCTCGCAGTAGCACAGGGCAATGGGCACCATCATGACCAGAGCCACGATGTAGCCGATAGCAGCGGGAATGGGGCCGCCGCAGCTGGTCATCCAACCATTGATGGCCACGGCCCAGCCCACGCCGACGATAGCGCCAAAGCCGATGCAGAAAAAGTCAACGGCGCTGACACCCTTCTTTTCGGGGGTATTACTCATTTACGTTACCTCTTTTCTTCTGATGCCCGCTCCCGATTGGAGCCGGGACAAACGTGATTCGTGCAGGAAACGAATCATTTTTCACAAACCGGGGCATCTCTCCTCCCTTCTGCCCCAGCCGCCCAACGAATAAAAAAGCTAAAAATCCGTCGAGCGAAACCGAGAATTATTATACGAAATACACAGATAGCTGTAAACTTGAGAACTTTAATGATGTGCAAGAAAAAATTTTGCATGAAACTACTTCCTGCAAAATGAAAGATTTTATGCATTGCTTCCGCTGCCCATTTTTTCACCTGTCTGCCCGTTCCAAAGACAAAGAGCTTTTATACTGTTATCAGAATATTCTTGCAATCTGCCAGAGAAAGGGGTAAGATAGCTCTTAGACCCTGCCGGAGCGCAGGAGATAGACACGTCCAGGCACCTGACTGATCCAGGGGAAACACGTGGAACGGAGGAAAAGGAGGGGCTGTGAGAATGGGAAAATATGCGCCTGTCATCAAAACTGCCGAGTGCGGCAGCATGACCCGGGCTGCCCATGTGCTGGGCTACACCCAGCCAAGCCTTGGTTACATCATCAACAACATCGAAAACGACTTGGGGGTCAAGCTCTTTTACCGGGACCAGCGCGGGGTCACCCTCACGGAGACCGGCAGCGACCTGCTCAAGCTCATGCGGAAGATCGAGGCCATGGAGGACGAGCTGCAAGAGGCCGCCCGTGTGAGCCAATGGGAGCTTTTGCGGGTGGGCATTTTTGCCGGGGTCTCGGCCCAGTGGATGCCGGAGATCCTGGAGGTCTTCTCCAAGACCTACCCGAAAGTCGTTGTGAAATTAGAAACAGAAAAAAATCCCCTGGCGGGCGAGCTGGCCCTGCGGGAGCACCGCTTAGACTGCTGCTTCCACGGCACCAAGTGCCCCCCCGGCATGGAGCTGATCCCCCTATACAAAGATCCCTACTACCTGGTGGTCAGCAAGCACAGTCCCCTGGCCCTCCGGGGCAAGACCGCCGTGCTGGATCTGGCCGAGCACCAATCTCTCATTCCCACCAACGAGTGCGCCGAGCAGGACAGCGTAGCCCATCCGGTCTACGAAGCCTTTGCCAAGGCGGACCATCTGGCCTTCCAGCCCCAGGAGAACCAAATGGCGGTGGCCCTGGTGGAGCGGGGCCTGGGGATCGCTGTGCTGCCTGGCCTGGCCCTGCGGGACTGTCTGCCCGGGCGTCAGGTCCAGCTGCTCCCGCTGAAAGAGGGCTATGTCCGGGAGATCGGCCTGCTCTGCCCCCGTGAGACGGAGCGCTCCCCCCTGGCCAACGCCTTCCTCCGCATGACCCAGGAGCAGGTGGAGCTCTGGAAACAGGAACACGACACGCCGCTCCTTTGATCCCACGCCTTTGATTTCCAGAAAATCACTGGAAATTTATACCTTATATAATATAAGGAAACAACTGGAAAATTTGACCCAAGCAAGCAACTTAGTTGGTTGACAATGACCAGTGGATTCCATATAATGGATGTACTTTGCCTTGCTGCCCCGGAAAGGAGGTCCTCCCATGGCTTTGTTGGAGCTGACCAATGTCTCTGTTCGCTTTTCTCTCTCCAAAAAACGCCCGGATCTCGTGGCCCTGGACCAGTTCAGTCTCTCCGTGGAAAAGGGAGAGCTGGTGGCCCTGGTGGGGCCCTCCGGCTGCGGCAAGACCACCGCGCTGAACGTGTTGGCCGGCCAGGTCACCCCCTGCGCGGGGGAGGTCCGGCTGGCAGGCCAGCCGGTGAAGGGCGTGCTGCCCTCCGTGGGCTACATCTCCCAGGCCGACACCCTTCTCCCCTGGCGGACGGTCCTGGACAACGTGGCCCTGGCCATGGAGCTGCGGGGCGTCCCCAAGGCCCAGCGGCAGGAGGCGGCCCGGTCCCTCATGGCGCGGATGGGCCTAGCCGGCTTTGAGCACAGCTACCCCAGAGAACTCTCCGGCGGCATGAAAAAGCGGGCTGCCATCGCCCGCGTCCTGGCCATCGACCCGGATATTCTGATGATGGACGAGCCATTTGCCCCCCTGGACGCCCTGACCCGGCAAAAGCTCCAGGACGATATTTTATCCGTCTGGGAGACCACCGGCTGCACCATCCTCTACGTCACCCACGACCTGACCGAGGCCATCACGTTGGCCGACCGGGTGGTCCTGATGAGCGCCCGGCCCGGACGGGTGGTCCGGGAGTATCCCATCGACTTGCCCCGCCCCCGGCGGGTGATGGACGTAAAGTTCTCCCCCCGCTTCGTGGCGCTGGAAAAGACCCTGTGGCGGGATCTGGAGACCCAGCTGCGCCAGGAGGAAGCCCTATGACCCCGAAAAAATCCCGTCTCAGCCCCGGTGTTTGGACGGTCCTCTGCCTGTTGCTGGCCCTGTGCCTGTGGGAGTGGGCCGCAGCCGCCGGGCACGTAAACGATTACTTTTTCAGCCGCCCCAGTGCGCTCTGGGCGGAGTTTTTGGAGCTGGTTTCCAGCGGTCTGCTGGCCAAGCACCTCTCCGTGACCTTGCAGGAGGCCGGGCTGGGCCTGCTCTTCGGCGGGCTGTTCGGCACCCTGGCCGGGCTGGGCCTGGGGCTGGCGCCCAGAGTCAGCCGCGCCCTCACCCCCCTGCTCACCGGGCTCAACGGTCTGCCTAAGCTGGCCTTGGGGCCGGTGTTCATCATCTGGTTCGGCCTGGGCCTGCGGTCCAAAGTTATCATGTCGGCCCTGATGGTCTTTTTCATCTTCGTCTTCAACCTCTACACCGGCGTGCGGGGGGTAGACCCCGCCCTGCTGTCCGGCGTGCGCCTGCTGGGGGCCAGCCAAGGGCAGCTCCTCGCCAAAGTGATCTGGCCCGCCTGCCTGCCCTGGCTGCTCACCAGCCTGCGGACCGGCCTGGGCCTGTCCCTCTCCGGGGCCATCGTGGGCGAATATCTCGGCTCCACCAAAGGCATGGGCTGGCTGCTCTCGGCAGCGGGGGATGTGTTCAACTCCACCCGTGTGCTCTGCTGCGTGCTGGTGTTGGTGGTGCTCATCATTGCCCTGGACGCCGTCGTCCACCTGCTGGAGTGGCGGCTGCTGCGCTGGCGAGGCTGACCCCATCGCCCTTACATCCTGTATCATCGTCCGTTTTTACGGCTTATGATAAACATTTATTTTTTAAAAAAGGAGTATTCCCATGAAGAAGCTACTTGCTCTGCTGCTGACCTGCGCAATGGTCTTATCTCTGGGCCTGCTGGCCGGCTGCGGTCAGACCGACACCGGCGACGCCAACGGCGACAGCCAGCCTGCCGCCGAGACCGACGGCCAGAACACCGACACCAACACCGGCGACCTGGAAAAGATCGTCTTCACGGAGGATGTCCGTGGCTACCACTGGGCCCCCGCCTACCTGGCCCAGACCCTGGGTTATTTCAAAGAGGAAGGCCTGGACGCGGAATTCCAAACCATCAAGGGCGGCGACGCCACTGCCCCCGTCCTGTCCGGCGACGCCCAGTTCTGCCTGAAGGGCGTGGAGACCAGCCTGATGGTCAATGAGGGGGGCCAGGGCATGAAGATCCTGCTCTCCACCACCCAGAAGTATCCCTATCAGCTCATCGGTGCCACCAGCCAGTACAGCACGCTGGAGTCCCTGAAGGGCGGCGTGGTCGCCGGCGGTCTGAGCGTCAACAGCGGCCCCTACACCTTCGCCAGAGCCTGCATGGCCGACGCCGGCTTCTCCGACGAGGACGTGACCATCACCCAGATGGCCAGCGCCGGCTATGCCGCCGCCATCCAGGCCGGTGAGCTCCAGGGGGCCGTGTCCACCAACCCCTGGTCTGCCAAGAAGCTGACCGACGCCGGCGGCGTGGTCATCATCGACGGCACCGACGGTCCCACCATCAAGAAGATCATCGGCTCCGAGAGCTATGAGCTCTTCACCGTCATGACCTCCAACGACCTCATCGCCCAGAACCCTGAACTGGTCCAGAAGGCTGTGAACGCCATGACCAAGGCCATCCAATGGATGCAGACCGCCTCCGCCGAGGAGATCGCCCAGAACCTGCTGCCCCTGTTCGACGGTGCCGAGGAAGAGCTGCAGTATGACGCCTCCTACGACAAGGAGCACCACGTCTACACCACCGACGGCTACCACACCGAGTCCGGCTATGAGGCCGCCATCACCCTGACCAAGCTGGCCGGCGGCATCACCAAGGACCTGCCCGCAGACCAGACCTACGACGAGAGCTTCCTGGCCAACGCCTGGGAGACTCTGAACAAGTAAGCACCCCGTCTCTATCCGGCAGGAGGAAGCCAGGTCTTCCCCCTGCCGGTCTTGCATAGACTGCTCCCAGAAAGACTGGCAGAAAGGCTGGGATGCGTATGGGAACTGCGGAACTGTTTCTTTTGGCGGTGGGCCTGTCCATGGATGCCCTGGCCGTGGCCCTGTGCAAGGGGCTGGCCCTGGGAAAGCTGGACCTGGGCCGCGCCCTGTGGGTGGGCCTTTGGTTCGGGGGCTTTCAGGGGCTTATGCCCTTGGCGGGCTGGGCCTTGGGGGCCGGGTTTGCCCGGTCGATCGCGGCCATTGACCACTGGGTCGCCTTTCTTCTGCTGGGCTGGCTGGGGGGCAATATGCTCTGCACGGCCCGCGCCGACGAGCCGGAAGACAGCAGCGCCGCCCTGGATCTGCAGGCCATGCTCCCCCTGGCCGTTGCCACCAGCATCGACGCCCTGGCCGTTGGCATCACGTTCGCCTTTCTGGACGTGGCCATTCTGCCCTCGGCGGGCTTGATCGCTTTGACCACCTTCGTTCTCTCTGCCCTGGGCGTGGCCCTGGGCAGCCTATGCGGCCAGAAATTGCAGGCCCATGCCAAAGCCCTGGGGGGCGGTATTCTCATCCTCCTGGGCATCAAGATCCTCTTGGAACACTTAGGTGTGTTCTGACCCGCGCACAACAACAAGGAGAACCCCCATGAAAAAAGCACTGTCCCTTTTCCTGGCTCTGATCCTGTGCCTGAGCCTGTCCCTCCCCGCTCTGGCGGCCGCCCCCACCGACGCCGACCAGGAAAACGCCGCCTGGACCCTCTATCACATGGGCCTCTTCCAAGGCACCGACACCGACAAAGAGGGCTTCCCCGTCTTCTCCCTCTCCGACGCCCCCACCCGCGCCCAAGGCGTGACCATGCTGGTGCGTCTGCTGGGCCAGGAGAAGGCCGCTCTGGAGGGCACGTGGACCACCCCCTTCACCGATGTCCCCGAATGGGCCCAGCCCTATGTCGGCTTTGCCTATGAAAAGGGCCTGACCAACGGCACCAGCAAGACGACCTTCTCCGCCGACAAGACCCTCTCCGCCACGGAATACCTGACCCTGGTCCTCCGGGCCCTGGGCTATGATTCCGCCTCTGACTTCGCCTGGGATTCCGCCTGGACCCTCACCGATAAGCTGGGCATCACGAACCAGGTCTATTCCGCCGCCACCACGACCTTCCTCCGGGGCGATGTCGCCTGGGTCTCCGCCCAGGCTCTGAGCGCCAAGGAAAAGGGCAGCGACAAGACCCTGGCCGACACCCTGGCCGCCCAGGGCATCCGGGACAACAACAGCCGCTGCGTCTGGAAGGAAGACTGCGTCACCGTCCAGAAGGACAAGCTGGTCTTCTCCTTCGCCGCCACCAAGGACAGCAAGGAGACCTACACCAACTTTGAGGTGACCTCTGCCACCGCCAACGGCGTCGCCTGCAAAATCGAGCAGTACAGCACCCCCGCCAAGGTCAAGGAGCAGTGCCGCAAGATCAGCCGCCGGGAGGACGTGACCGTCACCCTGCCCGATGCCTTTTCCCTGGTCTACCTCAGCTACGATGAGACCGCCGCCAAGGACGCTGCCACCGAAACCGTCACCGCACACCAGGGCACCTACCCCGTCATCACCCTCAAGCTCCACTGCACCGGTACCCTGAAGGACGGCACCAAGGTCACGGAACTGGTGAGCATGAACTATTACGTCGATAACTACACTGGCTATTACTGAGCTGTTTCGACAAGGTATCCAAATCCGGTCTTTGATTTTTGTGCATCTTTTTTGAATTTCTGTGTCCCATTTTGCCCCGCTCCTGCGTTCTTAGAATAGAACGACAGGGGCGGGGCTGTTTTGCTTCGCCGCCGTTCCCTTTACTCCCCTGGGAAATTATGTTATACTGACCCCGACCCAACCAACTTCGATGCGTTCCCGCATCCCGACAAAGGAGAACCCCCTATGAAATCGTTTCTGCGCCGCGCTGCCGCCCTGATCCTGGGGGCCGCGACCCTGTGCTCCTCGGCCCTGGCTTCGGAAGCCCTGGGCAGCCGCATCTATTCCTACACCTTAGACATCTGCGACCGGACCACCCTGACCCGCGAGGTCATGTGGTCGTCCTCTAAGTCCGACCTGCGGACGGAAAACTATGTGACCTACACCCCCTCCTCCAGCGTCTCCCCCGTGGTGAGCTACGGCTCCAACGTGGTGGACAAGCAGACGGTCTACTCCATGGCCAAGGGCCTGGAGCGGGGCGGGGAGCGGGTCCTCAGCGGCATCAACGGCGATTACTTCGTCATGGCCACCGGCGACCCCCTGGGCCTCGTGGTGACGGACGGCGTGCTGCGCTCCTCCGCCTCTTACTTAAACGCCCTGGGCTTCAACGCTGACGGCTCCGCCGTCATCGGCACGCCCAACCTCTCCCTGATGGCGGCCTTCAAGGGCAACAACCTGAAGATCGCGGACATCAACAAGATCCGCACCGCCAACGGCTTCTACCTCTTCACCGACGACTTCGCCTCCACCACAAAAAACACCCAGGCAGGCGTGGACGTGATCCTGGCCCCCAACACCGAGGGCCAGGAGCTGAAGATCGGCACCACCGTCTCCTGCACCGTGGAGGAGGTCATCGAGGCCAAAGGAGCCACCAGCATCCCCCAGGGCAAGTTCGTCATGTCCATCTCGAACAAGGCCGGGGAATGGCTGCAAGAGACCATCCGCTCCCTGGAAGTGGGTGATACGGTCGACCTGTCCATCTCCAGCGAGGACACCCGCTGGAACAACGTGGTGGACGCCGTGGGCGCCATGTATTGGATCTTGCGGGACGGCGTCGTTGACTCCGCCATCTCCGACGGCCAGACCGCCCCCCGCACCGCCGTGGGCGTGAAGCCCGACGGCAGCGTGATCTTCTACACCATCGACGGCCGCCAGAAGGGCCTGAGCATCGGGGCCACCATCCAGATGGTCGCCCAACGCCTGAAGGAGCTGGGCTGCCAGAACGCTGTCCTGCTGGACGGCGGCGGCTCGACCACCCTGGTCTCCACCTATCCTGACTACGGCACGTCCTCCAGCGTAAACAGCCCCTCTGAGGGGACCCCTCGCTCGGTCTCCAACGCCATCTTCCTGGTCTCCAACCTGAAAGCCACCGGCAAGGCCGGCTCCCTCTACGTCACGCCCAAAAGCCTGACCCTGATGCCCGGCGCTTCCACCCAGTGCGTGGCCGCCGCTGTGGACACCGGCTGGTGGCCCATGAGCAGCCTGCCCGGCGCCGTCACCTGGTCCGCCGCCGAAGGCTCCGTGACCTCAGACGGCACCTTCACCGCCCCGCAGAAGGCCGGGGTCTACACCGTGACCGCCGAGAGCGGCGGCGTGAAGGGCAGCACGAACATCACCGTCTTGCAGCCCACCGCCATTTACGTCACCAACCAAGCCACCAAGAAAAACGTCTCCACCCTGACCCTCGCTCCCGGCCAGAGCGTAGACCTGGCCGCCGCTGCGGCCTACCGCTCCGTTGGCCTCACCGGCAGCGACAGATGCTTCACCTGGACGGCAGACGAGGCCATCGGCACCATCACCCAGGACGGCAAATTCACCGCCGGGCCCAACACCGCCACCGGCAAGATCAAAGTCTCCTCCGGCAGCTACGCCGTGACCATCGCCGTCTCCGTCAGCGCCCCCACCCGCTACACCCTGCTGGACGGCTTCGAGGGCACCACCCCCGGCTTCACCGCCAAGGGCGGCACCGTCAGCCTGGACACCGCCCAGGTCAAATACGGCAAGCAGAGCCTCAAGCTGGCCTATCAGGACGGGGCTTCTGTGGCTCTCTCCTCCCCCCGCACGCTGGCTGAGACGGACCGCTACGTCTCCCTGTGGGTCTACGGCGATCAGTCCGGTTCCATCGTCTCCGCCGCCTTCGCCTATGCCGACGGCACCCCCGTCACCCAGTCGCTGACCACCCTGAGCTTCTCCGGCTGGAAGCAGGTCACCGCCGCCGTACCGGAAAACGCCAAGACCTTTACCGGTTTCTCCGTGGCCGCCTCGAAGCACGGCACCACCTGGCTGGACCAAGTGGTCTTCTCCAACGAAGCCCAGTGGGACAGCACCGCACCCTCGGTGGACCTCACGGTCCGGGGGCAGGCTGTCACGGCCACGACCCTGGATGATATTTCCGGTTCCCTCACCGCCAAGCAGATCAGCCTGACCCTGGACGGCCAGCCCATGGACTTCACCTGGAAGGCCAACGGGACCTTGAGCGCCACCCTGCCCGCCCTGGGCACCAGCAGCCACCAGGTCAGCCTGACTGTCTCCGACGCCTGCGGCAACCTGGCCCGGAAGAGCGTCACGATCTCCGGCACCGCCGCCACCCGCTTCGCCGATATGCAGAAGCACTGGGCCAGCACCTACACCACCCCCCTGAACGACAAGGGCATCATCTCCGGGGTCACGGCAAATGGGAAGACCAACTTCCTGCCTGACCAGAAGATCACCCGCGGCGACTTCGCCCTGATGACGGCCAACTGGCTGGGCCTGGACCTGAGCCGCTATGCCGGCGTCTCCCTGCCCTATGCCGACGCCGCCTCCATCCCCAAGTGGGATGAGAACGCCGTGAAAGCCCTCTATGCCGAGGGCATCATGCAGGGCAGCAAGGCCGGTGACGGCAGCCTGCGGGCCAACGCCAAGGCCTCCATCACCCGCGCCGAGGCCATGACCATTTTGGGCCGCATCCTGCCCCAGGGCTACCCCCAGGCCAGCCTCACCGCTTTCTCGGACGCCGCTTCCGTCCCCAGCTGGTCCAAGGACTATGTGGCCACGCTCGTGGAGCTGAAGGTCGTGGGTGGTTCCAACGGAAAGCTCGACCCCAACGCCTCCGTCACCCGCGCCGAAGTGGCCAAAATGCTTTTCACTTTGTGGTGATATGCCCTTGATTTTGCAGGGTTTTTCCCCTTTTTTGTAGCAAACCCCCTTGCAAATCGTAGCATCTTGTGGTATGATTCGATGTAACCGAATTTTATTGCTTCTCTTTCCCTGCGGAAAGAATCACCCGGTCCACAGCCAGCTCGGTGGCGCCGGGGAAAGGAAAGGATCCTATCAATTATGGCTGTTACCATTCTCTCTATCATTCAGGTGCTCATCGGCGTCGTGCTCATCGTCTTTGTGCTGGGTCAGTCCGGTAAGCACTCCGGCCTGGGTATGATCTCCGGCACCAGCGACTCCTTCCTGTCCAAGAACAAGGGCAAATCCGGCGACGCCAAACTAGCCCGCTGGACCAAGTGGGTCGCTCTGGTGTTCATCGTTCTCACCCTGGTCCTCAACTTCCTGCACTAAGCTGCGTTTCTCAGAATGCCCTTCCTTTTGGAGGGGCATTTTGTGTTAATATTCTCGTTTTTTCTACAAATTGTAAGAGGTGATCCCATGACTCGTAAAGAAGCTTTCAATATGCTCGACCAAATGGCCAGAGGCATCGCGGAAATGTTTGGCTCCAATTGTGAGACCATCATCCATGACTTAGAGGACCCCCATCACCCCATTCTGGCGATCTACAACGGCCACGTCTCCGGACGGACGGTCGGCTCCACCCAGGACCTGACCGGCGCAGAGCGCGACCTATATCTGGACGACGACGTGGTAAACAGCTTGGCTGTGACCCCCAGCGGACAGCAGACCAAAAGTTCTACCTTTTCCATCAAAGGCGACGATTATCACTTCGGTTTTGGCATAAACTATGACTTCACCCCCCTGGCCTATGCCAACCGGGTCCTGCTGGACCTGATGCACACCGAGGTGGATTTCCACAGCGCCCTGTACAAGCCCAAGGACACCGGCATCAGCGAGCTTTTCGACAGCGCCGTCCTGCGGGTGGGCAAGCCAGCCCGCGAGATGAACAAGGCCGACCGCCTGCGGGTGATCGAATACCTCTCCAGCATGGACGCCTTTTCCTACCGCCGGGCCGTGCCCTACGTCGCCTCCCACCTGGGCGTGTCCCGCTATACGGTCTACAAATACTTAGATGAAGTCAATGGCAAGATCAACAAGGCCTCTGCCAAGGACAAGGAGGACTGAACCCATCATGGAACACATCCAGTCTGCCATCCGGGCCTATTTCGACGCCCGGCAGGAAGAACTGATCCAAGCCGTCTGCCGCCTGGTGCGGATCGACAGCACCCTCGGCCCCGCCGCCCCCGGCCAGCCCTTCGGCCCCGGCCCTGCCGCCGCCCTGGACGAGCTGGTGGCCTTGGCAACGGAATGGGGGCTGACCGCCCAGAATTTAGAAGGCTATGTGGGTGCCGTCGATCTGAACGACCAGGAGACGGAGCTGCATATCTTAGGCCACCTGGACGTGGTCGACCCCGGCGAGGGCTGGACCGTGACCTCGGCCTTTGAGCCAAAGCTGTTGGACGGCCTGCTCTACGGCCGCGGCACCGATGACGACAAAGGCCCTGTCCTGGCCGCCCTGATGGCCATGCGGGCGGTCAAAGATCTGGGCTTCTCCCTGAAGAAGAACGTCCGCCTCATCGCCGGGACCGACGAGGAGACGGGCTTTTGGGACATTCATTGGTATTATGACCGCCACCCCTACGCCCCCCACACCATCTCCCCCGACGCAGACTTTCCCATCATCAACATCGAGAAGGGGCACTATCAGCCGACCTTCCGGGCCACCTGGCCCCAGGAGGCGGCGCTTCCCCGCGTCTCGTCCTTTACCGGCGGACCCCGGCTGAACATGGTCCCCCCCAAGGCCCAGGCCACCGTGCTGGGCCTGACGGCGGAGCAAGCAACCGCCGCCATTGCCGCGCTCGGCATGGAAGCCGCCATCTCTTACACCGTTGCCCCCGCCGAGGGCGGCGTGTGCGTCCAGGCCAACGGCCAGAACGCCCACGGCTCCACCCCCGAAGAGGGCCACAACGCCCAGACCGCCCTGCTGACCCTGCTGGCGGCCCTGCCCCTGGCGGACTGTCCCTCCACCCAGGCCATTCAAAACCTGGTCCGGCTCTTCCCCCACGGGGACCACATCGGCCAGGCTCTGGGCGTGGCCCAGAGCGATGATCTTTCCGGTAGCCTGTCCCTGGCCTTCACCATGCTGACCCTGACCGACACCGGCTGCGAGGGCCGCTTCGACAGCCGCACGCCCCTGTGCGGCACGGATGCCACCGTCCGCCTGCCCGCCGAGGCCGCCTTGCAGGCCGCCGGTTTCACCGTGGAGGGCGAGATCGACCCGCCCCACCACGTCCCGGCCACCGACCCCTTTTTGCAAACCCTGGCCTGTGCCTACGAGCTGTACAGCGGCCGGGAGAGCCACTGCATCGCCATCGGCGGCGGGACCTATGTCCACGGCATCCCCGGCGGCGTGGCCTTCGGGGCCAGTATGCCCGGCTTCGTCTCCAACCTCCACGGCCCCGATGAGCGCGTGAACGTCGCGGACCTGCTCACCGCCGCCATGATCTACACCCAAGTCATCCTGGACGTGTGCGGTGAATGATCCAGGAGGAACCATGCCCAGAAACCTAGAACTTTTCCTCACCTTTGCCCGCATCAGCGCCAGCTGCTTCGGCGGTGGCTACGCCATGCTCCCCTTTTTTCAGCGGGAGCTGGTCCTGAAGAAGAAGTGGCTCACGGATGAGCAGCTGCTCGACCTCACTGCCGTGGCCCAGTGTACCCCCGGCGTCATTGCCGTGAACACAGCGACCTTCTGCGGCTACCGGGTCTACGGCTTCCGGGGTGCCGTCTTTGCCACCCTGGGGGTTTTGTTCCCGCCCATCCTCATCGTGCTGGTCATTTCCGCCTTCTTCTGGTCCTTTGCGGAAAATCCCTGGGTCCAGTATGCTCTGACCGGCGTGCGGGCCTGCGTGTGCGCCCTCATCATCAACAGCGCCATCAAGCTGGGTAAGAAGGCCATTCTGGACGTCCCCACTTTCCTGGTCTTTCTGGTGGTCTTTTTGCTGGCGGCGTTCGTCGGCCTGTCCCCGGCCATCCTGGTCATCTGCGCCGGGTGCTTCGGCCTGGCTTACCAGAAAATACGAAAGGAGCGCCCCCAATGATCGTCTTGCTCCTTCGTCTCTACTGGGAGTTTCTGCTCATCGGCATGTTTTCCATGGGCGGCGGCATGGCCACCGTCCCGTTCCTCTTTGACCTCTCCCAGCGCACCGCCTGGTTCTCCACGGCGGATCTGACCACGATGATCGCCATCTCCGAGGCCACCCCCGGCCCCATCGGGGTGAACATGGCCACCTACGTCGGCTACATCACCGCCGGGCTCCCCGGCGGCATCGTCGCCCCCCTGGGGCTGACCACCCCGGCCTTCCTCATCATCCTGCTGGTGTCAAGGATCATGAACACCCTCTGGCAGAACCCCAAGGTCCAGGGCCTCTTCTACGCCCTGCGCCCGGCCTCCGTGGGCCTCATCGCGGCGGCGGCCTTCTCCGTCTGCGCCGTCTCCCTCTTCAGCACGGAAAACGGCCTGACGCTCCACTGGCCCTCCATCCTTCTCTTCGCCGTGATGCTCGTGGCAATGAACCTGCCCAAGCTCAAAACCCTCTCCACCCTCTGGTTCATCGCCATGGCCGCCGTGGCCGGCGTGGTGTTTCACATGGTGGATTAGCCAAACCACATCATTTCCAAACCAAAAAAGCTCTGGAACCTTCGTTCGGTTCCAGAGCTTTTTTGATTTGGGATCAGGCTTCCACCAGGGCCTTGGCGATGCAGTCATGGACCATTTGCAGCGTCTCCTCGCTGTAAATGAGCTCCCCGCTGTCAAACTGGATGATGGCCCCAAAGATCAGGGCGCGGATGACATAGACCCGCCGCCGCCGGGTGGCGCGGTCGATGTCGTGCTCCTGGCAATATTGCAGGATGAGCTTTTGGGTGGGGCTGCTCAGCTCCCCCCGCAGGCGGTGGTAGACGTTGTCAAACTCCTCGTCTTTCAGCGTCAGGATCGCCGCCAGATGGGGGTTTTCGATGAGAAAGCGGACGTACCCCGTGCTCATCTCCACGATCTGCTTGGCGCTGTCCCCGGCGTAGGTCTCCAGCAGTTGGAGCTGAGAATCCCGCCACTGGAGATTTACCGCCTCGATGATGGCAGCGATGAAATCGTTGCGGTCGGAAAAATGCTTGTAGGGCGCTCCGGGGGAGACCCCGCAGGCCTTGGCGATGCGGCGCATGGAGAGGTTCGCCACGCCGTACTCGTTGATCTCGTTGATCCCGGCCTGGATCAATGCTTCGCGGGTGTTGCGGTGCTTGGGCTGGTCAGCCATGTTCCATTCCTCCTGCCTGGTTGTCGTTGGCGTTATGGGACACGCAGGGTGTGCCTGCGGATCTTTCCGCTGATGGTCTTGGGCAGGGCCTCCACAAACTTCACTTGCCGCACCCATTTGTAGGCCGCAAGCTTCTGGTTGCAGAATTCCCGGATCTCCCGTTCCAGCGTCGGCCCGGCCTCCTGGCCGGCGGTGAGCACCACCACAGCCTGGATCGCCTGGCCCCGCAGGGGATCGGGCACCCCCACGACGCTGCACTCCAACACGGCCGGGTGCTCCATGAGGACGCTTTCGATCTCCCCCGGCCCCACCCGGTAACCGCCTGTCTTGATTATATCATCAAATCGGCCATGAAACCAGTAGGAACCGTCCGCCGTCTGCCAGGCTGCGTCGCCGGTGTGATACATGCCCCCCGCCCAGGCCTGGGCATCGCGTTCCGGGTCGGCCAGATAGCCGGAGAACAGGCCGGCAGGGCGGCTGCCGTCCTCCGGCGGGACCACGACGACCTCGCCGATCTCCCCCACGGGCGTGGGGGTCCCATCGGCGTTTTGCAGCTTCACGTTGTAATAGGGGGAGGCCACCCCCATAGAACCCGGCGTCACCGGCCAGCCGCTGAAATGGGCCAGAAGCAGGGTCGTCTCGGTCTGCCCATACCCCTCCCCCAGCGCCAGCCCGGTCGCCTGGGTGAACTGCCGGGAGATCTCCGGGTGGAGCTTTTCCCCCGCCGTCACCGCATGGCGGAGGGTCGGCATCGGCGGGATGTCTTTTCGCACCAGGTAGCGATAGATGGTCGGCGGGGCGCAGAAGGTCGTGACGCCATATCGGTTGATGACGCCCACCAGCTGCTTGGGGTCGAAATGGTCAAAGTCAAAGACCATCACCGCGCTGCCCACCAGCCACTGGCCGTAAAACTTGCCCCAGGAGGCCTTTCCCCAGCCGGTCTCGGCCACGGAGAAGTGCAGCCCCCCGTCATACGCCTGCTGCCAGTGGCGGGCCGTGATGATGTGGGCCAGGGGATAGGTCCCGTCGTGCACGACCCCCTTGGGCTGGCCCGTGGTACCGGAAGTGAAGTACATGAGCATGGGGTCTTCCGCGCGGGTCGGAATGCGGGCAAACGCTGCCGGCTCCCGCCGGGCCTCTTCCGTCAGGTTCCGGAAGCCGGGCACCGTTTCCCGGACCGTCCACAGCAAGGGCTGTTCCCCTCGCCCTGCGACAGCATCCAGCACATGCCGGGGCACCTCATTTTGCGGGGTGCAGACAAGCGCCTTCATGGGGGCGCAGTCCAGCCGGTAGGCAATGTCCTCTGCGGTCAGCATGTGCGTCACCGGGACCAAGACGGCCCCCAGCTTGTGCAGGGCCAGGGCCACGAACCAGTATTCATAGTGGCGCTTCAGCGCCACCATCACCCGGTCCCCCGGTCGGATGCCCGCCTGCCAGAAGACACGGGCCACCCGGTCGCTGCCGCGGGCCAGGTCAGAAAAAGAAAACGTAGCCTCTGCCCCGTTGGGGTCGCACCACACCATGGCCACCTGCTCCGGGGCCTGGCGGGCCATTTCGTCGGCCACGTCATAGGCAAAGTTGAACTCTGCCGGCCAGCGGAGGCTGACCTTCGTCAGTCTCCCGGCCTCGTCAAAGGTCTCCCGGCAGTAGCGTTCATAGAGATTCATAGGTCAGGGTTCCTTCTTTCCCTGGGGCATGGGGTCCCCCAGGGCACGGAAACGGGCGTAGCGCCGCTCCAGCAGATCGGGCTGGGTCTGTAGCTCCGCCAGTTCTTTTTCTAAGAGGTCCGCCAGCAGGGTATAAAAGGCCGTGTTGCCCAGCTCTTTTTCCGGGAGGATGCGCTCAATGATCCCCAGCTCCAGCGCATCTTTCGCCGTGAGCTTCAGGCTCTGGGCGGCTTCATCGGCCTTGCCCGCGTCCTTCCACAGGATGCTGGCACAGCCCTCCGGAGAAATGACGGAGTAGACCGCATGCTCCAGCATCCACACCCGGTCGGCTACGGACAACGCCAACGCCCCGCCGCTGCCCCCTTCCCCGATCAGCACGGTGATGACAGGGGTATCCAGGCTCATCATGGTCATCAGGTTCTCGGCAATGGCCTGCCCCTGGCCCCGCTCTTCCGCACCGATGCCGCAGTTGGCCCCGGAGGTGTCCACGAAGCAGAGGACCGGCCGGTGGAATTTCTCCGCCTGCTTCATCAGGCGCAGGGCCTTGCGGTAGCCTTCGGGATGGGGTGCCCCGAAGGAGCGGGCCATGCGTTCCTTGGCGCTGTGGCCCTTCTCTATGGCGAGGAAGGTCACGGGCAGGCCCCGAAAATGGCCCACGCCGCCCACGATGGCCCCGTCGTCGGCAAATCGCCGGTCGCCGTGCAGCTCAAAGAAGTCCGCGCAGAGATTGTGGATATAATCTAAGCCGGTGGGCCGCTTGTTGGCGCGGGCCAGCCGGACGGTGTCATAGGCAGGGGTACTCATGGGTGCCCTCCTTCCTGATGGATCTGCAAAAGGTTGGCCAACACGGCCTGCTGGTCCCGGCGGGGGACGATGGCGTCCACAAAGCCGTGCTTGAGCAGAAATTCCGCCGTCTGGAAGCCCTTGGGCAGGGCCTTTCTTGTGGTCTGCTCCACCACTCTGGCCCCGGCAAAGCCCACGGTGGCCCCCGGCTCGGCCAGGATGATGTCGCCCTCCATGGCAAAGCTGGCGGTGACGCCGCCGGTGGTGGGGTCGGTGAGAACGGTGCAGTAAAACAGCCCCGCCTGGCTGTGCCGCCCCACGGCCCCGCTGGTCTTGGCCATCTGCATGAGGGAGAGCAGTCCCTCCTGCATCCGCGCCCCGCCGGAGACGGTGTAACCGACCACCGGGCGGCGGTGGGCCGTGGCGTATTCAAACAGCCGGGTGATCTTCTCCCCCACCGCCGTGCCCATGGAACCCATCATAAAATACGGCTCCATGATAAACAGACAGCAGGGCTGGCCCCCGATGCGGGCCGTGCCGCAGAGCACGCCCTCTGTCTCGTTGCTGGCGGCCTGGACCTGCTCCAGCTTCTCCCGGTAGCCGGGAAATCCCAAGGGGTCATGCCCCTCCACCCCGGCAAACAGCTCCCGGAACGTCCCCTTGTCCACCAGCATCCGCAGGCGCTGGCGGCCGCCCATGCGGAAGTGATAGCCGCAGGGGCAGGTGTTGTAGTTGGACCACAGGCGGCTCAGGGGAATGGCCTTGTGGCAGTTGGGGCAGGTCTTCTCCGGCTCGCTGGCGTCTTCCTGGAGCAGGGCGGCGGTGCGCCCGCCGGCTTCCAGCTCGTTCTTTGGTTTATAGTGAAACTTCAAAAAGGGCATTGGTCTTCCCTGCCTTTCTCAACCAAGGGCGCGTTTACTCGCCCTCCAGAAACGTAAGGTCATAGCTGCCATCCATAAAGTCCGGCCGGCTGACCAGGTCCAGCTGCTCGGCAATGTTCGTCTCGATGCCCTCCACCATCAGCTCGCACAGGGCGGCCTTCATTTTCCGAAGGGCCTCCTCCCGCGTCCCGGCGTAGACAATAAGCTTGCCCAGCAGGGAGTCGTAGTAGGGGGAGACGGTCGTCCCCGCGACCAGATAGGTGTCGAACCGGACGAACGGCCCGCCGGGGACGTGGAGCATGGTCAGGGTCCCAGGACGGGTGGCATTGATGCGGCACTCCAAGCAGGCGCCGCTCAGGCTCACGTCCTGCTGGCGGAAGTTCAGGGGGACCCCCGCTGCCACGCGGATCTGCCACTTTACCAGGTCGATCTTCGTGAGCATCTCCGTGACGCCGTGCTCTACTTGCAGGCGGAGGTTCATCTCCATGAACCAGAAGCGGCCATCCCGGTCCAGCAGAAACTCTAAGGTGCCCACACCCACGTACCCAATGGCCTTCACGGCCTTGGTCACCTGGTCCATGAGCTTTTTCCGCTGGCTCCGGCTCACCGCCGGGGAGGGGGATTCCTCGATGAGCTTCTGGTGGCGGCGCTGCACAGAGCAGTCCCGCTCCCCCAGGCAGACCACCGTCCCGGCCTCATCTGCCAGGACCTGGACCTCGATGTGCCGGGCGGGGTGAACAAACTTTTCCATATACACCGAGCCGTCCCCGAAAGAGGCTTCCCCCTCGGCCACGGCCATGGCGTAGGACTGGGGCAATTCCTGGGGCGTCTGCACCAGACGGATGCCCCGGCCCCCGCCCCCGGCGCTGGCTTTCAGCATCACGGGGTAGCCGATCTGGGCGGCGGCGTTCAGGGCGGCCGTCACGTCCGGCAGGGCCTGCGTGCCGGGAATGACCTCCAGGCCGTTGGTCTTCATAATGTCTTTTAGCCCGGCTTTGTCGCTCAGGGCCTCCATGCTCTCCGGGGTGGGGCCGATGAAGACCAGGCCGTTCCGGCGGCAGAGGCTGGCAAAGTGGGCGTTTTCCGACAGAAAGCCGTAGCCGGGGTGAATGGCCTGGGCCCCGGAGACTAAGGCAGCGGCAATGACCCGCTCTTCATTTAAATAACTATCCGCAGGGCTGGCCCCGCCCACGCAGTAGCTCTCGTCGGCCAGGGCGACATGCAGGGCCTCTTTATCCGCCTGGGAGTAGATAGCAACGGTGGCGATGCCCATCTCCTTGCAGGCCCGGATGATCCGGACGGCGATCTCGCCCCGGTTGGCGATCAGGATCTTTGAAAACATATCGCTTTCTCCGTGATGCCGAAGGAGAACTCAGCCTTGACGCAGAGGGTGTCCCCCACGTAGCCCTCCCCCTCGGCGAAATAAAAGGGGTGCTTGGCCCGGGTGATGCGGCACTTCGTCTCAAACGTATCTCCCGGCAGCACCGGGGCGCGGAAGCGGACGTTTTTTAGGCTGGTGTACATGGGGATGGTATCCTCCGTCAGCGCTTCCTTCATTAAAATTCCAGCCGACTGCGCCAGGATCTCGCACAGGATCACGCCGGGGACCACGGGGGCATCCGGGAAGTGGCCCTGCAAAAACCACTCGTCTCCCCGGACATGATACTGCCCGTGGGCGATCTCCCCCTCCTTGTCCAGCTGGTCCAGCAGGAGCATCCCGTCCCGGTGGGGCAGCAGGGTCATCAGTTCCTCTCGGTTCATGGGGACCTCCTTACTTGATGCGGAACAGGGGGCAGCCAAAATCCACCACCTGGCCGTTCTGGGCGCAGATCTCCACGATCTGGCCGTCTGTCTCTGCCACGATCTCGTTCATGAGCTTCATGGCCTCCACGATGCAAAGGGTCTGGCCCTTCTTCACCCGGTCGCCCACCTGAACGTAAGGGTCGGCGTCCTCGGCAGGGGCGGCATAAAACACGCCCACCATGGGGGAGCTGATCTCAATGAGATCCTCGTTGGCCGCCGACTGGGGGACGTCCCCCACCTGGACGGTCTGGACGGGAGCGGCGGTCTGGGGGGCCGGGTTGCGCTCCAGGCGGACCACCCGGTCGTTCTCCGTCACCTCCAGGCCGGTCAGGCCCAGCTCGCTCATGAGGTTGGCATATTTGCGAATGTCAGACTCGTTCATTTCGTCACCTTCCGGAAGGCAATGCAGGCGTTGTGCCCGCCGAAGCCCAGGGAGTTGGAGAGGACCAGATCCACGTCCGTGTGAATGGCCACGTTGGGCACGTTGTTCAGGTCGCAGGCGGGGTCGGGGTCCAGCAGATTGATGGTGGGGGGCAGGATGGACTCATTCAGGGCCTTCAGGCAGGCAATGGCCTCCACGGCCCCCGCTGCGCCCAGCATGTGGCCGGTCATGGACTTGGTGGAGCTCATATAGGCCTTCTTGGCCTCTTCCTCCCCCAGGGCCAGCTTCACGACCTTGGTCTCCAGGGAGTCGTTCATGGGGGTGCCGGTGCCGTGGGCGTTGATGTAGACGACCTCGCCGGGCTGATGCCCTGCCTCAGTCAACGCCTGCTGAATGGCGCGGGCGCCGCAGGTGCCCTCAGGCCGGGGGGCGGTGATGTGGAAGGCATCGCAGGTGGCGCCGTAGCCCACCACTTCGCCGTAAATTTTGGCCCCGCGCCGGACGGCGTGCTCATACTCCTCCAGGACCAGGGCCGCGCCGCCCTCGCCGATGACAAAGCCGCCGCGCCGCTTGTCGAAGGGCAGGCAGGCCGCGTTGGGGTCCTCGGAAGTGGACAGGGCCTGCATGTTGATAAAGCCAGCCACGCCGCACTCCGTGATGGCCGCCTCGGACCCGCCGGTGATGACGGCGTCAGCATAGCCGTGGCGAATGGCCCGCATGGCTTCACCGATGGCGTTGGTACCGGAGGCGCAGGCGGTCACAGAGGGCATGGCCGCGCCCTGGCAGTTGTAGCGAATGGCGATCATGCCGGCAGCCATGTTGGCGATGAGCATGGGGATAAAGTAGGGGGAGACGCGCTTGGGGCCACGGTCCAGGAGCTTGTTGTGCTCGGCGGTGAAGGTGCGGATGCCGCCGATGCCGGAGCCGAAGTACACGGCCACCCGCTCAGGGGGCAGGGTACCGATGACGCCGCTCTCCTCCACGGCCTGGGCAGCGGCAGCCACGCCGTACTGGGCGAAGGCATCGCTGCGCAGGACCTCGGTCTTGTCCATGTAAGCACGGGGATCAAAGTTCTTGACCTCGGCGGCGATCTTGGTCTTGTAGTCGGTGGTGTCGAACAGGGTGATCGGGCCGATGCCGTGGACCCCGTTTTTCAGGTTGTTCCAGCACTCGTCCACGGTGTTGCCCACGGGGCTGATGACGCCCAGGCCGGTGACCACCACTCTGCGTGTCTGTTCCATTGCGTTTGTTCCTCCCTTTTAGGTCATCGGAGCAGGCCCGGAAAGGGGCTGCTCCGGGAAAATCAGTTGAAAAAGTTACATGGCGATGCCGCCGTCGACCCGCAGCACCTCGCCGGTGATATAGGGGCTTTGGGCCAAAAAGGCCACGGCCTCCGCCACTTCCTCCGGCTGGCCCATCCGCCCCAAGGGGATGGCTGCCAGCAGGGCGTTGTCCTGCCCCTCCAGGTCCTTGGTCATGTCGGTGGCGACAAAGCCGGGGGCCACGGCGTTGCAGGTGATCCCCTTGGGGGCCAGCTCCTTCGCCACGGCCTTGGTCAGGCCGATGAGCCCCGCCTTGGCAGCGGAGTAGTTGGCCTGGCCCGCGTTGCCGATCAGGCCGGACACGGATGCGACATTGATGATCGCGCCTGCCTTCTTCCGCAGGAAAAGGCCGGTACAGTGGCGGATGAAGTGAAACGCGCCCTTCAAGTCCACGTCGAGCACGCGGTCAAAGGCCTCCTCCTTCATCATCGCCAGCAGGCCGTCCTGCGTGATCCCAGCGTTGTTTACCAGGATATCGACGGAACCAAAGTCCTTCTTGACCTGGTTCACCGTATCTTTGACCGCGGCAAAGTCCGCCACATCGCAGCGATAGGCGATCGCTTTCACGCCGTAGTCTGCCGCGCACTGGGCGCAGAGGGCTTCTGCCAGCTCCTGATTGCCCGCGTAAACGACGGCCACGTCGGCCCCCTGGCTGGCAAACTGCTTCACGACGGCGGCCCCGATCCCACGGGACCCGCCCGTCACCAGGGCGACTTTTCCGGTAAAGTCCCTCATGCCTTGACCTCCTGCACGACCTTCTCCAGGTCTTCCTTCGTGGCAAGCGGATAGGTCTTCACGGTCTTGTCGATCTTCTGGATCAGGCCGCAGAGCGTGCTGCCCGGCCCCAGCTCGATGAACGTATCCGCGCCCGCAGCGATCATATCCCGGACGATGGCTTCCCAGTGCACGGGGGAAGCGATCTGCTGGGCCAGCAGCTCTTTCGCGTTGCCGCTGTACACGGCACCGGTGCGGTTAGAATACAGGGGGATCTTCGGCTCCTCTACCTGGCAGTCGGCCAGGACCTGGGCAAAGCCCTCGGCGGCAGAGGCCATGAAGGGAGAGTGGAACCCGCCCCGGACTTTCAAAGGCAGCGCCCGCCCCCCGGCGGCCTTGACGGCGGCGGAGAAGGGGGCCAGCTGCTCCTTGGCGCAGGCCACAGAGACCTGGCCGGGGCAGTTATAGTTCACAGGATAGGTTTCCGGGAACTGCCCGCACAGCTCTTCCACCTTCTCGTTGGGGAGCTTGAGGACGGCGGCCATGGCCGTGGGCTGTTCCTCGGCGGCAGCCTGCATCAGCTCGCCCCGGCGGCAGACCAAGTGAAACCCGGTCTCCAGATCGACGGCTCCGGTGTAGGTCAGTGCCCCGATCTCGCCCAGGGAGAACCCGGCGGCCCTATCGGCTTTGATCCCCGCCTCCGTCAGCGCGGCGGCGGCGGCCAGCTCCACGGCGAACATGCAGGGCTGGGTGTTTTTCGTCTCCTTCAGTTCCTCGTCCGTGCCGGAAAAGCACTGGGCGGAGGTGCCGGGGCGCAGGGCGTCCAGCTTCTGAAAGACCTCGGCCGCGGCGGAAGAAATTTCGGCCAGCTCCTGGCCCATGCCGGGGTGCTGGGCACCCTGACCGGCAAATACGAATGCTATCTTACCCATTTCGTGGCTCCTTTCAGCACAGGCTCCGCGCCCTCGATGACGTCCCGGACGATGTCCGCCGCAGGCTGGACTTCGTGGACCATGGCGGCGATCTGGCCGGAGAGGAAGCAGCCGTGTTCCAGGTCGCCCTCGACCACAGCCTTTCTCAACGCGCCGCTGCCCAGGGCTTCTAACGCCTCGTCATCCATTCCGCCGTACTCGGCCTTGGAATAGTTCCGGGCAAAATTCGTCCGCAGGCTCCGGACGGGGTGGCCCAGGCGCTTGCCGGTGACCATCGTGCACAGGTCGTTGGCTTTCAGGATGCGCTCTTTATACACAGGGTGGATGCTGCACTCCTCGGCGCTCAAAAACCGGGTGCCCATCTGCACCCCGCAGGCCCCCAGCAGGAAGGCCGCCGCCACGCCGCGCCCGTCGGCAATGCCGCCGGCGGCGATCACGGGCAGGCTCGTCGCGTCGCAGACCTGGGGGACCAAAACCATGGTGGTCAGCTCCCCCACGTGGCCGCCGCTCTCGCCGCCCTCGGCGATGAGGGCGCTGGCACCCAGACGGGTCATGAGCTTGGCCATGGCAACGGACGCCACCACGGGGATCACTTTGATCCCGGCCTCTTTCCAGAGGGCCATATACTTCGAGGGGTTCCCCGCGCCGGTGGTCACGACGGCGACCTTTTCCTCGGCCACCAGCTGGGCCACCTCCTCCACGAAGGGGCTCATGAGCATGATGTTCACGCCGAAGGGCTTCTTCGTCAGAGACTTGGCGATCTGGATCTGCTCCCGCAGGGCCTCCGCCGGGGCGTTGCCGGCGGCGATGATGCCCAGGCCGCCGCCCCCAGAGACGGCCGCCGCCAGTTTCCCGTCGGCGATCCAGGCCATGCCGCCCTGAAAGACGGGGTACCGGATGCCCAGCAGGTCGCATAAAGGCGTGTGGATCATGCCCGCTTGCTCTCGATGAAGGCCACCAGGTCGCCCACGGTCTCGACCTTCTGGTCCAGCTCGATCTCCATGTCCAGCTTGTCCTCCAGGTTCATCAGCAGCTCCACGGTGTCCAGGGAGTCGATGCCCAGTTCCTTAAAAGAGCTTTCGGGGGTGATCTCGGAAACGTCCTTCTCCACGCGCTCTGCGACCAGCTCTGCGATTGCTTCAAATACCATGATGATGACCTCCATGTGTCGTAATTTACAAAATCATTCCGTTGGTAATCAGTGATTACCTTGGAGGTATTTATACTCTGTCTCAGACCATTTGTCAAGCCTTTCTTCCCAAGTTTTCACAATTTGTTCATGATTGCTAATAGCCCCATCTAGGAGAGAAAGTAACAAGAAATAGCTCAAAAAAGTACAAAAACTCCCCTGTTTCCAGGGGAGTTGGGAGGAAATCACGAGTCGTATTGAATAAGGTAAAGGGTCGTTTTCTGGGTGTCGTAGAGGGCGATGGTGGCGTTGTGGGAACTGGCGTCCAGGAACTGTTCCGTCGTGTCCGTGTCGTGCAGGCGGTCCCGGAAATAGTAATAGCCTTCGGTGATCTTCGGAACATTTTTCATCGGTTCTCCATAGTTTACCCCGTCTTTTTCGCCGCCGTAGACAAACAACTGCACCGGCTCCGGCAGGGGCAGGGTGTGCCAGGCTTCGTGTTCCGCCAGCGCTTTTTCCAGCGCCGCGCCGTTCTGGGCTGTAAAGACCAAGGTCCCGTGGGTCTCTCCATCGCCAAAGAATCCCCCGTGGTCATCGGACCACTGGGTTTCGACGGGTCGGGGCAGATCCACGCCAAGCGCCTCCCCTGCCAGGCCGCGGGGAGAGTTGACCGTGACCACCACGCAGAACAGGAGCAGGGCGAGGGTGGCGGCGATGGAGAGCGTGAGTTTGGCTTTCATAGGCGTCCCTCCATCTCCAGCGCCTCGCCCATCTGAAACACAGCTTCCACCGCGTCGCGCCAGGAATCCCCCACCAGGTGGTAGCGGGAGGAGTTGGCGTGGATGAAGCCCTTGCCGTCCACGGTTACGTTGCACAGCTCGTCATACTTTCCGTTTTTCTCCCCGGCCACAGTGACGTGGTAGACGCTCCCGTCCTCCGGGGCGTAGGCCTTTTCCGTGGGGCCGACCCAGAGGGGGACAGTCCGCCGGGCGCAGGCCTGGAGGGCTTGGACGGCCTGGCTGCCCTGGAGGTTCACGGTCTTGCTGCCCCTGGCGTCCGAGCGCACGATGCCCACGCTCAGGGGCACCACGTTCCGGTCCTGGAGCCGGTGGAAGGGCTGGGTCTGCCAGTTCAGCACCAGCAGCGCCAGCACCGCGCACAGGGTCAGGATCCCGATGGTTCTGCGTTTCATAAACATTCACCTCTTTCTGGTTTCTATGTCTTCGTAATGGCGAAAGAATGGGTCGATCTGGGAGATTTTTCGCGTCTCCTTTGGTTCTTCCTCGTCCTCCTCCGCCGGTTCTTTCTTTTCCTTCGGCGTCTCCACCCCCAGCAGGATCAGGTTGCACAGCACCATGATAAATCCCACCAGCGCCACAGGCAGGCTCAGCCAAACCAGCTCCAGCAACGTGACCTGGTTAAACAAAACACACCCCAGCAAAAGCGCCACACCGAAGATCATCCACTTCAGCCGCATCACAGCGTGTTCGATTTTCATAGAGATCAGCTCCTTTTTTATCCTTCTGCCTATATAACGTTTGAGAGGGCCAATTTGTGACACCTTTTTCAAAAATTTTTGAAAAAATTCAAAAAACAAAAAGAGACTGGGCTTTGGTTTCTACTCATCAGCACAGTCTCCTTCCACGTTACTATATTGTGAACGATATTTTTTCACTTGTCTTAGTAAGCCCTATTTTTATTTTACATACCATCGAAGCCGTTTTCGTATCTGTATCATAATCCAGAATCCTCAGCTGTACGGAGATTCGATTTTCTGGGATGTCGATGTATCCATAAGAGTATACGACAGTTCCATTTACTCGAATCTCTATGTGACTTTCTCCGGGAATATTTTTTTCAAATCGCCGTTCTAGCTTTCCCAAAGAAATTTCCTCGCTATATAGTATCGTCTGCTCATTCTCTGAATTTACGATCGAGATTTTCACGGGATACGGGATACTATCTCCCGTTGTGTTATCGACAGACGCATGGCATCGATCTCTTGCGTCAAGCACGAAATAGACAACCGAAGACAGGAGGAGCACGATCACAATCGCGATCACTATACTTCTACGACGATATGTCATAGCTTACCTCTTTTCCCAAGATTTTTCCGTTTTCTTCTCATTGATAGATTCTTTTTTACTCTTTAATTTTTTAATTTCTTTTCTTATAAAATATCATAATATTCGTTTTTTGTCAATAAAAATCTCTTTTTTCCCTTTTGCTTATATAACGTTTGAGCAGGTCGATTTGTGACACCTTTTGCGAAATTTTTTGAAAAAATTTTTCGTAGCGGCCCAAAAGCCCCCGGAGTAACCAATCAGTTTCTCCGAGGGCTTTTTCTTTATACTGCCTTCAAACTTTGTAACCACGACAAAGAAAAAATCTCTGTCCCATCTAAAACAGTTTTTTCATATCCGTCAATACCATTAACAGATAACATCATGTGCCGAACTACTGTCCCAGTCTTATCCTTCAACCAAACATAGTAGTAGACTCCCGGGGCTCCGACGTTTTTTGTCCGTATCATATGATCATAAGTAAATCCATTTACTCGTTCACAAAAGGATTCAATCGCCTCTGAGTTTATGATCTCATAGGGAGCAGAACCTCCATATCGAAAGATAATGGTTGTAATCTCTTCGGGATGAACAACGTACACTTGTGCCGCGTTCCCTACTACCAAGCAATCATATCGGCTAAGAAGTGTCACAATTTCCGCTCGAGTTGCAACATCTTTGGGGCGAATAAAGTTACTATTCCCCTCTGTATTGCTATGGGCCAGAAATAAATCCCCTACTGCCCATCCTACGCTTTCCCTGGCATAGGCACTAACTTCTGTCTGGTCATTATAGTCCGCTAGTGTAACCCAGTTATTCATCCCCACTATTTCTGGCACGCCATAGTTTTTTACACGTAAGCGATACAGCACTGTAAGAAATTCTTCCCGAGTTACATTTTCTCTAGGAGCAAATATCCCATCTCCCCGGCCAGACATTAACCCCGCCTGGTCAGCCCAAGACACTGCCTTAGAATAGTAATCCTCCGGTGTAACATCCAGAAACCTATTGCTATATTGAACCGTCGGACTACCTGAATAGCGATACAAAATCATCGCTGCCATCCCACGGGTCAAGCCTTGGTTCGGCGCTAGGGTTGTGTCAGAGGTGCCAGCCAAATACCCTCTATCTACTGCCCACTGCAACTGACTCTCTGCCCAATGACCATGTAGGTCAGTAAAATCTGTGCTTTCAGTTGCACCAACTGGAATACAGAGTGGCATTACCAGCAGGAAACAGAGCAACAGTGCATAGCAAGTTTTCCTCACACTCATGTTAGTTTCCTCCTAAATCAATAGAATCCATCATTTGTTCAATCTCTTCTTCTGATAAATAACCTGAAATACAATATTCAGACATCTTTCCTTGCCAGATAACGACGTTCCGTTCCAGGTTCTTCACGGTGTAATAAGGCATTCCGTTAGAAGTATATCGCACAGAACCCGAATTTGTATCTTTTTCATACGTACTTTTCATTGTATCATTTTCACCGCACATAAAAATAAACAAAGAATATGTTTGTTCACCCTTGGTAAAAGAGATACAATAATCAACTATACCGTTAAGAGAATTGTCTTCTACATAGTCAACTATTGTTCCATCCGGATACCAATTTGGCAACAGCGGCGTATCTGTGTAAGCCTTGACAACTTCCACAACTTTCAGATAATCCGGATTTGTCAACACGGCAACCGTACCACTCTCCTGCTGGTTCGGCAGTGAGAAGGTGCTTTGCTTCCAGTTTGTCATGGTTTCCAGTATGGTCGAACCATGAGCTACGGGGGCACAGAAGACAAACACTGCACAGGCCGCAGCCACCACTGAGGCAAACCAGCGCTTGCGTCTGTGGGGCGGCTGGTACTCCACGATGGTTTCTTCTTGCTTTGTGTTGGTATCTTCTGTTGTCTGTTCTGACGGTTTTGTCAAGTTTCTGGCTTGGAATGTCTTCCAGGTCTCTTCCGGGTCGATGGGTGGAATATCTTCCGGTTCCCGTTTGGCGATCACCTCCATAATGGCTAAGACAAGCTCCGGGTCGGCGTCCTCTTCGTCGGCGTTAAACTCCAAGCGAAGCAGTTCGTCCAATTCCTCTGTGGTGAGCTGTTCCAGGTATGCATAGTTCCCCTGCTGATTTTTGGGATTTTTCATCGCTTAGAACCTCCTCTACTTGTATTATGTTGAGTCGGGCCGGTTTGTTCACTCGAATTAGAAAAATTTTTTTCACTTTCTAAATAAGCCTCTCGAAACCGCTCCTTCGCCCGCTTGACGCGCATAGCCAGAGCGGATTTTTTGATGCCATAGATGTCGCACAGTTCCTCGTAGGGGATGCGCTCCACATAGACCTGCTTGAGCAAGGTAAACTCTTCCGGCGTCACCAGGTCTTCCAGCTCCAGGCGTGCCCCCGGTGAGGGCTGGATCGGGTCGGGGCCTAAGTCTTTCTGCGCCAGCAAGAGGCGCTTGCTCCACTGCTGATCCTGCCGCACCATATTTTTCAGGACGTACTGCAAGGTCTTCACCAGCCAACCGCCAACATTGGGGGCCGCCAGCACTTCGTCTCGTTTGATCCAGGCAAGGGTCAAGGTCTCCTGCACCGCTTCCTCTACTCTGCCCCAATCATAGGTACCGCCATTCAACGAAAGCTGTCGGCGGGCGATTCTATGTAAAATGTCACTGTGCTCTAAGACAATTTCGTGAAATCTTCGTTTCTTTTCTGCCTCGTTCATCGACTTTCCTCCTCTCTGTGGGCTAAAGTATACCCGTGCACTCCTAAAATTTCAATTCTTTTCCTCAAAAAGGCCGAGAGCCGACAGAAAGCGATTTGTTTCGACGGAAGCTTTTCTGCATTGACACTTTCCCGCATCTGCGCTATACTCACCCTAGCCCAACAAAGGAGATTTTTCCCATGAAATGGATGATCGCATCGGACCTGCACGGGTCCGCTTACTACTGCCGCCAGCTGCTGGACTGCTTCGCACTAGAGGGGGCAGAGCGGCTGATTTTGCTGGGAGACCTGCTCTATCACGGCCCGCGGAACGATTTACCCCGCGATTACGCGCCAAAAGAGGTCATTTCTTTGCTGAATGGCGTGAAAAATCGGCTGTTTTGCGTCCGAGGCAACTGCGACACCGAAGTTGACCAGATGGTCCTGGACTTCCCGATCATGGCCGATTACGCCGTTTTTCCGGTGGAGGACCGGCTGATGTATGTCACCCATGGCCATGTATTTAACCTTGACAATTTGCCACCCATTCAGCCAGGGGACCTCCTGCTCCATGGCCACACACATGTGCCAACTTGGCGGCCCTTCGGGCAACAAAATGTCTACTTGAACCCCGGCTCCGTTTCCATCCCCAAGGAGGGCAGCTTGCGGGGGTACATGACCCTGGAGGGGACCCTGTTTCGGTGGTGTGATCTGGCCGGAACTGAGTACCACCGGGCGGCTTTGGAGGACTTGGCACCATGGCCCTGAACCGTGACCTGACCCAGGGGAGCATCCCAAAGGGGCTGCTGGCCTTCGCCCTGCCGCTGATCCTGGGGAACCTGCTCCAGCAGCTGTATAACCTGGCCGACACCTGGGTGGTGGGGCAGTTTTTGGGGGAGGGCGCCCTGGCGGCGGTGGGGTCCTCCTATACCTTGATGACGTTTCTCACTTCGATCTTACTGGGCCTCTGCATGGGCAGCAGCGTGTTTTTTGCCATGCAGTTCGGACGAAAAGACCCCGCCCGATTCCGGGCGGGGATCTTTCAGTCGTTCTGTTTGATCGGCGGGCTGACCGTGGTGCTGACCGGGCTGGTGTACCTGGCCCTGGGCGGGATCCTGTGGTTTCTCCGCATCCCGGCGGACGTGTGGGACCTGACCCGGACCTATCTCGTCTGGGTGTTTGCGGGCATCCCGGCCACCTTCCTGTATAATTACTTCGCCAATCTGCTCCGGGCCATCGGGAACTCGGTGACGCCGCTGCTGTTTTTGGGCGTGTCGGTCGTGGGGAACATCGGCCTGGACCTGCTCTTCGTCATTCCCCTGCAAATGGGCGTCATGGGCGCGGCGCTGGCGACGGTGCTGGCCCAGTACGCCGCCGGGGTGGGCCTGGCCCTGCGGACCTGGCAAAGCTGCCCGGACCTGCGGGTGGGCAAGGCCGACCGGCGGTGGGACCGGAATATTTTGCGGCAGCTTTGGAGCCTCTCGTTCTTTACCTGCCTGCAACAGTCGGTGATGAACTTCGGGATCCTCCTGGTGCAGGGCCTGGTGAACTCCTTCGGCTCGGTCGTCATGGCGGCCTTCGCCGTGGCGGTGAAGATCGACACCCTGGCCTATATGCCCGTGCAGGACTTCGGCAACGCCTACGCCACCTTCGTCGCCCAGAACTACGGGGCCGGGCAGCGGGGGCGCATCAAAGCCGGGACGAAATGGGCCTTGTTCTGGGTGCTGGTCTTTTGTCTGCTGATCGGCGGGCTGGTCTGCTACTTCGCTCCCCAGCTGCTGGCCATTTTCGTGGGGCACGACGCGCAGGAAGTCATTTCCGTGGGCACGGGCTACCTCCGCATCGAGGGCAGCTGCTACCTAGGCATCGGCATTTTGTTTCTGCTCTACGGCTACTTCCGGGCGGTGGACCGGCCGGCGGTGTCGCTGGTGCTGACGGTCTGCTCCCTGGGCACCCGCGTGGCCCTGGCCTATCTGCTCTCTGCCTCCCCCGCCATCGGCGTCACCGGCATCTGGGCAGCGATCCCCATCGGCTGGTTTTTCGCCGATACCGTCGGCGGCATCCTCTGGCGGAAGGACAGCAAACGATCCCATCCATGATCCATAGAAAAGCACCGGTTTCCCAGGCCGGTGCTTTTCCTTACGGTTTTCTATGTGAGATTTTTGCAGTAAGGCGCAAAAATTTCACATAGGGTAACAATTTGCAACTTCTTATCTTTTTCAGAAAAAATTTGCCAAATCCTGTGACAAATCGCCCTGCTCTTGCGTTAATAGAGTAGAGGACCGAATGGGACGAGGAGGTGGGACACAATGGAACAGGGGGCATTTTTGCCGTTTTATGAGCAGCACAAGGAAACGCTCTATCACTACGCCTGCACCCTGACGGCCAACGCCCACCAAGCGGAGGATGCCCTGCAAACGGCTTGGTTGTCCTGCCTGCGGCAGGAGGAAACCTTCGATGCCCTGCCCCCGGACAAGCGGCTGGCCTGGATGAGCGTGGTAGTCAAAAACGCAGCTCGCTCCCTCTGGCGGCAGGAGCAGCGCTACGCCCCCTGGGATGAGACGTGGGACATGCCCGCCCCAACGCCGGGAGACCCCCAGCCCATCGTTGCCGTCATCCAAGCCATGCCGGAGCCGTACCGCCGCCTGTTAGAGCTGAAATTTCTGTTGGAATGGAGCAACAAGGAGATCGCCAAGCACCTGGGCCTGTCTCAGACGGCGGTCAGCACGCGCCTCAACCGCGGCCGGAAGCTGCTCCAGGAACGCCTGCGAGAGGAGGGCTATGACTATGAAAGTATCCCGTTTCGGGCCAAAAAAGAGGCCGGACCCAAGCCCGGAGGATGAATGGCTCCGTCAGGCCCTGTTAGACGCCCAGGACGCCGACCTCAAAACGACCCTGCAAGACGCGCCGCCCCCCTATCCCCACACTGCCGCCTATCTGCGCCGGGAGAAGCGGCAGGCGAAACGTACCCGCCGGGAATATCGGCCCCGGTGGCAGCGGTTTACCCAGCTGGCCGCCTGTCTGGTCCTGGCCGTCGTCCTGGTGGCAGGAGGGGCCGTGGCGCTGGAAGCGGCCCAGCGGGAGCCGGTGGGCATCCCCAGCCAGGACGTGACCTTTTCCCTGAGCGGGACAGGGAGCACCGAGTTCACCTCTTCGCGCTTCTGTCCTCTGACGGAAAACGGGAAGTACCTGCACTTCAGTTTCACGAACACTGCCCAGGAAAGGGCCACGGTGATCGTCGTGAAAGAGGGATGGTTTCACCGCATTTCCCATCCGACCAGGATCTTGGTTGCGCCTGGGGAAACCGTAGCGGGAAGTTGTGCATTGAGTAACCACGCAATCTATTGGTTTCTTGTGCAATCGGATATGGGCGGAACGGTCAGCGGGACGCTGCATGCCATACAATCTGACTTGGAACATCTAGAATGAAGGGGCGCAAAAGGCCCCCGGCACAGGCGAATGGTATCGCCGGTTCCGGGGGTCTTCCTTATGTAATATAATATTGTAGCATGTTACGCCGTGATCGCTTCCGCCAGCTTGCCGCGGATATAGTCGCCGACCTCGTTCTGCTCGACTTTGAGAACGAACGCCACTTCGTTCTCGATGAGGGCCTCGGCCCGCTGGAGGAGCGTCTCGTCGGAGGCACCCAGCTTTTTCCCGGCGGCGATCAGATCCTCGCGGCGATGGTAGATGCAGGAGACGAGGCTGATGAGCTGGCCTAAGTCGCACTCCTTCACGATGGTCTGGAAGGAGGCCAGGCGGATCTTCCGGTCATCGATCCAGTCCAAAGGCTCCTCCCTGGTGGCCAGGATGAGCGCATCCAGCTCCTCCCGGTCGGGCAAACGGGACATTTTGGCCACCAAGGTGGCGTTGCCTGTGGGCACGAACAGGGTAGAGGCGGGGTTGCTGACGGGTTTTAGGATGTAAAACTCTTTCGGGGGTTCTTTCTTGGTCAGGCGGTCCAGGCGCACGTCATCCACCAGGCAAACGCCGTTGCAGGCATAGCGGATGTACTCGCCCTTCTGATAAGTCTCTGCCATTTTCTAGGTCCTCCTTCCGGTGTGGTACTCCGGCGGCGTGTCCCGACGGAGAAAAATAGAAAACGACCCAGCAGCTGTGGTGCGCTGTCGGGCCACTGATCAAGTACAGTATATCAAAAAAACAACAAAATTTCAAAGGAAACTTTGAGAAAACTGCAAAAACTTTTGTTTTGCACAAAAAGGGCTTGACAGCTCTTCCCCTGCCATGCTATACTAACGCAGAAGTTAGCAAAAGCTAATTATCAAAAATGCCGCACATCGGCTTTTTCTTTTGACCTATGGTTAGCTCCCGCTAATGAGCGAGCGCTAGCAAAAACATAGAGATCAGCAAAACATCACTAGGAGGATCTTAACTATGGAATCGATTGCTGTTATTTTCTGGTCCGGCACCGGCAACACCGCTACCATGGCGCAGGAAGTCGTGGCTGGCACCGGCGGCCAGGCAAAGCTCATCAACGTCACCGACACCAACGCCGACGAGGCCGCCGCTTACGACAAGCTGGCTCTGGGCTGCCCCTCCATGGGCGACGAAGTCCTGGAAGAGGACGAGATGGAGCCCTTCTTCACCGCGCTGGAGGGCAAGATCTCCGGCAAGAAGGTCGTTCTGTTCGGCTCCTACGACTGGGGCGACGGCCAGTGGATGCGCGACTGGGCAGAGCGCACCAAGAAGGCCGGTGCCATCCTTGCAGCTGACCCCCTGATCGTGAACCTCTCCCCTGACGCAGACGGCAAGGCAAAGTGCCGCGAGCTTGGCAAGGCCCTGGCTGACGCCTGATCCCTTTCCTCCTCCTTCTCTTTGCGGAACACACAACACCTTCTAAAACATCCCGAAGAAAGAGCGGCCTGTCCGACCTGCATCCGCAGGTCAGGCAGGCCGTTCTTTGGGTCTTGGTCGTGTGTTTTACTGGCAGGCGGACAATACATTATAATAGAGTCCGTCCGTGCTGTCCGCCGGGAGATTCCCCAGCCGCCACAGGGAGACGGAGGTTACACCGAAGAGCTTGGCCAGCCGGACCTTTTCGCCCACGCTGCGGCTGTCCTCATACCAGACGAACCAGTGCTTTCCGTCCTCGGTCTGGTAGGTCAGGTAGGGGTTCCGGTAAGTATCCGACCAGCCCATGGTCGCGCCACCCTTCATCCGGGTCAGCAGCGTAGACGCCGTGGGGAAGGTCGGCGTCTCCGAGACGAGCTTTCCGCTGGCATCCACCTGCCAGGCATTGGCAGCGGAGCTGATGGCCAGGGCCAGCTTACTCGTGTCCTGCACGCCGGTGTTGGGATCGGTGGCCACCCGGAGAGAATCATAGACCGACTGGAACGGCGTAAGGGCCGCGTTCTTATAATAGGTCGTGCCCGTGTAGCCGGTCAGTTTGGAGGGCTGGTAGTCGTGGGCCATCAAGATGACTTTGTCCGCCAGGTCGCCGATGGCGCGGTAGTCATAGCCATTGTAATAGGCCCCGTCCGCCGTGGCGGGCATGACGGCCACCGCCAGACGCAGGTTCTTCGCCTGGAGCTGCCGGGAGAGCGCCTGCAAAAATGCCGTGAAATTGGCCTGGTTGGTGCTGCCGGCCAGCCCCTCAAAGTCGATGGTCACGCCGGTGTACGGTGAACTGCCCAGGTCCTCATAAATTCGGGTGGCCTCAGTCAGAATGGCCTGGACCGCCTGGCTTCTCCCGTTGGCATCCGCCAGCATCGCGGCCAACGCCCCGCCGTTGTTGTCCATGAAGACGGACAGGTTCAGCTGGCAGCCGTTGGCTTGCAGCTGCTTCACCGCGTCGGCATAGCCAGAAGGAATGGCGTAGACATTGCCGCCGGAGGTCGTCGTGTTCAACACAGCCCCGGTGTCGGCGGCGTAAGTCATCCGGCTCCACCCCAGGCTGACGGCGTCCATGCTCTGGGTCAGGCCGATCTGACTGTAAGACGAGATGGCATAAAAGCCGTGGAGCCAGCTGGTCTTGGCCGTGTATTTTTCATAGATGCGGACCAGCATCGTGGCCGCCTGCTCCCTGGTGGCGGAAGCGGCAGGGGCAAACTGGGTGGCGGAAACGCCGTTGGTCAGGCCGATGTCATAGGCCACGGTGACATAGCCCTTGTTGCTCTTCACATCGGTGAAGGGGAGCGCATAGCCGGCGGCCTTCTCCGCCACGGACTGGTAGCCCAAGGCGCGGACCAGAATCACCGCCATGTCCTCGCGGCTGATGGCAGCATCGGGGCGGAAGCTCCCCCCTTTGTCCAGGGCACCGTGCTGGACGGCGGCGGAAATGGCCCCTTCCGCCCAGTGGCCCCTGGTGTCCGTAAAGCCGGGGGCGGTCGTTGTCTTCGTGTCCCAGCCCAGCATCCGGGCAGTCACGGTGACGAACTGGGCGCGGGTGATCGTCTGGCCCAGGCCGAAGGTATTGCTCGTCATGCCGGACATGAGGCCGTAGGTCTTGGCCGACTGAATGGAGGCCGCTGCCCAGTGGCTGTCGGGCACGTCAGTGTAACCCCCTGCCGCCAGCGCCGCACCGGAGGAGGCCAGCAGGGCTAGGGTCAAAAGCAAAGCAAAGATACGTTTCATCGGATCTCCTTTCCAGGGTTTGACAGCTTGGAACATTTCCCCCAAAGAATAGCAGACACCCGAAAAAAAGGCAAGGGATGGCCCTTATAAAAATGACGAATTTCCTGCAAGATGCCTGGGATTCCGGTTGACAAAAATTCCGGGCATCTCTATAATAAGGAATGGCCTTGGAAGGAAAAGGCCCAACGACAACGAATCCAACGGACAAGTGAGGTGAAACACAATGGACGCAGGCGGTAGTAACGGCACTTTGGCAGGCCGAAGTTGCACCCAGACAGAGGGGCCGGAACGACCGGCGTCCCCTTGTCCGCTCTAAATGAGATACCGGTCTGCCGCGTGTCTTACTCCTGCTCAGAAACTGGGCGCTGTGCCAGCGCCTTGAAACGCAAGGGAGGAGATGCCAATGGCAGAGAGAACCATTGTCACGCTGGGGGATACCCTGGCGGCCCTGGTGGAGGGCAAAAAATACACCACCCTGCGGGACATTCTCGTGACGATGAACGCGGTGGACGTAGCCGCCATCTTCGAGGATATGCCCCAGGACAAGCTGCCCCTGCTCTTTCGGCTGCTGCCCAAAGAGCTGGCCGCAGAGACGTTCGTTGAGATGGACCCGGAGACGCAGGAGCTGCTGATCCAGGGCTTTTCCGACAACGAACTGAAGGACGTCGTCGACGAGCTATACGTCGACGACGCCGTGGACATCGTGGAAGAGATGCCCGCCAACGTCGTCAAGCGCATCTTAAAGCAGGCTGACCCTGAGATGCGCAAGATGATCAACGAAATTCTAAAGTATCCCGACGACAGCGCCGGGAGCATCATGACCACGGAGTACGTGAGCCTCCGGCCCAACATGACCGTGGAGGAGGCCATCAAGCGCATCCGCCGCGTGGGTGTGGACAAGGAGACGATCTACACCTGCTACGTCACCGAGACCAACCGAAAGCTCATCGGTATGATCTCCATGCGGACCCTGATCCTGGCCGACGACGACGACGTCATTGAGGACATCATGGAGTCCAACGTCATCTCCGCCAACACCCTGGAGGACCAGGAGAGCGTGGCCCAGATGTTCACCAAGTACGACTTCAGCGCCCTGCCCGTGGTGGACCAGGAAAATCGGCTCGTCGGTATCGTCACCGTCGACGACGCCATCGACGTCTTGCAGGAAGAGACCACGGAGGACTTTGAAAAGATGGCCGGTATGGCCCCCTCCGACAAGCCCTACCTGCGGACGGGCATTTTAGAGACCTGGAAGTCCCGCGTGCCCTGGCTGCTGGTGCTGATGCTCTCCGCCACCCTGACCAGCATGGTCCTGACCAGCTACGAGACGTCCCTGGCCGCCTGCACCGCCCTGACCGCCTTCATCCCCATGCTGACGGGTACCGGCGGTAACAGCGGTACCCAGGCTTCCACCGCTGTGATCCGTGGCCTGTCCCTGGGCGAGGTCGAGTTTTCCGACACGTTACAAGTCATCTGGAAAGAGATCCGGGTGGCGGTGATGTGCGGCGTCACCCTGGCCGCCTGCAACTTTGTGAAGCTCATGACCGTGGACCGCATCCTGCTGCACAACACCGGCGTGACCGCAACGGTCGCCTTCGTCATCTGCCTGACCATGGTCTTCACCGTCCTGTGCGCCAAGACCGTCGGCAGCCTGCTGCCCCTGCTGGCCGAGCGGATCCATCTGGACCCTGCCGTCATGGCCAGCCCCTTCATTTCCACCGTGGTGGACGTGGTGACCCTGATCATCTATCTCCAGGTCGCCCGCGCCATCCTGCATATTTGATCTCATACTCTGGCAAACAAAGACCGCTTCGGCAAGCACCGTCCAAACCCGGTGCTGACCCAAGCGGTCTTTTTCATGGCAGTGATATAGAAACGTCGGTCCTATTTCGTAGGGGCCGCAGACCCCTGCGGCCCGCCCGTACCACCTCAGCCTTTATACCTCAGCCCTTATACGCCTTGCCCGTGGTAGAGATGGGGTCGATGCGCAGCAGCGCGGTCTTGTCGAACATCTTCTCGATCATCTTAAAGCCGATCTCCTCATACCCATGGTGCTTCTGGGTGACAAAGGCCTCCAGGGCCGCCTGTTTTTCGGCGCGGTCCTCCACGAAAACGGCGGTGCCGGTCATGACCACGCTCTCAAAGGCCGCCGTGATCTTGCTGGGGATGATCTCGGCGGAGATGATGGCGGAGAAGCAGCACTTGGGGTCCCGCTTCAGGCACTCGATCTTGTACCCATAGGGGGCGGAGTGGATGTACAGCTTATCGTCCACGATGATGTAGTTGATGGGGGTGGCATAGGGGTAGCCGTCGTCGCCCTGGACGGACAGGGTGCCGTGGTCGCCCTTCTTCAGAATGGCCATGGTATCGGCGTCGGAAAGCTGCCGCTCGGCCTTGTGCATCTTGTGTTCCATGAAAAAGTTCCTCCTTTGTTCCGTGTTTGAATAAGCTTAGTATAACAAAAATCCGAAAAATCGGCTGTTGCAGTTGCATCATTTCTCAAACTATTTTACAATGAACACAATGGGAGGTGTACACCATGGACGTAAACGCACTGCGGCGGAGCTGCCCCCTCTTCCGGGGCATCTCGGAGGAAGACCTGATGGCCATGCTGGGCTGTCTCAGCGCCCGGGAAATTTCCCCCCGCCGGGGGGACTTCATCATGCGCACGCCGGAGGTCCATCCCCTCATGGGGGTGGTGCTGGAGGGCGAGGTGGAGATGATCAGCGAGGACCTCTTCGGCAAGAAATCCCTGCTCAGCGTCCTGCCGGTGGGGAGCCTCTTCGGGGAGAGCTACACCTGCGTCAAGGCCCGCCGCCGGACCATCGCCTACCAGGCCCGGACCCACTGCCGGGTGCTGCTGCTGGACTACGACCGCATTCTGCACGCCTGCAAGCTGGTCTGCCGCTTCCACCACCGGATGATCGAGAACATGGTGGAGCTGATCGCAGAGAAAAACCTGGCCCTGGTGGAAAAGCTGGAGGTCGTCTCCCGCTCCACCATCCGGGAAAAGCTTCTGACCTACCTCTCCCGCCAGGCCGAAGCCGCAGGCAGCAGGACCTTCACCATCCCCATGGGCCGCGTGGCCCTGGCCGAATACCTCTGCGCCGACCGCTCCGCCATGACCCGCGAGCTGGCCCACATGAAGGCCGAGGGCCTCATCGACTACGACAAACGAAATTTTACCCTGCTTTACAAATCCGCAGGTTGGTGCTAGGATAAGAAAGAAATTCGCGCACAGAAAGGAAGATACCCATGAAGCACGGATTGGTGATGGAAGGCGGCGCCATGCGGGGCTTGTTCACCGCGGGCGTCATCGACGTGATGATGGAGCAGAACATCGTCTTTGACGGGGCCGTTGGCGTCTCGGCGGGGGCCGTGTTCGGCTGCAACTATAAATCCCACCAGATCGGGCGGGTGCTGCGCTACAACCTGGCCTTTTGCCAGGACCCAAGATATTGCAGCATGCGCTCTCGGATCAAGACCGGTGATCTCTTCGGGGCGGACTTCTGCTACCGGCAGATCCCGGACGAGCTGGATGTCTTTGACAGGGAGGCCTACGCCAACTCCCCCATGGACTTCTACGTCGTGGGGACTGACGTCCGCTCCGGCCGGGCCGTCTACCACAACTGCTTGACGGGTGACCACGAGGACCTGGACTGGCTTCGGGCCTCCGCCTCCATGCCCCTGGCGTCTCAGATCGTCTCCGTGGGCAACCGGAACCTGCTCGACGGCGGCATCGCCGACTCGATCCCCCTGAAATTCATCCAGACCCAGGGCTATGCCAAAAACGTGGTCATCCTGACCCAGCCCCTGGACTATGTCAAGAAAAAGAACAAGCTCATGCCCCTGATGAACCTGGTCTACCGCCAGTACCCCAACCTGCTGGACACCATGGCCAAGCGCCATGCGGTCTACAACGAGGCCACCGCCTATATCCGGGAGCAGGAGGCCCTCGGCAACGTCTTTGTGATCCGGCCGGAGGCCCCCCTGGACATCCACCGGGTCGAGCACGACAAGGAAAAGATCCAGGCCGTCTACGACCTGGGCCGGGCCACGGCAGAGGAACGGTTGGACGCCCTCCGGGCCTTTTTACAGGACGACACCACCCAGCCCGCCGGGGCAGACCCCACGGCGGCAGGATCCGCAGACTCAGTAGAATAATAAGGAGGAGACCATGGCAGAAAACACACGGGAGACCCAGCTCCGTGGCCTGGCCACGGAATGGCGCACCATGACCTACAACTGGCGGGACTGCGCCCTCTACGCCCTGGCCGTGGGCGCCAAGGGCGACGAGCCACAATACACCTATGAAAACGGGATGCAGGCCATCCCCACCTTCGGGGCCACCCCCTATTGGGGCACGGTGAACGTGACCCCCAAGCTCCCCCGCCCCCGCGCCATCCCGGTGCTGGTGGAGGAGCTGCTCCGGCCGGAGCGCTCGTATGTCAACCTGGACTATGAGTTCCTCTACCACCGCCCCATCCCGGCGGGCAAAGGCTCCTTTGTCTACCAGGATGTGCTGACCGACCTCTTCGACCGGGGCGAGGGCCGGGGCATGGCCGTGCGCTCCCAGGTCGAGGTCTTTGACGAGGGCGGCACCCTGCTCTGCACCAACCGCTGCACCACCCTCTTCCCCACCCTGGGCGGCTACGGCGGCCAGCCCATGCCCCGCGGGGCCAGCCCCATCCCGGAGCGGGACCCCGACCTTGTCATCGACGACCACATCGGCGCGGCGCAAAACCTGCTCTACCGTCTCACCGGCGACACGAACCTCGTCCACGTGGACCGGGACGTTGCCGTCAGCCGGGGCCTGGACGGGCCATTCGTCCATGACCTGTGCGCCTACGGCTACGTCTGCCGCCTGGCCACCGCCCAGCTCTTCCCCGGCCACCCGGAGAAGCTGACCCGGATGTTCGCGGCCATGAAGACCGTCCTCTACCCAGACACCCCCGTCCAGCTCCACCTCTGGAAGCTGGAAGCGGGCAAAGCCGCCTTCCGCTTCGTCAACGCCCAAACAGGCAAACCCATCCTGGACCGCGGCGAACTGGAGTGGCAGTAAGGCACCCCGAAAAAAGAACCACGCAAAATCAAAGCCCGGCTCTGCATGAGAGCCGGGCTTTGCTGTTTTCACAGAAAATCTTTCAATCTTTGCGTTGTCGCTCACACGACTTCGCCCTCACCGGGTGCGGAGTTGGCGTTGGACCATTCCTTTTCCAAAGCCTCCCAATCCCGGATGGGGAGCATCTTGCCCCAATACTCCTTGTCGGCCGTGGTCTTATTCTTGTCCGGCTCGTGGGAGTTGGTGGCTTCCTGCATATCGGCGTAGTACCACTTGCTGGTGTCCATGTTGTCGGGCCAGACCAGCATGTCTTTGTGCAGACCGTCGTTATGCGGGTGACGGTTCAGGGTCCGGTTGACCAGCGTCACGGCCTCGGCACGGGTGATATACCGGTCGGGTCCGAAGGTCCCGTCCTCGTAGCCCTTCACCAGGCCCTTGTTGGCGGCGTTGTTGATGTAGTCCTCTGCCCAGTGACCCTTAATATCCGGGAACAGGTCCTCACCCTCATACACGCCGCTGAAGAAGCGGATCGCGATGGTCGCAAACTCGGCGCGGGTGATATACCCGTTGGGCTGGAACGTGCCGTCCTCATACCCCTTCAAGATGCCGGCCTTGGTCAAAGTAGAGATCGCATTGTTATACCAAGCGCTGCTCTTCACATCGGAGAAGCCGCTGACCTGGTTCCAGTTCGCCGCCCGGTTCTCGTCGGTCAGCATCCGGAAGTAGATCGTTGCCACCTCAGCGCGGGTGATCTTCCCCTCCGGCCGCACAGGCTTCTTCGTCTGGTCAGTGGTGGGCTTGCCGGTGTAGTAGTCCACCGGGTAGCCGATGATATAACCGTAATGGTTCTTCAAATCCAGACCAGTAGGCACATCGTCGGGGATGGTGACCGTCCCGCCACCGCTGCCGCCGCCACCCTTACGGGTGTTGGTGATGGTGAAGCTTAAATCATTGTCAGGAATGATCTCTCCTCCATCCGGTTTCACTTCGGGCTTGGTGTCCTTCGTGATGCTGGTTCTATAACCAGAAACCTCGTCCTCGGTTACGGTGTAGGTGTAATTATCATCCAGACTTGTAAAGGTATAGCTCCAATTGTTGGCTTCACTGAGAATAACAGATCCGATGGTCTTTTTATCATTCTCATTTTCACGGTTGACCCGAACCAGGTTAACGGTGACTGTGCTGGGATAATTTCCATCATTGCCTTGCCAAACCTTCTTAACAGACACGCTCATATTTCCATCAGATTCACCAGAGATTGTAACTTCGCCATTGCTACCAATGCCACCGCCGCGTGCAGCAGTATTATTCTGAATAAATACCTGCGCACTTCGGGTAGCAAGTTCCTGGCTGTCTTGAGTTACAACAGCTTTCAGAGAAAACGCTTCCTTACTCTCCCTTACATCACCTATAGGTACCCCAGGATTCTTTGTATCATAGCGAGTTCCATTTGTAGGCGTTCCTCCATAAGGCGCATAATACAAAGAAAGTAAAGTATTATCTTTATACCAGCTTACCAGGCCACCGCCCAGTTGATGTATCCCAAAAGTAGATTTGCTTTCTCTTTCAGGCTCCTTTTTTAAGAAAGCCAAATCATCACCAGCTGTTTTTGCTGTATTTCCATAAACTGCACTGTCACTACCTAAATTCACTGTACCCTTGGGACATGACCAAACGCCACCGCCCATAATCGACGCAGAATTTCCAGTAATTAAAGTACAATTCAGCTTGATATTATAAGGATCCGTACTAACATAAATGCCACCACCAGCATTACCAGCTTTATTTTTTTCAATATGACCCTTTTCTAAAAGTACGGTATCTTTTGAGTAGCTGTACACACCGCCACCAAAAACAGCAGAATTTTCAGAGATAGTTCCGCCATTTAATGTAAATTTACCGCCACCATTCATATCTTTATTAGAGGTTGCGACACCACCACCCATAGAATAAGATTTGTTCTTAGAAATGGTGCCTCCAGTCATTAAAAACTCAGCATTATCCTGTATAAAAACACCGCCGCCACCAGGATTAGGGGCAGTAGCCTCGGAACCACAGGCATCTTTTGCTACGTTTCCAGTAATCTCACCATCACTCATAACAAACTTAGAGGAGGTATCAGGATTGTAAGGTAGATTGTTAAAATCAGCAACAAGAACGCCTGCGCCACGGAAACCTGTATTATTAGAAATGGTGCCATCTTTCATAGTAAAGGAAGCGCCATTGTACACCAAAACACCCGGAGTTGAGTTTATGTCTGCGCTCTCATTTTCCGTAATAGTTCCACCAGTCATTATCATCGTCGCGTTCTTCCCGTTAAGGAGTACCGTACCGGAATACTGTGATTTCCCCTCCAAGAAGGAGCAGTCTCTGATTGTGCCACCCTCCATATTAAAGGTTGCGTTGGTTTTTCCATTCACTTCTACAATACCATTATTGTGTGTTTGAGAAGTAAATTGTAATATTTCACCATTTTTCAATGTCAGCGTCCCATTTACTTCCGCAAATGTACCACTCTCAACCCATTGGCCCTGATAAGATACGTTACCGTCTAAAATCAGCGTGCCTCCTTCTTCTACCTTGAATATAGGACCACCAAAATTGCCCTTCTCCGCCTTTGCCAAAAGTATTACATTACTATCATCTTCGGTTGTAATAGTAACTGTCTTATCTTTTGGTATTGTCACTGTGCTGGTCAGGCGAGTATCTTCATTGAGTGAAATTATGACACTTTCCTCTGTGGCCTCATCAATAATACCTTGAAAATCTTTCTTGTCACTGATAGAGGGGACAGTATATATCGGGGTTACGTTCTTCGGAAATGTCTTATCACTTATACCAGGAATAGAGTCTTTACTTGTATGAATTATAACCGATGTTATCTTTGAATCTCCCGTGAAAGCTCCTGACTCAATATTAGTCAATTTACTAGAATTGTCACTTCCGATTGTAATGCTCTCAAGATTAGCACATGACGCAAAAGCCATAAATCCAATGTTTTTTACGCTATTCGGCAACGTTATATTTACAATATTCGTTTTCATAAAAGCCATCTGTGAAATAGCTTCTACTCCTTCAGGAATGAATAAATGGCCGGTCATATTTTGAGCCTTTGCAAAGGCCTGATCACCAATTTTTTTTAGGCTCTCAAATGTCTTCTCATCTAAAGTGATAGTTTCCGCATCCTTAGCAAAGGCAATACCAAAGGCCTGATTTCCAATACTCTCCACCTTAGACCAATCAATGTCTATTTTTTTAATTCCATTACCATTAGCACATTGAAAAAACGCTTGTGTATCAATTGTTTTAAGTTGGTGTAATCCTTCAATTGTACTCAGTGATGTGCATTGATAGAACGCTTTTTGTCCAATAGAATTGACATTTTCTAGACCGGAAATTGTTTGAAGGTTACTGCAGTTTGCAAAGGTTGACTTTTGAATTTCTGTTACACCAGAGGGAATTACAATTGTTTGCAATCCACTTTTCTCAAATGCACTAGCGCCAACTTCCCTCACGTTTTGGGGTAAGGTAATAGAAGTTAAATTAGTACAACCTTGGAACGCACCTATTGGAATAATTTCCAATGTATCTGGTAAAGTTACCTCTGTTAATCCAGAACAACCATAAAACATTGAGTTTGCTAATGTTGTGACTTTTGCTTCGATATTTATAGTCTTTAAGTTCTCCTGATGCTGGAAGAGTTTCCCGTTATTGGTAGTAAGAGAGCTAACTTTGTAGGTAACACCATTATTGCTGACAGTTACAGGAATAGTAACACTCTCCGCTACCTTGTCCCATCCAATAACTTTTACACTCTCCGCATCGTCCTGAACCTCGTAGGTTAATCCATCCACAGTAAACTCAGATGCTGGCGTTTTCTGCGTCTCAGTCTTTTGCTCGTCTTGCGTTGGTTCTTCTTCGGCCACAGAGACGGTAGGCTCTTTCTGACCCACCTGCACATCGGCCTGCGTCTCCTGTTTCGGCTCTGTCGCCGACTGTTCTTCTGCTGCCAGCGCCGTCATGGGTACCAGGGAAAGCACCATTGACAGCGTCATAACCAGGGCCAAGAACTTCTTTTTCATGGGTCTCCTCCTTTTCTTCCATCCGTTTGCTTTTGAGTCACCCATTGTCGTTGGGTGTTAAACCAACGACAAAAGGGTATACCCTTTTGTTTTTTTGCAATATTGCTATTGCAGCGATACGTTCGCCAGAGCACGTCTCTTCTCTGGCGGTGTCTTATGTGATTATTGTACCGCATGGTCGGCGGAGTGTGCAAGCGTTTGCGGGGAGAAGATCGGGTATATTTTGCGTGACTTCGCGACTTTACCCCCTGTCTTATCTATCTTTTCAACAGAAATGCCCCTGTGTCGGCTTTCTCTTCGGAAGCCGCACAGGGGCAGGGGGGGTTAGGATTCCTCCAGGGGCAGGCCGGTCAGGTGCCGCCGCAGTAGGTCCAGGCTGTGCTGCGCCGCCTGGTTCCGCACCCGCTCGCGGGTGGCCATGGTCCCGGCATGGAGGGCTTTGACAACGCATTGGTCCCCCCAGGCGATGCCCAGGTAGACCAGGCCGATGGGGTTGCCCCGGTCGTCGGGGTCGGGGCCGGCCACGCCGGTGGACGAGAGGGCGATGTCACAGCCCAGGGCTTGCTTGGCCCCGCGGGCCATGGCCTCCGCCACTTGCGGGGAGACGGCGCCGTAGGTATCCAGCAGGTCCTGCGGCACGCCCAGGACATGGTGCTTGACTGCGTTGGTGTAGCTCACGATGCCCCCCCGAAAGATCGCAGAGGAACCGGGGCGGTCCGTGATGAGCTTGGCGATGAGGCCGCCGGTGCAGGACTCGGCCGTGCCCAGCGTCAGGCCCTGCGCCTGCAACAGGGAGAAGCAGACCGCTTCCAGGGAGTCCACATCGACGCCGATGACGTAGTGGCCCATGAGCGCCTTGACCTGTTCCTCCACGGGCGCGATCAGGGCCAGCGCTTCCGCTTCCGTGTCCGCGTGGGCGGTGATGCGCAGCTCCGTCCCGTTGGGCTTGGCATAGGGGGCCAGGGTCGGGTTGTGCAGGGCGTTCATCAGGTCCCGCAGGACGGACTCGGCGGCGGACTCGCCGATGCCGAAGGTCTTGACGGTGCGGGAGGCGATGACCCCGTCGGACAGGCCCCGGAGATAGGGCACCGCCCGATGCCGGAACATCATCTCGCACTCCCGCGGCGGGCCGGGGAGCATGATCACGTGGACCCCGTCGGCGGCGAAGGCCACGCCGGGGGCGGTGCCCCAGTCGTTGTCCAGCACGGTGGCCCCCTCCGGGATCATGGCCTGCTGGTAGTTGTTCTCGGTGACGGGCCGGCCCATGGCGGCGAAGCGGTCCCGGATGCGCTGGGCGCTCGGCTCATGGTAAAAGAGGTCCCGGCCAAAGGCCTGGGCCAGGGCGACCTTGGTCAGGTCGTCGCAGGTGGGGCCGAGGCCGCCGGTGGTGATGAGGATGTCCGCCCGTTTCTTGGCGATGTCCACCGCCTGCCGCACGCGGTCGGGGTTGTCCCCCACGACGGTGTGGTAAAAGACGTTGATGCCCAGCTCAGAAAGGCCCTGGGAGATCATCTGCGCGTCGGTGTTGGCGATGTTGCCCAGCAGCAGCTCTGTCCCGACGGCAATGAGTTCTGCGGTGTGGCTCACGGGGTCAGCACCACCCTTTCGATGCCGTCCACGGCCTTCTGCACCAGCGCGTCGATGTCCAGCGCGGCCTCGGCCTCCTGGATCTCCTCCAGGGTGGGGCGGGTCTTGGGGTGGCGGGGGGTGAAGACGGTGCAGCAGTCCTCATAGGGCAGGATGGACGTCTCAAAGGTCCCGATCTTCCGGGCGATGCGGATGATCTCTTCCTTGTCCATGCCAATGACGGGCCGGAAGACGGGCAGGG
>OLSN01000366.1_pt1 | contig 49708 bp, 42 predicted proteins | sample 1672411 | NCBI WGS metagenome assembly OLSN01 (sample SAMEA3136683, study PRJEB25190) | human gut metagenome | biome: human gut; feature: human-associated habitat; material: faeces | place: Austria | collected 2013 | reverse complement strand
TGCGGCAAAGGCGGCTCCCGTGTTGCTGGCAAACGCGGCGACGGCGCGCGCGGCGGCGAAAAGGGGCGCGATGGGGCGTCCCGCGGCCAGGCGAGCGGTCGAGGCGCCGATGCGCGCGACCAGCGTGGCAAAGGCCAGAACAGTGGCCAGCGCGGCAAGGGTAGCCAGCGAAGCAATGCTGGCGCCACTCGTTCCAATGGCGGCAACAATGGCGGGAAAGGGCCCAACGGGCGCCCGAAGCTGAATCTAGGAAGGTAATCGATGCTCGAAGCAAGCAATGTGTACCTGCCGCTCGACGCGGCGCTTCCAAGCTGTGCCGGCATGGCTCAGGCGGAGCTTGCCCATGCGTTGGGCATTCGCTATGCAGATATCACTTCGTGGAAGTTCTCGAAACTTTCGGTTGATGCGCGTCGGAAAAACGACGTCCATTTCACGGCGTCGTTTGTTTTTGAGGTGGCCGACCAGGAAATCGAAGAAGTCCTGGCAGGTAAGCGAACAAAAACGAAAATCCAGGTCAAGCGTCATGTTCCCTATGAGGGCTATCGCGTTGACGAATGGCTTGGGGGTGACGCTCGTCCCATCGTGGTGGGCATGGGCCCTGCGGGCTTGTTCGCGGCATGGGCTCTTGCGAAGTCGGGCGCGGCGCCCATCGTGCTCGAGCGCGGTGAAGACGTCGATGCGCGCATGGCTTCCGTCAATTCCTTCAAAGAAGGCGGCGCTTTGAACCCTGAATCGAACGTGCAGTTCGGCGAGGGCGGCGCGGGCGCATTTTCCGACGGCAAGCTCAACACCGGCACAAAGGACCTGCGCCACGGCTATATTTTAGAGGAGTTCGTCCGTTTCGGCGCGAGCGAGGATATTTTAGTCGACGCCAAGCCCCATGTCGGCACTGACAAATTATATGTGGTGCTGCAAAATCTCCGCCGCGAGATCATCGACCGCGGCGGCGAAGTTCGGTTTTCCCACAAGGTTGTGGATATCGAGCAGAACAGCGGCAGCGTCACGGCGCTGCGCGTGAGCGCCCCCGAGGGGGAGTACACGCTGCCCACAAAGCACGTCGTGCTCGCGCCCGGCCACAGCGCGCGCGATACGTTCGAAATGCTGCAAAAGCGCGGCGTGCCGATGGAGCCCAAGCCCTTTGCCGTCGGCGTGCGCATCGAGCACCGCCAGCGCGACATGGACTTAGCGCAATATAAGGAGGCGGCGGGCCGCTGCGGCCTCCCACCCACGTCGTACAAGCTCTCCTGCCACACGGAAAAGGGGCGCGGCGTGTTCTCGTTCTGCGTCTGCCCCGGCGGCGAGGTCGTCGCCGCCGCGTCGGAGGAAAAGCGCGTCGTGACAAACGGCATGAGCGAGTTCGCGCGCGACGGCGAGAATATCAACGGCGGACTTTTGGTCTCCGTCACGCCGGAGGATTTCCCGTCCGGCGATACCCTTGCGGGCGTCGCATTCCAGCGGGAGCTGGAGGACGCGGCCTATCGCCTTGGCGGTGGGAATTACGCCGCCCCCGCCCAGCGGGTCGAAGATTTCCTCGCCCACCGTCCGTCAACGGGCGCGGGAAAGGTCGTGCCGACCTATCTTCCCTCCGTCCGCTGGTGCGACCTGCACAGCTGCCTCCCGCCCTTTGTGTGCGAGGCGCTCGAGGAGGGCCTTCCGATGCTTGGGCGGAAATTAAGGGGCTTCGATTCTCCCGACGCCGTCCTGACGGCGGTGGAGACGCGCTCTTCGTCGCCTGTGCGCATCGTGCGCGATAACAGTAGTTTTCAATCCGCCCTGCGCGGTCTATATCCCTGCGGCGAGGGCGCGGGCTACGCCGGCGGCATCATGAGTGCTGCGGCCGACGGCCTGCGCGTCGCAGAAATGATTTTGGAGGAATTGAACCATGAATGAAAAAATCGGCGTCATCATCGACTTCCTGACTCCGGCATACGAAAAGACGCTGCGCGACACCGCCGCGCGCTGCGGATATGACATCGTCTTCTACCCCTCGTCCAAGGCGGCGGAGGGCAATGTGGACGACTGCACGATCCTCTACGGCCACCCGTCCCAGCGCGTCATCGCGGGCGCACGCAATCTCAAGTGGTACGCGAGCTGCTGGGCGGGCGTGGACCGCTTCTGCCGCGACGACCTGTATCAGAATCCCGACTGCCTGCTCACCAACGCCTCCGGCGCTTACGGCACGACCATCGCCGAGCACTCGATCATGGTCTCGCTGATGCTGCTGCGCCGCCAGATGGAATACACCGAGATCATCCGCGAGGGTGACTGGCGCGTGCTGCCCGGCGGCATCCGCTCGCTCCACGGCGCGCGCGTCACCTGCCTCGGCACGGGCGACATCGGCACGGAATTTGCCCGCCGCGTGCGCGCGTTCCATCCCGCGAGCCTGACCGGCGTCAGCCGCAGCGGCCGCGCGAACGCGGACTTCGACGCCGTTCATCCCGTCACAGAGCTCGATCAGCTCCTGCCCGAGACTGACCTTCTCTTCATGTCTCTCCCCTCGGTGAGCGACACGGTGAACATCCTGAACGCAGACCGCATGGCGTTGCTCCCGAAAGGCGCTTACGTCGTCAACGTCGGCCGCGGCACGGCCATCGATCAGGACGCGCTGATCAAAGCGCTGGATTCCGACCACCTCGCCGGTGCGGCGCTCGACGTCGTCGTGCCCGAACCGCTGCCTGCGGATCATCCGCTGCGCAAGGCCAAGAACCTCCTGCTCACGCCGCACGTCGCGGGCAACATGACGCTCGGCTACACCTGCGAGCGCAACGTGCAGCTCTTCTGCGAGAACCTTGAAAATTACGCCGCGGGCCGCCCGATGCATCACCTCGTCGACCGCAGAAAGGGCTATTGAATCGCATCGCGTTCCGCCGCTTTTCCGGTGGGCGCAGCACATAAAAAGGCAGCAATATGAAAAATTCCCGCATCAAAAACGGTATCATGCGCATTGTGCAGGGTATCATCATCGGCGCGGGCGCGATTTTGCCGGGCATCTCCGGCGGCGTGCTCGCAGTCGTATTCGGCATCTACCGCCCCGCGATGGAGCTGCTCACGCACCCCAGGCGCGCGCTTCAACGCTACTGGCGGATGCTGCTCGCCGTCGGCATCGGCTGGGCGATCGGCTTTTTGGGCGGCGGCAGCGTGATCCTTGCGCTGTTTCACCAGTCGGAAACCGTCGCCACGTGCCTCTTCATCGGGCTCATCCTCGGCACGCTGCCCGACCTCTGGCACGAGGCGGGTACGCAGGGGCGCGGCAACGGTTCGTACATCTCGCTGATCGTCAGCTTCCTCGCCCTGTTCGGCGCGCTGATGGCCGTCAAGTTCAGTTCATTTGTCGAGATGCCCGCAAACTTCTGGGGCTTTCTCTTCTGCGGTGTGCTGTGGGGCTTCAGCTTCATCATCCCGGGGATGACGTCGTCGTCCATCCTGATGGCAGTCGGCCTTCTCACGCCGCTGATCGACGGCATTGCGCAGCTTGATTTCACCGTGCTCGTCCCCTGGGGGCTTGGCATGGTCGGCGTGATGGCGCTCTTTGCCCGTATCGTGAGCAGGCTTTTCGACACGCACTACTCCATCGCCTGTCACGCTGTCATCGGCATCGTGCTTGCCTCCGCGCTCATCATCATTCCGACGGACTTTGCCTCGACAGCGGAGATGGTCTGGAGCGTCGCGTGCGCCATCCTCGGCGCGGTGCTCGCGTATTTTGGCAGCAAGCTCCAGCCGCAGGAAGACGCGGAGATTGAGGCGAAATAAAAGCAGATACAAAAAGCTGACGGTCAAAAGATCGTCAGCTTTTTACGGTATCATCATTTGTGAGCGCTTCGCTTTTGCTTTTGCGCTTGTAGTGGTACATCATCCGGTCGGCGCGTTTGATCGCATCCTCTACGCTGCCGAGCGCCGGATTGAAGCACGCATAGCCGACCGACACGTGCGGCAGGTGCTCGTTTTTCACTCGCTGTGCCGTCAGCTCGCGCAGGAATTCCGAAAGATACTTTTCCGCCGCCGTGTCGGAAATTTGCGCGATGACGCAGAATTCGTCGCCGCCGATGCGGTAGCAGTAGCCGACCTTGGAGAACACGGCGTGGATCGTGCTGCCGACCTCGGCAAGCACCGCGTCGCCCACGCCATGGCCAAAGGTGTCGTTGACGGACTTGAACTCGTCCACGTCGAAATAGTAGATGACTGCGTGCCCGCGCAACGAGGCGAGACGGCTCTCATAGCTGCGGCGGTTCAGAAGACGAGTCAGCGTGTCGATTTTCTGCGTGAGCTCGGAATACAGGATGTAAACCATCAGAACATCGACCGCTGAGCACGCCCACATGATGTGCACTCCGGCACCGTACTGGAGGAACAGCCCACAGAAGAAAAAGACCGGCAGGATGATAACGAGCGCCCGATACAGGCCATAATGGTGCGAACTCTCGCTCAGCAGCTGACCAATGAACAGCAGAACGCCGCTGGCATAGGCCAGCACGTAGACCCAGTAAAACGTTTCGTGATGATAAACGTTTTGTGCGTCGACCGAGAAGATGAAGCCGAAGAAAGCCGACAGCACCTCGAGCCCCGCGTGGACGCCGATGAGGGTATAAATGAGCTTTTTATGCTTGAGCGGCGTCATCAGGTCGCTGCAGAGCACCGTGATGATCGGCGCTGTGGACAGCTCGATGGTCTTAACGAGGATGTGCAGCGTCCGCAGCGACGGATCGGCTCCGTTCATCCAAACGCCGAACCATTCCGATACCATGCATGCGATCACCAGTACGGAGATCGTGTAAACCGTCTGCTTTTTGTCATGCTCCATCAGATCATTGCCGCTCACGAGCATGTCCATGATAATCATAATAAAGACCGAAAGGAAGATGGTAGCCGAGTAGAAATCCGACATGGCGCGAACCTTCCTTTCTGATAGTTATCTTCTTACTATATCACAATTGAGAAAAACTGCAACTAAAAAACGTCGAATCCTGTCGTTATTCCAAAATTCACACAGAATCTGCCAACAATTCGCTGTACTGCGCAAGGCTCTGCGTGGCGAGTTGCTGCATCGTCGACCAGTCCGCCGCGCCCGCACTTCCCTGCACCGCCACGGTGCGAAAACCTGCGTCCTTCGCGTTTTGGATGGCGGAAAGCGAGCCGGAAAAGACGATCGTATCGTCCTTTTGCGAGTGCAGGCGCTTCATCGCGCGCTCGAACATCGTGCCGCTGTCCGCCTTGCAGAGCGCGACGGATTCTGTCAGCACGAAGCGGAAATAAGAGTTAAGCCCCGCCTTTTCGAGCGCTTTTTGCGCGTCCTCCGCGCTGAGCGCCGTCACCGCGCCGAGCCACACGCCCTCCATCTTAAAAAGTGAAAGCGCCTTGTCGAGTCCCTCGCGCGCCGCGCCGTCGGGGGTGAAGAGTGTATCGCCCAGTGTAAAGATTGCGCTTTGCAGCCGCATATTCGGTTCCTCCTGCGTTTGAATGATGATTGCCTCTTATTATAATGCGCCCCGCCGTCATTTGCAATCGCGACGAAGAAGAATATCCTATGCAGCACGGTTCTGTATAAATTTGCGAATACATTCACAAAAGGATCTGAAAGACAGGGACTTGACGCACTGCTTTGTGAAAAATGATGAACAAAAATACAGATTCAACGCTGAAATTTGGCATGATTAGGTATGAATATTCTCTTGACTATGTATTTTTATTGAGTTACACTAAACGTATCAACTTTCCGCCGCTGTGTGTGGCGGCATAAGACCACTCTGGAGGACGAAAACCATGAAACATTATCCAAACTCTGTCAGCAAAGCGCTCGCGCTGCTGATGGCCCTGGTAATGACGCTCTCGCTCGCGGTCACGTCCGCGTTTGCCGTCAGCTACCAGGACATGAACCCCAAGGACGATGCGCTGCTGGGAACGAAATTCCCGGTCGACGCGACCATCACCCTTGTCACCGATGAAAACGGCAAGGACGTGTCCCTCTCCATCCCCGTGTCCGGCATGACGAAGGATGCGCTCGCCGCGGCCGTCAGCGCCGGTACCGTCTCGCTCTCGCTCGAGCGCGACGATTCCCGCCCCTACGTCAACGAGGAGCTGTTCCCCTACGCTTACGCGGGCGGGGATCTTGACAGCTGGATGACCGAGGGCAAGGACGAGCACCAGTTCACGGACATCAAGCTCTCCGCAAGCGAGAAAAACGGCAAGGCCGTGCTCGACGTGAGCTTCCATGTGAACAACTACTTTTATTCCACCAACCGCAGAACCGGCGTGACGACGCCCGATTACAGCGTGCCCCATGTGAACGGCGGCTACTACATCGACCTGTGCGGCTACTTTGATCTCGTCGCCAAAAACAGCGGCAAGGATCTCGGTTCCGCACCTGTCAAGGTTGCGCCGTATGAAAACTTCAACACCATGTGGGAGATCTACAAGGAGCTCGATACGATCGTGGCAAACGGCACGAAAAACGGTCTCTACGTGGAAGAATTCTCCATGGGCCAGTCCACCGCGGGCCGCGATATGCCCTATCTGATCGTCGCCGACTCCAAGGCGAGCGTGACGAAGTGGCTCGCCCTGACCGAGCAGGCCGAGACCGATCCCGATGCCGTGCTCGCCCAGATCAAGTCCGGCGCGCTCGATGAGATCCGCGTGCCCGTGATGTACTCCAACATCCACTCCAACGAGGTCGCCGCCACCGACGGCGTGCTCGATTTCGCCAAGATGATCACGAGCGAAAAGACCATCGACTATAAGACGCTCACGGGCTTCACCGCCGCGGGCGAAAAAGAGCTCAAGGAAGAGATGGGTCCTGTCGGCGCGGAGGGCAGCGTCGCCATTCCCGACCTCGTCAAGGACAAGGCCAGCTACCTCGGCTATATCACGGCCGACAACAATGGCAGATCCGGCAAGGTCGACCTTGAAAAGTACTACACCGTCAAGGACAACACCGTGAGCGTCAAGAAGGATATCCTCTCCGACGTGTTCTTCATCCTCGTCCCCGAGGAGAATGTCGACGGACGTACTTACCTGACGAGACATTCCACCAATGGCTATGACCTCAACCGCGACAACTCCTTCCAGACCACGAGCGAGACGGCCAACATGCAGCAGCTCATCGGCACGTTCAACCCCATGTCGCTTGCCGAGTTCCACGGCCGCGTGCAGGCCTTCCAGTGCGAGCCCTGCGATCCCCCGCACGAGCCGAACTTTGAATACGACCTGCTCGCCGAGCACCTCATCACCGGCGGCGAGGCGCTAGGCATCGCGGCGGTCGCCAACAACGATGGTTACAACAGCTATGTGATCCCTCAGCGCGATTACCTGAGCTACACCGGCAGCGGCACGGAGACCTACTGGGAAGACCCGTGGGACGATATGTCCACGAGCTACACTCCCCAGTTTGCCATGCTGCAGGGCACCGTTGCCTATACCGTTGAGCTGCCCGCCTACAACGACGATACCGCGCAGGCGGCGCAGTACGGCATCCTCGGCAACGCCGCCTATGTTGCCGCCGAAAAGATCTCCTATCTTGAATCCCAGGTCACCATCTTCCAGCGCGGCGTGAAGAACTTTAACTCCGATGCCTTTGAGCTGGTCGGCCAGTGGTTGTGCGACCAGAACGACGTCGAGGGCGCGGAGATGGACGTCTTCCGTCCCGAGTACAACGGCACGGGCCAGAACGGCAACTTCTATCCCGAGTGCTACATCATCCCGCTCGACGGCAAGAACCAGACCAACCTTCAGGCCGCGGCCGACATGATGGAGTGGCTCACGAGAAACGACGTCAAGGTCAACGTGACTGAAAAGGAATTCACCTATGACGGCGTTACCTACCCCGCCGGTACGATGATCGTCTCGATGTATCAGGCCAAGCGTTCTGTCGCCAACGGCGCGCTCTATGACGGCACGCTCATCAACGGCTGGACGATCCTCTACTCCGAGGGCATCACCTCCTTCAATGAAACGCGCGGCTTCGACATGGTCACTGTGGCCGGGCCCGCCGCCTACAAGAGCATCTCCGCCGTCTGCGGCGACGCGATGGATCACGACGACGTGCTCGCCTATACCAACTCCCTTGGCTCCTATTTCACGGGCGAGAAGAACAAGGACGTTGTGATCTCCAACGCCTCCGAGGATTCCACCGCCGCCGTCAACGAACTTCTCAAGGCCGGCAAGACCGTCGGCATGGTCACGAGCGGCGACCACATGGGCGATTTCATCTGCTCCTACGCCGACTATCAGACCGTCGCGGGCAAGTATCTGCTCTCTGCCGCGGGTGTCGACAAGACGAGCGTGAAGGCGAAGATCATCACCAAGTCCCCGACCGTCTACATCTCCGGCACGCCTGCTGAAAGCGAGAAGGGATTTGTCTACACGCCGCAGATCAGCCAGAGCGCCGGCTGGAACTATGATACCGCCGCGATGAACCTCATGGGCTTCACCACGACCTCCGACGTGACCAAGGCGGACGCCGCCGCAGGTGCGACGAAGCTCGACGCCGCCGCAAAGACCGCCGTGAAAAACGGCCTGCCGTACATCGGTTACAGCTATTCCGCGGCGTCCTCCGCCTCTGACCTCATCGCCGGCGTGGAATACACCGAGCTGGACGGCGCGATGGACTGCCTGACCCCCGTTGTCTATCCCAACAAGACCCTTGTGAACGCGAGCTACATTGCTGACGGCGACGATATCCTCTACGCCTACGGCCTCGGCTTCTTCTCCAAGGTCCCCGCCTCCGCGACGGTCCTCGTCAAGAGCGATAAGACCAAGACGCCCACCGAGGGCTTCATCCCCACGAACACCGCCGAGCGCGCCGCGGGTTTCAAGGCCTACTTAAACGGCGGCGTGCAGGGCTTTGCCTACAAGGAAAGCGGCATGAATGTCGTTCTCTTTGCCAACTCCCTGACCAACAAGGTCCACCAGAGAGACGAGTATGCGTACCTCAGCAACTTCCTCTTCTCCTCCGTCCTGAGAGACAAGAACTATGACGGCTCCGCGTCGCTTCCCTTTACCGATGTCGCCGACGACGCCTACTATGCCGACGCCGTTGTCTGGGCCGTTGCGAAGAACATCACCTCCGGCGCGACCGCCACGACCTTTGCGCCGAACGCGAGCTGCACGCGCGGCCAGATGGTCACCTTCCTGTGGAGAGCCAACGGCAGCCCCGAGCCGAAGTCCATGACCACGTCCTTCACCGACGTGAAGAGCGGCGCGTATTACGAAAAGGCCGTTGCGTGGGCGGTGGAAAACAACGTGACCACCGGCACGAGCAGCACGACCTTCTCCCCGGATGCTTCCGTCACGCGCGCACAGGCTGTCACCTTCCAGTGGAGAGCGGCCGGCGCACCGGCGGCTGAGGGCACGAACGCCTTTGCCGATGTGAGCGCGAGCGCCTTCTACGCCCCCGCCGTGCAGTGGGCCGTCAACGCGGGCGTGACCACCGGCACGAGCGACACCACCTTCTCCCCGAACAGCAACTGCCTGCGTGCGCAGATCGTTTCCTTCCTTTACCGCTCCGCCAAGTAAGCGGCCACACAAAAAATACGCTGCGGAGCAATCCGCAGCGTATTTTTTGTTCCGCAGCTTCCACAGGGCGATCAGTTCCTGTGGAAAAGGAGCGAAAATTTTTCCGTCCCGCCTGTTGACAGGGGGGACATCACAGACTATAATACTTCAAAAACGAACAGTTCAAAAAAGAACGGAGGAAGGGCATGAACCGAAGCATATCGATCTCCCGAAAGATCGCTCTGGCCTACAGCGAAGTGTGCAAGCCGCTCTGCAAGGAGCTGGGCCTGCCGCAGACGGCCTTCGACATCCTGATGTTCCTAGGGAACAACCCGGCCTATAAAACGGCCAGCGAGATCGTGGAGATCCGCCGCCTCAAGGCGAATCTCGTATCGGTCAATGTGGAAAAGCTCGTGCAGGAGGGCTATCTCACGCGCTGCGCGGTGGCAGGCGACCGGCGGAAGACGGAACTTCTCTGCACCGAAAAGGCAGCGCCCATCCTCGCGCGCGGGCGGCAGCTCCAGAAGGATTTTTCCGAGAGCCTCTTTGCCGGCATGGACGAAGCGCGGCGGGAAGCCTTCGCCGCGGCGCTCGCGGAGATCGAAACCAATCTTGATGCAATTCTGGAGGCAAACGAACCATGAGTATCCTGACGACCGTTCTGGTCACATTTTTTGCGGGCATGGGCGCGGGGCTTGGCACCGGCTTTGCCGGGATGAGCGCCGCCGCAGTCATCAGCCCCATGCTGATCACCTTTCTGGGCGTTGAACCCTACATGGCCGTGGGCATCGCGCTCTCGTCCGATGTGCTCGCGAGCGCCGTCTCGGCCTACACCTACCACAAAAACAAGAATCTCGACATTAAAAACGGCCTCATCATGATGGCGAGTGTGCTGCTCTTCACCGTTATCGGCAGCTACGCGGCAAGCCTCGTCCCCTCGGCGACGATGGGCGGCTTCTCCGTCTTCATGACGTTCCTGTTGGGCGTCAAATTCATCCTGCGCCCCGTGATGACCACGAAGGAAACGATGGCGCAGGTGGACGCGAAAAAGCGCGCGGTGCAGTCGCTCGTCTGCGGCGCGATAATCGGCATGATCTGCGGCTTCATCGGCGCGGGCGGCGGCATGATGATGCTGCTCATCCTCACGAGCGTCATGGGCTACGAGCTGAAAACGGCCGTCGGCACGAGCGTTTTCATCATGACCTTCACCGCCCTGACCGGCGCCGTTTCCCACTTTGCCATCGGGGGATTGCCGGATATGCTCACATGGGTGCTGTGCGTCGTCTTCACGCTCCTCTGGGCGCGTATCGCCGCAGTCTTTGCCAACCGTGCGCAGCCCAAGACCCTCAACCGCGCAACGGGCGTGGTGCTCGTGGTGCTGGGCCTTGCCCTGATGGGCTTTCAGCTGCTTGCGTGAAAATATGCCTCTTTGACGATCACTTCGCTTTTCTTCACCATCACAAGACATCCTGCGTCCCTTCGTTTTTTGATAGGAAGGAATGAGGTCTTCTCTTTTGCCGAAAACAAGAAAAAACCTCACTTCCGAAGAAGTGAGGTTTTGGCAAGCAGCACCCTTTTAGATCCCACGACTTAAAATCTCTTGAAATCTCAAGGGTTTCCGCGCTTCCTGCAAGTCAAAGCTGTTTAATCTCAAAAGCTTGAGCTAAACCAAAATAGATGCTCGCCTTTCGTTGATTTAATTATAACATATATTGTCCTGCTTTTCTGTATTATTTAAGTGATTAAAGCGGATCAGCTTAGGCGTTAGATTCACCTCATCCGGGGCAATCGGTCTCCGGTCTAAGCTGAAATAAGTTTAATCCATCTTCGCCCATAGTTTCGAGCGCACGCTGTATATTCTTCAAAACTACAGTGGTTACATCATTAGCGAGACCGTGTCGAACCGACCATTTCCTATGTGATATCATATTTCTTCCGATATGCGAAAGGCGTCATATGGAAGTGTTTCTTAAACGCATTTTGAAAATGTGATTGACTGGAAAAGCAAAGAAAGCTGCTGATTTCGCCCAAAGACTTATCGGTGTGTTTCAGCAATGACTTGGCTCTCCTGAGACGGCAGTCCATCATATACGCGCCGATGCTCATGCCAAGCTCATTCCGAAATTTTTTGAACAGATAGGCCCTGCTTTTTCCAGAAAAAGATACCACATCTGCGGCACAAATCGGCTCATTGATATGGGTTGCGATGAACTGCATACACGAGAACACCTCCTTGGATATCCCATCCGGCAGCTTCTGCTGGGCTACTCTCCGGGCAAAGTCTATGGTCATATTGTACTGCAGATTTTTCACCGCTTCCTCTGTCTGCAGCTTTTCGCACTCCTGAATGTAGGTGTCGATAAGATGGTAGGTCTCCTCAATATCCATACCGCCTGGGATGGCGGCAAATTTCCCAATCATTGTGATCAAACCGATGAATAGATTCTTAGCCTGCCGGAGCGGTGTTTCCGCCAGCTTCCCCTCCCGGGTGTTGGCAGTGTTGGCGGCCGCCAAAAGGAATGTGTTCAGCTTGTCGGGTTCCCCATTTCGGATCAATTCCAGCATTTGCTGTTCCAAAAAATAGGTGCCATGATTCACTCCTTCTTCCCGTGCTTCATAAAAACTCTGGGAATGACGCTGGCCAATGACAGCTTGATATTCGGTATTGGTTAGGCTAAAAGCCCGCTCCAGCTCCAGCTTTTCTCCGGTCAAAGTGAAATGCAGGTACAACAATAGATTCAGAAACTGATTGTAGGTGTATTGGGAAATGCCTCCCAGAAATGACGCGATTTCTCCGTAGCGGGTCGGAGGGATCGCGTTTTTGCTCATATAGGATCGGATAAATTCGTCTGTAACAGGGGGTGGAATAGGCAGGCCCCAAAACGAGGCTGTGTACACCATCCTTGCATTGTACATAACCATAGTAGCCCGTATCCGAGGAAACATAAACGGCGGGGCTTCCCAGCTCCATCAGCTTGGGCAAAACAAAGGGATAGGGGTCTCCCTCCACATAAAAGCCGGCGGAACAAAGAAAGCTCCCACCCGCGTACACAGCAACGGGCAGATAGTGTGCGGCATAGAACATCTCACAATAGGCTTGATCGTCCATATTTTTTCACCTTGAATATGAATATATAATATTATAGACGTTTATGCAATACATTTCGAGAACAATCTGCTAAAATATGGGCAAAAAGGATAGTGGGGCGATAAAATGACCTTGGATTTTTGTAGAAACTGGACATTTTGCAAGGAGGGCGAAACACCTGTGACCGTTGACCTTCCCCACGATGCCATGCTGCTGGAAAAGCGGGACGGCGGATGCGGGAACGGTGTCAATTCCGGCTATTTTCCCGGCGGCAAGTATGCATATGGAAAGACCTTTGAACTGGACGCTGCCATGCTTGGAAAATCCGTGGCGCTGCACTTTGAGGGCGTCTATCAGAACTGTAAGGTCTATGTAAACGGAAAGCTCGCCGGTTCCCATCGGTATGGATATACCGCCTTTGATGTAAATATTTCTGATTTTGTGGAATCAGGAGAAAACAACATCCGGGTAGAGGTGGACAATTCTCTGGAGCCTAATTGCCGCTGGTATTCCGGCTCCGGGATTTATCGGCCGGTGCATTTGCTCATCCGGGAGCAAAATCACATTTCGCAAGTACATATGGAAACGGTTCAGATCCAGCCCGCAAAAGTGCGGGTGGACGTAAAGACGACTCAGGACAGCGACATAACGGTGGATATTTACGAGGGAAAGAAACGAGTAGCCAGCGGAAAGCCTGGCCTTTTGGAGGTGCCGGAGGCCAAGCTGTGGAGTGCAGAAAAACCCTTTCTCTACACGATCCTGGTCAGAACGGATACGGACGAGCGGGTGATTGCCTTTGGCATCCGCAAGCTGGAATGGAACGCTGAAAAGGGCTTGACCGTCAACGGTCAGCGTGTCCTGCTTCGTGGCGGGTGCATTCATCACGATCACGGCGTGCTTGGCGCTTGCGAATTCCGGGATGCGGAAGAACGGCGTATCCGAATTTTGAAGGAAAACGGCTTCAATGCGGTGCGGATTGCCCACAACCCCGCCTCTCAGATCACATTGGAAACCTGTGATAAACTGGGTATGTATGTGCTGAACGAGACCTTCGATGGCTGGTATATCCCCAAGACCTACCACGATTACGCCCGCTGGTTTTCGGAGGATTGGAAGCAGGATGTTACCGCCATGGTGGAATCTGCACGAAATCACCCCAGCGTCATTCTGTATTCCCACGGCAACGAAGTATCCGAAACTGCAACCGAGCGGGGCACGGAGGTCTGCCGGGAATTGACGGACTTTATCCATAGCCTTGATCCGACACGGCCTGTAACCGCCGGAATCAATGTACTGCTGAATGTCTATGCCAATATGGGCCTGGGGGTCTACAAAGACAAAGGCGATTATCAGCCCAAACCCCTCCCCAGGAAGGGCGGCTACAAGGAGAAAAAGACCGGGTCGGCCTTTTTCAACGCCATGGCCCAAAAGCTGGGGCCGCTTATGTTCTTCATGAGCAGAGGAAGAAAAGGTGACAAAGCCTGCCTGGGTGCCGCAAATAGCCTGGATGTTCTGGGACTAAACTATGCTTCTTCCCGGTATGATGAGGATGTCAAGAAATATCCGGACCGACTGATGGTTGGCTCTGAAACCATGGTAGCCGATCTGCCCTACAACTGGGAACGGGTGCAGAAATATCCCCAGCTTCTAGGGGATTTTGTCTGGTCTGCCTGGGATTACCTGGGGGAAGCCTGTATTGGCGACTGGACTTACCATTCCTACAACGGGTTGCCCCTGCTTGCCGGACAGGGAATGATCGATATTACCGGAAAGCCCCTGGCGTCGATGTATTTCATGCAGATCGTCTGGGGCCTGCGAAAAGAACCGTTCATTGGAGTACGTCCTCTGAATCACGCAAAGGAAGCGCCAACCACCGGCGCATGGCAGTTTACAAATGCCATTGACAGCTGGAGCTGGCAGGGCTATGAGGGAGAAAAAGCTGTTGTAGAAGTTTATGCGAATTCCGCATCCGTTCGCTTGCTCCTGAATGGCAAAGAGATAGCAAACAAGCCGGTCAAGAAGTACAAGACACTTTTCAAATTGCCCTATCAACCCGGAACATTGACTGCGGAAGCATTGGATGAGCGGGGCAATGTGATCTCCAGTCACAGCCTGACCACCGCAGGCGAGGAAACCGTGCTGAGAGTAACGCCTGACAAAATGGTGCTGTGTGCCAACAACCAGTCTCTTTGCTATCTGCCCATTGAATTCACGGACAAGGCGGGCAATCTGAAACCTTACATGGAGCAGCTTGTGGAGGTCGCGGTTGCGGGAGCGGCCACCCTGGCTGGTTTTGGCAGCGCCCTGTGCAAGACCAACGAGGTCTTTGACAAACCATATCATCATTCCTACCGGGGCCGCTGCCTTGCGGTGCTTCGGGCAGGCAGTACTCCTGGAAAGGCAAAAGTAACTGTAACATCAGCAGGCATGGAGCCTGTAACAATCGAAGTGGAGGTACAGTAAATGGCGAAATTTCGCTTATTTGGCCGTCAGACAGATGAAGTGTCCGAAAGAGAATTGAGCCACAGGCAGCTTGCCCGTGAGGTGGCAGCAGAGGGCATGGTACTTTTGAAAAATGAGGGTGTCCTACCCCTGCAAAATAAGAAAATTGCATTATTCGGCGCAGGTGCCCGAATGACCGTTAAGGGCGGTACCGGTAGCGGTAATATGCAGGAGCGGTACAGCGTCAGCATTGAAGAAGGCTTGAAGAATGCAGGGTTTATGCTTGCTTCCACCCGGTGGATGGATCGTTTTGACGCAGCCTTCGCAGCGGAAAAAGAGGCATGGCGGCTGAGTATTGAAGCTCGCATTAAGGGCTATAAGCCCTGGGAAGTGCAGCGGATGTTCGACGAAGTCATTCATGTGACACCACTGCGCTTTCCCATTGGCGACGAAATTCAGCAAGAAGACTTGCCGGAAGATACGGATACGGCCATCTATGTGATTGCCCGGCAGGCAGGCGAAAGCACCGACCGCCGCTTAGAAAAAGGCGATTATTATCTGGCGGATGTGGAGGAAGCAAATATCCGCACCCTTGCTGAGCACTACGAAAAGGTTCTGCTGGTAATCAACTGCGGCGGAATTTTGGATCTGTCCATTCTGGATGAAGTTCCGGGAATCGGAGCTGTCCTTCACTTTGTGCAGGGCGGTGAGGAGGGCGGCAATGCCTTTGCGGACATCGTCAGTGGCAAGGTCACGCCCTCCGGTAAACTGACCGATACTTGGGCAATAGACTATTACGATTATCCTTGCGCCGAGGAATTTGGCATTCTCGGCGACGTTCTGCAGCAGAATTACCGGGAGGGTATCTATGTCGGTTACCGTTGGTTTGATGCCAATAAGATTGAACCCCGCTGGCCCTTTGGATTTGGGCTGAGCTATGCTGATTTTGAAATCACGGTCCAGAATACACAAATCGTCGGCACCATGGTAACCATAACCGCTTGTGTGCGCAACATAAGCAGTTGCTACTCGGGTAAAGATGTGGTGCAGCTTTACCTCGCAAAGCCGGAGGGTAAGCTCCATAAAGAACATAAGGCGCTTGCTGCATTCCGCAAGACCGGTTTATTGGCACCCGGACAGGAGGAAATCTGCACACTGCAGGTTGACCTGCAGGAGTGCGCTTCTTATGACGAGGAAACTGCCCGCAAATTACTGGAGCAGGGCGAATACGGTGTTTTTATTGGAAGCGATTCCCGTAAGAACGCTCTGTGTGCTGTGCTGACGCTGAAAAAAACTGTAGTCACCGAAAAGCTGACCAACATTCTCCCGATTTCGAAGGAATTTGAGCTGTTTGTTCCTCAAACGAAAGCGCTTGTTTACCCTGCAGAGGTGCAGCATCTAACAATCCAAATGGGTGCATTCGCCAAAAAAGGAATCCACTATGATGCACCCATACCGGTCATTAAAACAAAGCAGACGGGCGAATACCTGAAAACCCTTTCTGATAAGGAATTGATTGAACTGTGTGTCGGTGCCGGCTTTAACGGACTGGGCTATAATGTGACACCCACCACAGTAGGGCGGACCAGCATCAACCTTTTGAAGAAGGGGATTCCGAATGTGAACTTCTCCGATGGGCCAGCCGGACTGAATCTTTGCCCCAAAAACGCCTATACGAAGTTTGGCGTGCCGAACTACGTTGATGAACTTCCTCAGGACTGGCAATGGGGATGGATCCGGAAGATAGAACCCTTTGTCTTGGCAAAACCCGGCAAAGGCTATCGGGTCTATCAATATATGACCTGCTTCCCGGCAGCGACCTTACAGGCACAGACCTGGAATCCCTCCCTGATTGAAGAAGTCGGTCATGCCATCGGCACAGAAATGATTGAGGCCGGCGTGACCCTCTGGCTTGCCCCCGGTCTGAACATCCACCGCAATCCCCTCTGCGGCAGAAACTTTGAGTATTATTCCGAAGATCCTTATGTGTCCGGCATTATGGCAGCATCCGTCACGAGAGGTGTCCAGAGTCATCCCGGTTTGGGTGTTACCATCAAGCACTTCTGCTGTAACAATCAGGAAGACAAGCGGGAGACCGTTTCCGAGAATGTGCCGGAGCGCGCTCTTCGGGAAATCTACCTCCGGGGATTTGAAATCGCAGTTCGGAAGTCCAAGCCCTGGGCAGTAATGACGTCCTACAATCTTGTCAATGGTGTGCACACATTTGCAAGCAATGATCTGTGCACCAAAGCGCTGCGCAATGAGTGGGAATATCAGGGGCTTGTTATGACCGACTGGACCGCCAGTGAGAAAAACCCCGGCGAACATACATCTTGCATCCTTGCGGGCAACGACTTGATCATGCCCGGCCACCCCGGCGCAAAAAAGGAATTGACCGCAGCCCTGAAAAGCGGTCAGATCAAACGTTCTGAGCTGGAAGTTGCCGCGGCAAATGTTCTAAATGTGATTTTCTCCAGCAATGTATGGAGCATAAATGAATAAAGAGGAGATATGGTTATGAAAACACAAGAGCAAATCGATGCAAGAGACCGAAAAGAATTAGCGCAAAGAAAAAAACAGAAAAACAAAAAAGCACTGAAATATGGCTTGCTCCTGACACTGCTTGCCCTGTTCCTTGCCAGCGTAACGGACGAGATCAGTTCTGCCATTGGTGTTCAGGTTCAGTCCAGCGTCGTTACGGAATTCTTTGTCAGACCTCTGAATGTTCCCTACAACGAAGCCATGGCAATGTTCAGCACTGCCACCACATTTTCCTATGCCTTAATGGCGCTGGTTCCTTTCTACAAGGCGCTGGCTGACAAGTTCGGCAGAAAGCCGTTCCTGGTTCTCAACACTCTGGGGATGGGTGTCGGCATGGCTCTGGCATGGTGGTCTCCCAATATGGTTCTCTATTTCATTGGCTACGGTATGACCGTGTTCTTCGTTCAGCATGACATGCAGATCGTTTATCTGTACGAGATTGTTCCGAAGGAAAGAAGAGCTACCATCTACGGTCTGATCAAAGGCATCAGCACCCTAGGCGTCGTTCTGATCCCCATGCTGAGAAGTTCCGTCATGGGCACCGACACAACGTTGTGGAGAGGTGTGTATTTCCTGCCTGCTCTGATCGCCATCGCTGTTTCCGTCTTCTCTCTGGTGGTTACCCGGGAGTCCAAAACCTTCCTGGATCAGCGGATCTCTTATCTGGAGTCCCCCTATGAATTGCGTCACCCCGAAGTGAAAAAACTGTCCAGGGAAGAGAAGAAAGCGCAGAAGGCAGAGGTTAAGCAGCACAAAACCGGCGTGTTCCATGCGCTGGGTCATCTGTTCAAGAACAAGCAACTGTTTTGGCTTGCCATGGTCAGTTCCACATTCGCGCTGGGCAGCACCACCATCTCCGGCTTCTCCGAATCCATTATGACGGACTTTGGCATGACCTCCGAAGCCGTCAACGAAGCACTGTTGATCTATCCCTTCCTGTATGCCGCATTGATCGTTGGCGCAGGCTTCGTAGGCGACAAGCTGGGCAGAAAGACCATCGTCAGCGTTTGCGGTGCTCTGGCTGTGGGCGGCTTCATCGGCTTCAATATTTCCGCATGGCAGGGAGCGTCTCCCTATCTGGTGGGTATTTTCTACGGCCTGTATCTGGGCTGCTGGTGGATTACCCTGGACTATGTTGGCATGATGGTTGCAGAATCTGCTCCCACCTATAACCGTGGCTCCGTACTGGGTGCCGTGAATCTGATCACCATGGTAGGCAGCGGCATTGGCAGCGTGGTTCCTATTTTCGCGGTACTGCTGTTCGAGCGGATTGGCTTCGGCTATATGACCGCTGTTATGCCCTTTGCTTTCATCGGCGTCCTGCTGCTGATCTTCAAGGTCAAAGAAACCAAGGGCGTGGATCTTGACAAGGTTACCTACTAAAAGAAAGCGTTGTGAAGATATATGGCAAATCCGTTTTTACCCTTAAATACCTATATTGTCGATGGAGAACCCCATGTGTTTGGCAACCGGGTATATCTGTTTGGCTCCCATGATAAAGCCGGCGGCGACACCTACTGTATGCGCAACTATGAATTCTGGTCCGCCCCTGTGAAGGATTTGGAAACCTGGAGCTGCAAGGGTGTATCTTACCGGGCAGATCAGGATCCGCTGTATGGGGAAAAGCTGAAATATATGTATGCGCCTGACGTGGTGCAGGGGAATGACGGCAGGTTCTATCTCTACTATTGTATGTCCGGTGAAAAGGGCGCAGGCGGCTATGGTGGACCGATCAGCGTAGCCGTCTGCGATACCCCGGACGGGCACTATGAATACTATGGCTTTGTCCGCAGCCCGGACGGCAGCCCCATGTTGAAATATGTCACCTTCGATCCGGCCGTGATCAATGATGCCGGCGTGATTCGGCTCTACTACGGAACATGGTATCCCTTTCATGAATACGGGAAACTGCTGGAGCCCATTTTCCGCAAGGTTGAAAGCAAGCTGTTCGGTAAAACCGTCGCAGAGATTCGAGCCTGTCCTGACGGGATTATGGGCGCAAACCATGTGATTTTGGCTGACGATATGCTGACGATTGTATCTGAGCCATGCCACATATTGCCCAGCCGGGTAAAGGGGACCTCCTTTGAGAAACATCCTTTCTTTGAGGGAAGCTCCATCCGGAAGATTGGCAGTACCTATTATTTTATTTATTCCTCCAGTAAGGGCCATGAGCTTTGTTATGCCACAAGTCCTTACCCGGACCGGGCGTTTGTTTATGGCGGAACCATTGTTTCCAATGGCGATGTAGGTTATCAAGGTCGACGGGAAAGGGACAGGCTGAATGCCACAGGCACCAATCACGGCAGCATTGAGCGTATCAATGGGCAGTGGTATGTGTTTTATCACCGCAATACACATAAATCTGCATATTCCAGACAGGCTTGTGCAGAATCCATCGAGATACGGTCTGATGGAAGCATTCCTCAGGTAGAAATGACCTCACAGGGCATTGGACGCTCTCTGGAAGCAGATCGATCCTATCCTGCGTCCATTTGCTGCAATCTGTACAGCGGATTGATGCCCCACATCGGCAACGGTGTCATAAAGAAAAGCATTCCTTTTATCGCCGACGAGGATGGTCGGCAAATCGTTGTGGCAACCAATAAAACCCGGATTGTGTATAAATACTTTGATTTGGCAGACGGTGAGTACATTCTCACCATGCGCTGCAAATCAGGCGGCAGTGGAAAATTAAGCGTACAAACAGGTCTTGATGAAGCGATTGCTTTGACAAAGCCATCCAAAACCTGGGACACCATGGAGATCCCCTGCTCTTTCCGGACCGGTATTCAGCCCTTGATTTTGCATTATCATGGCTCAAAGGAATTTAGAATTCAATCACTTTGCCTTCGCAGGAGGAAACGATATGAAAACGGAAATAAATAAAAAATACGGCATCGTCGCCTTGCTGTTTACCGTATGCAGCGCGATTTCTCTAATCTCAGCGGTTGCTTATTTGATCACGAGTGCGGACGGCGCGCTTTATAATGTCCTTGCGCTGGTATGGCTTGTGACGATTGCTTCCGGCTGTGTACTTGCAGTATTCTCCCATGGGCCCCGCTGGGTATCTTTTGTATACGCCATGTTTTCGTCCTGGAGTGGGATGGAGCTTGCCTTCGGTTTTAACGTCTGAAACGTCGCACAGCCGGCTAACGCGCTGGTATCTGTACTTGGAACATCTATCCGACAATACCAACAAAAACGCCGGTCGAAATTCTACATTTTGCCGAGAGCAAAAACGAGCCGCTTTCCCGAAAAATTCTCAAAAAAGCGGCTCAAAATGCCTTGGGTAAAGGTACAGGTCCATCGAATTTGCCTGACACCGCAGTTGGCATCTTTTTGTCACGCCTCTAAAAATGGGCGCAAAAAAGCCCGGAAGTCGTTGAAACTTCCAGGCTTTTCGCAGCGGCATCTTTTTTGGTGCAGCTTGATGGTGGACCTGAAGAGACTCGAACTCTCGACCTCTCGGATGCGAACCGAACGCTCTCCCGAATGGTTCAGATATATGCACCCAAAATTCTTAGAAAATAGCAAAAATATAGGAATATTGAGAAAACCAAGTGATATGTCCTTTTTATACAAAGGCACTTTTTCGGCTGCCCCGCAGCAAGGAAAAGTGTCTTTTGTATTACGGTCATAATTTTGAGGATGCAACGCAAACGGCTGGCGAATGAGCTATTTTGCTGTTTGTAATTATTGAATACCTGATTTGTAAAGAAGCAAATTAAAGGACATTTATGCAAAACATAAATGTCCTTTTTCTATTGTTCAAATTCCGCATGTCGAGGTGATTTTTATGCAATCGCAAGTCAATTTCTCCTACTTTTACGGCGAAGAATCTGAGCAGTTCAGTTACTTCCGGATTCCCAGATTGTTGGTGCGCAGCAAAAGGTTCAAAACGCTCTCCACCGAAGCGAAGCTGCTTTACGGCCTGATGCTCGACCGCATGGGGTTATCTGCCAAACACGGCTGGTATGATGAGCTGGGGCGCGTTTACATCTATTACACACTCGACGAGATTCAGACTGACCTCATGTGCGGACACAACAAAGCGGTCCGACTCTTGGCCGAGCTGGATACCGGAAAAGATGGTTTTGGCCTGATCGAGCGCGTGAAGCAGGGGCAAGGCCGTCCAGCAAAGATTTACGTCAAAAAATTCACCACGACCGATGTACCGGAAACTCCCCTTTCTGCGCCCATTTCAGACTTCCCGGATTCGGAAATTCAGACTTCCCAAAATCAAACTTCCAGACTTCCGCTTTTGGGAAGTCAAGACTTCCCAAAACGGGAAGCAAGTTATTTAGATAATATCTATCCTGAGTTTAGCTATCCTGATCCATCTATCTATCCGGCGCAAGCGCCGCCGGGAAATGGAGATCGATTGATTGAGCGATGGAGTTTGAAAGAGCGTGTCAGAAGTCAAATCGAATATGACGCGCTCTGTACGCAGTACGCCGCCGAGGATGTGGACGCGCTGGTGGAGCTGATCTCGGAAGTCCTGAGCAGTACCGCCGACGCTGTCCGGCTGGGAAAAGAACAAATCCCCATCGAGATCATCAAGGAGCGGTTCCGGCAGCTCACACAGATGCACGTTGCCTACATTCTGGACAGTCTGCGGACAACCACAACACAAATCAATAATATCAAAGCCTATCTTCTGACCGCGTTATACAACGCGCCGACGACGATGGGCTTTTTCTATTCCGCACAGGTGCGGCACGATTTCGGCAGAAAATAGGTCTCACGGTGAGACGTATTTTTTGATATAAAAATTCAATTTTGGAGGTAACACATGGCAGAAGAAAAAGCACGCGACCCGACGAAGCCGGAGATCAAGCCGGTCAACATCCCGCTTGCCAAAATCCACGACCTGCCCGGCAGCGTATTCGCACCGCCGAGTCCGAAAAGTCTTGAAGCATTGACGAGCAGCATCGTTCTCAGAGGCGTACAAGAGCCGGTTATCCTGCGGCAGCGCGAGGATGGCGAGTTTCAGATCGTTTCCGGCAACCGCCGCCGCAAAGCCAGTGAGCTTGCGAAGAAAACAGAGATTCCCGCGTTCATCTATGATATGACGGAAAAAGAGGCGCGGGATTTCCGTTTGCGCGGCAATGCGAAAGGCACACCGCCCGGAAAGCTGCTGCCCGAAAGTGAGATCGGCAAGAAACGTGAAGCACCCGCAAAAACGCCGGACAAGGCTGCGGAAAATAAGACACCGGTTACGCAGCCAAAGCCGTCTGAAAAGGCCGCCGAGGTAAAAGTCGCACCCACACCAGCGCAGAAGAAACAGGATGAAAAACCGAAAGCGGCTGCACCTACGGAAAAGGCTGACGCAGACGGCAAAACTCCGGTCATGCCACCGAAATCGCCAGACAAGGCCGCTGATGCAAAACCTGCGCCAACGCCGGAGGCGAAGAAACCGGAAGAAAAGCCGAAAGCGGTTCCGTCTCTGGAAAATGAGGATGCAGACGGTAAAAAACCGGATATATCTCCGAAACCGCTTGAAAAGCCAGCCGAGATAAAACCAACGCCCACGCCGGAGCAGAAAAAGCCGGAGGACACGCCGAAAACGGCTGCACCTACGGAAAAGATTGATGCAGACGGAAAGAAACCGGGCGTACCGCAGAAGCCATCTGAGAAGCCTACTGAGTTCAAGTCCGCACCGGTGTCCGAGCCGAAAAACCCGGAAGAAAAACCGAAAACGGACGCGCCCACGGAAAAGGCCAGTACAGACAGCAAGGGTTCGACCACACAGTCGAAGCCGCAGGAAAAGGTCGTAGAGGTCAAACCGGCCCCGGCAGTTATGCCCGGTCCCGCCGCTCTCGGTCCGACCGGAACAAAAATCACAAAGATTTTTGACGAGCGGCTGATGCCCCCGGACGAACACGCCATGAAAGATCTTCCGGTTCCGAAAGATGGAGAATCCTATTTCATCACGCTCCACCCTGCATATCTGGAAAAATCTGAGTTCAACACCGTTTCCGTAGACACAAACAGCGACGATTACAAGGAGCTGAGAAAATCTATCGAGCTGAACGGCGTGAAAGACCCGGTTCTGACCAGAATCAATCCCAAGGGCGGCTTGGAAATCCTTTCAGGCCAGCGGCGGCACATGATCGCGCGAGAGCTGAATTATCCGGTTCCGGCCATCATCCAGAAAATCGACGACAACGACGCGATGATCCTCGTTGCGGACAGCAATCTGCATCGACCGCATATTTCCACATACGATCTTTCGCGGACGCTGCGCAATAAAATGACCGCGATGAAACGCAAGGCAGGACGGAAGAAACGCGGCGTACCGGGTGCGGACGAGCTGCAAAGCGACGCGATGCTGGCAAAAGAAATGGGTATCAGCACCAGCAAACTGAACCGAATTATCCGCCTTTCCGAAGCAACCAAAGCTGTCTGCGATGCAGTGGATGATAACTCGCTGGAATTGTCGATTGCATCAGATTTGTCATTCCTGTCTCCAGAACATCAAAATGCAGTCATTGATCTGGTGGGTCTGAACCTGAAACCAACGGTCAAACGTGTGCAGCGTTTAAGAGACGCAGAGAAACGCGGAAATCTGGACGATAAGACGATGCGGGCGATTCTGGAGGACAAAGATATTCAGCCGGTCAAGCCGCCTGAGCCGCCGAAGCCAGCGCCGACGCAGCCAGACCCACCGTTTCCGGTTGCGTCAATGGTAACACCCAACGTGTCGCCAGCACCGGCACCGGCCACGGGCACATCACCTGTCACGCTGGCACCGCCGAATATGAAGCCGGTCATGCCGGAACCGCCGAAACAGGAAAACACCGCGCGGCCACCCGCAACGCAGACGGTGGAAAAGCCGGAGACTGCACCAACGTCAGTCAGCAACGTCATTCCGATCTCCGCAGAGAGCAAGCAGCCGGGCGACTCCAAAGCAGCGGACGATGAACCGATTGAGTTTAATTCGCCGCGTGAAAATTTGTATTCGCTGAAAGTCACGTTAGGTGGAGATCGACTGCGCAGATACTTCCCGGACGTTACAATGCCTGCCTTGGCAATTACTGAGAGTATCTATTCTGCGTTGGAGGAACGCCGACAGCGCGAAGCACGGATGAAGCAAAAAACGGAAATTCTGCATCCGAGCAAACCCATCCCAACACGCTGATATGCACCACAAATCATTACTGCACCGCCTGGTGGTGCCGCCCTGACAATTATATTTAGGAGGATTCACACATGAATTACCACCCCAAGCACAAATCCAACTCGCGCACCGCCGTCTGGATCGGTGCTGGCGTTCTCGCCGCCGTTGCCATCGGCGCGATCATTTTCATCATCGTTACGCTCCGCTCTCCCATGACAAAGGAAGAAGCCCGCGCCAAAGCCGGAATCGTTTATGATTCTTCCGCCACTGAGGGCGGTTGGGATAACCTTTCGCCGGAGGAGATCGAAGCACGTCTGAACGAAAAAGTAGCCGAGGGCATGATTAACATTTCGGCCAACACTGCCCCAATCTTTGAGGACGGTTCTTCGGAGGGAAACTTGATGCTCGTAAACGAGAGCATCAATAATTATCCACAAAAGGTCCAGATTGTCCGCAATGACACGGGCGAACAGATTTACGAATCCGGCGCTATCGCCGTCGGCAGCAAAATCGAACGCGCGAAGCTGGATGTTGTTCTCCCCGCTGGTACATACGAATGTACCGCGTATTTTCACAACTTGGACCCCGAAACCGGCGATATTATCGGCACGGCTGGGGCCATCATCACAATCACCATCAAGAATTAAATTTTCAAAACAACAAAGGAGTATTTTACCATGAAAAACACCAAGAAGATCGTTTCCCTCGTTCTCGCAATTTGTATGCTCGCGTCCCTCGCCATTTCCGCTTCCGCTGCCAACACCGTGGACGCTTCTGGCGGCACTGGCACTTCGTCTGTTACCCTGTCCAGCACCGCGGATGGCAGCATCGGCGGCGATCCGGCTGCCACGAAGATGAGCGTCACTGTCCCGACCGTCCTGCCCATCGCAGTCGGCACGGATGGCACGGTCAGCACCGCCACCGATGCGAAGATCGTAAACAACTCGTTCGGCGCTGTCAAGGTCAACTCCGTCAGCATCGAAGCCGCGCAGGGCTGGTCGCTGGCTGCGTTCGGCGACAAGGCTACCCTTGCCCACGAAAAGGTCAACTCCAACAAGTTTGGCTTCTCCATCTCTCTTGGCAACGGCGAAAAGAGGCTGACCGACGACAAGAACGCTTCCAAGCAGACGCTTCTGGACGCTGCTGTTGAAGGCTGCTTCATGTCCGGTGTGGGCGACACCTCTGCGAACTCCATCGGGATTAGCTATGACGCCATCGTGACGCCGGTTTCCGAAGCTGTGACCAACACCGCGATTGCGTCCGTGTTGTTCATTATCGCTTGGGATGCGGTCTAATTCAATCGCCTATCGCACAGGGGAACGCGCAAGCGTTCCCCTTAAATTCTAACAGGAGGTATTCAACGTGAAGAAAAAACGAATCCTCGCAATGTTGCTTGCCGTTACGTCGTGCCTGTCGCTGGCCGTCAGCGCGTCGGCGGCAAACACGGTCAACCGCAAAGCCACAGATTTCCGCGATTTCGATAAATCCGCATGGTACGCCGAAGCGGTCAGCGCCGCTGTGGATAACGGCTTGCTTTACGGTAAATCCAGCAGCATTATCGACCCGAACGGTGATATGACTCGCGCGGAAATGGCCGCGATCATCAACCGCTCGTTCGGGTGCTACAAAGCGGCGGACATCAGCCAGTACAAGGACGTTGCAAAATCCAAGTGGTACTACAAAGATGTTGCGCTCGCCGTCCAGATGGGTACTTATAACGGGCGCAGCAGTTCAACAATGGCCCCGGACGCGCCGATCTCGCGGCAGGAAGCCATGACGGTCGTTGCCCGTGCGCTGGAACTGGACTACGATTCGTATTCCAAAACGGATTTGTCCGTATTCTCCGACCGAAGCGAGATTTCCAACTGGGCGCTGCCCTATGTGCGCGCGATGGTCGGTGCGGATTATATTCACGGCCGCGGCAAAATCCTTGCCCCGCTGGACAACATCACCCGCGCCGAGTTTGCGCAGATTTTCCATAACATCATCGGCACTTACATTGTGTCCAAGGGAACCTACGACAAAGACATCAAGGGCAGCGTCCTGATTCGCACCGACGATGTAACGTTCAAGAATATGACCGTGGACGGCGACCTCATCATCGGCTGCGGCGCGGCAGACGGCAAAATCGTGCTGGACAACGTGACCGTCAAAGGCAGATTGCTTGTCTGGGGCGGCGGTACGGCAGCCATCTATTGCAATAACGGCACAAATATGCCCGCTGTCGTGGTCGCGCGCGTAGATGAAGCCGTAAAGGTAATCTATGACCGTGACAGTACGCTGGCTGTTATCGACACCATCAAGGTACGAATTACAGAAAGAGCGAAGCAGTACAAGGAAACAGAAGTCATTTTTTACGACGTTTCCGGACTGCGCGAAGCACAGAAGCAGCTCAATGCCATCGTCGCGGACAATCAGATTGATATTACTGCTCCTGCTCATCTTTACGCGATTGTCGGAGAAACCGGCGTAAAAGCGGAGTTCGTGAACAACAGCAAGAACGATACCTATAAGGTAGAAATTCGCCGCAACAAGGACAATACACTGATTGCCGACGCTTTTGAGCTTGCCGCCAGAAAATCTATCTCGACGCTTACGCTTCTCGAAATTCCGGAGTTCGGCAACGTAGATTGCACGGTCACGATCACAGCATTCCGCGACGGCAAGCAGATCGGCTCCATGCGAACCGAACTCGTTTTGCACACAGCGTATTTGTGGCCCAAGGAGGTGCAGTGATGAGCAAAAAGAAACTTATCACTTTACTGTTGGCACTGACAATGATCCTATCACTGGCTACGGGTGCGTCGGCAGCGGAAACAACCGAGGCCCGTGTGCCGGTGACGCTCACCGTGGTCAACACCGTCGCGCCAATTTCGTGTACAGTTCCCGCTGCGCTGCCGGTTTCTCTCGTTGACGGCTATGTGGTCTGCGCTAACAATGCCGCAATCTCCAACACCGGCAAAACCGGCGCAATTCGTGTGACCAAGGTAGATGTTCAGGCGGGCACGTTTGAAATCGGCAATTTTGACGATTTTACGGCAAGCAAGAACAGCATCGCACTGTCCATCAACGGCTGCTCGACCAAGGGCGCGGGCAGCCTGACGCTTGTGGACGGTGCGTTTCCGTCTATCAACGCTGAGAAGTCTCTGGCAATTCGCTACAAAGCAAAGGTTTCTGCGAGTGAAGCCGTGACCAACGTCAATGCGGCAACTGTGATTTTCACGATTGCCGCCGTCATGGAGGGTTAAGCTATGAAATTCAGAAAAATCACAGCACTTCTGCTTGTCCTCTGTATGCTGCTGTCTTTGAGCATTTCAGTGTTTGCCGCCGAAGCGGACGAACACACGATCTATGACAGCGCGCCTGACGAAGAACCCGTGGTTTCCAGCGAAGCCGCCACCTCCGGCACGATCCAGAACAGCGGCATTCGCTGGTCGCTGGATGAAAAGGGCTGGCTGACGATCTCCGGCTCCGGCGAAGCGCCGGTATTCCAAAGCGCAGACGATCAGCCGTGGGCGGCTGTCCGCGACCAGATCACCGAGGTCTGGTTTGAGGACGTGGAAACGCTGACCATCCCAGATCTGGCATACTGGTTCGAGGGCTGCGTCAACCTGACCACCGCCGAGCTGCCGCTCGCCCCGGTCATTGGCAAGCACGCATTTTATGGCTGTTCCAAGCTGAGTACAATCACAATGTATTACGGCGAGACCGTTCTGAAAAGCATTGGTGAGGACGCTTTCTGGCGCGAAGCCGATTCCGGCGACACACTTTATATTGCGTATATCATTGGCTATCCGGAAGCGACGGTGCCGTTCTATACCTATGATTGGGCGGCTTCCAACCGCAGCAACCGATATTTCTACGATCTGTACGGCGTGTACTCCAACGCAGATGGTGCAGCGCCAACGGAAACAGAATCCGGAGCTAAGAAAGCGCCCGCGAAGGTGGCATCCCGTGCATCCACTGGTATTGTCGGCACCTGCCCAAGCTGCAAGCAGTATTCTTTGCAGGGGACCTACGTTTCCACGACGCATACATCCAGAGGGCATCAGGAGTATTATGAGTGCTACAAGTGCCATTATGTTCAGAATTTGGGGACTTATGTGTATAAAGACCACGGTTCCGGCTCGTATGGTTCTTGGACTTGCCCGGATTGCGGAAGCCATACATGGGTTTTGGACTATGAAAATGATGCCACTTGCACGCGAAACGGCTACCGGGAATATAGCTGCGATTGCGGCCAGAGCAAGCGCGAAACCATCTACGCAACCGGTCACAGCTATTCTTATGGAAGCTGGGAGCAGTATTCAGCCTCGCAGCACCGGCGCGAAGCCTATTGCCGGAACTGCGGCGATTCGGATTACGAATATGCCAGCCACAGTATGAGCTATGGGGCGTGGAGCAATTATTCGGACAGCCAGCATAGCCGAACGGCATCCTGCCGCACCTGCGGATACAGCACTACGGATTACGGTAATCATAGCTATTCTACCGGTTCGTGGAGCAAGTACAGCGATACCCAGCACCGCAGAAGCAAGACTTGTTCCGGCTGCGGCGCATCAACCTATGACTACGCCAATCACAGCTATTCCTATGGTTCGTGGGTGTCGGACAGCGAAACGCAGCATAAGCGCACCAAGACGTGCTCGGCCTGCGGCGATTCTGGCTATGAATACGCTGACCACACCGACGCGAACGGTGACGGCAAGTGCGACGATTGCGGCGCAACGGTCAGCCTGACCGTCACTTGGGACGCAGGTAGCAACGGCGGCACCATCGACGGCAAGGCCAGCTTTTCCGAAACCGTGAAGCTGAACAGCAAGCCGACTGCGCCGGGCAGCGTTCCCGTCAAGACCGGCTACACTTTCAAGGGTTGGTTTACGGCCAAGACGGGCGGCAGCCTTTACAGTACGGTCACGATCACCAGCAGCACGACATTTTACGCGCAGTTCGCGGCCAACAAGTACACCGTAACATGGGATTTGGGCACCGGTCAGAGCGAAACGACCGAGCAGACTTACGGGGAAAAGCTGCTGCTGCCCAAGGACCCGAAACGCAAAAATGCAGAATTTTTAGGCTGGTTTACGGAGAAAGACGGCGGTACAGAGGTTGATTCCAACACCATCTATACGACGGACGGTGAAACAACTTATTACGCCCATTGGGAGATTACCGAGGTGTTTTCCGTGACCGTGCCGGTTACATTGCCGCTTATCGTTGACGAAAGCGGCGAGGTTCATACCGGCACAGCAGAGATTATCAACGGCTCTACTGGCGAGGTCGTTGTATCCAGCGTTTCGATTTCCACCAAAAACGGTTGGCAGATCGTGCCCTACACGACCGATATGGCACACGAAAAGGTTGATGCCCAGCTTCTCGGCTTTAAGATTAACGGCGCACAGACTACAAAAAACGGCAATGCGGAAACATTTGCACTGTCCGCTCCGTGGGAAATTGCGGAGGACAGCCGGATGACGCTCTCTTATGATGCTGTTGTCAGCGCCGTTTCCAAAGCAATCACCGAGCAGGAGGTCCTGTCCGTCGTATTCGTGCTGGAATGGCGCGGAGAATAACTGTATGGATGAAGAAAAAGTCACAGAGCAAATGACCGTGCTTGTCGTCGAGCCGGGCTATGCGCCATACGAGAAGACGATTCCGCATGAGCTTCATGCCATGCAGGAGATCGTAGGCGGCCTGATTACGGTTATTTATCCGTATGAGGAGCCAATCGGCATTGTCGCAAATGACGAGGGGTTGCTTTTGAACATGGATTTCAACCGCAGCGTCGAGGGCGGCTATGGTGGTCTGGTGGGTCCTTTTTTCGTGTGCGGTTTGACGGAGGACAGCTTTTGTTCGCTCCCTCCCGACCAGATGGAACGCTTCAAGAAGAAATTCCATAAGGCTGAGATTCTGGTAGGCTTTTGCGGAAATGAACCAGTCACATTGAAGGTCGAGCCGAAGCAGAAAGTTTTGAACCCCGAAAAGCAGCGCAAACCACCGTCGCAGGAGCGTTGAAATGGGGTTTGAACTGACCGGTGCAACACCGGACGAACGTCTCAAAGAACTGACCGAAAAACTGGAACAGGGTGTCAGCGAGATTTTTACCAGTGGGCGCTACGCGGAATATCTGTCTGCCATGTCCAAATTCCACACATACAGTTTCGGCAACGTCATGCTCATTCTCATGCAAAACCCGGCTGCATCCTGTGTGGCCGGGTTTCACACATGGAAGAAAGAGTTTGGGCGCAATGTAAAGGCACATGAAAACGGCCTGAAAATTCTCGCTCCGTGCCCGTATCGGCGGTTCATTGAGCAGGATAAGTTGGACAAGGACGGTAAGCCCGTACTTGATGCAACCGGAAAACCAGTGCGGGAACGGACGCTGGTGCAGCTTATGAGATTCCGTATTGTCACCGTCTTTGACATTTCACAGACCGAGGGCAAGGAGCTTCCCAGCATTGGCGTATCGGAGTTGAGCGGAAATATTGACCGGTTTGAGGAACTGGCAAACGCGATCACAAGCGTTTCGCCGGTTCCCATTTTGTATAAAGCACCGCATGGAGCAGCAAAAGGCTGTTTCAACCACGTCACGGAAGAAATTTTGGTACGCCCCGGCATGAGCCAGAAGCAGACGCTCAAAACCATGCTGCATGAAATCAGCCACGCCACACTCCACCGGCGCAAGAAAAACGAACCGCCGTACAAAGACCAGCACACGCGCGAGGTCGAAGCCGAAAGTGTGGCGTATGTGGTCTGTCAGCATTTTGGCATTGACACATCTGATTATTCTTTCGGCTACGTCGCCGGGTGGAGCAAGGGAAAAGAGCTGGACGAGCTGAAAGCATCGCTGGATACTATCCGCACTTGCGCCGCCGGGCTGATCGACGCGATTGAAGAAAAGTGTCCAACCTTATGCCCGCAGAAAAATCAGTCACAGGAAAAATCGCACGGAGGTGAAGCAAGAGCATGACAGATTATCAACCGGACATCCTCAATTTTTTAGAAAAGATTGTCCAGCGGAACACCCTTGCCTACAAAGAAGATTTTGACGTTGACAAAGAAATTCTCTGGAACAGTGCGCAGGAATCCAGTTTGGAGCATCGTTCTTTTCTCTGGATGAGCCGTCCGTGTGGAACATGGTGTGTGCCGGAGCGCGAGACGCATTTGCAGGACAGCCGCGCTTACAAAACGTGGACGTTTTACGCAGACCAGCCGAACGGCATCAAAGCGTACCGCGTTGTGGTAGATGGTGTCCGCGACGGCAAGCTGGCGGGGAAGGTCATTCATCTGGACTATGCCAAACAGGTACAGCGTGTGGTCAAATCTGCGCTGCCCATTGCAAAGGTGCAATACCGCGATAAGGACGAGTATTTTTGCGAAAGCAGCCATGAAACATTCATTCACCGCGTATTGCGGTTGGAGAAGAACATACACGATATTCGCTGTGTACCGGAAAGCGAAGCGGAATTACAAAGTCTTTTACTGCTGGAGCATCAAATGGAAAGGCAGGATAAGCGCCCTCGACGGACAAAATCTGTTACCATGCAGCGGTAACGGAATCAGCACCGCTTGCGGCGCTGATTTAGCAAGTATGTCGTTTGTTAAACGACCCTTGTTAGGGGTGAACCCCTAAGACCCCCGCGTTTTGCGTCTCACGGTGAGACGCATTTTTCATGCGGTGCAGACTACGAAATACGTCTCACGGTGAGACGTATTTCAACTGGACAGGAGGGATTTTTTGCGCAGTCGATCACATTTCACCGGCGTATGGCTGAACGACGCGGAATATCGGCAGCTCATGCAGCTCTGCCAGAGCAGCGGTCTGTCTGCCAGCGCCATGATCCGCAAATGTATTCTGGGTGAAACCGTCAAACCGCGCCCACCGGACTGCTATGCGGAGCTTTTGCGTGTGCTGTCTGGCATCGGCACGAACATCAACCAGCTTGCGCACTGGGCGAACGGCAAGGGCTATGTCACACAGGCACAAATCCATGATGCCGCACGCTTTGCGCGAGAAGCGTGGGAACTGGTGCGGGAGTCGATATAATGGCATACGATAAGATTATCGTCATTCATTCCCGGCTGGATCGCTGCCTGGATTACGTTCAAAACGACGGCAAAACGGATTTGGGAAACGCCGTGGATTATATCTGTGATCCTGTCAAAGCGGGCTTCCAGACGGCAATCAACTGTACGCTGGATAAGTCTTTTTTGCAAATGCAGGAAACCAAACGGCGCTGGGATAAGCACGGCGGGATTCTCGGTTATCATATCATTCACTCCTACGCTCCCGGCGAGGTCACGCCAGAACAGGCACACGAAGCGGGCGTAGAGTTCGCACGGCGACTGTTAGGAGACAAATACGAAGCCGTTGTCTGTACGCACACCGACCGTGACCATCTGCATTGTCACATTGTTTTCAATTCCGTTTCATTCATGGACGGCAAAAAGTACCGGAGTGATTTCAAAAGCTATTTCCACGATCTGCGCGGCATTTCTAATGAGGTCAGCCGGGAGCGCGGATACTCCGTGATTGAACCGGATGGGAAAGGCGCTTCCTACGCTGCATGGAACGCAGAAAAGCGCGGCAGCGGTACAATCCGTGACCTTATCCGTCGTGACATAGACGCGGCGCTGGCTGGGAGCCTGACCTATGATACATTTTTGGAAACGTTGCGGCGGCAGGGCTATTCTGTCAAGCGCGGCCCAAATGTCAAGCATACCGCCGTCCGTCCACCGGGCGGGCAGCGGTTCGTCCGCGTGGAAAGTCTTGGCCTTGGCTATACGGAAGCAGAGCTGATGCAACGCTTGAACGAGCAGCGGCACGAACCGGAACCGACAGCGCCAGTTTTTTCAGCACAAAAGCGCTATACCATTCGCCGCCGTCCGCGCCGCTATCCACCTGTCAAGCGCGGCAGTTTCCGGGCGCTATACCTATACTATCTGTATCTGCTGTCACCGCGAAAGAAACGCCCGCAAAAAGTTCCGTTTGAAACGCGGGCAGAGGTACGCCGTGCAAAGCAATACCGGCGCCAATTCTTCCTTTTGCAGAAGTATCACATAGATACAAAGCCAGAGTTAGAAATGCTGTCCGATGCGTTGTCAAATGAGATGCAGATAATCGTAGACCGGCGCAAAGAATTATATGCGCTACGCCGGGAGCAGCCGTCTGAGCCGCTTAACGCGGACATTGATGCGTTGACCGCGCAGCTCAGGCCCTTGCGTCGGGAACTGCGGTTATGCGGAAAAATCGTGGAATATGCGCCGCGGATGCTGCGGCAGGTGCAGGAAAGCACTTTACCATCAACAGAAAATCATTTGCCAAACAAGGCAAAAGAAAGGAGGCACAGCCTATGGAGGTAAGCGGCGAAGCTGCTGACCTTGTAATGAAGGAAGGCGTACAAATATCCGAAGAAGCAATCAAACTGCTGGCGCGGGGTGCAAAGAATCTCGCGGCGCTGTTATACGCGCTGGCAAAAGACCAGAAAAAGCTTTACGGCAGGGTGAACATGAACCGGCTGCTCAGTGAACAGCGCCCTATCGAAGTGCTGCCCTTGCGCACGGAGGATTTTGACGAGTTTAAGCGCCGTGCGAAGAAAGTCGGCTTGCTGTTTGCAGCTGTCGAGGATAAAAAGGGTGACGCGCCGTATCTCGACGTGCTGACTAACATCGACCATCTCTCGCAGGCAAACTACATTCTGGAACAGATGGGATACCAACCGAAGCAGTTGGAGGATACACAGCCAAAAAAAGAGCAGACCCCTGCCCGACCAGAACCATCCTTGCAAAAGCAAAGGAGTGGCTTGACGCAGGGGATGACTTTGACCAGTAATGAGGAAAAACAGCCGGTTCGCGGGCGACTGGCAGCATTACGTGCCGCCGCAGAGCGGACGCAGCCAGAACCCCAGCGCGAGCTGGAGCATATCAGGTAATAGGAGTGAGTATTATCTTAAATTTAGCAGATTTAGTAAATGAAAAGAATCAGAGCAGCGAACTCTGGCAGGCGCAGCGTCAGGCGGACCGTGAGAATACGAACGCCATGCAGGACGCAGGTATAGTTCAGATTACCAGCGACCCGGACGCTTATTTGCGGTATCTGAATTGTCAGGCCGACAATCCGAGTTACAGCGCGGGCAACGTCGCGCTCGTTATGGTGCAGGATCAGGATGCAACCATTTTCGGAACAAAAGACCGCTGGAAAAGTCTGATGCGCAGCGTATCTCCAACCGAGGAAAAGAATGGCGTGAAAATTTACACCCGTTCCTCTTTCGGCAAAGGGTATGTACTGACGGACGTTTACGACGTGCGGCAGACAAGCGGGCGCGACCTGAAGCACACCGCATTGCAGCCGGACAGCAAGGAAATGACGGAAGCTCTCAAAACGCTCCTGAATTATTGTGTTGTGCCGCTGGTGAGTGATGAGAGTATCCCCATGCCTGCGCTCTACGACCCCAACCAGATGAAAATGGCGGTCAATCCGAAATATAACGATGCAGAAGCGTTCGCAGGCATCGCAACAGAGATCGCCCACGTCCGTTTTCATGCCAAAGGCTATAATAAGAACTATTCGCGGGATGATTATGAGCTGGATGCGCAGAGCGTCGGCTACATGATTTGCCGTCGGTTCGGTGTACCGTGTGAAGCGCCCGACGTATCAAATCTGGCGGCGTTCTATGACGGGTTTGACCCGCAGGATCGGCGTCAGGCGCTTGGACAAATTCAGGACATGGCGCAGAAGATCGGCGGCAGCATTGAACGCGCGATTTCCCCACAGACGCGAACAAGAAACATGAATCGTACCGCGCGATAAAGTGATTCGTCGTCACGATCCGAAACCGCTTTGACGGTTGTGCTCCCCTTGCGGGGAACATACTCCGCTGGCTGTCCGCAGTCAAGGCCGGCCGATGCTGACGCATCGCCCGCAGAGCCAGCCAGTGTGCGCACTGGCTGGGCCTTGACAGCGGCCCTCCAGCGGAAGTGTGGCAGCCAAGGGGAGCAAACCAAGGCTGCCCGCTGGCGCGGGCAGCTCCTATGTTGGGGAGGGCTGCGCGCCCGACCGGAAATACGTCTCACCGTGAGACGCATTTATGATATTGGAAAAGAGGTATCTGAACATGATAAAAAAGCTGTTTTGTTTTGCTGCGCCGGTCCTGCTGCTGGCCGTGGCCGGTGTCCTGCTTCTGTGCAAGCGCCACGCCGAGCGGACCGGTCTTGCCTGTCTGGACAGTGACCTGTGACACGCAAGAAGAAATCATTCCGAAGCGCCGCCCCAGTGTGGGCGGCGTTTGTCGTCCCCATCATCTGGCTTGCGGTTCTCATGGCAGGATGCTATGAACCTGGCATGACAATTTTCACGCTGATGGATGCTTTTTCAGCCGCGACGAAGAATCCATTTTCTTTGCACTGGACAACCTACACGCCAAAGTTTATCGGCATCTTTTTACTGCTCTACGGCGGCGCGATCCTGTTCTACTACACCGGACAGAAGAACACCAGACCCGGCGAAGAACACGGCTCCGCGTCGTGGGGCAGCGTCAGGGAGCTGGATAAGAAGTACCGCGACAAGGATGCAGGCAAAAACGTCATACTGACCCAACACCTGCAAATGAGCATGAACGGTAAGCTGCACCGGCGAAATCTTCTGCAAATTATCGTCGGCGGTTCTGGTTCGGGCAAGACGCGATTCCTCGCAAAACCAAACCTCATGCTTGCCAATGCGAGTTTTATCGTCACTGACCCAAAGGGCGAAATGCTCCGTGCCGTCGGAAATCTGTTTCTGGAGGAAGGTTATGTTCTGCGCGTTTTTGACCTGATCGACCCATCTAAATCCGACTGCTACAACCCATTTTGCTACATACGCAAGGACGCAGACGTGTTCAAGCTGATTGACAATTTCATCAAAAACACCACGCCGAAAGGTGCAAAAGCAAATGATCCATTCTGGGAGAAATCGGAAACAGCGCTTGACGCCGCGCTCATGCTCTATCTGCTGCACGAAGCGCCGGTTGAAGATCAGAACATGGAAACCATTCTCTACATGATTGAAAATGGCGGTGCAAAGGAAGAAGATGACGATTATCAATCTCCGCTTGACCTGCTCTTTGAAGCCTTGGAGGAAGAACAGCCTGACCACATTGCCGTGCGGCAATACCATATTTTCAAGCAAGCCGCGGGCAAAACAGCTAAGAGCATCTTGGTGAGTGCTGCTGTCCGCCTTGCATCGTTCACCTTGCCCGAAATTCAGCGCATCACAGCCAGCGACGATATGGAGCTTGGCAAACTGGGCGAACGCAAGCAAGCCATCTTCTGTATTATCCCGGACAGCAACGACGCATCGCTCAATTTCCTTGTCGGTATGCTCTACACGCAAGCGTTTCAGGAGCTTTACTATCAGGCAGACAAAATCCATCAAGGAGCGCTGCCTGTTCCCGTGCGGCTGATGTTCGATGAATTTGCGAACGTGGCCTTGCCCGACGGCTATGCACGATTGCAGGCGACTATGCGCTCTCGAAACATTATGTCAACCATCATTCTGCAAAACATTTCGCAGCTCAAGGCGCTGTTCAAGGACGATTGGGAGGGCATCATCGGCAACGCGGACAGCTTTGTGTACTTAGGCGGCAACGAACAATCGACGCACAAATATATTTCGGAGCTGCTTGGAAAAGAAACGATTGATACGCGCACGTCAAGCCAGAGCAAAGGCCGGAACGGTTCGTTCAGTCAGAATTTCCAACAGACTGGGCGCGAGCTTATGACGCCGGACGAGGTGCGGCGCTTGGATAATAAAAACGCAATCGTTCTGATTCGAGGCGAGAAACCAGTCATTGACGAGAAATATGACATCCTGAAGCACCCGAATATCCACCGCACGGAGGACGGCGGCGCGCCGCCGTATCTCCACACGCCGCTGCGCGCGTTCGCGGCAGACGATCTCTCATTCCCCATTGAAAACATCGACGATATTGAATTTTTGGAGGATTAACATGAAACATGAATTAACCTCGCGGCGTAAGGAGCGCCGCATTATGGCCGTCTGGACAAGCCTTGTGCTGACAACGGCACTGTTTACGACCTCGGCGTTCGCTGCTGACAGCGATCCGCTGACCATCGTAAATAACCTGTCCGACTTCATTTTTTCCTGCATCAAGGCCATTGGCATTATCATTCTCGGCTGGGGCGTTGTGCAGCTCGGTATGTCCGTGCAATCCCACGACGCGACGCAGAGAACGCAGGGTGTTCTTTGCCTGTTCGGTGGTCTGCTGATTGCGTTTGCAAAGGAAATTCTGACGGCTATCGGTGTGGTGTAAGCTATGAAGCAGGCGAAAAACGCAGTCGAGCGCCATGTGCTTTGGAGCGACATTCATCTTGACTTGGACGATTGGCGCGACTTTCTTATGGAAAACTATCCGGAGCTGCCCGAAGATAAGCTCTATGAAAAGATGCACGAGCTGAACGCCGAATACCTCGACGACGAGCGCCGAAATCTGAACATTCAATTTTCACAGCCGATCCTTGTCATTGGCGACATTGGTCGATGGAATGGCCGGGTGCAGGGATACAAGATGGTCAACTCCGGCAATATCCGCGACTGCCTGTATTCCGATACAGATATGACAGAGTGGTATGTGGATAAAAACGGCGACCTGCGGGCAGATGCCATTCACCACGACGGCACGAATCACTATCTGTACCGCGTGTTCAAAAATGGCATTTCCGAGACGCAGATGGACAATCTGTGCGCGAAAATCTGCCACGGGCAGGCGTCCAGAGCGGATATTACCCGGACAACGCGGCGCCTTGGTGATTACATTGCCGCTGTGTATGGGTTTGAGATCACGAAGCAGCGCACAAGGCAGCAGGCGGTGAGATAAAAATACGTCTCACGGTGAGACGTATTAAAGAGGCGTCATATAAAAAGCAATACGTCCCGAATTGGGACGTATTGCAACAAACTACATTTTCATGTTTTGCAGAACGCTTCTCTGATTCCGCCGACCATACACAATCGCGGTGATCTGCACTTTCTTACTTGGCTCGTCAACCCAAAAATAGACCAGGTAGTTCTTGACCGGCATCTTGTGTATGCCTGCGCTATGCCATGGCTCTTCTGTTGTCAACGCAACACGGTTTGGCAGCGTGGAAAGCGACATGATTTCTTTTTCCATGCTGGCCAGCATCCTTTCAGCAGTAGTGGGTTCCTGCAAATCTTCTGCAATGTAACGGACAATTTCCTGAAGCTGGCGCTGTGCCTTTCCTGTGAGCTTTACTTCGTAATCATCCACACTCAAAGCCCTCGCCGCAGTTCTGCAAAGACTTCAGATGCAGGACGGGAGCGATCAGCCTTTGCGTCCTCCAAGCCAGCCTGCATCATTGCATGAAATTCTGCATCCGTCATTTCGTCACGAGCAACCGGCGCAGTCGGCAAGATCAGAGAAAATGGAATCCCATTTCTATAAATGATCTGCTTATACAGAGCGTTGATTACAACAGATGCCGGAATACCAAGCTGATCCAGAATCCCTTCCGCCTGTTCTTTTACATCAGGTTCTACACGGGCCATCACATTTGCGGTTCTGGTTGCCATACGAATCGCCTCCTTTGCTATTATTATATACGAATGTACTGTAAAACGCAATACATTTTTGCTTGCAGCTCTTGTTACTACAAAATGAAATGGAGATGAAATCATGTGAGTGATAACTGGGTTGTATCAACCCTTGAAAACGCGCTGTCGAACTGGAACGAGTATCTGGCGGAAATCTGGTCGCTGGTGTCGCAGACGCCGGAATCCTTTCGCGGCGGCGAGATTTGGACAGTCATTGTTAGCATCCACAACGCACTGGTAGGCTTTGGCTATGGTCTGTTGGTGCTGTTTTTTGCAATGGGCGTATTCCGCTCGGCGGCCAGCTTCCGCGAACTGCAAAGACCGGAATTTGCCCTACGGCATTTTATTCGGTTTCTGCTTGCAAAAGTGGCGGTCGGCTCGTCGCTGGAGCTGATAACCGCGATTTACAAAATCTGCGGCGGTGTGGTAAGTACCGTCATGGGCGGCATTGGTTCTGCAATTTCCACGACGGCAACGCTGCCAGACAAAATTGTGGAGGCCATTGAGGACGTGAGTTTTCTGGAATCCATTCCGCTCTGGTTGGTATCTCTGCTGGGAAGCCTGCTGATTACGGTCCTGTCCTTTGTTCTGATTCTGACCGTCTACGGCCGCTTTTTCAAAATCTTTATCTATACCGCGATTGCGCCGCTTCCGCTGGCGTCATTCGCGGGAGAAGCTACGTCCAGAATCGGTCAGACATTCCTCAAAAGCTATGTCGGGGTGTGCATGGAGGGCGCGGTCATTGTGCTGTCCTGCGTGATCTACTCGGCGTTCCTGTCAGGCGGCAGTACGGCGCTGGACGAATCACTACCCGCCGTCACAATGGTCTGGCAATACATCGGGCAGCTCATGTTCAATATGCTGGTGCTGACAGGTCTTGTCAAAGGCTCTGATCGGCTGGTGCATGAAATGCTCGGTGCATAAAAGAATTGCGTCCCAAATCGGGACGCAATTCTTTCTGACTGTTCAGAGAAATTCCAGTGTCCTGGATTCGCCTGGCTTCAGGTCCTTTGTGTAGTGGTGTATCAGCTCTGCCATGATCTGTTCCTCGCGCTTCTGGCGGATGTAGCGGATTGTCCAGCACAAGACGAAAAACAGCACGCAGGCAATGAAGATCAAAATACAGACTGTTCGGTGTGCGGCTGCCCAGCGCGGCCAGAAGAGTTTCGTTGCCACAAAGTAGCAACCGAGCGGCAGAAGCCGCAGCTTCCAGAGGATACGGATTGCCATTGGCAGGCTCCCCAGTACCAGACCAACAATCAAGAGCTGGCGACCTATTTCCTTGAATAAAATGAGTGTAGAGTTCATAGCATTTTCTCCTTTTTGTCAAGTTTTTACCTATAAATATTATCTCATATTCTAAATTTTCTGTCAAATTTTCAACAAATCGGAGGCGATTTTTATAGAAGTCAAAATTCCAAAAGAAATCCGTGCACACCGGGAAACCATCTTTTTCGGTCTGTCTGCGCGGCAGTTTATTTGCGCAATTCTCGCCGTCGGTCTGGCGGCCGGTATCTATCTCGGCTTGGGCGGCATCATCGGAAAAGAAGCTGCAAGCTGGCTTTGCTTGCTGGCGGCGGCACCAGTCGCTATCGCGGGATTTTTTCACTATAACGGCATGACCTTAGAGCAATTCTTGTGGGCGTTCATCAAGTCTGAAATCTTGTGCGCAGGCCCGCGCCGATTCGATTCCGTGAATCTACATGAGGAAGTCTTTGCAAGCATTATGGAGGACACATTGGAATGATGAAATCCCTGTTGGCTGCAAACCGCAGCGAAAAAGATTCTTTTCGGATTCCCCACAGCGTCCAGCAATCCATTCCCATCCGACGCATCTATACGGACGGTATCTGGCAGGTCGGGCAGAAGTACAGTAAAACGTGGCGCTTTTCGGATATAAATTACGCCGCATCGTCGTTAGACGACCGACGCAGTATCTTCCGTTCGTATGGTGCTGTTCTCAATTCTTTGCCGACCGATGCGACCGCGAAAATCACGATCATTAACCGAAGATTAAATCCGGTTGACTTCCAGCGCACGATGCTCATGCCGGAGTGCAGCGACGGTTTGGACTACTATCGCGGCGAGTACAACCAGATCATCTTGGACAAAGCGGCTGAAAGCAACAATCTGGTGCAGGAAAAGTACATCACGCTGTCAATCGGCTTACGGAAGATCGAGCAGACCCGCGCCTATTTCCGCCGCGTCGATACCAACTTGTCTGCCAGCTTTGGTCGGCTGGATTCCGGGGCTTACGCCATTTCCTGCTCTGACCGGCTGCGGCTCCTGCATGACTTCTTCCGACCGGGCGAAGAAGCGTCTTTCCGGTTTGATCTGTCCGCGAACATCAAGCGCGGCATCGACTTCCGCGATTTGATTTGTCCGGACGGGCTGCAATTCCGCGCCGGATATTTTGAAATGGGCGGCAAGTTTGGGCGCGTCCTGTTCATGCGTGACTACGCATCTTTTATCAGCGACGAAATGATAAAGGACCTGTCTGACTTCTCCAGAAACCTGCTGCTGTCCATTGACATTCTTCCGATTCCCACCGAAGAAGCTGTGCGTGAGGTGCAAAGCCGAATCCTCGGCGTGGAAACGGACATTACACGCTGGCAGCAAAGGCAGAACCGGCAGAACAATTTCACAGCGACGGTTCCCTATGACTTGGAGCAAATGCGCACCGAATCGAAAGACCTGTTGGAAGATCTGACTGCCCGCGACCAGCGGCTCATGTTCGCCTGCGTGACGCTCGTTCACATTGCGGACAGCTTGGAACAGCTTGACGCCGACACGCAAACGCTGCAATCCATTGCGCAGGAAAAGCTCTGCGGTTTCTCCGTTCTCCGCTACCAGCAGGAGGACGGCTTGAATACTGTCCTCCCGTATGGCCTGCGGCGCATCCATGCTTTGCGGACGCTGACCACGGAAAGCTGTGCCGTCCTCATGCCGTTCCGGGCGCAGGAAATTCAAGACCCCGGCGGTTTGTATTACGGCGTCAATGCCATCTCCAAAAACCTGTTGATTTGCGACCGCAAGCGGTTGATCTCGCCCCATGCGTTCTATCTCGGCGTGTCCGGTTCTGGTAAATCCGTGGCAATGAAAAATAGCATCGCAAACGTCGCGCTGTCCACCAACGACGACATTATCATTATTGACGCAGAGCGCGAGTATGCGCCCATTGCGCGGGCGTTGGGCGGCGAAGTCATTGAAATCTCCCCGAACAGCCAGCACCACATCAATCCGCTCGATCTACAAGACGGGTACGAGGACGGCGAAAATCCCATTGCGATGAAATCCGAACTCATAACCAGTATCTTGGAGCAGCAAATGGGCGCGGGCTTACTGTCCGGTTCTCAGAAATCCATCATCGACCGATGCACAGCCAGTGTCTACCAGAACTATTTCCACGCAAAAGGTGCGCTGCCTATGCCGCTTTTGTCCGACTGGCGCGCGGAAGTGCTGCAACAGCCAGACCCCGAAGCGCGGGAAATCGCCCTCGCCGCCGAGCTTATCACGGAGGGCAGCTTGAATGTCTTTGCGCATCCGACAAATGTGGATATTAACAACCGCATCGTCGTGCTTGATTTGTACGAAATGGGTGAACAGCTCCGCCCGACCGCGCTCGTTGTGGCTTTGGAGGCCATCCAAAACCGCGTCATGGAGAACCGTAAGCGCGGCAAATATACCTGGGTATTCCTCGACGAAGTGTATTTGTATTTCAAATATAAATACTCCGGCGAAATTCTTTACCGTGCGTGGAAGCGGTTCCGCAAATATGGCGCGGCGCTGACGGCGGCATCGCAGAACGTAGAAGAATGTCTGAAATCCGAAACGGCGCGTCTGATGTTCGCCAACTCCGAGTTTCTGTTGCTGTTCAATCAGGCGGCAACCGACCGCGCAGAGCTGTCGAAGCTGCTTCACATTTCCGATACGCAGCTCGGCTATATCACAAACGCCGAAGCCGGTCACGGTCTGCTGCGCATGGGTGGTTCCATCGTGCCTTTCGTCAACACCATTCCCCGCCAGACAGAGCTATATAAGTTAATGACAACCACGCCGGGAGAAAATCTGGTATGACGATCACACTCGGAAGTCTGTTTGACGGGATCGGCGTGTTCCCGCTTGCGGCAAGCAGACATGGTATCACTCCGGTCTGGGCGAGCGAGATCATACCGGACGCAATCTCTATTACAAAGCGCCATTTCCCGGAGATGGTACATCTTGGTGATATAACAAAGCTGGACGGCGGGAAAATACCTGCCGTCCATGTCATTACGTTTGGCTCTCCTTGCCAGAATTTGTCATCCATCGGCCCGCGCGATGGCTTGTCGGGCGCAAAATCCAGCCTGTTTTATCAGGCAATTCGTATTATCGAGGAAATGAGGGATGCCAGTGGAGGGTTATATCCAGCTATCATTGTTTGGGAAAACGTCATTGGAGCTATGCAGCAAAATCTTAAAAATGACTATCTTGCCGTACTCAAATCCTTCGCGGGCGCCGAAGTTTCAATGCCTGATTCTGGACACTGGGCAGATGCCGGAGTGGTGCGAGGGCGACGGTGTGATCTGGCATGGCGTGTCATGGACGCGCAGTATTGGGCGCAGCCCCGATTGGCCCGTCGGGAAAGAGTCTTTGTTGTGGCAGATTTTACAGGACAGCGTGCCGCAGAGATATTATTTAACACCCGGTCAATGCACACGGATTCTCGGCTTTGCAGCGCGAGTGGGCTGTCCGCCGCCGAAGATCATAGAGGCGCTTCTCTTGAAGCAGGGCGGCAGATACCCGTTATCCTACCCTTTTACGGATTCAAAATGCGCGGAGCAGCCGCAAACCGAAATCGGCAACAGTTCATCCGGAGCTTTGGAAAGCGGACAGATGTGTTTCCGACTATTCTAGCGTCCGAACAGGCTGCGTTCGCGTATTATTATGAGGACGATCCGCTTGCCGGCTGCATCCGCTATCCGACCGAAGCGGAAAGTGAACGCTTGATGGGGTTGCCGCCAGACTGGACAAAGTACGGCGCAGACGGCGCGGAAATCCGAAGCTCCAGCCGCTATGCCACGATTGGAAATTCTGTCGCGCTGCCCTGCGCGGAGTATATCATGGAGGGGATTGCGGCAGCTTTGCAGAAATAGGTCTCACGGTGAGACGTATTTCTGCAATGCCTGCTTTTACAAAGCCAATTTCAAAATTCAACATTAAATGCGTCTCACCATGAGACGCATTTCGGAGGTGAATACCATTCCAGACATTCGAGAACGAAACGACCGGCCAAAGGACAAGCAGCCAAAACATCAAGTCACATCCACCGTCCAACGCCAGATGGTGCAGAAATTTGTAAAAGAGTTGAGCGACAGCGCGAAGCAGCCTGACCGCTCGGACAGCGCGGAGCGCATTGCAACAGAGCAGGTAGAAACGGCTGCCCGTGAAATTGTCCACGAAGCTGTTCAACTGCCGCGTCGTGCAATCCAGTATTCTACCCGCAGAAGATCAGAAGATTCTTCTGCGAGCGTGCAGCCGGAGCGGTCCGACCAGCCGCGCCATGCGCCGGAATTACCGCGAGAACGAACAGACGCGCCGCGTACCCGGCCAAATGCAACGCCGCCGCAGAGCACATCGATACCCGCAGCGCAGGAACAGGCCCGACGTGCTTATGTTCAGCAAACCGCAAAAACGGCCACGCCAGCGCCGCCGATCACGTCGGAGCAGCCGCAGCATACCACAGTGACCGTGCCATCGGCAGAAAATGCACCGCGTCAGCGCACGGAGGATGTACGCACCCGACCAGACCCGAAGCAACCACAGAGCGCATCGGCACCCACACCGCAGGAGCAGGCCCGTCGCGTCTATGTCCAGCAAGCCGCAAAGGAGGGTGCCCCAGCGCCATCGATCATGCCAGAGCAGCCGCGAGAGCGTCATGTTGTGCGATCCGCGCCGTTGACAGAGAATACGCCACGCCAACGCACGGAGGATGTGCGAACACACTCTGCGCTAAAACAACGCCAAAGTGCGCCAACCGCACAGGAACAAGGCCGTCGCGCCTATGTAAAGCGAGCAAAGAAATCCCGCGCAGAAAAATCGTCTGCGCGGGATAATCTTTATACGGAGCAGGTGGAAATTCGGCTTGCGGACGATATGCCGCAGAGCGCAACGCCGCCGATTCGCGAAAGGCCAACGATTACAGAGCTGCGCGGTGAACCGCGTCCCGAACCGACACCAGAAAATGCGTCGAACGTTCAGCATATCAAGCAGACTGGTACATGGACGCCGCGCGGCACTGAACCTTATAGCCGCGGCATAGAGCAGCCTATTCGTGAGCGGCCAGCGGTCACACCGGCGCACGATTTGCCGTCCGCGCCGCAGGAGCAGGCACGGCAAGCCTTTGTGGAAAAACAAGCGCAGCTCTCTCAAAATCCATCCATCGAATCCATCTATCCATCCGAACCGGCTGACCCAATTCTGCCGCAGCCGCCTGTTTCGGAAGCACCCGCAATTACGCCAGAGCGTCAGCCGCTCACGGCTGGCAGCAAACCGGCCCCACCTGTCCAGCCACCAACACCAGCGCACACCCCACCAGTGGAGCAGCTGCCCGCCATCCGCGAGAAGCCGAAGCCAAACGCCGCACCGAGAGAAAAACCCCGGCGCGACGTTTCTATTCGGACAAGAGATACAGAGCAAATCGCGCCTCCAACGGCGCAGCCAAAAACGTCTGTATCAAAAATTGATACAAAGCGTGCGCGGAAAACAGCTACACAGGATGCACAGCGAAAAATGCTTAAAAAGGGTAACAACCGCGCAGCCAGAGCAGCCGCCGCAGCCGCGAAAAAGCTGACCGAGGCCGCGGCAAAAGCCGTCAAGGAGCTGATAAGCGCCCTTGCCAGTCTGGGCGGCGGCACAGCGCTTTTCATCGTGTTTTCCATCGTCATTGTCGCGGGTGCGTTCCTTGCATCGCCGCTGGGGATTCTGTTTGCCGACGAGCAGCAGGCAGACGACACCGTTCCACTCGCAACGGCTATTGCGGAAATTCAGGGCGAGTATCATGCCGAGCTAGAGCGATTGCAGAACGGTGATTTTGTATCTGTTCAGATCGTCGGGCAGGCCCCGGATTGGCGCGAAGTCGTAGCTGTGTTTGCGTCCAAAACGGCAGGCGCGGAGGACGGCATTGACGTTTTCACGCTTGACGAAGAACGTGTGGAGCTGCTGCGTCAAGTTTTCTGGGATATGTGCGAGATCACGACGGCAACGCAAACCGTTGACGTTCCGGACAGTGATCCGGACGACGATGTGGACGACAGTCACACGGGAATTGCGCTGACCATCACGATCACATCCAAAACCGCTGAACAAATGCGTCTGATATACGTTTTTACAAAATATCAGAATGACGCGCTTGACATTCTGCTCGAAAATCTCAGCAGCCTGAATATTCCAATGGGTTCGCTGACCATTTCGCAGGAGGACGCGATTGCACTGCTTGAAAATCTCCCGGATGATCTTGACCCGGCACGAAAGGCCGTCGTGGAAACGGCAGTACAGCTTGTCGGGCGCGTGTCGTACTTCTGGGGCGGCAAGAGCTTGACCCTCGGCTGGGACGACCGCTGGGGTGTTCCAACGAAGGTCACAGCGGCGGGCAGCGGCTCCACCGGCACGGTACGCTCGTTCGGACTGGATTGCAGCGGTTTCGTCGATTGGACATTCTACAATGCAACGGATGGCAGCTATTATCCGGGGCGCGGCGGCGGTGCAGCGACACAGCACAGCTATTGCACGAATATCTCATGGAGCGATGCGCAGCCGGGCGACTTAGTGTTCTATCCCGATGATTCCCATGTCGGTATCGTCGGCGGTAAGGACGCAGACGGCAATCTCCTGATCGTTCATTGCAGCGGCGGCGCGAACGGTGTTGTTATTACTGGCGCAGCAGGTTTTACAAGCGTGGCAAGACCCGAGTGTTTTTCATAAAAATAAGTGTTGACATAATAGCTCATAACGCTCATTTTTGGGTATGTTGCCGCATCAATGTCTGTGTCCGATGCAAAAATGTGATTATAGACGTTTTGTTTTGGTAGCACAAACAACTACCACAGAAACGGTATAAAGTCTACTGATTTTTTCGCAAGATCGGAATATTTTTTATCCGTTTTCGCGCGCATCGGAAATCCCTATTCTTTGTTTACTGCGGCGCAGTTTTTGCGTTTGGCAATACTCCGTAAAACAGCGCTGAAGTGATATATTCCTCCCCTTGCGCTGCTTTTTATTGCTCACTTTTCAGGTTTTCCAATGAGTCAACTGCTTCACTGTCAGTAAGAACACAAATGTAGATATGGGCCTGTTTTCCAACCAGCATCATCAGCTTTCATATTCATCTGTCCTGCTCATTCGCATCCACAGCATCGACTTGAAGAATCAGCAAAAGTCCACACTTCTCACTCGTCAATGCAGCCCTAAGAAGCGCGACAACGCCTCGCGGGTTTTCTCTCTTGGCTTTGTCATGGGTGGTCGCTCCTTTCTGTTCATAGGCATAGAAAAAGGACAGTCAATTATCTCGGCTGTCCCTTGTGGTATATCCTCTTTTGGTGTCAATTACTTGTCAACGAATACTTCTTCTCCATAGATGATAGACGATACAACTTTTACAATTTCTTCGGCTTCCATTTGTTCTGCGACTATTTCATATTCGATACCGTCATATTCAAATTCTGCTACATACATATCATAATAGCCTGCCGGATCGTGCGTATCTGGGTTATACGGACCATAGGGCATAGGACGATATCCAAAAGTAACTGCCGTTCCGTCGATGTCAGAGGTTATTACTTCGTTTTCTGGCAGAAGGTATAAGCAATCATGTAAAAGGCCAATTTTTGAAACTGTAATAAAAAATCCCTTGTAAGCTGTCACGCCTTCTGTCAACTTCGGGTGTCCATTTTCGTGATAGTCATGGTAGAAGCCGAGCCAAACTGTGTCCTCTACAATATTGCCACTTTTGTCTGCAACAACCTTTGCGGTCCCATTTCCATTGGCTGCGGTTAATCCATCTGGAACATATACCGGTGTTAAATCTTTTCCGTAATAGTCGATTATATCATTTCTGTCCCACCAAATACTGTCATATAATTCCGGGTCACGCCATAGAGGAGCTGCATTTATCAATGTCTCTACTTCATTGAAGGAAATACTTTCCATACTAATATGGATTTCAGGTGTTACAGGCGCTGTATTATCATTGGTAGTGTTAGTAGAATTGTCAGCAATAACTCCGTTAGGATTATCCGGCGGTGTAGCACCTCGCTGGTGGAAATAATCAGGAAGAATCGAAAAAGCGGTAAAAAGCACAATGGTAAGGCAAGCAGCCATAGCACTCCATTTTATCCACCCATGTTTTTTACAATGGTAGTTTGCGGCTTCCTCATAATACTTATCGCCGACTTCACTAATGGCTTCGGAAAACAATTTCGTGTTCATACGAATACCTCTCTTTCAATCAAAAATTGCTTCATTTTCTGGCGGATTAGGGTAAGTCGGACGGATACATTTTTTTCAGATATACCTACGCGTTTTGCTATGTCTGCGTAAGTATCTGCATACGCATAGCGGCGCATGAAGATAACGCGCTCTTTTACGGTCAGCGTATCCAAAAATGCTTCGATGATACGGGCTAACTCTCTGGCTTCAATTTCATCTTCCACGGTTTTTTGGTCTGCGATACAGCCCTCGATTTCCTCTAAGGCAATCGTATAGTGTCCGCTTCGTTTGGCTGCTTCCTTTCTCCAATAGATTTTGAGGGAAATGTTTCGCACGATTTTCACAATGTAACTAAGCAACGGGTTCGGGCGTACCGGGGGAATGGCGTTCCATGCGCCTAAGTAAGCGTCATTGACGCATTCCTCTGCGTCCTGTCGGCTGTTCACGATGTTATACGAGAGGTTGTGGCAGATTTTTCCGTATTTAATGTCCAGCTCCCGTATGGCTTGCTCGGAACGCTCAAAAAATAACTCAATAATTTTTTCATCATCAATCATTGCGCCACCTCCTTTCCGGCTTCACCTATATACTACGGTTTTCGCGGCAAATACTAAATGAAAGAGAAAAGTTTTTCAAAAAAATTATATCATACTTCGCGTGAGATTGCTCGCGGCAGCTTTCGCCGCTTCACTGGCGGCTCTCCGGCGTTCCTCTCTGTATGGGGCGGTCAGACGGAAAGAGAAGCGCCCCTTTGCAATCTCAAACTCCATGCAGCCCGTTTCGGGGTCTGCGTCGGTCTGGCGGCACTGGTCGGGGTGCTGTCCGGAGTAGGCGGCAAGCCGCTTCTTTAAGTCGGTGTTGTGTGTGCGGATATGGATAAGGGGGTCTTTCTCGTCAAACCATATATCGGTGGTCTTTTCCTGCTTCGTAAGCCCTGTTCTCATAAACTCTCCTTTCT